>Ga0315905_10000220_pt1 | contig 62405 bp, 84 predicted proteins | sample LakEriMetagenome_5_FD_203522 | JGI IMG/M metagenome (GOLD analysis project Ga0315905, IMG submission 203522) | Freshwater fungal communities from buoy surface, Lake Erie, Ohio, United States - Buoy 4 MA121 | ecosystem: Environmental > Aquatic > Freshwater > Lake | place: USA: Lake Erie, Ohio...
CCAGGAGCCAGTTTATCAACCTCTGCCTGACTATAGACCGCCCGTGGAAGCCCTAACTCAGAATAAAACTTACGGTATTCCATGGCTTTCTGACGCGCTTTAGTACGCTGCTCAGAGGTCAGTTTTTCTGTCCCTCCTTCCCCAGTGGAACGACCTTGTGCATCAAACTCTTTGATACCGGATTGCAAGGCATTGCCAAGCGCAATTAAACGAGTACCGTAAGCGTCTGGATCGTTCCAAGATGAAGGACGAATGTTGAGCACCTTCTCCAAACGCCTTTGTTCAGTGACACTGCCTTGGGTGCTTTTCAGCATGGTTTCAATCAAGCGCTCTGCTTCCAGCTCGGCATTCTGACGTGCCAAGGTAATCTCTGCAGCCGGGTCGCCCAGGCCAGGAATACTTGAAACAAATCCAATGGCTGCGGCCGCTGGGCCTGCAATCTTGAATCGGTCATTCCACAGCGAGGATTTCCCTGTGGTTGCAGGTGCAATAGGTGCGGCAGTCAGTGTTGCTTGGTTCGCGACCGGTGTAACAGTGGCCTCGCCATCTGCTGCGGGTGCGGCCGCTGGTGGAGGTTGCACACGTGCAGGGTTACCCGGAGGCACTATGGCAGGAGTAGCCGCAGTGCTTTTCCCCAATTTTGCTCGAGCAGCTTCTGCCTGCGTTACAAAGGCAGGGATCATGAGAGGCATTTGCACTGTAATCGGCAGTTTGCTATCAGGGTCAATACGGGTCTCAAACTTAGGAGTCTTAAACACCGTGATAGCGGACGAAATGAGCTTGTCTTCCTCAGGGCTTGTTGCACCTGCAGAATAGCGTTCCATCATCTGGGGCATGTTAACCACGTTCCAGTGCCAATCACCCTTGCCAAAGATGCTGGTGCCCATACCCTTGAGCTTTTGAGCTTCGACCTTGGCGTTTTCTCTCAAAATGTCGCCAAAGACACGTGCTTTGGTGTCCAGCAGTTTGGTGTTCTGTGCCACAACCTGATCCTGGTCCTTCTCGGACGCTTGCAATGCCAACGTCTTAAGTTTCAGGTCAATGTTGTTCATGGCCTCAACGTGCTTGCCAATGGCTCCAGGCAGGGACTTAGCCGCGCCGGCCAAACGGCCGAAGAAGCTACCCCGCAGCGGGCGACCTTGGTCGTCCGTGTTGGCTCCAAAATTAAACGCACGCTGACCCAACTCAAACAAGAGCTGTGCTTCTGCGTTGCCACGGCCCTTGTCAGTGCCAAGCAGTGCCTGGTACTCAGGCAAACGTGTCTTCATGCCTGCTGCAAGAGTAGGCACAGCCTGAGGCCTTGAAGTTAACAAAGTGTTCATCTGCGCTTTGGCAGCTGCAACGAGGTCAGGCGGGTATACCAGCAATTCCTTGTCGGAATCACTGGATTCATCAACAGGGGTCACACCCGCCGGGCTAGACCCTGTTTGAAAATTTTGGACGTACCCACCGCGCGCCATAGCAATCGGAGGCATGTCACTTGGAGGCATGCCAGGAGAAGCGCCCGCTGGGCCCGCAGGAGCACCGCCAGGAACACCACCGCCCATGCTTGCCATCAACGCAGCAATACCGCCCTGGTCAGGGGGAGGAGGAGCCATGCCAGCGTCAGGAGGCATTGGGGGCATGCCAGGAGGCGGCATACCAGGAGCACCACCCATCATCGGGGGCTGTGGTCCTTGGGCCATGGGCTGTGATTGAGGAAGCGCGCCAATACCACCACTGCCTTGCTGCGCCAAAATAGGCTGCAGCATCGCGAGCACCTGTTCAGGCGTCTCAGTAGCGGCCTGGTAACCCACAAGGTCAGCTAGTTCATCACGACGAGCGTCAACAGAGCGCATGTCGCCCCGCAGATTGTTCATCAAGATTTCAGGAGAGTCAGGACGACGCTCCATCATCATTTCAGGGTCTTCACCCTCGCCTTCGTCGTCGCCTTCATCGGCCATGGAGTCCATGAATCCTTGCATGATCCCCATGTTTTCGATGTCGTCGTCTTCGCGCATCATCTTTTTGTTCATATTGACCTCTTAGAAAAGACCAGCTTTTTTCGCGCCAGCGGCAGTTGAGATTGCTCCCAAACCAATGCCGACCGCTTGTTGGAACGGACTTGCCGATGGCTGGCTTGCCACGGCTGTCGACATCTGCGTGGACGGTGCGCCCTTGTAGATGTCGGACAAGAAACCAGCTTGTTGATACGGTGCGTAGACCTTTTGCAATTCGCTGGCGCGCTGCGCATCCAGTGTTTGCTGGTTGAACGCTTGGCCTGCCTGGCCGACGTTGTACAAGAAGTTGATGTCGCCCTGCTGCAAAGCCTGCGCCGTCTGGCCCAACGCGCCTTGCTGCACACCAAGCTGACCGAGCTGACCTGCCAACTGACCGAGGCCCTGGGATTGCTGCTGGCCGATGCCAAACTGCTGCGAGGCCAACTGGCCAATGCCCTGGCCAATGCCCTGGAATTGCTGGGCTTGCTGGCCATAAATGCCAGCTGCCGTTTGAGCGGCTTGGTTTCGCGCTTGGGCCTGTTGCATCATCAAGTTGGCAATGTTTTGATTGATTGCAGCCTCTTGGCCAGCCAACGCGCCGCCTTGAGACGCCAAGTTGCCGTACTGCTGCGCGGCCTGCAGGTACTGACCTGCTGCGCCTTGGCCAAGCTGTGCTTGTTGCACGCCCAATTGACCGAGGCCCTGACCAGCGCCCACTTGCTGCTGTGCCAAGTTGCCATACAAACCTGCTGCAGCCTGACCCAATTGAGCTTGCTGCGCGGCCTGCTGGCCCACTTGAGTACCTGCTTGCACGCCCAGACCTGCTTGTTGTGCTGCCAACTGAGCTGCTTGCTGCTGTAAGCCGCCCTGCTGGGACGCCACTTGAGCCTGCTGTGCGCCAAGTTGACCAATGCCTTGACCTGCCTGCATCTGACGAGCCTGCTGCTGTTCAAAGGCTGACATGGCCTGTGCTTGAGCCTGGCTGTAACCTTGCGACAAGAGGTTGGCAATCGTGGATGCTTTTTGATCCATGATGTTGCGCTGCATCTCTGCGCGCTGAACACCTTCACGCTCACCGCCAAACGCACCAGACCTTACCGCCTGCGCTGCCAAGCCTTGACCAGCAATCGCACCTTGGCGATCCATCTGCTTCATCGTTTCTTCGATGACCTGCTGACGGTACGGGTCCATAAATCCTTGGGCACTTCTTGGGTCATAGCCCTGTGCTGAACCAGCAAGAGTGCCAATGCCTGCCATCAAAGCGCCTTGGGCCATGCCAAAACCAGGCTGGCGGGCCGCTTGTGCAGCCATGCCAACAGCTTGTTGACCTTGGCCAAGGCCTTGGCTAATTAAGCCTTGAGAGCCGGAGAAATCTGCACCGCCCGAGCCAAGGGCCATTTGCTGGGCTTGAGTTAGGCCGCCAATGCCTTGAGCAATTGCAGACGTTGCAGGACGCAGGTCCGCTTGGCTGGACATTGCAGCCATGTTCTGGCCCGTGGCCAGCGCTCCGAGGCCCGTGTTCAGGTCTTGACGCGCCGCGCCAAACTGACCCGTGGTGTCTGATGCTGCTGCGCGCTGCGCGGCCAGGTCAAGATAACCCAGGCCTTGATTGATTTGACCAATGCCTGAGGTGATATTGCCCGTGGCCCCACCTGCTTGGCCCATGGCTGTTTGAGCATCTGTAAACTGCCTGCGGGTATCGGCACCGCGCAAGATGTCAGCAGCTTCACCAGTGGTGCTGTACGCACCGCCCAGTGCCTGGTTGGCAGCGGTCATGTAAGGCGTGAACGCCCCAATACCCTGTCTTTCAGCGGCAGTAATAGCTGCTTGCTGGGCAGGAGAAAACCCTGCTACCTGATAGCCCGGAAGCTGCTGGGCAAGCGTTTGGCCCCCACCCTGGTTAAAGGCAAGTTTCTGGGATTCTTCCAGTAGCTTGAGTTTATACGCTTCAATTGCCGGGGCTTCCCGGACTATCTGTTGGGTGACTGTTTCTTCTGCCATTTATTTCCCCTTAACGGCTCCGCCTTCGAGCTTCTTCATTAACTTGTACATGCGGGCCGCACCCTTGCGACGACTGCCACCTCCGGCATTGCGCACAGCTCTGGCCGTAAACACAAATTCACCGTCCGACAGCATTGCGGGGATGTCATCCGAAGTTCCTGTGCCGGGGCCGTTAATCGGGCCCGTCTTGCGTGGGAACTGCGTCATTGTGGCGTCACCGCCCTTGGCCATGCGACGCGGTTGGCCGTCAGGGCCGTAGATGAGGGGCACGCCATATAGACCTGCCACGTTGTACGGCTGCGCCACGCCACCAGGACTTTGAGTGATGCCCATGGGGATGACATTGCCAGCTTGGCCAATTGGGATCGTGCCATACGACGGTGTCGGAACAATTGGATTGTCCGGTGTCGTAGGCTTGGTATAACTGCTGAGACCTCCCTTAAACTTGTCAGGGTTATCCCGCATGTAGTCTTCACCGGTGTAGTTGCGGTTAAACGCAGGATTCTGGTTAACAGGTTCTGACTTCATGCCACCAGTGGCTGCTATGGCGGCAGTGCCTGCCAGTGCCAAGGGGCCGTACTTTTGAATAATGCCAGCGTCTGCGGGTAAGCCTGCACGGCTTGGCGAGAGGTTGGTGTTGTAGATGTCCGTGGCCACGTTGATAGGCTCTTGGATAAACTGACGTGCAGTGTCCATCGGACCCGTCATGCCCAACATGCTGCGTTCAATTTGAATATTGGTTGGTGACGTTCCAACGCTGGTTGGCGACATTGTTCTAGGATCAATGCCAATGTCTTTGTAGAACTGTGCTTGATAGTCGGCCGGCATGCTACCGCCAGGAGCACCCTGGGAAGTTGCAGCCAACAAGTCTTTAGCTGTGCCGGCAGCCTCAATAGCAGTAATATCAGGCTTTCCACCAACAATAACATTGCTACCCGGTTCACCGGGCCGTGGGGAGGCAGGTGCGCCGCTCATGTCACTGCGAAACTGAGCGTCCTTTACTGCCTGATCAGCGCGCATGTTGCTTAATCCCTGCATCGCAGCGGCTGAACCACCGGAAATCAAGCCCATCTTCAATGCGTCTTGAGTGCTCATGCCACCTAACTTGCCGATACCTGCACCAATCAAGCCTGTTGACAGACCTGTGTTCAATGCGCTGCCAGCTGCGCCAGGTAAGTAACCGCCAACCGCAGACAAGGGGTTTGTGCCCATGATCGTGCCGCCGCCACCGATGTAGCCCATCGCTCCAGAGATCAAGGCTTCCTTGATTGATCCACCGCCCGCAAGAGTGACAGCGCCAGAGGCCAGTGCCGCCGTTCCTGCTGACCCAAGGGTCATGCCAATGGCCGTTGGCCCGAGGACCGTGGCCAACGCAACGGTTGCCAAGATGCGGCCAACTGGGCTTTTTAATACTTTCTTAACGGCGTTGCCAATACCCTTAAAGAGTTTTTTCAAGAAGAACTCAGGCAAGCCGGTAACGGGGTTGATCGTGCCCGAGCCGCCACGGCGCTTGAGCAAGGAGGCTTCCTCCGGGGTGATGTGCGCAAGCATGCTGTCACCATTGCGGCCTTGCGCGGCTAAGTAGGAGGCTACATCAGCCAACCCACCTTCGGCCATGCCAATTGGGGGTAGGCCCTCAACCGTGGGAGACATCTGCATGGGCTCCATAGCCCCCTGTCCTTGCATCAGCTGCATTTCATTGAGGACCGCGAGCACCGCGCCGAGGAACTCGGGGTCGTACTCTTCTGGCAGGTCCTCAGGGTCAACGTAGTCGTTGTCAATTAGCTGCTGGCGGCCCGCTTTGTATCCGGCAGGGTCTTGCGACAGCTCTTCAAAAGTGACAATGAATGTTTGCAGCTCTTGAGGGGACAACTGTTCGTCAACCAAACTCTCGCGAATGGCAGCTTTTATAGCTTCTTGAGCGCCTGGGTCAGTCATCCCCAGCGCGGTCTGCGCGGCGTCATACGAGTCAGCGCTCGTGACGGACGGTTGTTCTTGTTGGGCTTGTTCGCCCTGCATGCCCATGCCTTGAGGCAAGGCCATGATTCCTTCAGTTGCCATGATAGTCCTTTCCAGTTTTTGCCAAAGGCCTCACGGGCCGCGCGCCGGGAAAGGACGCGTTAATGGCTGTAATTATCCAACAAAAGATCAAGTTTTGTCCACTCATTACGACCTGTCTATCTCTAAATAGGACAAGTAAAAGTCAACTGTCGCCAGAGAACTGGTGACTTTAATCACGTCCGCTGCCTCCAGCACACAGGGCACACCGCTTAAAACATCCAAAGTCTGGTTCGTGGGCAGTGCATAGCTCTTCAGCAAACAAAATGCAGTAGCCCCGCCAGCCGGATAGACGTTGACCGTCAAAGCGGTGGTTGAAGCGTTCCTGTTTGTCACTCGTAAAGAGGACAAAACACCCGTATTTGCAGCAGGCGCGGTGTAAATCGTGGTCTCCGTTGCAGCTGCCGGAGTGAGGTATTTGCGCAGGTACTTGTTTGCCATGATCAGTTCGCCGATACAAAGTTGATGGTGAGAATCACCGACGGAATGGCAGGGCGCGTGGGACTTGTACCTGCAGCGTAGTGCTCCAAATAGACGCCAAGGTTGTCTGACCACCATGCAATCTGCAGGTAGTCGTTTGTGGGGTCGTTCACAGTAAAAATACCTGTGACGGCTGGAACTATGTGCGACCAAATACTGCCACTTTTACGAGCAGGCACGTCAAAGCGGGTATTGGACAGCGGGTAGTTCACTCCGGTAGCCTTGGCCCACACCTCAAATTCCGAGACACTGTTGCTGCGGTTGCTCACCTGCAGAGTAAACGTCACCAGGTACTGGCCAGCACAAGGGACCTTGATCCGTGAGCCGCTTTCCACGGTGATACCGTTGGAGAACGCAGGAGCAAATGTAAGTAGGTTTTCCGCTGTGATGCTGGCGTTTGTTTGATCCTGGTCCGAGATCATCATTGCCTGGGGCAAGATGATGCCGTTGCTGTTTTGGAACCCACGGATACCCCCAGCAAACCCGCCTCCCGCTCCGCTGCCCATGGCCATCCACGTTGCAGCGCCAGCAGTGTTTTCGCTGGTAACAGGTGTGTAAGTGTTGTTAAGCTGAAAAACAATCTGCTCAAGCGAACGCACCAGCTGGTTGAACTGCTGTGGGTCGTAGCCGCCAGTACTTGCGTTGGGCAGGCGGACGTTGTTGATCTTGCTCATCGCAGGCCATCCCCTTGAACGTCAACGCGCATCGTGCCAAAGCGCCAGAAGCTGCCCAGCTCGTCACTCTCAATACGCAATTGAATTTGACGGCCTCGCGCGCGTGTGCTGACAAACTGCGTGGTCGGCGTGATCACATAAGGGTCCAAGGAACTTGGTACTGCAGTGGCCTGTGGGTAAGGGCGCAAGCGAAGAGCCACAGTAATGTTTCCTTCTTGGCGCTTAAAGTCAGGAATGAACTTCTGCATCAGCAGCATCTGATCCCCGTCACCAATATCAAAGTAACCAGAATATATGTAGGCGTCAATTGCCGCACCGTTGCCGTCTACACCATCCTCTTGGCTGTACAAGTGACTGCGTCCTGGTGTCAGGCCATAAATTGTGGTAAGGGTGGCCTCATTGTCCAGCGGGTCGTATTCTGCCGCCAAAGGCTTTTCAAACGTGCCAATGTCGGTCCAGGCCGTGCGGGCCATAGTACCTACTGACCAGACGTTTTCCATGTAGTTGTAAGTCACAAAGCGATTTACATAGTTGCTGCTCAGTGTCGGATAGAACCACGTCACCTCGTTGAACTGAGTGTTGATGCCCACGTTCACAGCAGTGGCCTGTGCAATGTTCAGGTCTTCAAAAACGTAATCCTGCACAGTGCAGGGAATCTTTTTGACCGTACCGTCAAACACAAAGAACGCGTCCTTACTCATCCAGTACGCTACGCCGTTAACGTCAGCAGATGCGTGGGGGCCAATGATGCCGCAGTTAGCGCCTAGCTGCTGAAAACCAAAGGTGTAGGGCGGACCAAGGAACTGTTGGCCATGAATGGATGTGTCTGTCCAAATCAGAATCTGACCGCGTGAGCGCAGCGCCGAGAGAATTTCGTTACCGTCCGTGAGCCGTTGTCCGCCGGCCGTGTTGGTTGCAGTGGCCACAAAGTCGTTGATGTCTTCTTGCGAAGAAAAGCGCACAAACATCGGGTCCTGGCTTGTGGGATCACCCAAAGTGGACTCCGTGCCAAAGCACACCAGGTGCCTATCGGGAGTAGATACCAGCGCATACTTGGATTTAGTGGGCGCGCCGGAGACGGCCGTGGCCCGTGTTCCGATGCCCGAGCTTGGATTCCACTCGTAAATGCCGCCATCAACCTGTTGCAAGATGAGAAGCTGGCCAAAGTTGTCAAACTGCCAAACCCTTGCGAGCAAGGACAAACCTGTAGACGCCGGCCGTGGCGTTCCCCATGTGCTCAAGCCCCAAGTGCCTGTGCCCCAGCCAAAGTCAACAAAGCTGATGTCGCCGCCGACGTTGATCTGATAGGCCCCTGTGGCCGCGCCGGCTGCTACCGCCGTAGAAGTGGCCTGGGTCGGAGAGACAATGGTGTACGTGCCAGTGGTCAACACCTCCTGAATCTCAAACTCGTTTGTCAGGTCAGCGTTGGGTATGCCTCCAGGATTGCCTGAGACAGCGCTGTAAGTAACAAAGTCGCCTTCAACTGCCCCGTGAGCCACGTCGTTGACAACTACCCGGGTGCTGCCGTTGGCGGTGGTAAAGGTACATGCCCCAGTGGCCCGAATTGGGGTGATGTCGCCCCACGCACCGCCGTAGAAACCGTAGACCTTGCGATTTGTTCCGAGGGCCGCGTAGGGTGTTCCATCCAACGCGTTCCAAGCAAATATCTCGCTGGCCGAGCCAACAAAGTTAACCAAGGTGTTGCCAAACTCTGTCCACCCACCCAGTTTCTCAGGCAGGCCATAGCGAAAACGCACATAGTCACCGTCCACCCAGCCGCCTTCAGCGCCGTATTCGGTATTCTGTTTGTCAATGCCGGGTTTTAAGAAGAGTCTGAGGAGTGCCATTACCTGAATCCCGCTGTTTTCTTTGCAATTTTTTTAGGTTGCGCTACGAATTGTTTTCCGGCTTTTTTGCCAGCGCGTTTCGCACGCGTTGTCGCAGCGTACTCACTAGGGCTGAGACTTTTAATCGCAGCTTCTGGAAGGTATCGCTCACCTGTTTTACTAGACGGTTTTCCACTTTTGGTTCTCCATTTTTGATCGCCCCAATCTTTGAGGCTTTTTTGAGGGGCTTTCAATCTCTGTACCCCCCGCCTGCGGCTTTGTACTTCTTGGCTACCAACTGAGCTTTTCTCGCGGACCACTGCCCAGCGCCAGTGCCTTGAGTGGCGGCGGCCTTGACCTGGCTCACGATCCGCTTGCGCAGCTCGGGCTTGGTGTAGTTGCCAGCAGCATTAACGGTGCCTCCCTTTTTGAAAGAAGCAGTTTTGGCGGCCTTGACTACTTTAACTGGGGGAGCGCTTTTTGGCATGATGGTCCTTGTTTAATCTAGTAAGGCGCACTCAGAAATACGCCGTTTTAAGAGTCCCGGCAATACCTTGCCGCCCCCTTTGGTCCAGAGCATCAGTTGTTCTTTTGCACCTTTCCAATCACTGGCGTTTATTTTCCGCTTTAAAGTACTTGTTTGCAAGCGTCCAACGCCGCAGTTGTAGGCAAAGTCCACGATGGAATTGCACTTACGCACATCCGTTGCAAGGATGGGGCAGTTACGCAGAACTCCGGGCAGGTAAGTATGCTCAAGCTCCACCAACAACAAGGCTCTTGCCGTGGGCTCGTCCATCGGTGGGTCTTGTAGCGTTACCTTTTTGCCATCAGCGTAATAGGTCGAGCCGTAGCCTATCGTGGCGACATTAGCTGGGCAGAGGTACGGCTTGGCCCTATAGCCCTCGTACTTTCTGCACAGTTCTGCGGCTAGTTCCAGGTTCATAACCCACGCTGTTTTAAAGTTCTATCGAGGAACCAGTAGTTAATTGTTCCTGCCAAGAGTGCCGAAAAGTCAGGGGAAATCATCATCTTGAAAACTTCCATTGGAGACGTTCCTGCAAGGTATGAGTTCCAGCCAAACCATAAGTGAACGCCCGACCAAACCAGAAGTATCCAATATGTCACCACAGGTCGGACGGATGCCGACAGACTGGCCGCCCAGCCGCCTGCGGCTTTGACCATCTCGGCCTGCTGCTGGATGGCGCTGTTAAAGGCATCCATCACGCCTACGTCCACGGCGGCTTCCCGTTGAGCGCCTATCTCAGCCAGCTTCATTTGGCCGCGCATTTGCTCTAATTCGCATTGCCTAGAGAAAAGTGCTAATTCGTGTGTACGTTCATGCTTCTTATCAAAATATTTTAAAACTTCTGGCGCTAGACGAAATATGCCGCCCAATGCACCGCCTAGAATACCGCCAAAAACTTCAAACATAGTTAACCTCAATTATTTTTTACATAGTCGCTCCCGATGCAGCAGGGACCGTCGTGATTTCGATCGCCACTGACTGTTGCAAGTTCAGTGGCTGTCCGCAATCGGCGCAGGTGTCTGCGTCAATCTCGGACTGATCCAGGTCGTAGCCACACGCGCCGCAGAGTACTTCTACGGCGTGTGCGGGCTCGATGCCGCCGTCAGGCAGCGTCCGTGACGGGCTTTGCAGCTTCATCGGTAATTACCGTTTCGGATTGTTGTAACTGACCTTGCGCTTCGTCTTGAATGGCCTTGACCAGCTGGAACACTTCCGTGTAAGGACGTGTGCCCATGTAGGCCAGGATATTGTTGAGGAGCTGCAAGGACACTTTTATGTTTTCATTCATGGATTTTCTCCAAAGCATCGCTGGGAACGGGGCAGCGATGGAACCCCATGTCAATTATGCCTGTGGCAATGTGTTCTGCGCGATTTGTGCCTGATAAGCCGCGACGACTTCAGGCGTCCAAGCCACATTGCAGATTGCCACGACGTTGGCAGGTTGACCAGTGAGGTCTTGTGCTGGTGTCAGGCTTGTGCGGTGGTAGGTTTGGCTCAGTTGCTGACCATCTTCCATGATGCGAGTTGCCTCACGATAGAGAACGATGCCGTTCTCAGTCACGGTGATTTGGTCGATTACTTTTTCTTTTGTGATTGCCATTTGGGTTTCTCCTTAAGGTTGGCGTTGTGTCCAGCCTGACCAATCCAGTCAGGCTAATGAACTCTTTAATTAGACAAAAAATGTGACCATTGCATTCAAATCGGATGTTGTTCCGTTTCCGCATTTAGACAATCCAAGAGATGTGCCTGATGCTTCGGCAAATCCAAGACTAGCAAAAACATCAATATCTTCTGTGGTAGCGGAGCCACATCCCTTAACCCCAACAGTAAATGGCAATCCAGAAAATACTACATAAGAACTTACATTTATATTATTTGATGCTGACTGTGCGCGAAAACTTACAGACACAACTCTACCAATTTTTGTGTATGTCCCGCTGTATGTGATACTTGTTCCCGTTATGCCTCCAGCCAAAAATACGGGCGTCCAAGTCCCCTCCTCATAATCATCTAGCGTGTTTGCATCAGCAGAGGCCACTTGAGTTGCGGGGAAGGTGATGCCACTAGCATTTGATGGAATGCGTATTCGCTCTACGTTGTTGGTTAAAAACGAAATTGGCAATGCAGTTGTAGTAGCAATCTGCATAAAATTAGTGTCGTCTTGATAAATCAAGCCGTATCGAGTTGTCCCAACGCCAAACTGAATACGAGATGCCGCACCACCCGAAACATTGATACTAGAAGTAGTTCCCACACCACTAATAAACACACCCAAATTTCTCGCAAAAGAGTTTGCAAAAATATCAGGGGTAGTAGTTCCAATCCCCACATCTTGGGCTGAGTTGACCAACAAAGCCAACGTGCCATTGGTCGCCAGAGCCACTTGATTGGAGGCAGGGTAGTAGACACCAGTGTCAGTGTCCGTACCAGTCACCGCTGGGGTTGTGGCGCTGTTGTCAGTGCCATTCAAAATAAGCGTCAAGATATATTCTCCTTGAATGTTCCGTGATTTGTGAAATTGCCGTGGTGCATCTCGCGCACCAATTCAATGAATTCTTTGGCAGATTCAAGTTTGTCAAACATACCCAAATTCTTGTTCTTGCCGTTGATGCGAATGCACGCATACCACTTGCTGTACTTCTGAACCCAAGACACACCCTTCACGCCAGACTTGTTGGACTTGCTTGTGGCTCTGTTGTGCTGGTTCTGAGACAGTGTCGCAGGACGCAAGTTCTCAATCCTGTTGTCCATTTTGTCACCATTGATGTGGTCAATGGCGTCAGGCATATAGCCGTGGCACATGAGGAAGATGATGCGGTGGATGCCATACACCTGACCTTCAATACACACGCTGGCATAAAGGCTTGTGCGTGAGCCAGCCAAAGTCCCAGCCAGCGCACGGCTGTTCCTTGAGGCTTTGTTGTACAAGTCTCCATCCTTGTACTCAAAGACTGAGTTCAAGTATTCAAGACTTGGTGCTGGCTTGCTGGCTATCACCCTAATTGCTCCTCAGTTGGTCTTGCCAGTGTTGGGTGTTCCCACTTGGCTATGTAATCACCGCGACCATCAAGGTCGTTCTGCAAGTGGATGACGGTTAAGAAGTCTTGCTGTGTAAGGCTAGGATGTATAGCCATAATGCGTTCGTAGAGTGTCATGTCATGCGCTCCGTGCCAAATGTGCTTCAAATGTATTGCCAGTAGTAGCGCCACCTATTAAGTTTCCAGCAACGCCAATAAGAGCATAGCCCTCAATATAGTCTGTACTTCCATTACAATAAACCAATGATGTTATGGACATGGTGTGATTATTATTTGAATACGCAAAATATCCATCAAACTGCGCCTCTTTATAATTAGAGCCATTTTTGTATATGTAAATAGTTTTGGCAAAAGATGCTTGGCTTGTTCCAGTGTAAATTTTTGCCATCACCGTAACAAGATAATACCCAGCAACGGTTGGCGTGAATCTATTATTTGTAGTATCAAAATTGCTGTTCGTATCAAAAACCTCGGTGTTATAAGCAATTTTTGTTGCCGTGTTTGCTGATAAACCGGGGTTGCCAGAAAAGTAAGCACTAAACGCTGGGCCAGTGCCAGCAAAAGTTCCCGCAGGTTGAGCGGCAAAAGTTACCGTGCTACCGCTGACAGTCAGCGCAGTCGTACCATTCGACTGAAGTTGCAAGACACCAGAAGCGTCAGCAGTCTGTACGATGCCTCCGCTACCAGTTGAGGATGCGTTGATTATTGATGCCATGTTTTAGACTCCTTGCACCCAAGGCAGTGGAGGTGTCACCACTGGAGGGTTGATTTGGTTTTGAATTTGTTGTTCGACATTTGCCTCAACAGCATCTTTGTCAACGCCAGAAGCCCAAATCCAACCAAGCACTTGGTCTTGAGTCAAGTCAGCGTAAGGCGTAAAAGGCTCATCAGGATTGACTGTTACGGACTGAGATGAATAAACATAACCGTTGTACGCGCCATTTACTCCTGAGCAGTTCCAATGCACAGTGAACACAACATCTTGCTCACCGCCTTCTGCTGGATAGCAATCCATTGATGCCACTGCCCATGTGTATGTTGTTGACATTTTGTAGTTCCTTTAAGTCACGGAAATTGAAGTGGGAGCGCCGACACTGTAAGTAGAAGTAACCTTCACAGTCCACGCCACAACATTTCGGTTGGAGGTCATTGTTGCTGTAATTGTTAGAACCGAACCAGACACAGACCCCGCAAAAGATACGCCAGTTCCAAGGTCTTGAATTTCAGAAAGAATGCCAACGGTAGTTAAACTTGCCAAAACAAAAGTAGCCGTACCGCCTACTCCGCCATTCGCGTCGTCTTGTGCCGCCGCAAAAAATATTTCAACAATATGCGATGTGTGCGCGCTACCTTGCGATGCAAATGTAATGGCGCAAGCACTGGTGGTGTTAGAAGCCTTTTGCACCACTTGGTTGAAAACGCGGTATTGACCATTGCCATTGGAAAGCATCCTAGTGCTGTCGCTGGTCATTTGCAATCTGCCGCCGTTATTAGTCGAACTTCCGATTAAAAAGTTGCCGCCGTTTTCAAACCTAGCAACCTCTCCAGCGCCAGTTTGGAAACGCAATGGGCCTGTACCGTCAGTTGCGGGGTTGTCAATAACCGACCAATTATTGTTGGCGCTGTTGTAAAACCTCAATATACTGTTGTTGGCTAAACCCACGGTTCCAGAAACTGCAAGTTTTCCAATGGAACTCGGCGTATTGACGCTAAGACCTAAATTCCCCTCTCCATCAACAATGGCTCTAATAACACCATTGTTGTCTGCAATAACGAGTGAATTGCCAGAATTAGAAGCACCATCCTGAATGTAAATTCCGCCTACGCTACCAGAGGTATTTTGTTGCACATACAGACCGTAACTGCCTGCTGTTGGCTGGGTTATGGAAGTAGCAGAACCAGTGCTAATGTGACACTCAAAATTTGGCGAAGTTGTTCCAAAGCCAATGTTTTGTGAAGTGCCAATCGTCAACGCCACCGTGCCGTTGTTTGACGCAAGTTGCAACACACCAGTGGTGTCTGCACTCATGTTCAGCGCCGTTGCGCTGGTTGTTCCTGCTGAGACTATAGAAGCCATGTTGTTTTCCTCTTAGTACACCAACCAGCGCTGACCGCTGGTGATGGTTACAGATTGACCTGATGCAATGGTGACTGGGCCGACCGACTGCGCGTTGAAGCCAGAAGCAATGGTATAGCTTGCCGCGATGCTTGTGGCGTTTACAAACAAGCCGTTGCTTGCAACCAGCGCAGAGGCTTGGAACTCGCCCGTAGAAGGCTTGTACAACAACTTGGCGTTGGAGGTAAACAGCGTGGAGGCCGTGCCAGATGTTGCGCTTGCAAACAATGGGAAGACGTTTGTCGCCGTGCTTGTGTCGTTGCTCAGTGCCGCGCCACCCACAGAAGCCCATGCAGTGCCGTTGTAGCCTTCAAACTCGGTTGTAGTGGTGTTGAAGCGCAGCATCCCCGAAACAGCCGTAGGACGCTGTCCAGTCGTTCCCTTGCTGATGGTCAACGCACCGGTTGAGGTGAATGACGAGTCAGAGGTTGCGGTTAGGACAGTAAATGTTCCAGTGTTCGCTGTAGTCGCGCCCACAGTGCCGTTGATGTTGAAGTTGGCTGCTGTGCCCGTGATGTTTGTGCCGACCAGCGCGGTCGGCGTTCCAAGGGCCGGGGTCACCAAAGTAGGGCTGGTAGCCAGGACCATACTGCCCGTGCCGGTGACCGAGTTGGACAGGGTCACACCGCCGTAAGTCAAGGCCCCTGCCAGGTTGGTGGTCGTGCCCACAAACAAGGCCTTGGCAATGCCCACACCGCCGTCTGTCTGAATAGAGCCAGTCAGCGTGCTGGTGGAGTCCGTTGTACTGTCAACCGTCAGGGCACCCGTCAAGGTCTGATTGCCGCCTGCGGTGATGTTGCCGGCCAGGAAGAGGTTGCGCGGGCGTGTAGCACCGCTTGCACCGATGTCGTAGGTGTTGTCAGTGAATATTAGGTTGCTGGTGATCGTGGCGTTGATGGTCAGCGTGTCTGCGGACGTGTCGCCCACGGTCACGTTACCGTTCAGGTTCACGCCACCAGTCAGCGTCAGCGTGCCGCCAACAGACAAATTGCCTGCCATGGTGGCATTGCCTGCCAGGAACAGGTTGCGCGGGCGCGTGGCCCCTGATGCACCAATATCAAAGCTGTTGTCAGTGAAAATCAGGTTGCTGTTAACGGTGCCAGGAACAGTGATTAAGTCACCAGCTGCGTCGCCCAGGGCCACTGCACCGTTCAAAGTGGTCGCACCAGATGCGGTCAGCGAAGTAAACGCACCGGTAGAAGCAGATGCAGCTCCCACAGTTGCACCGTCAATTGTGCCGCCGTTGATGTCAACAAAGTCAAACATCTGAATGACATTGGTGCCGTTCACATACAAATGGGCTTTGCGGCCATTAGGAACCGTGATACCTGTACCGGCGGATGTCTTGACCGTGATACTCTGACCACCGGTCGTGTTGTTCTGAACGATGTATTGCTTTTCAATGGTAGGAACTACCAGCTCGCGAGTAGCAGTCAAGCTACCAAACGAGGAAATTACATTGAGGACCAGTGCACGTGCAGGCTGGGCCGCGTTGGTGTTTGTGATGCTGATGGTCAGGTTGGCATCGGACAGGTAGTCAACAGCGCCGTAGCCAATGACAGCCTGCTCAAGCGCGGTGCCCAAGTTGGTGTTTGTGATGGTGCCCCAGGTTCCCGAGTTCTCACCCGTGCCCATCAATTCAATCTTGAGATTACTTGAATAGGTGCTTGCCATGTTATTTCCTTTACGTTAGGACTTGAACCCAAGTCACTGTATTCCCGCTAACCACATTTTGCCAGTTGGGCGTCTGATTGTCATCTATTACACTCCAAACAAGTACGTTTCCGACCTGTCCGCGAGCAGAAACACCGGTAACGCGGACATCCGCTCCGGCTCCCGCTACAACCGTGCCGACCGACGCAGTCGCTTGCACCCCACTTACTGGCGCGCTTGCATTGGCGCTGACCGTTGCAGTGCCAAGGAACGCCGTGGCACTTACTCCAACAAGGGTCACATTGGCGTCCGCCTGGTGGTCTACCGTCCCAATCTGGCCTACTGCCTGAACCCCTACCGCAAACACATCCGCATTCGCGGCTACTGTAACGCTGCCCAGGGCCATCGTGCCCTGCAAGCCTGTCACCTGTACGTTGACATCACACACTACGGTGACGCTGCCAACTGCTCCCGTGGCGCTTACGCCTGTAACACTGACATTAGCCTCACCAGCAACTGCAACCTGGCCCAAAAAGGCTACGGCCCCTACCCCAGAAAGTAAAACGACCGCATCGGCGGTCACTTCTACCGAGCCCACGGCCCCTGTGGCTTTTATGTCAAGGACGCCTTCTCCCCAGGGCTGTTCGCCCCAGCCTACGCCGGACGCATTCCAGCCTTGGAAGGCAACAACGACATCAGCCACATGTGCTCCTCATCAAGCAATGCGGATGATGGCGCTGGTGGAGTCGTTCGTTGGGAAGATGATGGTGAACGTGCCACTGGTGGACGTCTTTGCACCGCCAAAATCCAAAACGCAAACAGTTGGGTCGCCCGCAGCTGTATCGTTGTAAATCAACGCGCCAAAAGCTGTAATAGTGGCACTTGTAAACGACAAGTCAGCAAAGTCCGTGAACGCGGTGGTTCCCGTAGACGATGGGGTGACGTTGGTCAACGCGCCGCCACCTGCTACATACGAGCCTGAAGCAGCCACCTCGTTGGTGGCCGTGTAGGTGGTCGTTGCTGCAGTGAACGATGCACTGTTGTCGTACAAAGCCAGTTTAAAAGTGTTGCCGGTGCCGGTCGTGAAGTTATGCACGCCCTGCATCAGCTGAACTTTAAAACTGGTGCACATGTAATTGCCTGAAAATGCCATTTTTAATCTCCTAACAAGTGAACTAAGTCGGGGTGACCTGCCTCGCGCAGGCGTAAGGCGATGGTTGCTCGGTCCTGTTCAACCGCCTCTCTCAGGTAAAACGCCACGACTTGCTTGACGCTATCTTTGAAAGCTCTTGCCTGGGCCTGCACCGCTGGGTGCGACTGATCACCCACATAGATGATCTTGTCGGCAGCACGTGCGGCCAACTCTTCTGGCGTCCAGCCACGCTTTTGCGTGGTCTCGACAAAGACGCTGCCTACGTGTACGGGTGCGGGCGCTGTAATCATGGTCCAGGTGAATCCGATCTAAGTGGAATACGAAGCATACCGTCACGATATTCGTCACGGCGGCGACGGCCCTGCTGCTCTGCGCCCAAACCTTGAATAGCCTCTTTGTAGGCCCCACGGAAGTACTGCATCATTTCAGCAGGCCCCTTTGTGTAGCTGTAGGCTTGGATCAAGCACGCGTACAACAACGCCTCGGGTGCATTATTACTGATCCAGGTGGTCGTATTGGTTGACGACAGCTGCGTTGGACGATAAATATAGCCCAGCTCCACGCTGTAGTTTTGATTTGGCGTGGGTGCAATGTAAAACGTGTTCTGGTCCCACACGGAATAGTACTTGGGCGTGCCTTGCGTGCTGCCGTTGGCCCAATACTCTTTCATGAAAGACGTGTCCCTGAAGTCCAGGAACAACTGATCGCCGCTCACGGGCGTCAGGATCATGTAACGGTGAGTCAATAAATCAGTAGGCGCGGTCAAGAACTTGTTGCCCTGGGTCATGTTGCCTGTGACCTCCAGCTTAAACACATCCAGGTCGATCTCGCGAAGAATCTGGTTCTCCGCCATGGTGATAAACGTGTTAATTACCGCTGGCGTGAACACATTACTGTTCACCTCAGTGTAGTTTCGGATGTTGGTGACAAGTTCGTCGTAGGTCATGAAATACTCACAGTCACTTTGCCAACAACGCCTTGCGCAATAAGCGCTTGGTCCTGGATGTATGGCTGCATGTTAGTGCCACCTCGAACGCTACCAAAGCTCTGGAACGCCGTAAAGCCTGGCGCGCCAACAAAGACGGACACCGGCTCAATGCGATCGGGGCGCGGATCGCGCAGTGCAATGGCATCCCCGTTGTAACGAAGTGGCTCGAGCTGCGGCTCTTTGGGCTCGTAGTCGTCGGGACACACCATGAACCCGCGCCAGTTTTTGCGCAGGTTGTTGTACCTGTACCGCTGTCCGCAGTAGTCGCACAGTCCATAGGAGTGTATGCCAGTTGCAAATGCCATGTCATACCCCCAGGTCCGGTACGAACTGCACGCTTGCGGTATCGCGATCCTCCAGGGCAGCGCGCTGGAAATCTTCCTCGTAGATCGCTTTCAAAGCTGCAGCTCGATCAGGCGCAAACTTGAGAGACAAGTAATACGCTAGGCCCGATGCCAGGCACGGTAAAAACCGGAAGTTGACATCAGAAGTGTTTGTGTAGGCACCGGCGTCCTGGATGCGACGGATACGGTAGTACACGAAGGTGTATCCAGCTGCTGGAGCAGGATAGAAGTACACCTTGGGAATATTGGTACGCTCAACGTAGAACTGCGCAGGACGGGCCTGCGTGGTCTTGTCAGGCACGTTTAGCCAGTCTTCTCGGCTGATTCGCTCAATGTAGACGTCGGTGTTTGTGCCCTGGTTATTCTGGCGAATAACGGCTTCAAGCACGTTGACAACGGAAGCATCCAAAGCAATCTCGTAAACACCTGCTGTCAACGGGAAAGAGGCCTGCTCAATGGTCCACAAGTTCAACCCACGGTTGGCCCAGTCAAGGAACAACAGGTTGAGCGAGCGACGTGCCGACGTGAGTTGATAGCCACTGGTCGGCCTCATGCCGCAGCGCTCAAACGACTCTTCGATTAAGTCATCAATCGATAGGTCAAAGGAGGTTGTGCCGGAGGTAGTCATTCGCTGTACAGGTTGTTAAAGGTCTGCTGGGCGTCCATGTACGAGTCATCTTGCTCTGCGCAGTGTGTCCACTGGCTGGGCCTGAAGTCTGGAGCACCCTCCCCTGTTTGCCAGAACGCAGGGCTTGTGACCCTGACACGATTATTAGGCAGAGCAACAACATTGCCTGTCCATTTGCCAGCATCTGTCAAAACCAAAACATGACTTTGTTTGTGCTGCGCAGGGCAATCTGCTACCTCGCTATCCGTATAGTCTACGGTAAACAAGTACCTGCCTGTGTAAAACTCCCCGTCTATTTTGCACAACCAAGGGCTAGGACTGGTCCTAGCAAACTTGATCACCGTGTGGTGATGCGACGGGCAGTCCCAAGGCTGCGCTAGATGGGTAGGCATGCGCTCGGGCCATTCTTCCAATGGAATATCTCCCACCAGTGCAGTGATTGGCATGCGTGCCCACATAGCTCCCCCATGCACGTTTTCAGAGCCATCTACCTGGCTTTCACACCCGGTAAAGACAAGCTGAAAACTTAAGCAACGATCCGGCATGACGTTGACCGCAATAACATTTGCGTGCAAGTACTCGCCATGGTACTTCTGGTGCATGTGGGTAAACTCGCGTCTAACCCAGCACTTAAAGTACGGAATGTTGCTGATGAGGTATGACATTACTTAGCTTTTTTAGCCATCTTCTTGGCAGCACCGCCAGCAGCGTAGCCTTTAGACATCATGCCGCCAGCAGCATAACCCTTGGTCATCATGCCACCGCCCATTTTGCCAATGGGCTTGCCCATGGCCATGCGCTTGTGCTCATTGACGTTGCCTTTGTTGGCCATGCCGCCTTTAGCCATCATTACTGGGCCTGTTTTTTTGCTAGGCTCAGAGATCATCTTGTTTGCGGGGCCGCTTTCAACAGCACCACCACCGCGCGTAGCGGCACCCATTCCACGTCCAGCCATATTAAGCTCCTTTTTTCATTGCACGGCCCTTAACGTCGGCCGTTTTACGTTTAACAGCACGACCCATCATGTCCGATGCGGACTTCTTGGCCATACCACCTTTTTTCATTTTGCCAACGCCATCGGCCGCAAAAGCAGGCACTGATTTGCCGCCTTTTTTGACCATTTTCATTGCTGCTTTCATAGTACCCGTCCTTTTTGCATGTCATCGAGTTTTTGCTCGATTCGGTTAAATCGTTGATCCATGTGAACAACAAGTTTTTCAACCCGGTCGTCCACTTCCTTGCGCGTGATGTGATCCCTAGCAACCTCTTCTCGGGTGCGGTTTAACAAAATGCTTAAACGATCAAGCTCATCAAACCTTCCCTTGAGCAAAAATCCCATAAGACCCACTACAGCGGTCAGGACTATGTTCCATATCATCATTTCCATGTTAGCACTTCCATCGCGCCAGAGACGCGGCTTTACGAGTTGGCTTACCCTTCTCGTCTTTCATCGGTCCCGGCATGCCGCTCATGCGGGCGCAGAACGAATCCTTGCGCTTACCGCCCTTAGGCTGGGGTGCTTTCAAGTTGCTGCCTGTTGCCGCGTTGTACTTTGCACGGCCTTTGGCAGTCAAGCCCGCCCCCTTGGAGACGGGCAATTTCTCGCCACGACCTACCGAAAGGGAAGGGCCTTTCTTAGCCATTACTGCGCTGCTCCACCATAAAACAGCAGTGTCACGCTGGTAACTTCAGCACTGGAAACATCAATAAACACCCCTGAGTCAAAGAGAATGCCCATATCCGGGAGGATAAGGTCAGTCGCTCCGGCCGCAGCAGGGGTAGTGATGGTCAACAGTGCAGTGCCTGCACTGGTGCTGCCGTTCTTCAATGTAAAGGACGCGGCCGTAGCCGTGTTTGTAAAATAGATGCCAGCTACCCTTGTGCGACCGGCAATTGCATGTGCATCCACAGTCTTTGTGACTGCCTGGATATTGCTGTTGCTCATGTCCGCTCCTGGTTAAGCAGTACGTGTAAAGACGTATGCTGTGGCACTGGAGAACATGATGGTGAAGCGTGCCAAGCCAGTAGCACCGGAAGCCACAGTCAGGTCGCCAAAAGAACCGGCAGTGTCTGCAGCAGCGGTGGACAAAATACCGTTGGTTGCAACAGCGATAGTCACGGTGTTTGCACCGCCAGTGTTGTCGATGTACAAGTCCATCACAGTGCCTTTGGTAGCGCCAAGAGCAGTGCCAAGGTCTGTACCAGTGGGCAGAGTGATGGTTGTGGCAGCAGCAGAGGTAGATGTGATGTAGCCGGTCGCAACTTGAGCTGCGGTAGCTGTAGCCGTAGCGTTGATTGCAGCAGTTGTGGGGTGATTCTGGTCAGTGAAAACCAGGTTGGTGGTCGTCAAATTTGTGACGCTGGTAGTAACGCCAAAACTAGCATCAACAGTGACAGTGCCGGTGCCGGGAGCTACAGTGATGGATTGAAAGCCGTTCTGCGATCGAACTGGGCCGGTGAACGTGGTATTTGCCATGATTTTTCCTTACATGCAAGTTGAGGTGTTCTGTCTGCATGTCGTCAGCCGGGGCTGTCAGAACACCGGAAAGCCCGGATTTCTATGTTTATATCACGGCTTTTTACTCCCCGCAACATTTATTTTATTGTCACAATTTTTCGGCACTATACGGGGATGAAATACCACGTTGTCAATGTTGATATCCGCCAGCCAAAAATGGTGCAACTGTTGACGCTGCTTCAAAAAACGTGTCTGCCAGCAGACAGAATTTATCCAATCACAAAGGGATATTGGTATGTCGTTTACACACAGAACAGTGAGGCGGTTGGCTTCGGTGGTATTGTTCCCAGTAGCCGTTGGGCTGATACTATGTATCTGTGTCGCGCAGGTATTACACGCGCTCATCAAGGACGAGGCTTACAGAAAAGGCTTCTTAGGGCACGTATTCGGAAAGCGAAAACGCTAGGTATGAATTGGGTCATAACTGACACCAACCAAAACCCCGCTTCCGCCAACAATTTGATATCTATAGGTTTCAGAATGTTTGAGCCATCTGAACCTTGGGGTTTTAAAACGGCACTTTATTGGAAATACCGAATTCAGTATGCCGTATAAAGACCCTGCTCTTCGCAAGCAAAAACAAAAAACGTACGTAACTACGTACTACGAAAAAAACAAATCAACGGTGATTGCAGCAAGTAAGGCCTCCGCCAAAGCATACAAAGACCAGTGGCGCGAATACAAAGCCACACTATCATGCATAAAATGTGGACAGAATCACCCTGCTACGTTTGACTTTCATCACATAGATCGCAGTACAAAAGAATCTTCCATCAACAAACTAATTAAATATCGCGCCTTTAAGCGGGCTATGGAAGAAGTCAAAAAATGTGTGGTACTGTGCGCCAACTGCCACCGTATACATCATCATGACGAACGGCTTGCTAAAAAAGCCAAAAAGAAAAAAGGGGGCAAGGCCCCCTAGATATCAATTTGATATCACTCTTTGTCGGCAGCTTCTGCAGCTGCTTCGGCCACAGCGCCATCCAACTCTTCTTCAGTGTCGTCGTCTTCAAGTTCTTCATCATCCGGCAAAGCTATGTACTCAACTGCCCAACCGTAATGTTCTTGAAATTCCACAAATTGTTGGAAAATTTCAATCATCTCAAAATCGTGTGTCTCAATAGACAACTTGTTGTTACCAAAGTAACCAAATTCCATTTCAAATTTCATGATGTGCCCCTTAGTTAATACAGCCCCCGCGACTGCAAAACTATCGTAATTTAAATTTGTGACATAAAAAAGGCCACCCGAAGGTGGCCTTTAATGGAGCCGGAGCAATTAAGCAGCGCCAGGCGAACCAAAAATGCCGCGTGGATCGCTGAAGCCGAAGCTGTAGCGCTCACGAGCCTTGTAACGGACGTTGCCGGTGTCGAAGTCGCCTTCAAAACCAGTCTTCATGGACACGCGCTCAAACATCTTCATGCCGTTGGGAGCGTCAGTCTTAATGAAGAACGCATCTGGGTCGGTCAAGAAGTTGTTAACCACGTAGCCTTGAGGAACCATGCCCATATTGCGGATGGCGTTGACATCGTTATCAGCAGTACCAACGCGCAGCGTGGACTTCATGATACGGTCAGCCGTAAACATCAGCTCTTTAGGGATGATCAACTTCAAGCCTTGAACGGCGATCTTCAAGCCGCGTTCATCAGTGAACGCTGCGATGTCGATCAAAGACTGTTCCAAGGATGTCTCGGACAAGTCAGCGGCCGTAGCCAAGGTGTTGGACAGGTTTGGACCTGACAGAGTGGGGTGGTTGGTTGCGCACAAAGCAACACCGTCGCCACCGATAGAGGTAGTGAAAGCGTTGTTCAGCACAGCCGCAGCCTTGATCTGCTTGGTTTGAGCCATAGAACGGGCCAAAGCCTTGGTGTAGCGGGCAGACAAGCGGTCGTAGAGGTTATCTTCAACAGCTTCTTCTGTCAGCGAGAACGCCAAAGCGATAGTCTCGTGGGTGTAGCGAGCAGTGTAGACTTCTTGAGCTTGGTCGTATGAAACGCCCGCGCCCTCGGTCTTCACAGGAGCTTCGCCGAAGCCCGATTCCATTACCTCTTCTTCAAATGCACGGTCAGAAGATTCGATGGAGTAGATTTGGGTGTGTTGGTTCTCGTAGTTTTTATACTCGAGGCCGAACAGAGCATTGAGACCTGGCTCAAGCTCTTTCACCAGTTGTGCGCGTGAAATTGCCATTTATGTTCTCCTTATTGACCAGCAACACCTGCACTACCGTACACGTGTTCGTTGATCTTAACCACTACCACGGCGAAAGAGCCGTACTCGTTACCTGGGACGTTGTACAAGCCAACGGTTTTTAGGTTCAAAGCAGCTGAGTTAGCAAGTGTGGCAGAGTTCAGTTCCATAGTGGACACACCAGTAGTGGTGCTTCCGCCAGTACCAATCACGTCCGCATTCTTGCCCACGTCTGCAGCAACAAAGGCTGCATCACATTGGATCAAAAACAACTGACTAGGATCGTCAATCACGTCGGCAATGATCTTGCCAGAAGTGATGTTGACAGAACCTGGGTAGTAGTTCTTCCATGTAGGCTTGCCCGTAGTGGGATCAATGTAGTTGCAACCGTTAAACACGCCCACCGCAGCGGTGTGTGAAGCAGGAAGAAACTTCGTGATGAAACCACCAGAAAGAGCAACCAAGTCACCCTGAAAAATTGTTCCAGCTTGGTTATCAGCAATCTCATATCCGTACTGTTTCTGAGCACCAGTAGCGGAAAGATTGCCAATAGGACGCAGGCCAGAGGCTTTGTCGATATTAGGCATTTGTCATTTCCTTAAAAAAGATTGAGTTCTGTTAGCCCTTGTTAGAGCCACCAAAAGATACGCGAGACTGTCGGGTGGGCCGCTGAATGGTCATGCTGTTGTGTGCATTGGCCTTCATCAGCTCATTGTCCGCCGCCTGTAATTGGTCATTCGCTCTACTTTGGTAATACGCGCTGCGCTCTGCCAGTGTCTCAATCGGGATACGTGCAAGAAGTAAGCCTCCCACGCTGATAACACCAGCATGTCGGCCGTCTTCTACTGTTGGCACATGATAGTCGGGGTACTCGTCCCCACGAACCAACTCATACCCCTCGCGGAGCTTTCCAGAGATGTTCGTGCGGTCATCAATACCACCGGCTTCAGCGCGAATCCAACGGTGCTTATATCCAGGAGGTGGAGGTGGCGCATCCAGTCGTGAAGGGGGAGCCCAAGGTTTACGTCGCGCATCGCTCTCACGAGATTCGGCCCCGCGAGAACTGCGATTGAGTGTAGGTACTTTAACGTCTGACATGGTCTTACTCCTTTACGTACTTGGCATATTCCTCAAGAGGAACACCCAGCTTTTTGGCAATTGCAACTTGACTTGGAGTCAACTTGACAGTGCGGCGTGCGTTGTTGATACCCGAGGATCGGGATGCAGGAGCCACCGTTTGCACGAGTCTGGCGGACCTGTTAGTTTGCGCCTGCTGACCCCCACCCAACTTCTGGGGGAAGGTCTGCTTTAAGCGATTGTCTAGCTCATCATAATACTCATTGCTGTTCGGGTCAAATCCTTCGCTTTGAATTAACTGGCGATGGATTCCCCATGCTGCATGAGTCATGGCTGTATCTCGGCCGTACCAGGGGTTACGCTCGGCCCAGTCCTCGACCCGTGGATCGACTTCCTGCTGAACTTGTACCTGGGGTTGCTGGGCAGCCTGCTGGGCTGCTTGCTGCTGCTGATAGTTCCACTGCTGTACCTGCTGCTCGCGCTGTTGGGTAGCGGCAGTAATCTGGCTTTGCTCCATGGTGAGCGCAGTCAGGCGTTGCTGGGCTTCCGTCTCGGTGTCAATGTCACCTTCTTCACGGGCCTTGCGGATGATTTGTTTTAAAGCAACAACTTGCGTCTGAACACGGCCGTTGGCCTCGCCCAAGCGCTCGCCATCCGCAGCCATGTACTGCTGCTCGAGCTGCGTAGCACGGGCCTGTACGCTCTTGGCGTACTCCAAAGCTGCTTGCTCACGGCGCTGGGTCTCGCGCAGGCGCGCGGTCAGCTTGTCAATGCGCTTCTTGACGCCTTCGCTATACTGGTCAAGCTCGCCGCCGTCATTGGACTGCTGTGAGGTAGTCTCGACCCGAGGCGCTTGGGGTTTGTCCAATACTTCAGCAGCACCGTCCTCCCCAATTGCAACGGTGGCCGGACTCTCGTCCTCACCTATCTTAAATTCAAGTTGGTCATTCATGTCATTGCTCCTTTACATGTGCAGAATGTCTTCAGGACTGTTCACCACTCCAAGTACCTCATCGTCGTTGATGAGACGAATCTCACCCCCGTCAATTGGTATGCGTGCGCCAGCGTAGCGGCCAAAAATAATCCAATCACCCTCTTTGCACCAGGCACCAGTGGGGAATTTAGATTGATCGGCGTAGGCTAAGGACCCTACCTTCAGGACGTAGCCGCATACTGTGCCAAGCTGGGTCCTGCGCTGTGTTTCTTCGGCTAGGACGATACCGCCCTTGCTTTTCTCAGCGCCTCGGTAGGGAAGAATGGCAATGCGCCATCCTGTCGGCTGGGGAATGGTGTCTATAACCGCTTGGTCGAGTTTCTCTGGGTCGAAACCCAGCTCTGAGTAAGCATCGTCAAGGGCAGGCGGTTTGTTAACTGCCTCCTCGGCCCACTTACGCTCCAAGGCGGTCATGTTGATTTCAGGTACTGTTGCGGTTTCCATAGTCTTCCTTTACTTGAGAAAATCGTCTGTGTCATCCGTGACTTTTTTGAGCAAATCTTTCACGGAATCTTCAACCATTCTCAAACCCTCAAGGCGACCCATCATGAAGCGATAACGCTCCATGTCTGTGATGGTTCCGTTCAGGACAATCTGTTTGGATTGATCCTGGAGTTTCCTGATCTCTTTCAGAACTGCTTCTGCAAATTCAAGCATGGTGTTTCCATGAAAAGCAGACGGTACAAGGCCCCGTCTGTTAGCACTTACTCACGAATTAGTATATCTTAACTGGACGGTTGCCGTCTTTCTTTTTAACAATCATGGCAGGACCTTGAACTCCTTTTGGAGTTTTGACGTCGCCGCCCTTGGCCATCTTGGTTTTTCCCGCTTTGCTGTAAGCAACGGCAACGGCCTGCTTCACGGCAGCAGCTTTGCTCTTTGGCTTGCTGGTACCTATCATGCCGTCCTTCTTGTAGTCGCGAACGATCTCTCCAATGTTGGAGCTGATCGTCTTCTTGCTAGAACCTTTTTTAAGCGGCATATTGGCCTCCTGGTTGTTGGGGTTGGTTGACCTTCTCTTGCTGCAACAGCAACTTCTGCTGGTTAATCTGGTTGGTCTGCTGTGCCTTTTGCTGATCCAAGGCCAGGCGCTGCTGGTCAAGGCCAATGCGTGCCTTGTCTGCCTCTGCACGTTGGGCGATTTCCTTCTCCTTGATCTGCACCAAGGGGTCAGGACCATCACCGCCAGCAAACGTCTCTTGCATGTCGCGAACTTCCTTCATGCCCATGGCAATGTTGATAGCGACCATGCCTTCGCGCTGGATAGCAGAGACCATGCGGTCTGGATCGGTGCCGTACTGTTTGAACAACTCGACTTCCATGTCCTCTTCCGCACGCAAGCGGATGTGATCCAGGATGTGCTTTTGCAACTCGGCAGCAGACGTTGGGCTGGACTGCAAAATAGGTGACAAGCCCATCATCAAGTGCGTTGCAATGTGCGCATCATGCTGTTGGCCGGCAAAGGCCTTCAACTTCATGCCGTTGAGCACGTCGCTGTTCTCGGACGCAGGGTCCCGGGGCATGTTGGTGTTCTGCGGGAGCAGTACACCGTCAATGTCACGGATATTCAGCGCCGCATACATGCGGTAGTAGGCTTCGTACATGTTGTGCATCTGCGGCGCGCTCTGCGCCAGCTGCAACTGCATCTGTGCCAGCTGAATACGCTGTGCAGAACTGAAGATGTTGGGGTCAGCCACGGGCTGGACCGACACCATGGTGTCAAAGTCCTTCTTCTTGATCCTGCGGCTCGCGCCTGGCACGTCGTAAGGGTACTCGTCCGGCAGGTACTGGCCAAAGCCCTCAAACAGCAAGCGGAACTCAAGCGTCTGTGCGTAGTGCAAGCGCTTGTGGATGCTTGACATGACCATAGAGCCGCGTTCCAGCAACGCCAGGGTCGTTCCGACCTGTGCGTACTGGTTGCCGTCGCCAACTTGCATGTCGGCAGTGCTGGACAGGCGCTTGCCTGAGTCCACCAAGAAGCCCATCAGTGCAAACAGCACCTGGCTTGGCTCTTTGTACGGCAGAGGCAGCAAAGACGACGCAAGTTCTGCACCGCCCGCGTCAATGTCACGCCATTCACCCGGTTGGATGGGGTTGGAGTCGTCCGCGATCCGCGCGCCACGGGCTTTGAAGCCTGCAGGCAGGTTAGCGAGCGTACCTGCATCAATTAACTGCCTCAAAGCGCTTGTAGCGGCCTTGCCGAGGCCTCCAATGAGGTGAACAAAGCCCAAGCCGTAAGCTCCAGGGCCCTCGACCAGCACGTAATGCACAAAATAGTTGCGGCGCGTGCATTTTTCGTCGTTTTCTTTCCAGTTGCGACGAATTCCAACCACTTTTAAGGTGTCTTCTGCAAGGGTAACTACGTATGGACGCTTAATTCCGGTCATTTCACCGTCTTCGTCCATGTCCTCAAAGCCTTTGAGGTCCAAATCGACCAATTGCTCGAGCAAAAATATCTCACCAACGTCATCTGTGGGCTGAATACCGGTAACTTTGTCCACTGCTTCCTGAATTTGGCTTGCATCAGCAGGGGAAGCGTAGGTATCAAGGAACACATCGAGGTATTCGCCGGCCAAAGCACGCTTGCGGTACTCGTTTGAGTCCATTGCAATGCGGTGAGTCAGGCGTGGGCACTGGGAAACGACGCTTGAGCCGTTGTACGGAATGTAAACATCGTCTGCCAAGCACAGTTTTGACACCATGCGGCCCAGTTGATAGTCGTAGTAAACCTTTTTAAAGGTTGAACCACCGTAGCCAGTGTAGAAAAGCTGCTGGTCAAACTCAGGCGTGTACTCTTCCATCACCGTAGTGATCTGGTAGTTCATAAAATCCTGCACACGGCCGGCCTGCTGGAACTTCTCGACCGTCTCTTTGCCCATAATCTGCGAGCGAACAGGGCCGCCAGCAGGCATCAGCTCCTTGAAGGCCTGTGCCTGGAACTGAATGATGGCCTCGGTCAACATTGGATGGGTTGCACCAGAGGCTCCACGGAAAGGCTTGGTGCGCTCTTCCATGCGAAAGCCCAAAAGGTCCAGGCCTTTGGCGTACATGGACTCCCACTCAGAGCGGGAACCCTTGTCGGCCTCAAACAAAGACGACACTTCAATGCCGATTTGGGCCAAGACGTCCGGCTCAATGACCGCTGCGAGGTTGCTGTAGAAATCTACTTCTTCGGCATCCTTCTCACCCATCTCGACGATGGCACCACCGTCCTCTTCAATGATGATTTCAATGTCTGACTGGGGTTCTGGAATGCCGCCGCCTATCACCACCTCAAGGGTGGGCATCCGGTTCAGTGCTTTTTCGATTGCCATTTATGTTCCTTAGATGAAGTTCAGGTTGTCCAGTGCGTCTGGGCCAAGACCTTTTTTGTAATTCTGCAGCAAAGGCGTCAAATGGCTATCCGACTCTTCAATAGACGATGGCTTGAGGTATTTCTGTAAAAAATCAAGCACAGCGCCGTCGTATTTCTCTGGCGCAGTGTTACCAGAGGCGCGTCCGTTGCCCTTAATCTGCGTCACAACAGGCGTGAACTCATCTAGCATCTTTACCTCAATTGTGTTGACAGGTCTATTACGGTTGTCACGTAGAGTATATACCTGCCACTTGCCTGTGCCAAAGCCTTCGCGCTTGTCAGCGGAGTAACCTGCGCCACCTGTCTCATATCCGCCCACTGAGTGACCAACGTATGCGCCTTCTGGCACAGTGGCCGCACGGTCTTCAATGCGCTTCCAGGCAAAACCTTTATACGGACCTTTGTCAAACTGCAACAGAGGGGCGCTCACGCCTTTGGCAAACACGGAGTCCGCTACGGGCTTGCCTGACTTGATACGCTCAACCAACATTGCGCGCTGGTCAGTTTGTTCGCGCATCTTAAGCGCGCCCTTGATGGCATCTTCAAAACGAATGTTGGCTGCCTCGCGTGGCAGGATACTGGCCAAGTATTTGTTAATTGATATTGGATCAAACACTGCTTGCAGTGGCTTTTGGAGGCCGTACTGCATGTCATAAACAGGCTCACCTTTGTTGATTGCCGTCATAATGTTTTCAGGAAGCATATTTTGGACTACTTCATCCTCGGTCTTGCCCATGATCTTCCGGCCTTGGCCCATAAGTTGGTTAATCCAATTGGTCTTTTCGGGCTTATCCATTTTGTTCATCATGCTTGCCTCTTTGTAAGCCTTGAACAAATCCTCCGCAGATCGATTGAGGTCTCCAATAACCCTGTCATAGTCAGTTGGTGAACGGGTTATGGTTCCGACATTCGCATTGATCAGTTCAGGGCGAAGACCTTGCATAAGTAGTTTGTCTTCTTCGGCTACTTGAGCGGTACGGCCCAACTGTTTGCCTTGTTCAGACAAAAGATTGCTGTACTCTGGCCTAGCTGCTGCCGGGTCCGAGGTAAGCACAACACCCTTAAGGTCTGTGGCTTTGTCATAACGAGCTGTAAAGTCGTCCATGGCCCGTGGGTACTTGGGGAAGAACCTTGTCTCAGGTGTGCCAGGACCAACAAAGCCCTCTGGTCTAACGCCTTCTTTGACGCGTGTCTTGCCTGCTGCAATCTGATCAATTAGATATTCAGGGAAGTCTTCTTCCAAAGACGAACCTCTAATTTGCTTGTTGGCAATGCCTCTTGCAATAGGATCATCTGGCGTACCAAACTGGCGAGTAAAGTAGTTGCGTGCTTTCTTGTCCCAGAAGTCTTGAATGATCAGTGCTTGACCATCATTCTGGCCTGCTACCGTCTTAGCATTTTCAAGCCCCCTGTTTAAGATATTGTCAACGCCGCTGACACTTTCTTTCATGCCTATAGGGCCACTGACTATTGTGCTGCCGCTTGGACGCACCGCATACGACGCACCTGGCACAGCCAGCTGACGGTTGTACTCTTGAAAATCCTTGGCCACGGCAGTGGCTGCCTCGCCTGTCTTCTGTGCGCCCTTAACAGCAGAGCGCGTCACGCCTGCAGGGTTGGACAGGTTGGACAATAAACTACCGGCTGTGTAGAAGCCCTTGGCTGTTGGATCAGCAGGTGGTGCCGGGCGAATGCCCAGTTCTGTCATCTTGCTTTTGATGTAGTCGCTTGTGCCTACCTGGCCTGCAGGCGCTTGCCCTGTCAAGCCTTGACGGACCAGCATTGCTATGTCCATGGGCGCGCCTGCGATGTCATAGGGCAGCTCTGTCACGCCCTTGGCCATGTTCACATACGCGTCGCCAGATTTTAACTGCTTGCTGATCGCGCCTTCCTTGCGGCCTTTGCCAGATGTGGGGGTTATAAATGCTGGACGGGAAGCTGCATCCATCTCTTCTTGCGACAGCTCCCCCTCAGACTTTTTTGCTTCACCACCTTTGTTAAAACGCTTCTTGGTCAGTGTGCCCTTGGTCAGTGTTGCACCCTCCAAGGTCGGCGCGCCAAAGGTATCTGCAGCCAATCCACGAGCCGCGTTCTGCGCTGACCTGATCTTCATCTGGTAAACCCTTGCAAGCTCTTCCATCTGTGCACGCGCAGACTCCGTGTTCCTTGCTGCAGGGGCCCTGTCCTTCATTGCACCCAGGTCACCCTTGGCAATGTCCTCATAGGCCATCTGCATCGCTTTTTCAGCAGTTGCGCCACCGCCAGCAGACGTCTTCGTGCGCTTGACAGACTGACGTGTAGGTGAGGGTTTACCTGCGCTACTGAGGTCAGCCAAGTACTTCTGCGCCGTGCCCACAGGGTTTGTGTTGATGACTTCTTCAGGCTTCTCGTCTGACAAGGTCTCAGCGTTTTGCGCCAACAAGGCTTGCAAGTCTATGTCACCGCCCTTGGCAAAACCTGGTGGCTTAAATGGGGCCAGGCCCGGTGCAACGATCCGGTTGCCCATACGGTCAGTGAAGAACCCTGCGTTTTGCGTGCCACCCAGCATTGTGGGCGACAGGTTAGGGTTTGCACCAATGGTGTTGAGCGTGTTGACCGCGCCGGCCACTGGCAAGCTGGATGGCCCGAGGGCCGTGGTCCCTGCGTTGATACCAGGGTTGCTTGTTTGGCTCAATGCAAAATAGCTTTTTGGATCGGTTGCCGCACCGCCCTGGCTGATGGGTGACGTGCCAAAGATAGGAGAGGCTGGCCCTGTGATGTTGATGCCGCCAACATCTCCGACCTGGCCCACTTGTCCAATCTGCCCAACGCCCTTGGTCTGGTATAGAGTAGGTTGAGTGACAGGGATTTGGTCAGCAGTAATGTCGGTGCGCTGGCCGTTGCTACCAAACATTGAACTTGTAACTGGCGGCGTTTTTCTCTCTTCGTCCCGCTGCTTGTCCAAGTAGCGTGACCAGCCCACGTCCAAAGGTCCGCCCAGGTCAATCTTGCCAATGCCCGTGGACGCGCCAATGGTAGAAAAGTTAGAAGGCAGTGACGTTACGTTGGTGGTCTTTTGCGTACTGCCAATAGACGGTATTGCCGTTAAGGCTGCCTTTGGCAAAGGCACATAGCCGCCGCCTGGCGTGATGCCGTCCCAGCTGCCCGCGTCAGGGTTGTTGTAGCCGCCGCCACCAGGGCTGAAGAACAACTTATTGCGTTTGGTGTATTCGCTCTCCGGCATCTTCATGGACTTCTCGTACGAGTCAATCCATTTAGGCGTCGGATTAAAGCCTGCAGCTGCTGCGGCCTTAGACACGGCACTGTAACCACCATACTTTTCAAACTCCGACGTAGGCACCCCGCCTTGCGTGCTGCGGTACATCAAACTCAGTGCCGTTGCACCTGTCAAGCCGCCAGGTGCATTGGTCTGGTTTATCACGTTGGATATGGGCAAGGCTGCCTTGGCCCGTGCGTCGGCGTCAGCCTTCAACGCATTTTGAATTGCCAGCTGCTGCGCTGCAGTGGACGCGTCTTGCTGCGCTTTCAGGGCTGCAGCTTGTTGCGATTTCAAGGTTGCCAGCTCCAGTGCGCTGCTTGTAACCAGAGCTTCACGTGCTTTGTTTGCCGCGTCAAGCTGCGCTGCAAGTTCTGCCGCAGTGGGAGGGTTGGCTCCACTTCTCTCCTCGCGCTGTTGTGCAGCGTAGTAATCAGAGTCTTTCACTGGTTCAGCTGCCGCCGCTACAGGGGCCGCGCTTTGCGGGTTGAACACACGCTTAATTGCTCGGCTAACCTTGCCAAGTATGCCGCCTTTAAACTCAGGCAAACCAGTCATGGGGTTGGTAGTTCCAGAGCCACCCTTTGACTTCAAGAACTCCACAGACTCGGGCGACAGGTAGGCTAACAACTCGTCCCCGCCACGGCCCGCAGCTGCGACCTTGTCGGCCAAGTCCATAATCTCTTCTTTGGTGTAGCCGTACGCTTCAAAGTCCTTGATGATTGAGCTGGCAGTCCTGTCGTCTGAGTCGTCAGTCACTTCACCACCCTTGGCCATAAAACGGTTGGCCACGGACATTGAGCCAAAGTTATATTTGTCTGGATCACTGACCACGTCAATGGCAACAGCGCGATTGCCTGCGTCCTCGCGTGCACGCTGCGCAGCTTGCTGCTGGCGCGCAACAACATCCTCTTCCTTGAACGGCAGCACAGGGGCTGTGTTGTCAAAGGATGTGGGCGTTGCGGGTGCAGTCATGTCAAACGCACGGGCGAGCGTGGGCGCGGCTGGCCCAGCATAGTCCTCGGTCCGTGGTCCTGCGTTGTACGCCTCAATGCTGCGGAGGTACTCGTCGTACTGCGTTTTATAGGGGTTGTAAACTTCTTCGTTGTAGCGCTGCGCTGCCATGTTATATGCGTCCGCCTGCGCCTTGTACGGGTTGTAGACCTCAGTCTGGTACTTGGTCAACGCACTGTTGTACGCCTGGCGCTGCTCTTCAAATGCGTCCAGTTCTTTCTGACGTTCACTCAAGTACGCTTTGTCCGAGCCACGCAAGAACGCCCTCTGCGTAGGATTGGCAATGCCGCCAAACGCAAAGTTTTGTACAGCAGGCATGTCGTATTTAGATTTCTTTCGCATATCACCCCGGCCAAGGAATTAGTTTGGACATTTTAAACGTCAATAGTACTCGGGCACAAGGTCTTTAAATTCACTTTCTTCAACATCGTCTGTTGCCAAGGTAATGAAGTTGCCTCGCCTAAACCTGTCCATGGCCATCGTCGTGCTGTCCACCATGTCGTCGTTGTCGCCGTTAGGGAAAGCCGCGCATTCCTCTACCAAGAGTTCCGCCCAGTCCGTGTCCGGGGCCCAGACCATTCCAGCCTCGAACACAGGAGCCACCGCGTTGGCCCGCGCCACCTTGTCAGTGCCCGTTCTACGTCCGCCTGGCGAGTACATTGTCACAGGGATGTTCATCCGGCGCAGCTCCTGTTGCAAAGGTGTACCTGTGGCCTTCGCCTCAATCAGCACATTGTCAGGCTGCCACACATCATACTGCTCCTTGGCAATACGTTTTAGCTCAGGGAAATCCCAGCGCCCACGTTTGACGTCAAGCAAGATGATGGACGCCCCCGAATCCTCGCTCAAGTAAAACACGCCCCAGGTCGTGATGACAGAAAAGTCAGCCGTCTCCTTTTTGGAGTACGCCGTGTCCATGGACTGGATGATGTAGTTCACGACAGGCGGCTCGTCCTTAGGCCAGACTTTCCACCACTCCCGTTTCAAAATTGCACCCTCGTCGTTCGTGGGCTGCTGCTGGTACATCGCGTTCCACTTTTGCACAGACAAAGTGGCTTTCACGCCTTCCAGTTCCTCGATTTTCCAAAAGCCCGGCCAAAGTGGGCGCCCACTTGGCATGATGGCTGGGAACTCAATTACCTCCCATTGGTCCGCGTTCCGTGATTTCTGAGCCTTGAGCAAACGCGCCGTCAGGTCCTTCGTGCCCCAGCGCGTCATCACAATCACAATCGCACCGCCTGGTTGCAAACGAGTACGAGGACCAGAGATGTACCACTCCCAGGCGTTCTCCAAAGCAAGGTCACTCATCGCGTCCTGCTCCGAATGCGGGTCGTCAATGATCAAAACGTCAGCGCCACGACCCGTCATCGCGCCACCCACACCAACAGCAAAGTATTCCCCGCCCTTGTTCGTGTCCCACCGGCCGGCAGCCTTGCTGTCCTGCTTCAAAGTGACGTCAGGAAATACTTCCTTGTACGTGTCCATGTCCATTAAGTCACGCACCTTGCGACCAAACCTCACAGCCAATTCGCTGTTGTGGGTTGCTTCAATGGCCTTGGTTCGCGGGTCTCGGCCCATCAGGTACGCCGGCAGCAGATAGCTTGCAAACTCAGACTTCGTGTGCCGAGGGGGCATGTTGATGATTAAACGCTTCAAGGACCCCGCTGCAATGCGATCGAATGCCCTGGCCATGATTGCGTGGTGCTCACCAATGATTGCGTTGGGCCAGACGTAGCGCACGAAATCAATGAAGTGAGTACGTGCTTTGTCTTGCGTGTCAATCTGCGCGAGCCGGTATTCAAGTTTGAGCCGTTCCGCGTCTATTTCTTCAGGGATCATGGAAGTCCGTTTCGTTTCAAAATTTTAAATATTTTGACACGAGTTGACATTGTTGACAAAGGGGGCCTTTTTTTCTTCCCCCGGGGTCAAAACTGTTTCACGTGAAACATACCGTGTAAAACAGGGCCAAGGCCCGCGCAGCCTGACCCCGGCCCGTTTTTTGGGCCCCCGGGGTGGGTGGGTGCTCACTTACGCGCCAGGCCACGCGAACCGTCGGCCACGGACCAGGCAGCCAGGCACGCGGGCCACGAATCGCGGACCAGGCAGCGCGGCCCTGGTGTTTGTGAACCTGGCCACCGGATCACAAACACGGACCGACCAGGAACACAAACACAAACACGGACCAGGCAGCAGCTGCGCGACCAGGCAGCCACCGGCAGCAGCTGCGCGACCAGGCAGCCACCGGCAGCAGCTGCGCGACCAGGTCGGCCGGCAGCCACCAGGCAGCGCTCGGCAGCCACCGGCACCAGGTCCAGGCAGCGCGGCCCAGGCAGCGAATAACTGCACGCGCTGCAGTTAACCAGGCAGCGAATAACTGCACGCGCTGCAGTAACCAGGCAGCGAATAACTGCAAACCAGGCAGCGCGGCCCACGGCCCAGGCAGCCACCGGCAGCAGCTGCAGGGCGCGAACCAGGCAGCAGCTGCGCACGATACGCGCTGCACGTTTCACGCGTCCAGTGGCCAGGGCCACGGGCCAAGCGCAGGCGGCCAGCTCGGCCGTGGGTTAGCAGCCACAAACACCGGGCCCCATGGGCGGCCGGTGCGATACCAGGCACAAAAAAACCCGGCACGCGGCCGGGTTTGTGTATTACGAAAACGGCGCAGCTCAGGCAGGCAGGCCAGCAGCTGCAGCCAGGTTCGCCAGCATCAGGTCGGCCGTGCCCAGGGCGTCGGCCTTATCGTTTGTGAAATACTCGGCGACCAGGCAGCCGTCGGGACCGTGGGCGCGCACGCGATACTCGGACCAGGCAGCCGACCAGGCGACGCGCACCAGGCCCGCGTCGGCCAGGGCGAAAAGCTGCACCAGGCGCAAACGGTCGGCGCTCATGCTGCGCACCTGGTGGCGGCCAGGGCGGCCCGGATCGCGGCCAGCTCATGCTCGGGATAATCCAGGGCGGCCAGGCGACGGTCGCGCTCGGCGGCCTGGTCGACCGGTTCGGGTTCGTCCAGGGACCAGGGCGCGGCGTCATAACCAGGCAGCGCTCGGCCACTGGTGGCCACGCCGTCCGGATCGGCCAGGGCGACGGCAGCGCGCCGGATCGCGACCATATACCCGAACGCGTCGCTATCGTCCCAGCGCGACCAGTCGCTGGCCTGGTAGTCGAGACAATCGCAGGCTTTCACAATGGCCACCGGCAGCAGCTCGGCACCGGCGGACCGGTCCAGGCCACCGAACGGCAGCAGCTCGGCGTCGAACCGGCCCGCGTATCGATCGGAAAACGCGCACCGGTTCGCACTGGCCAACATGTGCGCGACGGCATCGGGCGACGCGTCCAGGGTGACGCCCTGGCGAATAGCCCAGGCGACCAGGGCGGACACGTGATAATCGGAAACAACAAAGCAGCTCATAATTTCTCACTTTCTTAAGTTAACCTGGCCACGGTGGCCAGGCTTTAATTTTAGCCTAATAAATAAACTGTGTGCAACAAATAAACAAACACAAACAACAAAGCCCGGCACGCGGCCGGGCTCGGCGGCCAGGTCGGCCGGGTTAACGCATGCGCAGCTCGTTTGCCAGGTCCTGGCCACCATGGCGACCGATCCACCCCTGGCCGGTCAAACCATAGGGGCCGCGCTCGATTGTGATTTGATTTTCTCCCCAGGTTAGCTGCAGCCAGGTTTCACCGGCGGCCAGGGCTTTGCGAATCGCAGCGCGCAGCGTCGGGCCGCTGGGTTTTTTGGTGTATTCAATTTGGACCATGTCAAACCCCCACGGCGTCGGCGGCCAGCAGCTCGGCGGCGCGCGCCTTAAGCGCTGCACCGGTGCCGAACCAGGCGGATTCAATGCGCGTATTATTTGAGCGGCCGCGCTCGTGGTCGACAAGCTCGGTCACGGCGTTAAGCATAGCCCAGCGCGTGCCGGCCACGCCGGCCAGGTCCGAACCGATCGCCGCGCCGTTAAATAATTGCATGATGCGAACATAAGCGCGGGATTCATTTACGGGCCGGGCGCTCGTGTGATAAGGGCGCAGCAGCTCGGCCACGAACGCGTCGGCCTGGTCCTGGTCCATGCTGGCCCCGGCCAGCTGGCGGGATTGAACCAGGAACCGATCCCAGGCGCTGGCCACAATGCCCAGCTGCAGCCGGACGGCCTCGGCGTCGAATCGCTCAGAATGCAGCACACGAACGGCGCTTTTTAAATAGCCCAGGTTTTGCTCGCCCTCGCCCTTAATTACGCGGCCGTTACTGTATCCGCCCACGGCGGCCGTGATTGTGTTATTGCACACGACGCGAATCGCCGTGAATTTCGCCACGGTGGCCATGGTCCCGTCGTAACTTGTGCCGAGCAGCAAATAAGGTTTGACCAGGTCGCGCTCGACCACGGGGGCCGCGTCGCCCACGCTGGCCAGGGCCCATACCCGGCGGCCGTCACTTAACGCGCCGGCGGTTTCAAGTTGAAAGCCGCCCAGGTCGACCAGGGTGCGGAAAAAATCCATAACCTGGCCAGGTTGAACAACATTATAAGAATCGGAAACGACGGCCAGGGGCGCGCCGGTGTCCGAACGGTGCAGCACTTTACGCGCTGGCCAGGTTTGCAGGTCGGTGCTGGCCGGTGTCGAATACTTAACGGGGGATTCGAGCACGTCATAAGCCAGGCCCGCCTCGCGCGTCCAGGTTTCAATGCTTGCACCAGGTGTTAAGGCCTGGCCCAGGCCATGCCAGGGGGTTTGCCCAGCGTAAGCCATAGCAGCGCGGCCGGTGGTGGTGTCGATCATGTGAGCCATATATTTCTCGCTTTCTTTTGGTTAGTGCCGGGGAAAAGCCCCCGACGGTTTTATTTTAGTCTAATAAAAATCAACTTGTCAACATTAAACTAAAAATATTTTTAGGCAGCCAGGCCCAGGTCGCCGACCACGTGGTGGCGCAGCAGCGAACCAGGCGGCAGCGAACGGGAAAAGCGCAGCAGCTCGGCCGCGTCGTCCTGGTGGCCGCCAGTTTTTGTTTTTTCCCATGCCAGGCGAACCGGGCCGCCGTTACCATAGCAGCCGCCGGGGGTATCGTCGCCGACCAGGCGCGCGCCGCTGCCATGCGCAACAAACACCACAACATAATCGCGCTCACCACGTGCACACAATGGACGGCCGCCGCCGCATTGATCGCAGCTAAAATTTTCGGCCAGCTCGGCCGGGCATTGAACGAAGCGCACGCCGTCGACGGTGTACGGCCAAACGGTGCCGGACGGTGCAGCCACCACGGCCGGGCGGCCGGCAGCCACGGCAGCCAGGGCCTGGGGGATTGTGTCGCAGCTGGCATTTATTACGGTTTCACCAGGCGCGGGCACCGGCAGCAGCTCGGCCGGAAAGTGTGAATAAGTCCAGGCCTGGCCATTACGCGGCACGGCCTGGCGGACGGCCTGCAAATAATCCAGGTCGACCAGGTCGGCGGCGTGCTCGCCCTGGGGATTCAATGCGCAAGTTTTCGGGCACGTGGCGAACACGTTATGGCCGCCGGCCCGGTATGTCACGGCGATCGGCCCGGTTTTTTTGTTGGCCGAATGTTTAACAGTTTTGAGCATAATTTTCTCGCTTTCTTTCTTTCTGGTGGCCGTGCGATTGCCTGGCCTAAAAATATTTTAGTGCAACAAATCAACTTGTCAACCCCCCAAGCAAAAAAAACCCGGCACGCGGCCGGGCAGGGATCGAGCGGGCCGGATCAGGTCCGACGGTCGGCCAGTGCCTGGTCGGCCTCGGCAGCGCATGCGCGCCAGGCATTCCAGGAAATAAAACCCGTCTCGGCGTCGGGCGGCGTCTCGGTGGCCAGGATGTCCGCCGAATAGTTGCGCAGCGCTTCCAGGATAAAGGCCTGCATCAGCGGGCCAGTGCTGGCCTGGTCCATAACGCGGACAATAAATTTTGTATTTGTCTCTCGCACGGTTGGCCCCTTATGGTCGAATTGAAAAACTATTATTTTGGAAAAAGTCACGTAGCGCTTCGTCCAGGTCAAAATTTTGCATGATCTTGTCGGCGTCGAATTCTCCGGCCAGGTCGGCCAGGTCGATGTCGCTCGCGATGTCGCTCAACTGTCCGCTGGTCAGCTCGGCCGCCACGTCCGACGCGCTCACGTGTTCGCCGATTGTCATCAGCTGCGTGTCGCTCAGGTGCTCGGCAAGATATGCCAGCTGCGACTCGCCGATGTGTTCGGCCAGCTGCGACAGGTCGATGTTGGCGGCGATGTTGCCCAGTACTTTGTCGCCCTGGGTGTTGGCCAGCTCTTGCTTAACCATCTCAGCCACTGTGGGGCGCAGCTGCTCGGCGATGTCTTTAATCAGCGCCTGCATGATAGTGTTGAATTCCATCTCTTTCTCTCTTTCTAGGGTTATGGCCTCGCGGATCGCTTGGCCTGATTGCATTCTAAATCTACTTTTCTCAACTTGTCAACTGTTACCACCAAATATTTTATGGAACAGCCAAAAACCCAGCAGCCGACGTATCAGGCCCGACGTGTTTGCACGTTGCTGCTCAGGGTCCGGTAGCGGTTTTGGTAACTGTCGCAAGCGCTTTCGTTCGCGCCTTCGCATACGATCACGTTTCTAAGAAATGCAGCTCTGACTCAAAGGCGTCCCAAAGTGATTCGTACGCGTGATCAAAATTGGAAAAATCCCCGCAGGCTACGGCTTCGGCCGCCTGGCGCTGGATCATGTCATCGTCCGAGCTAGACAAGTCAATACGTAATTGTTGTGTCATGATTTATTCCTCCATCAAAAAAATGCCCTTGTCTGCACAAGATGCAAACAAGCTATCGTCCGGGTAATTTTTGAAACCTGGAAACCCATGCAGCTGGATGTGTCGATACACTTCCTTCTGTTCCTCAATAGGTCTATCAAAAAACCAGTCTACCTCGTAATTAGCGCAGGCGTCCACCATCTGTGTTTTAGTTATTGCAGTCATACATTTCTCTCTTTCTGTGTTTTATAAACCACCATACCGCCAAACCGGCTTGGGATGAGATAGCTATCGTATCCACCACCACAAATAAAGTCGTCGACGTCTTCTTTGTCCAGGTCCATCATTCGTTTTTCGTCGATGGATTGAATCACCACACAAGGCGTCGGGCCTTCCCTCTCGCTAACATGGAACATGCCATGAATCATGTTGCCAAACCACACTTCGGTCTTTGTACTCATAACTTTCTCTCTTTCTAGGTTGCCTGGGACATCCAGGTGTTTGTGATCCTATCACAACTTTCACATACAAGTCAACTGTCAACTAAATGTTTTCTAAGTTCGGACCAGGACACGCCGGTCCACGGCCACCTGGCCAGCGCGGGGGTGTCGACGCCCAGGTTCGCCAGGTCGATTGCCTGCTCGCCACAAAATAGCAGCAGCTCTGACTTGCTCGCGTGCGCAGTCCCGGCCGGTTGGTATTGCACCAGGATATAGGTCGGGCAGCGTAGGTCTGCATGCTTAATGTGAAATGCGACCTGGTGCGGTGACAGGTTTACTTTGCGGCCGCGTTTGACCACCTTCAGCTCGACCATCACAAACATGCCATGTGGGAATGCCAGCAGGCAATCCGGGATGCCCAGGTTTACCCTGGACTCAATCCGGGTGAAATGGCAATTTGGGAGGTTTTCTTTCAGCCGCTTGTACAGGTTCGCTTCCGGTTTCAATGCCATCTTCTTCGTCCTCGTCCTCGTCAGGTTCTTCCTCGATCTGCTTAGGCGTCACGTCGACGATCGGGCCAGCATTGCCACCATACAAGCGTTTGATTTCTTCCAGCTTGCGCATTACTTCTTCTTTGCTCATGCTATCGATCGTGCCGTGGCGGATTTCTTTGCGGTCGATGTAAATCGAACCCAGGGCCTGGCCCCTTCGATATTCAGCCTGGACGGCTGCACCATACGCGCCGGCCTGCAGTGCCTGGTCACGAATAACCTGGAGGTCTCGCATATGCCGCTCAAATGTGGTGCCGTACTTTTCGCCCAGCTCGCGCCTTCTTTCCTGGATCGCTGCCACGATATGTGGATTCTTTTCCGGATCGGTCAGTTCGCGTGCCCTGTTCTTTGCCCAGGCCTCGCCGTAGCCAGCGCGCACGACCGCCTCTTTTAGGGTCACGTGGCCATCGCCAGCACAAAACTCTTCCACAAATTTCCACTCCTGGGCGGTTAGGACTTTTGGTTTGTGGGGTTTGACGGGCGCGGTCACCCTGGATTCGACAACGGCAGGCCTTCCGCCTAGACTTTTGCCGGCCAAAAACTTCTCGTCCTTGGATGTTCCTTTACGGGCCATCAGGCCACCCGCCACAAGCGCCAGCCTTCGCCATGGCGTCGACAGGTAAAACGCGTGCCTGGATGCCTCTTAGAGTACATATAGGCAGCGCTGCGCAGATTCTTGATCCAGGTGGCATCCAGGATCATAAAACTGTCGCCAAGGGCCATATCGGGGAATGGATAGCGTTCGCGGGGATCGACGCCACCAGGCAGGGGGATGTTTTTCTCTATTTTCATGCCTACATTGTGCAACAAATCCACACCTAACGCAACTACAAGGGCAAAAGAGGTCAAATTCAGGGTTTTAGTTAGACTTTTTTAGACCAATGTATGTTTTTATTTTTTCAAAAAGTCAGTCCGCGCGCATTTTATGTAAATTACACCTATTGACTATGTGTAATGTAGTGTGTTCTTATAACCTATTGATTTCATTAAACTATTACACCATTACATCTATTACGTCTAATTTCAAAAAAAAAATAAAAAAAACATCGTTAGTCAAAAAAAGTCTAACTAAAACCCGTAATTTGCCCCTCGGTCCGTGATCCCTGCACCCTTAAGTACTCAAAATGCAAAAAAGCCCGTGATCCGTGGACCACGAGCTTATGCTTTTGGGAATTGCGTCCTGGTTATTGCAGCCCTGTCCCCAGCCATTCCTTGTGATCGCCTGAGAGCATTTTGGCTGCGACGTGCATGGGCATGAGTTCTCCGAACTCAATCTCTGTCACATCGGCGCAGGTCATGAGGGGTCCGATGAGCGCGTACTTTTGCCCGCCAGCGGTGAGGATGACCACCTGGACCAATTGCCGTGGCCCGAGGGCCTCGACTATTTCCTGGAGAGACGGTGTCACTGGTCGACCTTCTGCCACCCTGGCCCGGTTTCCTGGTTCTTGATACCCAGGTCCAGGGAGAGCTTCTCGATTTCCCCTGTTAGGTGTTGGACTTTTCCCAAAAGCATGTGCGATTGGGCGGCCAGCTGCTCCATTTGGTCGTTTTGGACTTCGATTCTTCTGCGCAGGCCGTTGACGTACTCAAGAGTTTCTACGCAGGTGATTGGCTGCGGGGGGTTTTCTGTTGAAAAGATAGCGGGTCTCATGCGATTACCTCTACTGGTGCTTGGGTTTCAACCCACACTTTTGCTCCGCACGATAGCGGCTTATCGGGAGAATACATAATTTTACTGGGGCCTTTAATTTCCACGGCGTGTGCGTAGTTATTGGTTTTATAGGTTTTTATGGTCAGGACGGGGTCGTTTGTGCCATTCTTTGTGTTGGCTTTAACGACGTGTTGGTTGACGTGGATGATGGTTTTCATCTGTTTTTCTCCATGAGCTTGGCTTCAGTTTCACGCACAACTTGTCGGTAGTCACTGAGACCCATTTGTTGAATCTCCTCATCCGTCAGCCCAACCCAGGGCCTTAAAGTCTTTTGCACTTCAGACTCAGCCGCCATGCCATCCTCGTATCCTTTGGCATATACCTCGTTGTCCGCCTCAATCATTTGCTTGATGAGGCCTAAACTTTCCTCACACACTTTTGTGAGGCTTTCTACAGCGATAGCACGTTTGATAATCATGTGTTTCTCCTTAAGTCAAAACTTTTCCCGGTAAAACTTGCCGATAACTTCGGCCAGCTCGTGAATGTGAAAGTCACCGCCCTCGCCGCCGGCGTCGCTAATCCAAATCATGCCTGGCTGCATGCCTGGGGTGAGCACCCAGCCGGCCACGTGGACCTCGTAGCGCTCTTTGCCGTCCTTCATGCCCTGGTCATAAGCCACCTGGGCCTTGCATGCGTCCTCAAGGGTCATGAGGGTGTACTTCTGGCATTCTTCCCAGACAAACTTGGCGTTGTGTTCGCCGATGGCGCGTTGTTCAAATTTGGTCAATTGAGACCACCAGTCTTCAAAGTTCATGACGGCCTCCTGGACCGGATTTTTGCGCCCTGATCCAAATTGCAAAAGAGTCAAAGGTGTCGCTAAAAGGCAGCGCCGCAATGGCCCTGGCAACTTCTTCCAGCGTCTCATTGCGGACGTCGTGCTCATGATGCGTCCAGTCTGCGGGCAACTCGACCTTTAAAAAGTCAGAGTACTCGTCAAGCATTTCAGCAATAGATTTCTTATTCATGTCAGTTTCCTTGTTTAAAAATATTAGTGATCCGTGACCAGGCCAACTTGCGCAGAGACACGTTGGCCAGCTTCTTTTCAAGCTCCAAGACCGTAAATCCTAAATCGGCATTGGTGTTGAACAGGTCATCCCTGTCTTTGCGACCCTGTGCCAGGCCTTCACTCCAACCCTTGGCATAGGCCTCGGCTGCCACATCTTTAAAGGTGCGGCGTTTGTATTTAGTAATCGTCATCTTGATTCTCCATGCGTTCAAAAACTTCTGCATCGATGCGGACGCGTTCTTTGTCTGTCATCTTGACCTCGAGCCAGGGCGCGGCCCGGCCTTTGGTATCGAGGATTTCCCATTCACCTTCACCGCCTTCGGACGGTGCCCAGTTGTCGGGATGGCCGGATAGCCTGGCAGGCACGTAGCCTTCCCAGTGCGTCACGCGGATGATGCAAGGGATGCCGCAGCAGGTGGATTCAAATTCAGTCATTGACCACCTCCGCCACTTGCACTTTGATGTTGCCGTCCTGAATGTGCTTGAACAGCTGGCGCTGAAAAGACATTGGCAGGTTGTTGGTGTCGATGACCAGGAACGCCTCGCCTGATTGCACCAGGCCAGCGGTCAAGGTCCGTGGCGCGCGGGTCTTGATCCGCTCGCTGCCCATCTTGTAATAAGTGATTGGCATTTCTTCGGTCATACCTTGACCTCCAGCAGCTCCTGGTCATCATCCTCGTTGACGTATATCGAGAACAAGGACAATTCAAAGTTGCCCTCATCGGTTTCAATGACCAGGTCCCTGGTAGCGTAGTGGGTAGCGTTCGCCTGGTTAAGACGAACCGCGCTCAAGCGAATGCTCTTGACGCGATGGATGTTTAAACTGAAGTTCATCACTTTCTCTCTTTCTGTTGATGGAAATTAAATTATACAGGTTTCGTAAAAAATCCAAACAGATACTAGGAAAAAGATAAATACCTTCCACCTGATCTGTTTGAAGTACTCTTCAACGATCACCGTGCATTACCCTGCAGGCGATCTGCTACCAGCTTGGCGTAGCCGGCGATGTCCACCCAGTGGTCGACCTTGTCGGGGTTGCCGTTAACGATGCGCGCCATCTTGTGCACGATCATCTCCAGGGCTTCCCACTGGTCATCGGCAAACGTCTTGTTGTGCCGCAGGGCGTGGTCCGCGAGCAGTCGTTTGATACTCTGCATCAGCGCAGCACTGTCCTTGAACTTACCGTAGTCCAAGGCCCGCTCGTCCAGGGTCTGGTCGATGTTGGTGTCTTCGCCTGCCAGTTCAGGCATCGCAAGGGCTGTCAGTGCAGCTCCCGCCTCGCGGATTGACATCCCCCATTCTTCCTGGACTTGCTTGCGCAGCTTGTACGTCATCGGCTTGGGGGCCTGGAACTTGGCTGCCACCTTGGCCACCTCGGCACTGGGGTACTTGCGGAAATACTCTCTGATTTTGTCTGACTTATTCATATTGCTTCCTTTTGAGTTTGAACGATTGCACGTGCCTTGCCTTGACGGATAACCGACAGAACATGGTCGTGCGCTTTTTCTATGTCATACACAGTGGCATGCGCCAGCTGCTCCTCATGCAGGTCCATCACCAGCTTCAGGGCTTCCCACTGCTTGGCTGTCATGATGAACCGCATTCCGTTGGCCACGCCGCGTCTTGATAGCTGCAGCAGGGCATCTTGTCCTTGATGAATCTCTTCAAGCCAATCGTGGCCTTTGCCCATGGTGGCCAGCGCTTCAGTCACATTGAATGCGCCGATCAACATGTCGATGTCCTCTTTGGTCGCCTCGCCTTTGCGGATTTGATCCAGGGCGGAGCGATTCCTAAGTTGTACGTCGAGGTAAATGCCAGGCAAGTCCTTGACGGCTTTCATGCCTGACAGCACAAACTCCAGTGGATTCTGAAGCACGGTGCGGGGGCGGTACTTGCTGCGCTTTTTCATTTTGAACGGCGAAACAAAGGACGGTAGTTACCTAACAAAATGTTTTGTAGAAACACTTCATCAGGTGTTACAGGAGCAGGCTTTGGTTGGTATGTAAGACCAATCAATACCTTGCCAGTATTGAAGTATTTACCTGTTGCAGCAAGTTCTTTGAATACCTGCTGCTCTCTGGTAAGGGCTTTTTTAATCATTGCGCTCTTTCTCCTTTCTGTGTTTGAGCTGTGATCTTAACACATTTAGTTCACTTGTCAACAACTCAACTTTATTTTCTGCATTCAACCAGGCATCACGCCACAATCTCTGATCTTCAAGTAGTTTGCCCACTGCCTTCAACAGTGGTTGTTGATCCTTCGGGGCCTTCTGAGCTAGTACCCACAGCTCCTCTGATATCTTCATTTTTACTCCATGGATGTTTTAAATATTCTTCACGAAGTAGCCCATAAAGCACCAAGTCTCCACCATCGGGAAAAGCCTTGCGCATGCGCCCTTCATATTGGAAACCCAGACGCGATACAAAGCGCTGGGCATTAAGGTTCTCGGCGCGGATAAGGCCCGTGACCCGTGGTACTTCAAGCACCCGGAATGGCAACTCAAACGACGCGTTGAAAAAACTGCGTGACAGCCAGTGGCTCTTGGGCCGTGCTGCGATGTGCATGTCAATGTTGGTCCCTGTGTAGGCAGAGAACACGGTAACGGCCAGGAAGTCACCCTTGTCGTCCAGCAGGCTTACTGCGGTGACGTCGCCTGACATACCGTCGATGCCAATGACTTTCTTAGCCCAGGCCACGGCCTCGTCCTTACGTTCAAAGCGCAGAATCTTCACTGTAATTCTCCATGATTTCGTCTTCAAACAGCATCATTTGCTCTTCTGAAAAACTCTTGGTGATGTCCACCTGGCGAGGCTTGCCGCTAGGGCCTGTGATGGTCAACAAAATCCTGGTGATATCCAGCTGCTCAGGCAATTCGATATCTTCCACCAGCATGGACGGCAGTACTTCAAAAGTGAGTTCGACGGGGAACGTCATCTCGGTCTTGTATTTCATTTTTAGCTTTCTCTCGGTTATTGGCAATACGCTGCAGCGTCAGTGATTCTTTGTAGGCCTGGTCAAAGGCGGGCTGGAGTAACTCAGCCATGTACGCGCCCATACCTACTTTGTAAAACGTGGCAAGTTCTTTGAGCATGTAGTACGCGTTTTCTGGTAACGAAACGGTGATCCACCGTTGTCCAGGGCGCTTGGATGGTGACGCACGTACAGCGTCATAGCGATCCTTCTTCTTAGGACCTGAACGCCTTGGTCTACCACGTTTCTTCTTTGGCTGACGAATGTACGGCTCTGGATGAGCAGGTACAACTTGAGTTCGTGGCTTTGGTGATCTTCCCATTTATTTCTCCTTTCTATTGGATTTATCAGTGTATCGGAAAAAATGGGCTGGGAGCAAGCCCCCAGCCCGAACTTCTCAAATGGAGAGTGGGGCAACTGCAGTCATCCCCACCTCAATTATGCTGCTTCTCCCCAACTTGGTCCAGTCTCCACATCGACACGGGAGGGAACTTCTAAGGTTACTGCTTTGCCCATGATTTCGGCTGCAGCGCGGGCCTCGTCAATATTTCTGACGGACAGTGCTACTTCGTCGTGTACTTGCAACAACAACTTAAAACCAGCTTTGTGCAGCGCCACCATGCCTGCTTTGGTCTGGTCTGCGGCTGACCCCTGGATCAAACGATTTAAGCCCTTGTAGGTGCCTGCACGCTTGATCCTGACCCCGTATTCAATAACGGCCTGCTCACGCGGCAGCGCCTTGTTTACGCCCCACTCGGTTGGCTCCCATAATGGGAACCTGCACTTGCGGCCCAGGAGGGTGCGGATTGACCCGCCAGAGGCTGGGTGCTCAATACGTTTCATGACAGCGTCGACGGTGCCTTTTAGAAACGGAACATTTTGATGGAACTTAGCAATAAGTTCCGACGCTTCGTCTAAGGGCAGGTCCAGCTGCGTGGCCAGCTTGGCTTTGCCCATGCCGTACATCAAACCCAGACCAATTGTCTTGGCAGCCTTGCGGTTAATTCCGGCCATGTCAGCCACCATCTGGTGGAAGTCCGTATTGGGGTTATCTCGGTAGGCCTGTGCCATTTTTTCCGCCCCTGGTAGACCTAATAATGTGGCATAGTGGACAAGTAAGCGCGGTTCCTGCGAGGAGAAGTCGTTTGCCGCCCAAATGTCACCGTCCTCGGGCAGGAACAAGCCTCGCACCATCGGGCCGATAATTTCGTGGCGCGCGGGCACTTGTTGGAGGTTCGGGTTGCTGGCTGACAGACGCCCTGTGACCGTGCCGCCTTCTTCGTTGCGCATCTGGTTGAAATGGGTGTGAATGCGCCCATCTTTGGCGCTGTGCTTCAGGTAAGGCTCCAGGAATGTGCCGTGGGTCTTGTTCAGTTCACGGGCCTCCAGGATCATCTTGGACATAGGGTGGTCGTGCGTGTCCAGGAAGCTCTTGGTAAAGCTCGGCGCGCCAGCTGTTGTCTTGGGGTACTGGATGCCCAGGCGATCAAATGCAGCAGCAATAGACTGCGCCGCCCAGATGTCCACCTGCATGCCGGCCTGACCCTTCAAATACTTCAGGATTTCGGTTTCTTTCTTGCGCATCTCGGCCATCTTCAATTCGCACTGGGCGCGGTTGAAGTTGATGCCCTTCAAGGTAATGTTTACCAGCACCGGCAGCACTTCTGTTTCGAGATTGAACACCGACTCCACTTCGTCGTTGCGCATGAGCGCTTTGAAGTGATGCCAGAGCTTCAAGGTGAGCGTTGCGTCCTGCTCGGCGTAGTCGCCCACGTGCATAGCAGGCAGCTTCCACAATTCCTTCTTGGGGTGCACACCGAAGTCAGACGCGGACTCTTTCAAGCCTTGTTCAGACTTAATCTCTTTGAGATAGTCAAAGCCCAGGCTGTTCAAGCTATAGGCAAACCGGTTTTCGTCCAGCACTGGCGCTGCCAGCATGGTGTCGTAGATCGTGCCGTTTACTTCAAATCCCGTGGCTCTGAGCCATCCAAGGTCGTAAGCGGCGTTGTGCATGATTTTGTCTGCGGGTGTAGCCAGGACGTCACGCACCCAGCGCTCCACGATGCGCTTGTCCAGATTCCCACCGCCAGCGTGAGCGACAGGAAAATAGCCAGCCCAACCATCAACAGCAATAGCGTAACCGACAATGTAGCCATCATTTCTAGGCCAACCAGGACCCAGGCTCTCCATGTTCGGGTCACACGTTTCGAGGTCAATTGCAATCTCCTTGGCTTCACTGAGGTTAGGGAAAGATGCTGGCGGCAGCCACTCGGAAATTCGAGGAAACATCGGCAGCGTTTTTGTTTCGCGCTTCATAATCTGAAGCCTTTCTGTTCGTTCTTTGGCAGCACGATGTGCAGGGTTTGCTTGGCGCGGGTAATACCCACGTACAACAGACGATTGATGTCGTCCGAATTCTTTTCGTAGTCCTTCGCAAAACGCGTGGACAGGTCTGATAGCAGCAGCACATTGTCTGCCTCACCACCTTTGGCTCCGTGGATCGTGGACAGCTTGATGGGCACGTGGCCCGTGAGCTTTGTATTACGGCGCAGAAGCGAGACCAGGTAGTCCCGTCGGTCCTCGCTGATCTTGGTCAGGGCCTTGTGCCAGATTTCTGTAGAAAGAAGTCCGTGCTTTTCTTTCAGCAGATCAAGCGTGTACATGGCTGCCGGGTCAGCTGTGCGCAGCATCTTGTGACCGTGTTTGATGTTCTCGCCGTCCATGTACTTGTAGATCAGCTTAAGCACGTGGAATGGCACCTCGCCGCCTTTGCGCAGCTTCTCCCAGCCCAGCACCGCGACTAGGATGCTCTCGCTGACGCTGCGTTGTCCGTGGCGCTCAAACAGTAGCCCTTGGCTTTTGATCCAGTCGTGCATGTCGGTCAGCATGTAGTTGGCGCTGGCCAAAATGAGCCAGTTGCCGTGGCTGATATCGACTTGGCTGAAGTCGTTGTAGTAGCTGATGCTGCCTTCCTCTTGACGGGCCTTCCAAACCTTTGGCTGGCGCTGCTTAATGCGGGTCACTACACGATCGGCTAAGGCGTGGATTTTCGAGGGGACTCGGTAAGATTGATCAAGGACTTTGACATCACCTGAAAACCCCAGGAAGCTCGCGACATCGGCTCCGGCCCAGGTGTAGACAGCCTGGTCGTCGTCGCCTGCCAAAAAGCAGCGCTGGGCTCGCAACGCAAGTTGCTCGACCAGCCTCCATTGTAAGCGTGACAAGTCTTGTGCCTCGTCGATGATTAAAGCGTCCAGCTTGGGCAGGCGCTCGGGCTCCAGCAGCACATGCTCCAGGAGGTCGGTGAAGTCCAGTAGTTGTCTGCTACTTTTGTAGTGTCGGTAAGCTCGCTCGACGTACTCAAAGTGATACCACTCAATTTCCATCTTGGAGTTGTTGTAGTGAGTGCGCAGGTCCATGCCGCGAATGCGGGCAATGTTGATTTCGTTCAGGATTGGGTTGTCGGCCTTGACCGCAAACTCTTCATCGCCGTTCTCGATGGCCAGCTCAATGCCAGCTTCCTTGGCAAACTCTTTGTAGTGCTCAGGCGACATCATGTCTTTGGTGCTGATACCAAGGCACCGGTAGGCCAGGCTATGTAGCGTGCGAAAGAATGGGAAGTCGGTGTCAGGGTTTAGGTGGGGAAACTTCTGGATAGCCCTGTCACGCGCTTCAGTGGCTGCCTTCTTAGTGAAAGCAAAGTAGCCGATCTTCATCGGGTGCACATTGCCTGCCAGCTCGGTCTCAACAATGCTCAAAAGGAACGTCGTCTTGCCAGAGCCTGGTGGGCCGAAAACTTTGGTGATATTCATTCTTCTTCCCAATAATCATTTGGCCAAACAAGGACAGGGGTGTGCTCGCCGACGTATGCGCCTTCGATGTTAAACTCGATGTATTCACGTGCATCCTCAAAGTTCATTCCGTCACGCTTCATCAGCGTTTCGCGAATTACCTCAGCGTCGTAGACTAAAGATGCCCGCACGTCTCCGTTTTCAGACCAGACCATTGCAGGCCCGATGATTGCGTCGTCATGTCCGTCAATTTTTAGCATCAGAATGGGCTCCTTTGTGTACGTTGTTCGGGGGTCTCAAACGGTGCGTCCTGGCGACTAAAGCGCGGGATTTTCCAGCACCGTGCTGCGCGGTTCTTGAGGAATAAACTGATCGGTTCGCCACCCAGGTCACGCAGGCGCTGCGCCATCTTTGGGTGGGTCATGCCTTTGAAGTTGTTACGCACTAGGTGCGCTTCCAGGTCCTTCATACGGAAGTAGGTCTTGGCCTCGTTGTCGTCTGTCCATGGGCGGCCCATAAGGATTTCTTCGCGGTCCATTGCTTGCTGCAAGTGGGTGCAGAACTCTTCGAGCAGATCGTTGAAGCGACCAGTGATGCTGGTGTCTTCGCTGGCCTCAGTGATCTGTTCGGTCTCTACCATTTCTTTGAGCAATGCGTTGAGAAGCTGCTCCCAATCTTGCTTGCGCAAAGTAGGGGGCAATAAGTTGAGCTTTTCGACGCAGGCTTTTTGAAAAGCCGCTTGTGCAAACAGACTCTCTGTATCCAGCTCAATGCGCTTGCCGTTGATGTCAAGGAACCATAGCGGCGGCTCTGAGTTGTATTTGGAAAGGGACGATACCTGTGGTGCATCTGGCCCGTTGGCCCCGATCCCGTGTTTGCGTGTCCTGCAAAGGCCGCTGTTGCAAAAGCTGTTGAGCGGCGAATCTTTGCACTTGTAACGATATTCTTTTTTGTGCAGCTGCTTGACCAGGATTTGAACCTCGTTATTAGGCAGCGGCGGTGAGACGTACTTCAGGTTGTGCTCAACCAGGGCGTCGTCCCAATGTATGGGGATTACCTTCTTGAGGTAAATGCCGATGTTAAACAGTGCGTTGTTGCGTGTGCCTTCAGGCACACCTTGTGTGCACAGGGCTTGTAAGCATGGGGGCCCGTCTTTGATCGGATGATCTGGGGCCTTTGGCTCTTCAGGGAATTTAAGGTCAGGGCCTTGTGCCCATTGCTCGTACAGCTCGTAGAACTCTTCCAATGTTGCAGCCGTGCCATCATCCCTAATGGCGTAGCGCATGGTCTGGTCCCCACCGAAATACGGCAGGTTCAAGAAGTTGCCCGTGTCGCCACGGTCAACCAATATTTCAGCTTGTTTGGGAAAAATCTCTCGGCCTGCTTCACCCAGGAGGGCGGCGCAGGCTTTGAGAAACCTCTGCATCTCAGCAGCGGGTATAGGTTCTTTGGTGAACAGGAATACGTGCGCGCCACCAGACTTGCTGCGGCACACAACCATTGGAAGCTCTAGGCTTCTGACCTTTTTGATCAGGCCAACGTGGTCCAGTGGATACTGGTCAATGTCAATACAGCCCCAGATGCAGGAGTTATCCGCCCTAATCGGGATAATTCCCAGACTCGGCTCAACGCCTTCAAGGTGCTTGGTCCACAGGTCGTCAGTCGGTGGCTTGCGCACCACGACGGCCTTACCTGCCTGCTTCCCGTCTCCCCGGGATGATTCAATTTTGTATGTTCCATAGGCGATGTCCAGGCCGGAAAAGATCGCTTTGAACCGAGTGATGTCGGTCATTTCTTCTTTCTAGTGAGGTGGGGCCTACTCACGCCGGAAGGGGTACCCGTGTTTTGCCTGTAAAGCGCTACTTTACAAGGCTCAACTATCAGTCTCCCAAACACTTTCGGCCCCGAAAATCAGAATGGCGCTGAACCGTTACCGGCTGCTCCAGTTTCACTTTCGTGCTTGACCTTCACGTCACCCGCACCGACCGATTGTGCGAATGTTTTAGAAGCGTTGTAAATGTCAGCGGACTCGACAGGGCCGGTACGTTCAACTTCCCACCCGTACCACTTGCCTTTATCGTTAGACTCGGCAACAGTAGAAAGTTTGTACATTTGGCTGTACATCGGAGGCGTGAACAAACCGTTCTTACCAGCCATCTTGACCGACTGCATCATAGAGTTCCACTTGCGGCTCTTTTTCAGCTGCGTGGACTTCATGGTGATGAGAGCAGGCTCAGGAAAGCCAGAAGTACCAATTACCATCACGTAATAGTTGGCGGTGTTCTCGATGTAGTTACCGTTGTCCAGGTAGTCCTTATTGTCGCCGGGCTCTTTGTGAGTCTTTGACAGGATGTCACTGGTTGCAGGGTAGATATGCACAGGTGCACCACTGCCTTGACCGCGTGGGGTCCACTCGATGTACTGACGCACGTATGCGCAAGGTACAACGGCGATACCGTTCTTGCCGTCAAACAATTCACCTGTTACGGAGTTGAGGATCATGCCGGGTAGGGCACCATCAACTTCTCCAACTTCAGGGCTGGTGCTTGTGAGCAGACGCAGGAAAGGCAGTGCATAGTCTTCCTGTGTCATGCCGTCAAAGCCGGCTCCAGCGTCCTGTTCCAGGTCGCTCATGATTGCCAGTGCGGTGCTGGCTTTCTGTTCCGCGATTTCGTTCTTAGCCATGATTCTTTTCCTTGTTTAGTTTGATTTGATGATTGCTTTTTGGCCAATGAATACGCCAAAAAGTTCTGTGTCGACGGTTTGACCCTTTTCGACACGCTCTTTAACCCAGGCCTTGAGAGTCTGGGGTTCTATCTTCTGTGCCTGCTCGGCAGGGTAGCCTTGCGTGCCCAGTAGATTCAGTAGACGAACTGACAGCTCGTCTTCACCGCGACCGAAACGGACGCTGATGGTGTTCTTGATGATGTCGTCAAAGCCGTTGTCACGTAGCCACTGGTACGCTTCAGCTTGACGTGCTTTTGGAATGCTCGCTCCGTAGAACGGCTTGATGTCAATGCTGCTGCCATCTTCCATCACAAACTTTTTCATCCCTGTTTCGGCCATGGCCTCAGGAATGGTTTGCTCGGTGAGCTTGCGGTACTGCTCGTTTCGCTCAGATAGAACTTCTTCCATCTCAGCTATTTCTTTTTCCAGCATCTTGGCACGCTTGGCAAGCCCAGCGATACCAGATACCTGGTCATCAGATACCTTTAACGCACCTGCGTCATCTTCAAATAAATTCGTAAGACTCATCTAATTCTCCTTTCTTGAACAAATCAACCTCCAATGGAATGTAGCGTCTTTCACGCTTGTCCCATTTGAGACACTTAAAGCGGCCATTATTTTTACTGGCAGCTACTGCACAGGCAATGCCTATGGCAGAGGGGTCCCCAATGAGGAGCAAAAAGTCCTCATCGGAAAATTTTTCCAGCTTGCGCTGGATGCGGCGGACTGTCGGTACAACTGAGAAAGCAATCTGCGCGTTGGGCGGCAGAATGGTTTCGATCTGGCCGTAATCCAGAGCGCTTGCTATGTTGTGTTGCGTAGTCTCTGAGACAACGTAAACCTTTGGCACGTGAATTTCTCCTTTCTAAATTCGAATCACCAGTGTACACTATCTTTTCAGGGAATTGCAACCCCCTGCAAGAAAGAAGAACACATGGACCAATTTTTATCTACCTATCCGTTTAAGAACAAGCCTTTTGTACATCAGCAGGCATATCTTCAGCGCTTCTGGGAGTACCAGGTAGCTGCGCTCTTTGCCGACATGGGCACAGGCAAGAGCTTTATGCTGATCAACAACGTGGCGATGCTCTATGACAAGGGCAAACTCAACGGGTTTTTGATCGTAGCCCCAAAAGGCGTCTACCGCAACTGGTATGACACCGAAATCCCTAAGCACTTACCCGACCATGTTGTATATCGCATGGCCATCTGGTCGCCCAACCCCAGGAAGGCCGAGCAAAAGGCGATGGATGATCTATTCACCGTCACTGAAGATTTAAAAATTCTGGTAATGAACATCGAGGCTTTTAGCACTGCCAAGGGCACGGCATACGCCAAACGCTTTTTGCTTGTGCACAACGCAATGATGGCGATTGACGAAAGCACCACGATTAAGACGCCCGGGTCAGCGCGCAGCAAGAACACTGAAAAGGTGGGCCGTGGCGCGCGGTACAGGCGCATCCTCACAGGCTCCCCGGTCACCAAGAGCCCAATGGACCTGTACCAACAGTGCGCATTCCTGTCAGATGACTGTTTGGAAGTGAGTAGTTACTATGTGTTTCAGGCGCGCTACGCCGTCACAGTGGAGCGCCAGCTCAACACTCACAGCTTCAAACAGATTGTGGGTTACAGACGTTTGGATGAGCTGAAAGAAAAGCTCGATCGCTTTGCATACCGCGTGAAAAAAGAAGAATGCCTGGACTTGCCTGACAAGCTCTACATCAAGCGTGAGGTGGACTTAACGCCAGAGCAGCTCAAGTACTACAACGAAATGAAGGCCTTTGCCATGGCGCAGATTGACGGCGGCCTGGTGAGCACTGTGAATGCGCTCACCCAGCTCATGCGGCTGCACCAGATTGTTTGTGGCCACGTGAAGCTGGATGATGGCACTGTGATTGAGCTGCCCAACAAACGCATGGATGAGCTGCTTGCCATTGTTGAAGAGACAGACGGCAAGTTGATTATCTGGGCCAACTATCGACATGACATTGAAGCCATCAAGCTGGCGCTTTCAAAAGAATATGGCATGAACTCTGTGGGCATGTACTACGGCGACACCGAGATGGACGAGCGTAAACGTGTGCTGGAAGAGTTTCAAAATCCTGACAGTGAGATGCGCTTTTTTGTTGGCAATCCCAGCACTGGCGGCTACGGTTTGACCCTGACAGCGGCCAACACAATGGTCTACTACAGCAACAGTTTTGACTTGGAAAAGCGGCTGCAGTCCGAGGACCGTGCACACCGTATTGGCCAGACCAAGAACGTCACCTACATTGACCTGATTGCCGTGGGCACGGTGGACGAAAAGATCGTTAAAGCGTTGCGTGCAAAGATTGACATTGCAACACAAGTACTTGGAGAGGAGATCAAAACATGGCTCATCTAATCCCCTGGTCAAACGACTACGTGTACGAAAAACTCGAAAGAATTGACACATCAAACGGACGTGTATATGTTTTGCCAAATGGTGTACATGTGCCGTCCGTAACCACTGTGCTAGACCGCACGAAAGACAAGACAGCGCTTAAGGAATGGGCCAACCGCGTGGGCCAAGCAGAGGCAGATAGGCAGCGCGAGCAAGCGGCCTACATTGGCACGAACATGCACGCCACGCTTGAGTGCATCATTAACGGCGATGCGATGAAGTTTGGCACTGATTGGAAGGCCATGAAAGGCCACGAGATGGCGTTTACTTTGGCCAACAAATACTTCGGTGGTCTTTCTGCCATCCACGGCTCTGAAGTGGGCCTGTACTACCAAAATAGTTATGCCGGCACAACTGACTTAGTGGCCACATATCGTGGCAAGTTGGCCATCATTGACTTTAAGCAATCCGTCAAGCCCAAGCGCTATGAGTACATCACCGATTACTTTCACCAGCTGGCAGCCTATGCTGTTGCGCATGACTGGAAGCACGGCACGTCAATCGACTATGCTGCTGTGATGATTGCAGTGCAAGACGGGACGACGCAGGAGTTCACGATCGCAGGCAGGGCCTGGGAAGTGTTCAAGACCGAGTGGATGGAGCGTCTAGCGAACTTTGGGCAGAACCAACCAAAGGATGAAAAATAAGAGCGCTAACGTGATGACGACTGCAGCGGAGATGGTGACTATTTCCTCTATCTCTGCAGCACGTTTACGCTTGGCCTCACGCTGGCGTCTTGCGTCATGCGCTGCATCAATCTCCATCTGCTGGGCGCGTTTGACAATGCGTTGCCACACGTCCATTTTGTTGCTCTGGAAAAACAGCATCTGCACCTGTTTTTCAAAGTCCTTGGCCTGCTCTATCGCAAGTTCCAGCTCAAGGGCGTGGCCCAAAGCAGAGCCTTTAAAGTCGCCTGCTTTTGCCTTTTTGACAACCTCAATGGCTTGTTCTTTGGCCTGAAAATACTTCCCCAGCACCGGTCCCAGCGAGGACACGTCGTCGACTGTCTTAGCGACCTTTTTTACAAGGGCGACCGCCGACGATATAGCCGTTAGAGCGGTGATCGGATCGATCATTTCTTTTTACGCCACTCAAGACAATACACTCTGCGGTTGTAAACGTCGCCGGTCCAACTCCATCGGACGCACTCCATCTTTGGTGCTTCGGTCGGTGCGCGCTTTCGCTCGCTGTTCAACTGAGGTTGAGTGACCATAAACACCACCAGAATTATTTTGGAGGTTGTGGTGATGGCGCGCCCACCATCGGACTGACGGTGTCAAACGGGAACAGAGACTGGAACATCGAGCGTGCGTTGGCGTTGGTTGGAGCACCGCTGCCACCAGCACCTTGGCCAGGAGGCTTTGGCGCTTGATCCGTGAGCCCTGGTACACCACGCGTGTTTGGAGCCTTTGGTGGGATTCTCCGGTCGCCTGGCAACAAACGCAGCTGGCGCGCGGCCTGTCCTTCTGGTGTGAAAGGAGGCTGTTTAAAGTCCATGCTGCCCACGTCGTAGTACAGACGTTCCATGCCTGGAGGCACAGGGCCACGAGCTGTATTTGCAGGAAGTTGCGCGGGCCGTGGCTCTTCGGGCGCGATGTAGTTCAGTGCTGGCGTTACAGCGCTCTTGCCCACTGACACACCCATGCTGCCGAGGTAATTCAGCAAACGATTGGCGATGTCGGCTTGCTGCTTTGGCGTGCGGCCCTTGTCCAAAAGAATGGCCATTGCCTCAGGGTCCTTGACCGCGTTCTCCAGAATTTGACGCACAGTAGCATTGGGCAGGTTGTCAAAGATTTGACGAACGGCCTTAGAGCCCGCAGAAGCAGCGATCAGGGAGCCTGGGCCACTTGGGGCTGCGGCTGTACCGATTTGTGAGCCCAGCACGCGCAGGGCCAGGTCAGTCACCGCATCAGCGCCTTGAATCACATCATCCAATGGGATGTTGTTCTTCACCGCTGTTTCAATTTTGACCATTGGATTGATCAAACGGCGCAGGTCCTTGACTTCGGTGAGCGTCATCAGGCCGCTTGAACGCATGATGTTGATCATCGAAGGCTGGTTCTGTGCAATAGGCTTGAAGAGCGCGTCTTCGTAAGCCTGGATATTGAACTTGCCAGAGTTACCGCCTGCTTTGGTGTAGGCGTAGTCATACAGAGCCGATTTCATGCCGTCCACTGAATCAGCACCGCCGGACCTGGCCAGCTTGGCAATGTTGGTAATGTTCTTGACAGGGAACTTACTTGTCAGCGCGTCGTTGATGGCGCGGCTGGGGTTCTCCACTGACAGCACTTGGGCAAAAGCTGTCTGGTTCTTCACCGCCTTGTTCAAAGCGCTGTTCTGATTGGCCACTTGTGTGAGCAAATTGCTTGCATGCGCTGCGTCACGCAGGTCGTCCATGATGCCCAACTTCTCGAGCATCGGAGCGTTCTGCTGCGCAAACTTTGTGAGCTTGGCAGTGTTGAGCTTTTGAACGTAAGTGCCCTTGGCCTGGTCGTAAACGGTAGTGACCGCTTCGTTGGCAAGCAAGCGCAGCACACGGTTCTGTGCGTCCTGGATCGACACAACTTGTGTGTCGGACAGGTCTGCCATGGGCTTAAGATTTTTGGCTTGCTGGCTGTTTTTGCCAAACTGCGCTACCGCCTGGTCATACTGCGTGCGGCCAAACTTGACCGCCTCTTCAATCTGCTCCATACGCTGCGCAGTCACGTCAGCATTGGTGCCAAAAGCGCGGGTCACGAGCAACTCAGGAGCCAGGCGCTCTGCACCGGCACGGGTGGTGTCACCAGTGATGGATGCGGTCTTGGCAAAGGTGCGTGTGAAGACGTCGTTCAGGCTCTTGGAGTACTGACGTGCCTGGTCAAAGACGGGGTTTTTCAGGCTGTTCAGGTCATTGAGCATGCCCTCGGCCAACGAGCCGTAGAAGTCGGCATTGCCCATCTCACCACGGCTGCCAGCTTCACGTGCCATCTTCAGGAGCGTGGAGCGGTAGTTCACCAGCTCATCAACGCCGATCTCGCTGGGGGTGGGCTTGAAGCCATAAGGCACCTGTTTGGTGTCAATAAACTCTTGCGTAGCCTTGCCGGCCTTGAATCGTTGCACAGCGTCTTTGTCGACACGCAGCGACTCCATGATCTTGCGCACAGGACCGGGAATGGCGTCGTCATACAGTGCCTCGCCCACATTCGCAGCGCGGTTCAAGAAAATGTCGACAGTGGACTGCGGCTTAATGACAGGGGCCTTAATCACTTGATTGGTGATGTTGATCATTGGCCACTTGCCGGTACGATCAAAAATGCGCTGGGCCTCAATGCCTTCCATAGGCACTTTGCTTTGCCGAGTGGTAGTGACAGGCTTGGTCATCTGCTCAATAGCCCCGGTCCACAACTCACTTTCGTAGTCGCGGGCCTGGCGCAGGGCCAGCTCTGTCTCGGTCTTGACAATGTCGCCGATCGCAGCGCGTGCAGCAGGGGTGTCTTTGCTGATCGTGGCAATCTTCTGCGCAGCCTTGGCATCTGCTGCGGACAAGCGCGTATTGAGCATGTTGTCAAAGTTCTGCTGACGCAGTTGCGCAGCAATCTTCAATGACTCAGGGTTGCCAATACTTTGCAGTTTGTCAATGAGCGCCTGGTAGGCACGCATTGAATTCATAGCCTGCTGTTTGGTCTCACCGCCAAACTGGGCGTGGTGCTCACTGAGAGCGCTTTCCAGGTCCATCAGGGCCCGGCTGCCAGTTTTCTGGCCAGAAGTAGGCGTAGGCACGCTGCCTGGAATCTGCATGCGCAGGGCCTTGGCCAATGCAACAGGGTCCTCACCAGCCTTTTCAATTGCATCTAACAAGATGTTGGCAGACTTTAATTCCAACGAGTTAGACCGATTGGCATAGCTCGACTTTATTGACTTTAAGCCGGTTTTGGTCAAGTCCAAGCCACTGACAAGCAGCTTGGTAGGGGTCAATACACCAGCCGTCAACTCCGCCCCAAGGCGAACACCTGTTTGTCCTGGGAAGTACGACTCAGACGCACCACCTGCAACACCCATTGTTCCAGCAGTAACTGCTTCAGTGCCCAAAAAGGCAACAGGACTGCGCCGCGCTGTCTCGCCAAGAGCAGAAACAAATCTAGACACACGGTTGCCGGTCATGCGTGGCAAGCCAAATGCTGCGGGGGCCGTGGAAATTGCAGAACCAAACGTCTTGCCGCCTTCGCGATAAGGCACGAGGTCTGCACGATCAACAGCAGGGAACCAGCGCTCAAGCTCGCTGCCAAACAGGAAACCGGCACCAGCGCCAGCCGCTGTGGTCACAACAGGAATAGCACCTGCATAGGGCCCAATAAATGGGGCCGCTGCAGTGGCCATGGGCATGCCCAGACGAAAGCCAGTCAGTGCACCGGCTACGACAGGCGCGTCACGCGCTGCACCTTGAGCGGTTCCAATGCCCACTTCCGTGGCCCGTTGGCCAAGAGTCGGGCGCGAGGTAGTAGCCCCCACAGGCAGTGCTGCATCATCCCCTGCAAAAGGCTCGGTGACGATGCGCGTGCTTGGAGTTCCTCCGATGGGAGAAGCCCCCACAGGCATGCTTGATTCTTGGTTTTCTGTTTTTTCTGCCATACCTAGTCTTTCTTAAGAGGCGTTGTGCCTTTCCAAAGAAACTCAGTTCCAGGAGCCAGTTTATCAACCTCTGCCTGACTATAGACCGCCCGTGGAAGCCCTAACTCAGAATAAAACTTACGGTACTCCATGGCTTTCTGACGGGCTTTTGCCTTATCAGCAGGGGCCAAGGAAGAAGTGTTGCTGCCTTGTTGATCAAACTCTTTGATGCCCGACTGAAGAGCATTGCCAAGCGCAATCAATCGGGTGCCGTAAACATCCGGGTCCGTAAAGGTGGAAGGGCGAATGTTGATGACTTTTTCCAAACGCTTTTGTTCGGTCACACTGCCTTGAGTACTCTTAAGCAATGATTCAATCAATCGTTCCGCATCTAACTCGGCGTTTTGACGTGCCAAAGTAATGCTTGCTGCGGGGTCACCAAGACCAGGAATACTTGAAACAGTTGCAATAGCAGCCGCCGCAGGACCTGCAATCTTGAAGCGATCATTCCACAAAGACAGCTTACCGGTTGGCACATTAGCCGCTGGTGCTGCCGCTGGTGTAGCTCCTTGGTCCGTGATCGGTGCAGCAGCCGCAGCAGGGGCCGCGCCATCTGCGGGAGCAGCCGTGGAGCCGCCCTGTACACGCACGGGGCTACCTGGTGGAGTAATAGCTGGAGTAGGTGCACCAGGTTTGCCTGCCTTCACACGTGCAGCTTCCGCCTCTTTCACAAAGTCAGGCAATACTCCGGGAATTGTCACTGTATACGGAACACGTGTTACTGGATCAGTACGATCCTCATAACGAGGTAGCTTAAACTTGGTAATGGCGGATGCGACGAGCTTGTCTTCTTCAGGGGTGGTCAAGCCTTGGGCATATCTGTCCGTGAGGCCCGGCATGTTGACCACGTTCCATTCCCAATCACCTTTGCCAAAGATGCTGGTGCCCATGCCCTTGAGCTTTTGGGCTTCGACCTTGGCGTTTTCTCTCAAAATGTCGCCAAAGACACGTGCTTTGGTGTCCAGCAGTTTGGTGTTCTGTGCCACAACCTGATCCTGATCCTTCTCGGACGCTTGCAATGCCAGCGTCTTAAGTTTCAGGTCAATGTTGTTCATGGCCTCAACGTGCTTGCCAATGGCTCCTGGGAGAGACTTGGCAGCGCCGGCTAAACGACCGAAGAAGTTACCACGCAATGGGCGGCCTTGGTCGTCCGTGTTGGCTCCAAAATTGAACGCACGCTGGCCCAACTCAAACAAGAGCTGTGCTTCTGCGTTGCCACGGCCCTTGTCAGCGCCAAGCAAGGCTTGGTATTCAGGCAAACGTGTCTTCATGCCTTCTGCCAGGGTCGGCACCGCCGCAGGTCTTTGGGCCAACAAGGTGTTCATCTGCGCTTTGGCAGCTGTAACCAGTTCAGGCGGGTACATCAGCAAATCCTTTTCGGAAGCGCTGGACTCATCAACAGGGGTCACACCCGCCGGACTAGACCCTGTTTGAAAATTTTGGACGTACCCACCGCGCGCCATAGCAATCGGAGGCATGTCACTTGGAGGCATGCCAGGAGAAGCGCCCGCTGGGCCCGCAGGAGCACCGCCAGGAACACCACCGC
>Ga0315905_10000221_pt1 | contig 62359 bp, 63 predicted proteins | sample LakEriMetagenome_5_FD_203522 | JGI IMG/M metagenome (GOLD analysis project Ga0315905, IMG submission 203522) | Freshwater fungal communities from buoy surface, Lake Erie, Ohio, United States - Buoy 4 MA121 | ecosystem: Environmental > Aquatic > Freshwater > Lake | place: USA: Lake Erie, Ohio...
ACGATCGAAGACCTGAGTGCCACTGAGGCCCGGCCGCTCAATGCGCAGCAGTATGAAATTTGCCGCCGATGGAAACACATGGATACCCGAAATTGCTGACAATGCGGCCAACAGGGAAGCACGCTCGTTGCAGATAGCTAACGCCTGTTGGTCCAGCACATCGCGGTGCTCCAACACAAAAGCGGCAGTCGCTTCGGTGAGCACATTGATATTGTAGGGCGGACGGACCTTATCGAATTCGGCCAGCAAGGCGGGCGCGGCTGACATATAGCCCAGACGGATACCCGCCAAACCCTGCTTGGAGATGGTGCGCATCACGATCAGATTATCGTGCTCGCTCAGGCGCGGCATGAAGGTGGTGCCCGCAAATGGCTGATAGGCCTCGTCAACAATCACAACACCGCTGTCACCGACCTCACGCAGCACTGCCAGGATGGCATCAGGCTCAAACAGATTGCCGGTCGGGTTGTTCGGGTAGGCCAGATACGTGATCGCAGGACGGTGAGTACGAATGGCGGTGAGCATCGCATCCAGATCCAGTGTCAGATCGGAGTTCAGCGGCACACCGATGAATTCCATACCTGCTAACTGCGCCGACATCGCATACATCACAAAACCGGGTAGCGGCGCCAACACCTTCGCCCCGGGCTTTGCACAGGCCACCGAGACGATGCTGATCAATTCGTCAGAGCCATTACCCAACACCACATCGAATCCTGCGGGCACACCCAGCTGGCTGCGAATCGCTGCTTTGAGACCCGCATACGAAGGTACCGGATAGCGGTTCAGGGCGACAGCAGCCAGCCGCTGGCCGAGTTCCTGCTGCAGATCGGCTGGCAGGGTATACGGATTTTCCATCGCATCGAGCTTGATCAGGCCCGAAGCGTCCGGCACGTGATACGCCGATAGCGCGCGCACATCGGCGCGAATGATGTTTTCAGTCAGGGACATGACCCGCTCGTTTCATCCGGAATTCAGCAGAACGTGCATGCGCTTGTAAGCCTTCGCCATAGGCCAGCTCGGCGGCGACGCGCCCCAGTGTTTGCGCACCTGCCTCGCTGACATGCAAAATCGATGTGCGTTTCTGAAAATCGTAGACACCTAGCGGCGAGGAAAAACGTGCCGTGCGTGACGTGGGCAGCACGTGATTGGGGCCAGCGCAATAGTCGCCCAGCGATTCAGACGAGTAACGTCCCAAGAACATCGCGCCCGCATGCCGGATCTTGTCGGCCCAATGTTTGGGATCGGTCGCCGAAATCTCCAGATGTTCCGCTGCGATCAGGTTGGCGATGTCGCAGGCTTCGTCCATATCGCGCACTTTGATCATGGCGCCGCGATTCGTGAGCGAGGTGCGAATCACCTGTTTGCGCGGCATGTCATCGAGCTGGCGATTAACGCTATCAGCCACGCGCGCCAGATAAGCGGCATCGGGACAAACCAGAATGGATTGCGCGAGCTCATCATGCTCGGCTTGCGAAAACAAATCCATCGCAACCCAATCAGGATCGGTACTGCCGTCAGCCAGCACCAGAATCTCGGAAGGTCCAGCAATCATGTCGATACCGACCACGCCAAACACACGGCGCTTGGCGGCCGCGACATAGGCATTACCGGGGCCGACGATCTTGTCGACCTGCGGAATCGTATGCGTGCCATAAGCGAGCGCGGCAACGGCCTGCGCACCGCCGATGGTAAACACACGATCGACACCGGCAATTTCTGCGGCGGCCAGCACCAGCGGATTTTGCACACCATCGGGTGTAGGCACGACCATGATGACCTCGGCCACGCCGGCGACTTTGGCAGGAATCGCATTCATGAGCACTGACGACGGATAAGCCGCTTTGCCACCCGGAACGTAAATGCCGACGCGATCCAGCGGTGTGACTTTTTGTCCGAGGATGGTGCCATCAGCCTCGGTGAATGCAAAACCATCCGAGCCGCAGGACTGCTTTTGACGCTCGTGATAGCTGCGCACGCGGTCTGCAGCTTCGGTCAATGCCGCGCGTCGCTCTGGCGCGAGACTCGCCAGCGCGGCCTGCAATGCCGCACGTGGGATCTCGAGCGCTGTCATGCTGGTAGCGGTGACGTGATCGAAACGCTGCGTGTACTCAAGCACTGCTGCGTCGCCGCGCTGCCGCACATCCGCAATGATGCTGGCAGCCGTGCGATCGATGGCTTCATCTTCCGACGCCTCAAAGGCGAGTACCGCCATCAGTTTGGCTTGAAAGTCTTGGTCGGCGGAATCGAGCTGGCGTATCACAACGGACATGGTTCTATTTTTCACGAAGCGATGCCTTGGCAAAGGCATCAATGATGGGTTGCAGTTTTTCGCGCTTGAGCTTGAGCGCTGCCTGATTGACGACCAGTCGCGATGAAATTTCCATGATGTGCTCCACCTCGACCAGATTGTTGGCGCGCAGCGTACTTCCAGTCGAGACCAGATCGACAATCGCGTCCGACAAACCCACCAACGGGCCGAGCTCCATGGAACCGTACAGTTTGATCAGATCCACATGCACGCCCTTGGCGGCGAAGTGTTCACGGGCGACCTGTACGTACTTGGTAGCGACGCGCAAACGTGCGCCCTGACGCACGGCACTGGCGTAATCAAAACCTGACTGCACTGCTACCGACATCCGGCATTTAGCGATCTGCAAATCGACAGGCTGATACAAGCCTTCACCGCCATGCTCGAGCAATACGTCTTTGCCCGCAACGCCAAAATCTGCCGCCCCATACTGCACATACGTCGGGACGTCGGAAGCGCGCACGATCACGACACGTAACTGCGGATCACTGGTCGGCAGAATCAACTTGCGCGATTTCTCGGGATCTTCGGTGACGTGTATGCCGGCCGCTTCGAGCAGTGGCAGGGTCTCGTCGAAGATGCGCCCTTTGGAAAGCGCCAGCGTGAGCATTTGGTTCATTATCGAATTCTCTGTATGTCAGCACCCACCGCGGAAAGCTTCACTTCCATGCGGTCATAACCGCGATCCAGATGATAGATCCTATCGATCAGCGTCTGCCCTTCGGCTGCGAGGCCCGCGATCACCAGTGAAGCAGAAGCACGCAAATCCGTGGCCATCACAGGTGCGCCGATCAGACGAGGAACGCCCTGAACGACGGCGGTGTGGCCATCGATTTCAATCGCCGCGCCCAGACGATTGAGTTCCTGCACGTGCATGTAGCGATTCTCGAAAATGGTTTCGATGATACGACTGCTACCCTCGGCAAGACAATTAAGCGCCATGACCTGCGCCTGCATATCCGTTGGGAAGCCGGGATATTCCGTGGTGCGAAAACCCACGGCCTTCGGTCGGCCCGCCATCTGTAAGCGAATCCAGTCGTCACCCGAGGTCAGTACCGCGCCCGTCTCGCGCAATTTATCGACGACCGCATCCAGCAGATCAGCTCGCGTGTGCCGCAGGACCACATCGCCGCCCGCCGCTGCGACCGCACACAAAAAAGTGCCCGTCTCAATTCGATCAGCAATGACCGCATGGCTCGCACCATGCAATGCCGGCACACCAGTGATGCACAAACGATCACTGCCTATGCCTTCAATCTTTGCGCCCATTGCAACCAGCAGATTGGCAAGGTCGGTGACTTCCGGTTCACGAGCAGCGTTTTCAAGTACGGTCTCGCCGTCGGCCAGCGCAGCGGCCATCATCAGATTTTCCGTGCCAGTGACGGTGATCATGTCGGTCACGATACGCGTGCCGCGTAATTTTTTAGCGCGCGCGTGGATGTAACCGGCCTCGATCAGGATCTCGGCACCCATGGCCTGCAAGCCCTTGATGTGCTGATCTACCGGACGCGAACCAATCGCGCATCCGCCCGGCAACGAGACTTTCGCTTCGCCGAAACGCGCCAGCAGCGGGCCCAGCACCAGAATCGATGCGCGCATGGTCTTGACCATTTCATACGGCGCTTCGGGACTGTGAATATCCCGACCACACAATTCGAGCAGATCGCCTTTTTCTTCGATGGACAAACCCATCTGCCGCAGCAGCTTCTGCATCGTGGCCACATCCTGCAGCCGCGGCACATTGGATAGCGCCAGCGTGTCGGCCGTCAGCAATCCCGCGCATAAAATGGGCAAGGCCGCATTCTTCGCGCCAGAAATGGTGATTTCGCCGGACAGTCGCTTGCCGCCCGTGATACTCAGTTTGTCCATTACGGCTGATGTTCTTCCGGAGTGAGTGTTTTCATCGACAGCGCGTGAATTTCTTCACGCATGCGGTCGCCGAGTGCCGCGTAGACGATTTGATGACGCTGTATCAGTCGCTTACCGGCAAAGGCGGGCGAAACAATCAATGCACTAAAATGTTGGCCGTCGCCTTCGACTTCCAGATGCGTGCACTCAAGGCCGCTGGCAATGTAATCTTTAATGCGTTCAGGTGTGGGCAGCATGATTTTGCCTTTTTACAAAAATGAATGGGTTCAAATTAGTGACGCAGTTTGTAGCCACGCTTGAGCAGCCGGATCGCCAGACCCGCCAGCAGTACCAGAAAGCTTAATACGATCAGCAGACTGGTCGTCGGCGGCACATCCGAGTGGCCAAAGAAGCCATAGCGGAAGCCGTCGATCATATAAAAAAACGGGTTCGCATGCGACACCGCTAGCCAGAAAGGTGGCAGCGAATGCACCGAGTAAAACACACCGGCCAGAAAAGTCGCCGGCACAATCAAGAAGTTCTGAAAGGCTGCCAGCTGATCGAATTTTTCAGCCCAGATCCCTGCCAGCAGACCCATGGTACCCAGAATTGCGGCGCCCAGCAGCGCAAACAGCAGTATCCAGAGCGGGGCCACGAACGAAAGCTTTGCAAACCAGACCGTGATCAGAAACACGCCGGCGCCAACCGCCAGACCACGCACCATCGCCGCCAGTACGTAAGCGCAATACACCTCCCAGTGCGACAAAGGCGCCAACAACACAAACACCAGATTGCCCGTGATCTTGGACTGGATCAGCGATGACGATGAATTCGCAAATGCGTTTTGCAAGACGCTCATCATCACCAGACCCGGCACCAGAAACGCCGTGTAAGACACGCCAGGAAAAACCTGCACATGCGCCTCCAGCACATGACCAAATATCAGCAGATACAGCATCGCCGTCACAATAGGCGCCGTCAGTGTCTGCGTCGCCACTTTCCAGAAACGCAGCAACTCCTTGTAAAACAAGGTCTGGAAGCCGGTCATGATGATTTGCCCATGATCTGGATGAAGACATCTTCAAGATCAGCCTGGTGTAACTGAAGATCGTCGAGCATCGCACCCGAAGTACGCAACGCCGTCAGTATCGGCTCAACCTCTTCATGGTGATTCACGCGCAAGGTGTACTGCCCTTGGGGCGCCGCGTTCTCAGGGTGGGACACCAGATGCGCGAGCGAGGGCGGCAGACCACCTTCGGCAAGGCGCACCACCAGTTGAGAACCCGAGATCCGGCGAATCAGCGCGGCGGTGGAATCCAGCGCCACCACCTTGCCGGCCTTGAGCATCGCGATGCGATTGCACAAGGCCTGTGCCTCTTCCAGATAGTGCGTCGTCAGCACCACGGTTTGACCTTCGCGATTGAGACGACCGATGAAATTCCACAAGGTCTGGCGAAGTTCCACATCCACGCCCGCTGTCGGCTCATCCAGCATGATGACGGGCGGCTTATGTACCAAAGCCTGCGCCACCAGCACACGCCGCTTCATTCCGCCCGACAGGGAGCGCATATTGCTGTCGGCCTTGGAGGTGAGGTCGAGGTTGTGCATCACCTCATCGATCCAGGCATCGTTGTCGTGAATGCCGAAGTAGCCGGACTGCATGCGCAGTGTTTCACGAACGGTGAAGAAAGGATCAAAGACCAGCTCCTGCGGCACTACACCAATGCATTGGCGCGCACGACGGTAATCTGAAACGACATCATGGCCATGAATGCTCACCCGACCTTCATCGGCGCGCGAGAGCCCGGCGATGATGGAAATCAGGGTTGTTTTGCCGGCGCCATTGGGGCCCAACAAGCCAAAAAACTCGCCCTCCGCAATCTCGAGCGATACACCGCCCAGCGCCTGCAGGGTGCCGAAGCGCTTTTTGACATGTTCAATCTGGATGGCGGCCATGTTGGCAGGAAAGGTGAAAATGCAACGCGCCGCCCGATGGCGGCGCAAAGTCCTTGATTATAGGGGATTTCCCGAGTGGTAACGGTAACTTGGGGAGGCGCCGAACAAATCTCGGTTTTATCGCAAGCCGGCGTGGCTATGATCTGCGGAGTCACAGAAGATCAGGGGCTTGGCATCATTTTTCGCCCACAAAAGTCTCCGATTTGGTGAACTATTGCGTACCTGAAGCTCAGTCCTTCAGCAGCTCGGCTACACCATACAAGTCTGCGAGGCTTTGAAGACCCGCGGGAACACCCGCTACGGACAGAGAGAGGCCTGCCGACTCCGCCGCTCGCCGCCACACCAGCAAGGCTGCCGCTGCCGCAGAATCAAATCGCTCCATACGCGAGAGATCGATGTCGGCAGAACCGCTGCGAATCGCATCCAACCCCGGCTGCAGATTACTGGCCGCATCCTGCATCGTTAATGAGGTGGGAAAATACGCCATGTGTCAGCTTTTTCCTGCTGGGGGCTTGGGAGGAACCACGGCCAACCGGCGATTACGATCTGCCAGCGTCTTGATCAACCCGTCAATGCCACCTTTGCTGATCTCAGTCGCGAAGCTTCCTTTGTAGGTCTCCACCAACCAGGCGCCAAGGATATTGACGTCATAAATCTTCCAGCCAGACGCTGTTTTTTCGAGCCGATAATTGAGTTGCATGGCCTCTCCGCGCGACTGCACGACGCTGGTACGTACCTCGACTTCGGTGTCGTCCGGGTCTGCGCGCAAGGGTTTGAAATCTAACTTTTGATTACGAATTTGCGTAATCGCACCGGAATAGGTGTGGATCAGCAGCAGTCGAAATTCGGTGGTGAGCGCTGCCTGCTGTTCGGGGGTGGCGTCGCGCCAGAAACGGCCGGAGGCCATGGCCGTCATGCGCTGAAAATTGACGTGGGGAATAATTTTGGACTGCACCACTTCCATGATGCGCTGCTGGTTACCGGCCTGAATTTGCTGATCGGTTTTCGCCAGATCAAGAATTTCCTGACTGATGCGCTTGACCAGGCCATCTGGCGCTTCCTGCTGCGCGCTGGCGCTCGCGGCAATGAAGAGAAAAAGGAACGCAAAACAGGCAGGCAATGTTTTAAAGAAATTCATAGTTTATTGGCGATGTCAGGATTGAAAACCATTGGCGCTTCAGGCACTGCACAGATAATAACCAAAGCAATCACGAATAGCCAAAAAACGTCGCAATTACGTCACTGCTAACCCGCACGGCTAGTCTGTCATCCCATCCCTGACTCGACTTTCACGCCGCTGCAAATAGGCATCGCGAACAAACAGGTAGGGGTCCAGCGCAGCATCTTCCATCATACGTGTTGAATCCAGCAAAGTGGCGCGGTCATCCACAAGCCGCAGTGCCCTTGTACTGTTCTCTATGCCGATACTGTCGATCTGGCGGACCGGATCGGCGTATAGATCCACAGGCCGGGCAAGGCCGTCACGAACCGTGCTGGCACCAAAAATCGGCAGGACCAGAAAAGGGCCGGATTTCACGCCCCAAACACCCAAAGTCTGACCAAAATCCTCTTCATGCTGAACCAAGCCCGCGGGTGTGGCCACGTCAATCAGTCCGACAATACCAAAAGTTGAATTCAACACCACGCGCGCCACATCGCTGGTGCCTTCGCGTGGTTTGCCTTGAAGATAATTATTCACGGCGGTCCACACATCGCCAATGTTGCCGAAAAAATTACCTACAGCGTTGCGGACCAGTTCCGGAATCACAGCCACATAGCCCGTAGCTACCGGCTTGAGTACCTTGTCATCGACCGTCTTATTGAAGCTGAACATCGCGCGGTTGTAGCGTTCAAATGGATCACGCGGGTCCGCAACGGCGCCCGGGGGTATGCTGGCACAAGCAGTGAGCCAAAGCGCCATCAGCGCAATGCTCACCCACCGAATAATAGTTCTGGACGTGCTCATTTATTTTTCCCCTCAGCGCTGCTGTCAGCGGCCTTGCTGAACAAGAACTGGCTGATGAGATTTTCCAGCACGATGGCTGATTGAGTGCTCTTGATACGGTCGCCCTCTATAAAATTTTTCTCGTCACCGCCCGGCTCTAAACCGATGTATTGCTCACCCAACAAACCGGAAGTCAGAATCTTTGCCGAACTGTCTTTAGGGAACTGAACCTCACCCTGCATCCGCATCGTCACCTGCGCCTGAAAGGTCTTATCGTTGAAGGCAATAGACTCCACACGCCCTACGACGACGCCCGCACTCTTAACGGGTGCGCGAGGCTTGAGGCCACCAATATTGTCGAAACGCGCGATGACCGTGTAACTCGGCCCGAAATTCATGGAGCTCATGTTGCCGACCTTGAGCGCCAAAAACATCACGGCGAGTGCTCCCAGCAGCACGAACAGCCCCACCCAGATATCGAGAGATTTGCGTTGCATTTTTGCCTCAGGAAAACATTAGCGCAGTGAGCAGGAAGTCCAGCCACAACACCATCAATGAACCAATCACGACCGTGCGTGTGGTGGCGCGCGCCACCCCCTCGGGGGTCGGCGCTGCACAGTAGCCTTCGTAGAGGGCGATATAGGTCACCGCCACGCCAAACACGGCACTCTTGATTACGCCGTTGGCCACATCCGCCCAGACATCCACACCCGACTGCATCTGGGACCAGAAAGCGCCCTCATCCACACCAATCAATCGAACCCCGACAATATAACCGCCCAGCACACCCACGGCACTGAAAATAGCAGCCAGCACCGGCATGGCAATCACACCCGCAAGGAAGCGCGGCGCCAATACCCGACGCATAGGATCGACCGCCATCATCTCCATGGCACTCAGCTGCTCGGTAGCTTTCATCAGACCGATCTCAGCCGTCAGCGACGTACCGGCACGGCCGGCAAACAACAAGGCGGTGACAACCGGTCCCAGTTCACGAATCAGGGACAAGGCGACCAACAAACCCAGCGCCTGCTCGGAGCCGTATTTATTAAGCGTGTAATAACCCTGCAAGCCCAACACGAAACCAACAAACAAACCCGAAACTGCGATGATCACGAGCGAATAGTTACCGATGAAATGAATCTGATCGCTGACCAAGCGCGGTCTGCGCCACAACGAACCCGTCGCGACCACCAGTCTAAAAAATGTGCGCGACAAAACACCTAACGCCTCAAGACCACGCCGAACACGGCTACCGATGCGGGCCAGTCCGTCCAGAATCATGACTGCCCTGCCACGCCAAGTTGCTCGGTGATCGAGCGCCCGGGGTAATGAAACGGTACCGGACCATCGGCTTCGGCATGAACGAATTGCTTCACATAGGGATCATCGGAGTCCATCATCTGCGCCGGGCTGCCATGCGCGACAATCCGACCTTGCGAAAGGAAATACACGTAATCTGCAATCATGAAAGATTCATGCACATCATGAGAAACCAGAATAGTGGTCAATCCCAGTGCATCATTGAGCTTACGTATCAGGTTAGCGATCACGCCCATGGAAATCGGATCAAGGCCAGCAAAGGGCTCGTCATACATGATCAGCTGTGGATCAAGTGCGACCGCCCTGGCCAAAGCCACACGTCTGGCCATGCCACCGGAGATCTCAGCGGGCTTGAGCGGCGCGGCATTCGAAAGACCGACGGCATGAAGCTTGAGCAGTACCAGGTCACGAATCATCTCTTCTGGCAGCGACGTATTTTCGCGCAAGGGAAAAGCCACATTATCGAAGACCGAAAGATCGGTAAACAGCGCGCCATGCTGGAACAACATGCCCATGCGCCGACGCATGCGATACAGGCCATCCAGACTGAGCGAAGACACCTCCTGACCCTCGACGGTGACACTGCCCGACTGCGCCCGCAACTGGCCGCCAATAAGCCGCAGTACCGTGGTCTTACCCGAGCCGGAGCCACCCATGATCGCAATCACTTTCCCGCGAGGGAACTCCATGGCCAGGCCGGACAAGATCAGCCGATCGCCGTAGCCGAAGTGCAGATCACGAATGTCGACGAGGTTGGGCACGAGTGAAGGAAATTTAGAAGAGACGAAGATTGTAGTGCAAGCGGGACAATTTCCGGTCGCAATTCAACATTAATGAAGCATAACATTACAAAAAATAAATGCCCGCAAGCGGGCATTTAGTGTGAGTAACCGTGAGGGTGGCTCAGCGCGGTAACACCGATGCAACCATCAGAAATTCATCAACAGCCCGCGCACACTGCCGACCTTCGCGTATCGCCCACACGACTAGCGACTGACCGCGACGCATATCACCGGCCGCAAACACCTGAGGATCGGAGGTCTGATAGCAGCCTTCGCCATCAGTGGTGGCTTTGGCATTGCCTCGAGCATCCTTATCGATACCGAAGGCGCTGATGATCGTGCTCACGGGGGAAACGAAGCCCATGGCCAGCAGAACCAAATCCGCTTTGAGTTCGAACTCCGAGCCTGGCACTTCCTGCATCTTGCCGTCCTTCCACTCGACCCGAGCTGCGATCAGTTTTTCGACCTTGCCATTCTTGCCTTCGAGACGTTTGGTGGCCACAGCCCAATCACGTTCACAACCCTCTTCATGCGACGACGATGTGCGCAACTTGGTGGGCCAGTAAGGCCACACCATCGGCTTGTTTTCCACTTCGGGGGGTTGCGGCAACAACTCGAATTGAATGACCGAGGCAGCGCCATGACGATTGGAGGTGCCCACACAATCTGAACCCGTATCGCCGCCGCCGATCACGATCACATGCTTGGCGGTGGCCATGAGCTGTTCCTTGAGCTTGTCGCCGGCGTTCACGCGATTTTGCTGCGGCAGAAATTCCATCGCATAGTGAACACCCTGTAGCTCACGCCCGGGCACCGGCAAATCGCGTGGGACTTCAGAGCCACCGGCGATGATGACGGCATCGAATTCTTTTTTCAGCTGCTCCGACGATACGGTTTCTTTGGCGAGATTCATGATCTCGGCCGGGAAGTCCTTGCCAACCAACACACCTGTGCGGAAGGTCACGCCCTCGGCCTGCATTTGCTCCACACGACGATCGATGTGTGATTTTTCCATCTTGAAGTCAGGAATACCGTAACGCAGAAGGCCGCCAACGCGGTCGTTCTTTTCGAACACCGTGACTTCATGGCCCACGCGCGCGAGTTGCTGCGCAGCGGCCATGCCTGCAGGGCCTGAACCCACGACCGCTATTTTCTTGCCGGTTTTTACTGCAGCTGGCTGCGGTACAACCCAACCGTTTTCCCAGCCTTTGTCGATGATGAAGTGCTCGATGGACTTTATACCGACTGGAGCATCGTTGATCCCCAGCGTGCAGGCAGCTTCACAGGGCGCTGGACAGATGCGCCCCGTGAACTCGGGGAAGTTGTTGGTCGAGTGCAGCGTGTCGAGCGCCTCACGATAATTGCCGTGATAAACAAGATCATTCCAGTCGGGAATGATGTTGTTGACTGGGCAGCCGCTGTTACAGAAAGGGATACCGCAATCCATGCAACGCGCGCCTTGCACCTTGGCATCAGCATCCGACAAATGGAGCATGAACTCCTTGTAATGCTTGGTACGCGTCTGCGGCGCTTCGCTAGCTTCTTGCAGTCGCTCATACTCCAAAAAACCGGTAACTTTTCCCATAACGTTCTCGCAATTCCTTGATTCAGTTGCCGGCGATGCGTAACAACATCGCCAGTTTTTTCATTACATTCAGGCCGTCGCTTTTTCTTTGGCCTTGCCCAATTTCGCCGCAAACATTTCACCCAGTGCGCGCTTGTACTCGGTCGGGAAGACCTTCACAAACTTTGCACGGGCGGTGCTCCACTCATCGAGCAAGGTGCGAGCACGCGTGCTTCCGGTATGTTTGAAGTGACGCTCGATCAAGGCCTTGAGCATCACCTCATCAGTCTGACCTTCGCCATTGCGCGCAAGACTATGCCAGGCAGACTGCGCGATCGTGGATTCCTGCTCGGAGGCAGACAACACAGACTCAAGCGTGACCATCGCGGGATTACACTTCTGGGCAAAACTGCCGTCTTGGTCGTACACGTAAGCGATGCCGCCGGACATACCCGCAGCAAAATTTCGCCCTGTTTCGCCAAGGACTACCACGGTGCCACCGGTCATGTATTCACATCCATGGTCACCGGTACCTTCAACGACAGTCACAGCGCCCGAGTTACGCACAGCAAAACGCTCGCCTGCGACGCCATTGAAGAACGCCTCGCCGGAAATCGCGCCGTACAAGACGGTATTACCAATGATGATGTTGTCGACCGCACGGCCACGGAATTCGGTATTGGGTCGCACAATGATGCGACCACCTGAAAGACCTTTGCCGACATAGTCATTACCTTCGCCGACCAGATCCAGCGTAACGCCATGCGCAAGGAATGCACCACACGACTGACCGGCCGTGCCCTGCAGCTGAATATGAATTGTGTCTTCCGGCAAACCCTCGTGACCATATTTCTTGGCCACTTCACCAGAGAGCATTGCGCCGACCGTGCGATTGAGATTTTTGACCGGCGAGATAAACGACACTTTTTCTCCGCGCTCGATTGCCGGCTTGGCCTGTGCAATCAGCTTGTGATCCAGCGCCTTGTCCAAACCATGATCCTGCGTCAGCACCTGATAACGCGGCGCATTGTCGGTCATCTCAGGCATATAGAAAATCTTGCTGAAGTCGAGACCTTTGGCCTTCCAGTGGCTGACTGCTCTTGATTTATCGAGCAGATCCGGACGCCCGATCAGCTCGTTGAAATTGCGAATGCCCAGCTGCGCCATAATCTGGCGTGCTTCTTCGGCGACGAAGAAGAAATAATTCACCACATGCTCAGGCTTACCCTGGAACTTTGCACGTAAGACAGGATCTTGCGTTGCCACACCCACCGGGCAGGTGTTCAGATGGCATTTACGCATCATGATGCAGCCTTCCACCACCAGCGGCGCAGTCGCAAAACCAAACTCATCCGCACCGAGCAGTGCGCCGATCACGACATCGCGACCGGTCTTGACCTGACCATCGGTCTGAACACGAATACGGCTGCGCAATCCATTGAGCACCAAGGTCTGCTGCGTTTCTGCTAGGCCCAGTTCCCACGGCGTGCCCGCATGCTTGATCGACGACAGCGGCGATGCACCCGTACCACCATCATGGCCGGCGATCACAACGTGATCTGCTTTGGCTTTTGCTACGCCAGCAGCGACTGTGCCGACGCCGACTTCCGAAACCAGCTTGACAGAAATAGCTGCGGAAGGATTCACGTTCTTGAGATCGTGGATCAGCTGGGCAAGATCTTCGATCGAGTAAATGTCATGATGCGGTGGCGGCGAAATCAAGCCGACACCGGGTACCGAGAAGCGTAGTTTGGCGATGTACTCCGAAACCTTGTGTCCCGGCAGCTGGCCACCCTCACCAGGCTTGGCGCCTTGGGCCATCTTGATCTGAATCTGTTCGGCAGAGGTCAGATATTCGGTAGTCACACCAAAGCGACCTGAAGCGACCTGCTTGATCTTGGAGCGTAGCGAATCACCGTCGAGCAAGGGCATATCCACCTCGACACGATCTTCACCGATGATGGATGCGAGCGTATCGCCCTTTTTGATGGGAATGCCGCGTAGCTCGTTGCGATAGCGGTTTTCATCTTCACCACCCTCACCGGTGTTGGATTTGCCGCCGATGCGGTTCATCGCAATCGCCAGTGTCGCGTGCGCTTCGGTGGAAATTGATCCGAGCGACATCGCGCCGGTAGCGAAACGTTTGACGATCTCGGTCGCTGGCTCCACTTCATCAAGCGGAATCGCATTGGTCGGATCAATACGGAATTCAAACAAACCACGCAGGGTCATGTGACGCTTGGACTGATCATTGATGATCTGCGCGTATTCCTTGTAGGTGTTGAAATTATTGGCGCGTGTTGAGTGCTGTAGCTTGGCAATTGCATCCGGCGTCCACATGTGCTCTTCGCCGCGCACGCGGAAGGCGTATTCGCCACCGGCATCCAGCGCATTCGCCAGCACGGGATCGTTACCGAAAGCAAGCTGATGTAGTCGCAGCGCTTCTTCAGCGACTTCGAAAACGCCGATACCCTCGACATTGGAAGCTGTACCTTTGAAATATTTTCCGACCAATGATTTGTTGAGACCGATAGCTTCAAAAATCTGAGCACCGCAGTACGACATGTAAGTTGAGATGCCCATTTTCGAGAATACTTTCAGCAGACCTTTGCCGACAGCTTTCTGGAAGTTGTAGATGGCTTTTTCGGGGGACAGATCACCGGGCAAGCCCTTGGCCATCTCGACCAACGTATCCATCGCGAGGTAAGGGTGAATCGCTTCGGCGCCGTAACCAGCCAGCAGCGCGAAGTGATGCGTCTCGCGCGCTGAACCCGTCTCTACAACTAAGCCCGTGGATGTACGCAAACCTTTGCTGACCAGATGCTGGTGAATGGCCGACGTTGCCAACAGTGCGGGGATGGCGACGTTGTCGGCATCGAGCTTGCGATCGGAAATGATCAGAATGTTATGACCCGAACGCACCGCATCAACTGCCTGCGCGCACAGGGAAGCAAGACGCGCCTCGACGCCTTCCTTGCCCCAGGCTGCGGGATAGCAGATATCCAGTTCATACGATCGGAATTTGCCGCCAGTGTGATCGCTGATGTTGCGCAGACGCGTGATGTCCTTGTAGTCAAGGATAGGCTGAGCAACCTCGAGACGCATCGGTGGGTTGATGTTGTTGGTGTCGAGAAGATTCGGCTTGGGCCCAATGAAGGACACCAACGACATCACCATCGCTTCGCGAATCGGATCAATCGGCGGATTGGTCACCTGTGCGAACAACTGCTTGAAGTAGTTATACAGGGGCTTGTTTTTGTTGGACATCACCGCCAGTGGCGAGTCATTGCCCATCGAACCAGTCGCTTCTTCCGCCGTAACTGCCATCGGCGACATCAGGAATTTCAGATCTTCCTGCGTGTAGCCAAAAACTTGCTGACGGTCTAGCAGACTGGTTTTTGTTTCGCGTGCCTCGGCCTCAACTTTTAGGTCGTCAAGCTTGATGCGAACAGAATCAATCCACTGTTTATAAGGCTTCGCGTTGGCGAAGGTATCTTTAAGTTCTTTGTCATCGATGATGCGACCTGCATCCAGATCAATGAGGAACATTTTCCCTGGCTGCAGACGCCACTTCTTGATGATCTTGGATTCAGGAATAGGCAGTACGCCGCTCTCAGAGGCCATCACAACCAGATCGTCATCCGTGACGATGTAACGCGCCGGACGCAGACCGTTACGATCCAGCGTACCGCCGATGTGACGTCCATCAGTGAACGCCATTGCTGCCGGACCATCCCAAGGCTCCATCATCGCGGCGTGATATTCATAGAATGCACGACGATTTTCATCCATCAGCGTGTGGTTCTCCCACGCTTCAGGAATCATCATCATCATCGCTTGCGCAATCGGATAGCCGGCCATCACCAGCAACTCCAACGCGTTGTCGAAGCAGGCGGTATCCGACTGTCCTTCATAGATCAGCGGGAATAGCTTCTGCAGGTCTTCATTGAGCACTGCCGATTTCATCACGCCTTCGCGTGCACGCATCCAATTGAAGTTACCTTTAACGGTATTGATTTCGCCGTTGTGCGCAAGCAGACGGTAAGGGTGCGCCAGCGGCCACTCGGGGAACGTATTGGTGGAGAATCGCTGATGCACGAGTGCGAGCGCCGAGACACAGCGCGTGTCCTGCAGGTCTTTGTAATACACCCCGACTTGATCAGCGAGCAGCAGACCTTTGTAGACCACGGTGCGCGCCGACATCGATGGCACGAAAAATTCCTTGCCGTGCAAAAGATTGAGCGCCTGAATCGCATGACCGGATGCTTTGCGAATCACATAAAGTTTTCGCTCCAATGCATCGGTGACCATGATGTCCTGGCCGCGACCAATAAAAATTTGTCGGATAACTGGTTCTTTTTCTGCCACGGTGGGTGACATGGGCATGTCGCGGTTGACCGGCACTTCGCGCCAGCCAAGCACGACCTGACCTTCCGCGTGAACCGCGCGCTCGATTTCCTGTTCGCAGGCGATACGCGATGCATTTTCTTTGGGAAGGAAAACCATACCCACGCCGTATTCACCGGGGGGCGGCAGGCTAATCCCCTGCTTTGCCATTTCTTCTCGGTAATACTGGTCGGGTATCTGAATCAAAATACCCGCGCCGTCACCCATCAGCGGGTCGGCGCCTACAGCGCCGCGGTGATCCAGATTTTTCAGGATCAGCAAGCCCTGCTCGACGATCGAATGGCTTTTTTGGCCTTTGATGTGGGCGATGAAACCAACGCCGCAGGCGTCGTGTTCGTTTGACGGATCGTATAAACCTTGGGCTTGCATCGCAGTACTCCACAGCCAATGAAAAGGGTTGACAAGGATAGTGCAATGCAATACCGACCGCAATCAATTTAATTAGGGTCGGATACTAATTAAATAGCACATCAAAATCACGCGGAATTAAATAGGGTCAGAGTATTGGTAGCGCGGTATTTGCCCGATATTGGAGCAAATCAGCCCGCTTTTTCCGGCGTTTTAGCTCGTGCTCGAGGCGAAGATCGGGTGGAGCGCACTTTCGCCGCCAGCTTGACGGCCGCCCCCTGGTCAGCCGCCACCTTACGCGGACGACCGCGACTCACCGGCGCGAGGCGACGCGCCGTGAGCTTGGCGAGCCGCCGACAAAACTCTTCGGATCCCAAGGCCCAGGCTTTGCGGGTGGCCAACCAAATCTTCTCGCTCACCGCACTATCGACAGGCGATTTGCTGACTTGCTGATATGCGGCCTCGCGCTCGAATGGCGTATTGCCCAAAGCCCAGTACGCTGGATGATCCGAGAGCCAGGATTCTTTTTGATGCCCGGCGTGATGGGCATGGCTGGACCAGGGATACGCGGCCACCTCCGACACAAGACCGGTAGTCACCGGCTGATACTCGATCAGGCACGCGCAGGGCACAAAGTAGCCGACAGGATCGAGCACGGTCGCGCGAAAACGACCCTCCCATAAACCACCAGTGCGGGCATAGCGCGCATTGAAATAAGGGACATAAAGACGACCGAGTGACTGCATCATCTTGCTCAGGCCGGTGTCATCAGCCGGCGTGGCGAGCAGCTGCAATCGGCTTGGCAGCACGACATAGGCATGGATGGCGACGCGAGACTGTCGGGCGGCCTCGCGCAACCAGGTCAGAAACGCCTGATAGTCGGCAGCATCACGCACGATCGGCTGGTCGTTGTGACCTTGCGCGATGACATGGTGCAGTTGGTTGGGTACGACGAGGCGTGGCAAGCGGGCCATGGGGGCCTCAGACTTGAGATTGTGCTGATCCGGTCACCGCGCCGCCATAGGCGTGCGCAGCGATCGTGCCGGATCGTGTGTCAGAAAGGAATATCGTCATCCATATCGGACAAATTGGGCGCCTGCTTTGCCGGCGCACGTGATGCCGGGGCTGAGTTGCGCGATGCAGGCGCGCCGCCACCGAAACTGCCTTCATCCATCGCGGCACTGCCACCGCCCATACCCTGACGACTTCCGAGCATTTGCATGGAGTCCGCGATGATTTCCGTCGTATATTTTTCGACACCATCTTTATCGGTCCACTTGCGTGTGCGCAGTTTGCCTTCGACATAAACTTGCGAACCTTTTTTCAGGTATTGACCCGCAATCTCGGCTAGTTTGCCAAAGAAGGCGATCCGATGCCATTCAGTTGCTTCTTTTTGTTCGCCTGAAGTCTTATCTTTCCATTTATCCGTCGTGGCCACTGCAATATTAGTCATCGCATCACCGCTGGGCATATAACGAGTTTCGGGATCACGCCCCAGATTACCGACGATAGTGACCTTATTGACCGATGCCATAGACTTCTCCTGTCAGGAAAACGCGTAACAGAGTGGGAAACTCAGGTGGGAATCGCCTCGCGTCGCGTACGGCGAGCCAAGCTTTTCATGGAAGCCGCAATTATAAGCCAGCCGACTATCCGTTTGAAGATAGAAGAAGTGCGAGGCTGGCGCTACGAAAACTGCAGCCATCAACAGGTTACGAAAACCCGCTATAGTGGCAGGTTGATCCGCGCTCAATAAGTCGCGGTTTTTACAAAAAAGCACCAACTCGTTGTCCTCAAGGCCAAATCAGCGCATGGAAGAAATCCGCATTCGTGGTGCACGCACCCACAACCTGAAAAACATCAGTCTCGATCTGCCACGTAATAAGCTGATCGTCATCACCGGACTCTCGGGCTCAGGAAAATCATCGCTAGCCTTCGATACGCTGTATGCCGAAGGCCAGCGACGCTATGTCGAATCACTCTCGGCCTATGCGCGCCAGTTTCTGCAACTGATGGAAAAACCCGATGTGGACATGATCGAGGGCTTATCGCCAGCGATATCGATAGAACAAAAAGCCACATCGCATAATCCGCGCTCCACCGTCGGCACCGTTACAGAAATTCATGATTACTTACGCCTGCTATATGCACGCGTGGGCACGCCACACTGCCCGGACCATCCAGAAAATCCGCTGGCAGCGCAATCGGTATCGCAGATGGTGGACACCGTGCTGGCCATGCCGGAAGACACCAAGCTGATGATTCTGGCGCCCGTCATCGCCAACCGCAAAGGTGAGCACAGCGACCTCTTTGAGCAGATGCAAGCGCAAGGCTTTGTACGCTTCCGCATACAAAGCGGTACGGGCAAGGCAAAGATCTATGAAGCCGACGATTTACCCAAACTGAAAAAAACGGAAAAGCACACCATTGACGTGGTCATTGATCGCGTCAAAGTGAAAATCGATATCAAGCAGCGACTGGCCGAAAGCTTTGAAACTTCGCTGCGACTGGCAGAAGGTCGTGCGATTGCATTGGACATGGACAGTGGCCGCGAACAAGTTTTTTCGAACAAGTTTGCCTGCCCAATTTGCGGCTATTCGCTGCAGGAACTTGAGCCGCGTCTGTTCTCCTTCAACAACCCTATGGGTGCCTGCCCGGAATGTGATGGTCTTGGGCATATCGAATTTTTTGATCCGAAACGTATCGTCGCCTTTCCCAATCTGTCACTAGCCTCAGGGGCCGTAAAAGGCTGGGACAGGCGCAATCAGTTTTACTTCCAGATGCTGTCATCGCTGGCCAAGCATTACAAATTTGATGTCGACGTGCCATTCGAAAATTTACCTGAAAAATCACAACAAGTCGTTTTGTACGGCTCAGGCAAGGAAAAAATTCCTTTTGCTTATGTCAACGAACGTGGCCGCACGGTCATCAAGGAACATACTTTCGAAGGTGTCGTGAACAACCTTGAGCGTCGTTATCACGAAACGGATTCAATGGCCGTCAAGGAAGAGTTGTCCAAGTTCATCAATGAGCAGCAATGCCCCGAGTGCGAAGGTACACGCCTGCGTGTGGAAGCGCGTTTTGTCAAGGTCGGTACCGGCGCCCAGCAACGCGCTATTTACCAGGTTGCTGCGATGCCGCTTCGAGGCACACTGGAATTTTTCGAAACCTTGAAGCTCAAGGGTGCAAAAAAAGAAATCGCCGAACGCATCATTCGCGAAATCATCTCTCGATTGAAGTTCTTGAATAACGTGGGCTTGGAGTATCTGTCACTGGACCGCAGTGCGGATACGCTGTCGGGTGGCGAAGCACAGCGTATCCGACTCGCCTCGCAAATCGGCTCGGGCCTGACGGGCGTAATGTATGTGCTCGACGAACCGTCGATCGGTTTACATCAGCGCGACAACGATAGACTGATCGCGACACTCAAACACTTGCGCGACATCGGCAACACGGTGCTGGTGGTCGAGCATGATGAAGACGCGATTCGTTGCGCCGATCATGTGGTGGACATGGGCTTGGGCGCGGGCGTGCATGGTGGTGAAGTGATCGCCCATGGCTCGCTGGCCGACATACTGAAAAATCGCGAATCGCTGACCGCGCAGTATCTGAACGGCAGTCTCTCAATAGCGGTGCCGGAGCAACGCATCAAGCCCGACCAGAACAAACAACTGATCATCAGCGGCGCTCGCGGCAACAACCTCAAAGCGGTGGACTTCGAACTGCCCGTCGGCCTACTCACCTGCGTGACCGGTGTGTCCGGCTCAGGAAAATCATCGCTCGTCAACGATACGCTCTACCGTGTTTTAGCGCGCCATCTTTACGGCTCTCAGGCCGAACCGTCCGAATACGAAAAAGTTACGGGGCTCGAACATTTCGACAAAGTGATTTCTGTCGATCAGGCGCCCATAGGACGCACGCCGCGCTCGAATCCAGCCACCTACACAGGCTTGTTCACGCCGATTCGTGAATTGTTTTCTACCGTACCTCAGGCGAAAGAGCGCGGCTACGCAGCCGGCCGGTTCTCATTTAACGTCAAAGGTGGTCGCTGCGAATCCTGTCAGGGTGATGGCGTGCTCAAGGTAGAAATGCATTTTCTGCCTGATGTGTATGTTCCCTGTGATGTTTGCCACGGCAAGCGCTACAACCGCGAAACACTGGAAGTACAGTACAAAGGCAAGAACATCACCGATGTACTCGAGATGACAGTCGAAGACGCTCACGTTTTTTTCAAACCAGTACCTCTGATCGCTCGCAAACTGCAGACCTTGCTGGACGTCGGCCTGGGCTACATTCGTCTGGGTCAAAGTGCGACCACACTGTCGGGTGGCGAAGCCCAGCGCGTGAAACTCTCACTCGAACTCTCCAAACGCGACACCGGACGCACGCTGTACATCCTTGATGAACCCACCACGGGACTGCACTTCCATGACATTGCCCTATTGCTCAAAGTGATACATCGCTTGCGCGATCAGGGCAACACGGTCGTCATCATTGAACACAACCTTGATGTGATCAAAACAGCGGATTGGCTGGTGGATCTCGGACCGGAAGGCGGCGCAGGCGGTGGCCAGATTATTGCCAGCGGCACACCGGAACAGGTCGCAAAAAATTCGGCCAGCTTCACCGGCAAATATCTGGCGCCCTTGCTGCTGCCGAAAAAAGAAAAGAAACGCGCCTGATGGCAGGCTGCAGAAAAAGCGAGTGACCGATGCGCTCAGCTACGCGATTTGAATAGATAAACTTAAATTCAGAGTAACTGTTTTTCTACGCGCTCGATCGCCTCGGCCGCGCCTCTCAGAACGACCACATCACCGGCTTCGAGTTGCATGTCGGCAGAAAAAGGCAAGCGAACCTTGCCGCGCCGAACTGCAGTAATTTCAGCACCCAGTTCCGAGAGATTCAGCGAACCCATAGTCTTGCCAATAGCAGCCGCTTTGCCCTGCAAGGGCACAGAGTGCAGCCTGACCTGCAAATGCTCCTCATCATCGGCAAGGTCATCCATGCCGTGAAAATAACCCCGGAGTGACGCATAGCGTTCGCTTCGGGCGGCCTGGACCCGCTGTACAACGCGACGAAGAGGCACACCCATGAGTAACAGCGCATGGGAAGCGAGCATCAGACTACCCTCGATGGCTTCAGGCACCACTTCATCTGCACCGCCGGCGCGTAACTTGTCGAGATCATCTTCGCCCACACTGCGCACGATAGCGGGCAGCGCTGGCGCGAGTTCATTGGCAAAGTGCAGTGTCTTAAGCGCCATTTGGGTGTCAGCATACGTAATCACCAAGGCTGCCGCACGATGAATACCTGCTGCCATCAGACTCTCACGACGACTTGCGTCGCCATAAGAGACTTGCCAGCCAGCGTTTTGCGCTTCCAGTACACGCTGTGGATCAAGGTCAAGAGCGTGATAGGCGATTTTTTCTTCTTCCAGCAAGCGGGCCAAACTCTGACCACTGCGACCAAAACCCGCAATGATAATATGCTTCTCTTCGCTGATGGTGCGCGAGGCAATGCGCGTAAGGGCGAGCGATTGCTGCATCCACTCATTGGCCGAAAGCTTCATTACGATGCGATCAGCGTTGGCGAAAATAAATGGTGTGGCGAGCATCGACAAAACCACGGCTGCCAGTATCAACTGCACCAGATTCGCATCGACCAGCCCGAGAGCACCTGCCTGATTCAGCAGCACAAAACCGAACTCACCGCCCTGCGCCAGACCCAAGCCGGTGCGCAGCGCAATACCCGGGGAGGCACCAAACACTCTGGCAAGCAGCGCGATCAGGCTAAACTTAATAAGCAGGGGCACTGTCAGCAGCACCAGCACCAGCAACCAGTTCTCAATCACCAGCCGCATATCGAGCAACATGCCAACGGTGATAAAAAATAATCCAAGTAACACGTCGCGGAATGGCTTGATATCTTCTTCCACCTGAAGTCGATACTCAGTCTCGGAGATCAGCATGCCAGCGATGAATGCACCCAAGGCGAGCGACAGCCCAGCAATCTCGGTGATCCAGGCAGCACCCAGGGTGATCAACAGTAGGTTAAGCATGAAGAGTTCTTGCGAGCGTCGCTGAACAACAATGCGGAACCAACGGCGCAGCAATACCTGTCCGAACGTGAGCAGTAAGGTGAGCACGAAGACGGCCTTGAGTCCGGCCCAGGCAAGATCCTCAACAATGTTCGCACCGGGATTCGCGAGCGCAGGAACCAGAATCAGCAAGGGCACCACCGCCAGATCCTGAAACAGCAAAATGCTGGTGATCCGGCGCCCGTGTTCGCTTTCAAGTTCGAGTTTTTCTGTCAGCAACTTGAGCACGATAGCCGTGGATGACATGGACAGTGCGCCGCCGAGAGCAAACGAGGCGCTCCAACCAATATCGAAGACCTTCGGCAAAAATTGGGCGAGCAAACCGCCGCACAACATCGTGACAAGAATGGTGACTACCACTTGCGCCATACCCAGACCGAACACATTTCGACGCATGGACTTAAGTTTGGGCAGGGAGAACTCGAGGCCGATGGAAAACATCAGGAAGACCACACCGAACTCGGCCAGCATGTGCGTCGCAGGACTATTCGATGCTAGACCCAAGGCATGCGGGCCAATCAGAATACCCACCGATAAATAGCCCAGCATAGGCGGCAAATGCATCATGCGAAATGCGACTACCCCGAGCACCGCGGCAACGAGCAGAATCAGGGTAAGTTCAAGGGCTGAATACATAGGGTGTGGGCCAGGCCGCAAATTACCATCAGCGTTGTAAAACGGAATCTGCAGCAAGCAGCCACCCGGCAAGGTTTTCTTGCGTCTGGCAGGTTTTTTGCTTTAGATCTTGGGCTATACTTTGCGTATGAGTTTACCGCATGAACAAAATTCTTCGCATCAATTTGACAACGTCGCTGCATTACGCGCGTTGAAACTTGCGAAGGAAACCCTACAAATCGAGGCCGACGCCGTCCTCGCGGTGATGCATCGGCTGACCGAATCTGCCGATGACCCCTTTGCAAGAGCTACAGCCCTGCTGCTGAGCTGCACGGGCAGGGTCGCGGTTTCCGGCATGGGAAAGTCGGGGCATATCGCGCGCAAGATTGCCGCCACCCTCGCCTCAACCGGCACCCCGGCGCTCTTTGTTCACCCCGCCGAAGCAGCTCACGGCGATTTAGGCATGGTGACGCAGGCCGATGCCATGATCGCCATCTCTTATTCCGGGCAATCTGATGAGCTCATGGCCATCCTGCCTGTGGTCAAGCGAATGGGCGCCAAGCTTATTTCAATGACAGGCAATCCCCAGTCGCCGCTAGCCAAACTTGCCGATGTCCATCTTAACGTTGCCGTCGCCCGCGAGGCCTGCCCGCTGAATCTCGCGCCAACCGCAAGTACCACCGCTACTCTGGCGCTGGGCGATGCGCTGGCGGTTGCTTTACTGGATGCTCGCGGTTTCCGGGAAGAGGATTTTGCCCGGTCCCATCCCGGCGGTGCGCTCGGCAGGCGCCTGCTCACTCATGTACGGGATGTCATGCGCACCGGGGACGACATTCCTGCCGTGCGCCCGGAAATGAGCCTGCCGGAAGCGCTGATTGAAGTCACCCGCAAAGGCATGGCGATGACGGCCGTCGTCGATGATTCGTTTCGCGTGGTAGGGATTTTTACTGACGGTGACTTGCGTCGCCTGATTGAGCAAGGCAAAGATTTTTCGCGCACAGCGATTGGTGAACTGATGTACAAGCACCCGCGTCGAGTGCATCCGGAACAGTTGGCAGTAGAAGCCGTAGACCTGATGGAATCCCACAGAATCAATCAAGTGCTGGTCGCGGATACCGATGGCCGACTAGTGGGAGCGTTGCATATCCATGACCTGACGCGCGCCAAGGTGATCTGATGCAGGTAACCCAAAAATCCACAGCAGCAGAGCGCGCCAAACAAGTCAAGCTGATGGTTTTTGATGTCGATGGCGTGCTAACCGATGGGCGTCTTCGTTATGGCAGTGATGGCGAGATACTGAAGACATTCAATGTGCTGGATGGTCATGGCATCAAGCTACTGCAGCAATCAGGCGTCAAAACCGCCATCATCAGCGCCCGGCAATCATCGATCGTGGCAAAGCGCGCTGCAGATCTAGGTATCAGCATCGTAATGCAAGGCATCCATGACAAGCGCTCGGCGTTCGAAACGCTGCTCGCCGAGACCGGACTGACCGCACAGGATTGCGGCTTCATGGGGGACGATGTCATTGATCTGCCCGTCATAACCCGTGTCGTATTTGCCGCCAGCGTACCGAATGGTCATGAGGAAGTGCGGTCCCGTGCGCACTACGTGGCACAAGCGGGTGGTGGCCTTGGTGCGGTACGCGAAGTGTGCGATTTCATTTTGCGTGCGCAAGATAACTATCAAGCGGCATTGGCGCCGTACTTGGCATGACGAGCCGCGTTCATCAGCGTATACCGGCCCTGGTGCTTCTAGGTGCCGTCACGCTGCTGGCAGCCGGCAGCTTCTGGCTGGTCCAACTCAGTCAACAATCCGCAGTGAAAACGACACCGCAAAGCGGGCGAACAGAGCCCGATTATTTCGTGGAGAACTTTACCTATTCGAAAGTCGATGCCAGTGGCCGGGTGGAGTACATCATTGAAGGCGTAAAAATGACGCATTACCCCGCCGACAAGCGCAGCGTTATTGACAAGCCCGTGGTCCGCAACTTTTCACCTGCCCGCCCGCCGACCACGGTAAGAGCAGAGACTGCCAATATCAGCGGCGACCATACCGAACTGAAATTGATCGATAACGTCATTCTCGAGCGCCCACAAACTCGAGGCGACGAGCCGCTGACAGTAACATCCGACTACATGCTGGTACTGCCGAAAAAAGATATTGTAAAAACGGACCGCCACGTTGACATTCGCGTTGGCAGCATGCGTATGTCAGGTACCGGCATGCTCGTCAATAATGCAACACGTCAGCTGACTCTGGAGAGCAGGGTCAATGGGATTTATCAACCACCCAAAAAACCATAGGCAAGTAGCACGTAACACGCATCCGAATTCAAGGACGAACGCGATGAAAAATAATTTCTTATCTCACATAATCCGATCAAGCTTTACAGCGCTCATGGCTGCCGTGATGCTGCAGGCTGCCCACGCAGAAAAAGCGGATTTCGACAAACCTACGCAGGTAGAAGCCAATAACGGAACCTACGATGAAGCCAAGCAGACCAATGTCTTCACTGGCAACGTCGTGCTGACACGCGGCACGCTGATTATGCACGCCGAAAAAATGACGGTGCGCAAGGATGCCGCAGGCAACCAGTTTGTAACGCTGTACGCAGCACCCGGTAGCGTTACCAAGTTTCGGCAAAAGCGCGATGGTGGCAAAGATATGTGGATTGATGGCAGCGCCTCAGATCGTATTGAATACGACACCAAAACCGAAATTGCCAAACTATTCAAGAACGCAAAAATAAAAATGACGGAAGCAGGCAAGATCACCGACGAAGTCGAAGGTGAATTCGTGTCCTACGACAGCAGAACCGAGTTTTACACCGTCACCAACTCGACCAGTGGCGAAAGCAAGCCGGGAACCGGCAGAGTGCGCGTCGTGATCCAGCCACGCAACGCAGAAAAATAAAACAATGACTCAAAGCGCTTCCAGCACCCTGAGCGTACGCAGCCTGCAGAAGGGTTACGGTGTGCGTCGTGTCGTGAAAGATGTATCCATTGAGGTCGTCAGCGGTGAAGTGATCGGCCTTCTTGGCCCCAATGGCGCGGGCAAGACCACGTCGTTTTACATGATTGTCGGACTAGTGCCATCAGAAGCCGGCGAAATCCTGCTGGATGGCGAGCGCATCTCCAACCTCCCGATACATCGCCGTGCCGAGCGTGGTCTGTCTTATCTGCCGCAGGAAGCGTCCGTTTTTAGAAAGCTGTCAGTCGAAGATAATATTCGTGCAGTGCTGGAGTTACAAAAGTCCGACGGCAAACTGCTTTCGCGCGAGGAAATCGACAAGAGACTCGATACTTTGTTGGAAGAATTGCAGATCAAGAGTCTGCGCCAGAACCCGGCGTTGTCGCTATCGGGTGGCGAACGTCGCCGCGTCGAAATTGCACGAGCATTAGCAACCAACCCGCGCTTTATCCTGCTTGATGAACCCTTTGCTGGCGTGGACCCAATTGCGGTGATCGAAATTCAACGTATCGTCCGCTTTCTCAAAGCGCGCGGCATTGGTGTGCTGATCACGGACCACAATGTGCGCGAGACCTTGGACATTTGCGACCGTGCCTACATCATCAATCAGGGCTCGGTACTTGCCTCGGGCAGTCCGGACGAGATTATCGCCAATGAGTCAGTTCGCCGAGTGTACCTCGGTGAAAATTTCCGTAGGTAAGGGCGAGCCTCAATGAAGCAGACCCTACAGCTCCGCGTTTCACAGCATCTGGCGTTAACGCCGCAGCTACAACAATCCATACGATTGCTGCAGTTGTCTACGCTGGAACTGCATCAGGAGTTGGAGCAAATGCTGACGGATAATCCTTTGCTCGAGCGACTTGATGATCCGCTCGACCATTCAATTCGCCTGCTCGGCGATGGCGCAATCAGCCAAGCACCAACAACACCGTCAACCGAAGCTGAATCCAATACGGATGCCAGCGCCGGATCAGAAGGCACTCTCGATGCGCCCGCGCAAGGTGAAGAAAGCGGCGGCGCTGAATCCGAGTGGAGCTTTGATGATGTAGCACGTTCCAGCAAGGCTCCCGAAGACGACGATTCGCGTCCGCAACTCGAAGCACATGAATCCACGCTACGCGAGCATCTGCTGGAACAACTCTCGGTCACCGTTGACAATCGCCGCGACCGAGCGCTAGTGGAATTATTGATTGAAGCGCTGGATGACAATGGCTATCTCGAAGAGCCGCTGGAAGAGATTCACGGTCGCCTTCCTGAAGAGCTCGACATCGACATGGATGAAATGCAGATTGCACTTAAGCTGCTGCAGAGTTTCGATCCCGCCGGCGTCGGTGCGCGCAATGCCTCGGAATGTCTGTCCCTGCAAATCCGCCGAATGGAAAAGGTTCCTTTCGTCACACGCCGCATGGCGCTCACGCTGGTGGAAAGTTATCTTGAACTATTCGCCCAGCGTGAGTTCAACAAACTGAAGAAGGCCTTGGATTGCGACGATGAGGACTTGCGCGAAGCGCAAGCGGTAATCAAGGCGTGCAATCCGCATCCGGGCGCGCCGTATGCGGGTGATGCATCGGATTACGTGGTGCCAGATGTAATTGTCAAACGAGCAAAGAATGGATGGCAAGTGACGCTGAACCGGGATGTCATGCCCAAGCTGCGAGTCAATTCCATGTACGCCAACATTCTCAAACAAAACAAAGGCGAGGGATCACTCACTTCGCAGCTGCAGGAAGCGAAATGGCTGATCAAAAATATGCGTCAGCGCTTTGACACGATCTTGCGAGTAGCACAGGCAATAGTAGAGCGACAACGCAATTTTTTCTCTCACGGAGAAGTTGCGATGAAGCCACTTGTACTGCGGGAAATAGCTGATACACTGGGGTTACATGAGAGTACGATCTCTCGTGTTACCACGCAAAAATACATGCTGACACCGCATGGCATGTTTGAACTGAAATACTTCTTTGGCAGCCATGTGGCCACGGAAGCAGGCGGCGAGGCATCGTCAACCGCGATACGTGCTTTGATCAAACAACTGATAGGAGCTGAGGATACTAAATACCCGTTTTCCGATAGCAAAATTACAGATATGCTGGCTGAGCAGGGAATGGTCGTCGCGAGACGCACGGTAGCAAAATATCGTGAAGCCCTGAAAATTCCTCCAGTCAATCTGCGCAAGTCCCTGTAGCTTCCCTAGTTTTTAACCGCTGCTGCACGCTCTGCAAATCACCCTGCGATGATTTACAAAAAACGTCAGCAACGCCATACCAAGGAGCGCTCTGCATGAATCTGAAAATCAGTGGGCATCATCTGGAAGTCACCCCCGCCTTGCGGGCTTATGTTGAAAGCAAGCTCGAACGTATCAAGCGACATTTTGATAACGTCATCGATGTTACCGTCACACTCTCCGTCGACTCCCTGACCGAAAAAGAAAAACGCCAGCGCGCAGAAATCAATTTACATGTGCGCGGCAAGGATTTTCACGTCGAGAGCGAAGCACAGGACATGTATGCAGCCATCGATCTGCTGATGGATAAGCTGGATCGACAGGTATTGAAACACAAAGACAAGATTCAGGACCATCAGCACGATGGCATCAAACGCCACACGGATCCTGACGCAGAAGCGGCCTGATTCTCACCAAAATCCTGTAACGGGGCGCAATCGCGCCCCTTTTTTTCGCCTCTGTTTCGCCTCTGTTTCGCCTCTGTTTCGCCTCTGTTTCGCCTCTGTTTCGACTCTTCGCCATCGCCACACCGCAGCGGACTATGCCTACGCAAAAGACCGGCTTTCCCGCTTCAAAAGCGCGGAGTGACTCATTCCCGATAAACTCATGTCTTTCGACTTACCGCCTGCCTGAGTACATCTTATGAGCGACCTCGTATTGACCGAAGTTAACGGTCACACCGGCATCATCACGCTGAACCGTCCCAGCGCCCTGAATTCACTCACACTCGATATGGTGCGCACCATGAGCAGCGCGCTGCTGGACTGGCGGGATCAGGCAGACATTCATTGCGTGATGGTTCGCAGCAGTAGCGAAAAAGCTTACTGTGCGGGCGGCGATATCCGTTTTTTTTATCAGAAGGGCAAAGCGACAGCGATTGAGGGTGCGGCGCTGATTGAAGATTTTTTTACCGAAGAATATGCGCTCAACCATCTGATCCACCATTACCCAAAACCCTATATCGCATTGATGGATGGTGTCGTGATGGGTGGGGGCATGGGTATTGCCCAAGCAGGGCCGGCGGCTCGAATCCGTATCGTGACAGAGCGCACAAAAATGGCCATGCCCGAAGTCGGTATCGGACTCTTCCCTGATGTGGGCGGCGGACATTTTTTATCACGCGCTAAAGGACAGCTCGGTACTTATCTTGGAGTGACGGGTGAGATGATCGGCGCCAGCGACGCGCTGTATGCTGGGCTGGCGGATGTCTTTGTGCCCGCTACTGAATTGCCTGCCTTGCAGGCGCTTGTGGTCGCATCTTCGGCCGGCAGTCTGCGCGAAGACATCACGCGTTTCGCTGCGCCCTTCGCTTCGCAAGCAGATCCGGCGAACAGCCGTCTTGCAGGCCTACGGGAATCGATTGAACAACATTTTTCCGGCAATTCCATCACGGAGCTCATGGCATCACTCTCAGCAGACACCAGCGAATTTGCGGGGAAAACTCTGGAGATCATGCGCAAGCGCTCGCCGCTGATGATGTGTGTGACCCTGTCGCAGCTACGCCGTGCAGCCACGATGACGATCGGTGACTGTTTGCGCATGGAGCGAACCATGGTCAGGCGCTGTTTCGAGCATGGTGAGGTCATCGAAGGTGTCCGCGCGCTGGCGATTGACAAAGATCACGCGCCGAAATGGAATCCGGCGACACTGGCTGAGGTCACGCCGATGATGGTGGAGCGCTTCTTCGAAAGTGCGTGGCCGGCGTATGCGCATCCACTGCGTTCGCTGGATTAAGAAAACGCTGAATCAATGCTGAGACCAGCGTTTCTGGCGATAGACTGATCAGATTTCGTCGACTGCAAACAGGCGTCGATACTCGCGCATCGCATAGCGATCTGTCATGCCTGCGATGTAATCAGCCACCATGCGCGCCTGCTCATTGATATTCCCGTCCTTCGTCTGATAGTCAGGCGGCATCAGTTGCGGGCCTTCTAGAAAAATATTGAATAAGTCAGTGACAATACGTCGCGCCTTGCTGGTCATGCGATTGACCACATAGTGCTGATAGAGATTGGCTCTCAGGAAACGCTTGAGTTCTTGCGCTTCCTGTTTCATGGCATCAGAAAACGAAATCAACGGTGACGAGTTACGTACATCGTCAATCGACTTCACGCCCGCATCACGTATCTGGGAGCGCGAAGTGTCGATCAGATCAACGACCAACGCATTGATCATGCGACGGACTGTTTCGTTGATCGCACGTCGCCCCTGAATGCCCGGAAACTCTTTTTGCACCAGCGACCAGTAGCGTGCATAGAGGGTGACTTCATCCAGCTGCGCCGTGGTCAGCAAGCCCGACCGCAGGCCGTCATCAATATCATGGTTGTTATACGCAATTTCGTCGGCCAGATTGGCCAGCTGCGCTTCGAGGCTGGGCTGCTTGCGCTCGATGAAGCGGCGGCCGATCTCACCTAATTGTTCCGCATTGGGCAGTGAGCAGTGCTTGAGTACACCTTCACGCGTTTCAAACATCAGATTAAGGCCGTCAAACGCGCCATAACGTTGCTCTAGCTTGTCGATTACTCGCAGGCTCTGGAGATTGTGCTCGAAGCCGCCATAGGCTTTCATGCAAGCGTTCAGTGCATCTTGTCCGGCGTGACCAAAGGGTGTGTGCCCCAAATCATGGGCCAGCGAGATCGCTTCGACCAGGTCTTCATTAAGTTGCAGAGTGCGAGCGAGCGAGCGAGCAATCTGAGCCACTTCGATGCTATGCGTGAGCCTAGTACGAAATAAATCACCTTCGTGATTGACGAAGACCTGCGTCTTGTACTCAAGACGCCGAAAAGCGGTGCAATGAATAATGCGATCGCGGTCACGCTGAAATTCACTGCGTGTATCGGAAGCGCCTTCAGCAAAATGACGTCCGAGAGAAGCGGTTGAACGGGCCGCGTAAGGAGCAAGATAAGCTTCGAGATCAGCCATCATGATTCCTGCCCGACGCACGCAGCAAGAGTCGCCTTCAGCAACTCGTTGGGTACGCCAGTGATAATGGCCTGACCGAGTGGTTTGAGTAGAATGAATTTAATCTCGCCACCCTCATTTTTCTTGTCGACTTCCATCAACTCCAGCCACCGGTCAGCACCCAGATCAGGTGCCACCACAGGCAGACCGGCAGCTTTCACGAGTGCGGTAATGCGCGACTTGTCTTGCGCTGAAAGATAACCCAGCCGGTGCGATAAATCTGCAGCCATCACCATGCCGCAACCCACGGCCTCACCATGCAGCCACGCACCGTATCCCATTCCCGCTTCAATCGCGTGACCAAACGTGTGCCCAAAATTCAGAATGGCACGCAGTCCTGATTCACGTTCATCCTGTCGGACGACATCCGCTTTGATTTCACAGGAACGCTGAATCACATGCGCCAGCGCCGCATCATCGCGCGCCATCAGCTGATCCATGTGGGCTTCCAACCAGCTGAAAAATTCAGCGTCGATGATGGCGCCGTGCTTGATAACTTCAGCGAGCCCGGCAGAGAGTTCGCGTTGCGGCAAGGTGGACAAGGTGGCGGTATCAGCCAGCACCGATTGCGGCTGGTAAAACGCGCCAATCATATTTTTACCCAGCGGATGATTGATCGCTGTCTTGCCACCGACCGAAGAATCGACTTGCGCCAGCAGGGTTGTGGGGATTTGCACGAACGGCACACCGCGCATATAGGTAGCTGCGGCAAAACCGGTCATGTCACCAATCACTCCGCCACCCAATGCCACTAGTGTGGTCTTGCGATCACATTTATTTTCAAGCAGCGCATCAAAAATACGCATCAGATTATCGACATTTTTTTCTTCTTCTCCGTCAGCTAGCACGATAGCGAGACAATGTTTGCCCGCAGCCTCCAGCATATCGGTCAATCGCTGAAGATACAAAGGCGCAACGATGGTATTGGTGACGATAGCGACTCGCTTGCCGGGAATGTGATGTGCGAAATCTGCTTGATCCAGCAAATGACGACCGATGATGATCGGATAGCTGCGCTCCCCCAGTGATAAGGTGAGCTCTGCAAAAACAGAATGGGTTGATGTCATGGCAGGGAATCGGATTCAGCTTCGCGGTTGTCGGCGTTGGTTGATGACTCACTGTCAACCGGCGGGCTCTGGGTGTTGCTCTGTAGTTGCGAAAGAATATTGTGAACAACGGAATGGACATTCGGCCTTCCAGTCTCAATGGTGATATGCGCGACCTCTTGATAAAGCGGTGCACGCTCACGCGAAATCGCTTCTATCTTTGCTTTTGGATCGGCAGTTTGCAGCAATGGCCGATTTTTATCATGGCTGGTGCGCTGAAGAATGCTAGCCACTGATGCGCGCAGATAAATCACCGTACCCCGCTCACGCAGAAGCTGTCGGCTGGTTTCGTTCAGTACGGCGCCACCACCCGTGGCCAGCACGATCCCCTGCTGCGCGGTCAGATCGCGTATGACATCCGCCTCGCGCTGACGAAAACTGGCTTCGCCTTCGATTTCGAAAATGAGTGGAATTGAGGCGCCGGTCCGTATTTCGATTTCCTGATCGGCGTCGATGAAGCGCAAATTGAGTTTCTTTGCCAGCGAGCGGCCTATCGTAGTCTTGCCCGAGCCCATCAGGCCAACCAGAAAGATATTGTTTGTCGAATTCTGCATCATTGCCGCCAGTCGGGCTTATTTCCCCGGAAAGACGACAGTTTATCGCATCCGCCGACAGGATACGGGCGTCAACCCGGCCCCGTTCGGTTCAGCGCACGACAGGGGAATCCGTAACGATACGGGGTGTGATAAAGATCAGCAGCTCAGTCTGATCCCGAGTACGGCGCGTGCTGCGGAACAGACGACCCAGCACCGGAATATCTCCCAACAGCGGCACTTTGAGCTCACTGTCAATTTCGGTCTGAGTGAAAATGCCGCCCAGAACCACCGTACCGCCGTTCTCGACCTGCACATTGGTTTTGACGTGCTTGGTATTGATAGCGAAGCTGGAACCCACAGCAACGCCGCGGGAGTCTTTTGCAACATCCACCATCAAAATCACATTACCGTCCGGCGTAATTTGGGGCGTCACCTCCAGTTTGAGGTTCGCTTTCTTGAACTGAACCGAGGTCGCACCGCTGCTAGTGGCCTGTTGAAAAGGAATTTCCTCACCCTGCTCAATCAGCGCCGGCTGCTGATCGGCGGTGACCACACGTGGACTGGAAATGATTTTTCCTTTGCCGTCAGCTTCCAGCGCGGATAGCTCAAGATTCAGAAAGCGATTGGCATTGGCCGAGAAAAGACTAATACCCATACTTGCCGGCGAAGCGCCATTGATTGATGCGGCAGGCAAGTTAACAAATTGTGTGTTGGGTATGAAGGACTGCCCCGCACTCGCCAGCTGCCCGGTCTGCTCTCCGACGCCGAGGTAATTTCCGGTGACTGCCAGCCGACTGGTGCCGGGCAAGTTGATGCCCGGTGCCACACCGTTGGCATTGCGAAGATCAGCAAAGCCGAGTCTTACGCCCAGACTTCTGCTGAACGTATCGTCTGCCTCAACGATACGAGCCTCGATCATGACCTGACGCGTGGGTATGTCGGTAAGCAGTATCAGCTTGCGCACTTCCTCCAGACGGCTGGGTGTATCGGTGACAAATAATTTGTTGGTACGCGGCTCGGCCGATGCACTACCACGACGCGACAAAATACTACCGCGCCCGACCTGACCATCGAGCCCGAAGACCTGACGAAAAGCATCGGCCTTTTGGTAGTTCAACTGGAAGGTCTCCGTAATCAACGGCTCCAGCTCGGAAATTTGCGCGCGCTGCTCCAGCTCCAGCCTTTCCTTGGTCAGTAACTCGTCCTTGGGCGCAATCCAAAGCACATTGCCGTTACGACGCATATCCAGACCCCGCGCCTGCATCACAATGTCGAGCGCCTGATCCCAAGGCACATCCTTCAAACGAAGTGTGAGATTACCGCTCACACTATCGCTGGCCACAACATTGAGACCGGTGAAGTTTGCAATCACTTGTAGCAATGCACGCACCTCGATATTTTGAAAATTCATCGACAGCTTGTCACCCCGATAGCCACGATTGCCAGCAGAGGTTTTGCCATCATCCTGTTTGACCGATCGCACTTCCAGCACAAGCCGACGATCAGTCTGCCAAGTCAGATGCTCCCATTGACCACGCGGCTCAATCAGCATACGCACCGTGTCACCGTCGGCGCGGGTGGTAATAAATTGCACCGGCGTGCCGAAATCAGCCACATCTAGTTTGCGCCGAAGTACTTCGGGCAAACTGGTTTTCATGAAATCGACGATCAGTGACTGACCCTGACGGCGTACGTCTATGGATGACTGCGTTTTTGCCAAATCAATGATGATGCGTCCGGCATCGCTCTCTCCACGTCGAAAATCCAAATCGACAATCGCGTTCTTTTCCATCGCCAAGTTTGCAGCACGAGCACTTTGGTCTGTGCCGACTTTTTCATCGGCCAGGGTCACAACCAACGTCTGTCCTGTCACGCGCATGCTGAACTGCTGCGGACGCTTAAGATTGAGCACAATACGCGTGCGCCCCGCTGCCTGTACAAGATCCACATGACGTAGCTCACCCGCATCGAATACTCGCCGGGTCTGGCCGGTGGCATTTACCGTGTCCGGAAAATCTAGCACGATTCTTGGTGGCGCCGCAGTTGAAAAGCTGCCCGGCGGTGCAGCAAGTGCCTGGCGCATCGGGATCCGCAGTGTCAGCACTGATCCCGTATGACTGGCCTCGATACCGGTGATCGCATTGAGCTCCGCCCACGCGTTCGTGATCACGATCACGAACATCACGCAGCCCATGAACCAGCGCCCTGCTTCCAACATAACTACTTTCATCAACGTTTCTCCTGCAATACCAGTCGCGCACGTCGCTTGGCCCAGGTATTTCCAACGTCCTGCACCACTTCCTCGATTTCGATGGCGCCTTCGCTAATGGCTATCACTTTGCCCATATCAGGCCCTAGGTGGCTACCCAGATGCACCTGATGAATGATTTTTTCTGCTTCAACCAGCGCCACCACCTGACCCTGACGACGTATGCTTCCAACCAGCCGCAGGCTATCCAACGGAAAGGATTCCAGCGGCTCCCGTGAACGACGCGTATCCGGTTGCAAGCCTGTCGTGTTTAGCTCGGTAACTAGGGATGCGGAAATCTTGGTGATATCAAAGGGATCCAGTCGGCCAGAAGCTTGATAGTGAAATTCCTCGAGTACTGGACGCGGTGGTACCTCAACCGGCACCGGGTGCGACTGCCGCCGGATATCGCTCATCCAAGCGCGCAAATCATTGTCAGGTGCGTCGCTACAGCCAACCAGAAGAACACTGACCAGGCCGAGCGTTTTCATCAAAATGAGCGATGCGCAATCGCATAAGCGGTGGCAAACGTATCGCAGGCGTTTCATTTACTGCCCCGTTTCTTGCTGTCTTCGGCTATCTTCTTTTGGGATTTTTGGGATGCGACCTCGTCCTTGTCGAGGTAGCGGAAAGTGTGAATCACACCTTCGAAGTTTTGTATCCCTTCGCGCAACTGGGTAATCGCTATGCTGTCAATGGTGACTATGCGCTGCAGATTAGCGATGTCGCTGGTGAAACCTGCCAGTGCATGATAGTTGCCCGTGAGTTTGATTTCGATAGGCAGCTCTGCATAGAAATCATGTAATTTGACCTGACCCGGTTTGAACAGCTCGAACTGCAGTCCACGGCTGATACCTGCCTGATTGATTTCAGAGAGCAAGGCATCCATCTCGGACTTGCCAGGTAGTTGTTGTTCCAGCTTTTCGACTTGCGACTGCACTTGCGCTTTTTGCTGACGCAAGATGTCGAGATGTCCCGACTGCCGAACTTTTTCAGTAAAGTCTTGCTTCTGACGGACTTCCGCAGCCTGACCCGAGGCCAGCTCTTCCCATTGCGCCGTCCATACTAGCCATCCCCCTGCCATGATGACCACCAGCGAAACGCCAAGCGCGCAGAACAGCCGGGGAACGATGGGCCAGGTACCCGGATGTCGCCCTTGCAAGCCCTTAAACTGGCTCACGACAAGCTGCCAGTTAAGAGGCGTACCACGCTGAATTGACATCATGGCGGGCTGGCTCCCTTTGCAGCAGCAATGGTGACATTAAATTCGTAGACTTTTCTTGCTTCTTTACCCTGACCCAGGCTGGCGGCTTTGATCTCGACGAGCTCGGCTTTTCCTAGCCAGGGCGTTGACTGCGACAGATTGCGAAGCAATTCGGAAACACGAGAATTTGATTGCGCCAGCCCTGTGAGAACGAGATGGTCTGTTTGTTTGATTGACTTGAGCGCGACACCCGAGGACACGCGCGTAGTCAGTTCATCCAGTAAATGCACTGGCCGGGCTCGATTGGATTGCAGACTTTCGACCGCATATTGCCTGGCCTTGAGTGCATCGATATCCTGACGCAGTCCTTTAATTTCTAGTAATCGATTATCGAGAACCTTGTTTTCAGACAGCAGTAATGCATTGCGACTCTGCTGCGTTGACAGTTGTGCAGCATTCACTGCGCTCACGATCAAAACTACCATCAGACCACAGAGCGCTGACAACATCAGCAGACCATTAAACAGCCGCTTTTGCTCCCGGCGCTGCGCTTCGCGCCAGGGTAGAAGATTGAATTCGATCATCTGGAAAAGCTCCGCAGTGCAAGCCCACAGGCGACTAGACAAGCAGGCGCGTCTTCCTGCAGCTGCAAATCAAGGGATGGCAAATGCATGTCTGCAAACGGGTTCGGTAGCGAAGTGGATATGCCCACCCGGCGCTCCACGAAAGCAGCAAGATCAGTGCCGAGGTTGTAGATACTGCCGGCGATGTATATGTGCGTAACGCTGGCGTGCTGTGTCGACGTCGAGAAAAGTTGCAAGGCACGTGTGAGTTCCTGGCAAATTGCTTCCCTGATCGACTCCATCGCAGCGCGCGATTTCTCTTGATCGGATCGCGGCAAAGACAGACCTATTTCACGTTCAAAAATCACTAGGCCATTAAGCATGACGTAGCAATGACTTCCTTCACTGCACAATTGCAGTAATACAACGGGCTGGTTTTGATGCGCTTGCCGTTCTGATTCAAGTAACGCTAACGACGCCATCATGACCTGAGATTCCACATCGATGACCAGCGGACGCAAACCAGCCGCATCGGCCAGTGCAAGCCGTTCATCAATCCGCTCCTTGCGTGCAGCCGCCAGCATCACATCCACGTAACCCTCATGGCTTGCCGACGGACCCACTGTGACGAAATCAAGGCTGATTTCGTCGAGAGAGAATGGCAAGGTCTGACTCGCCTCAGTCTCGACCTGCATTTCCATTTCCTCGTCATACATGCCGGCGGGCAGCATCAGCATTTTTTTGATGACGGCACCGGAAGGCAGTGCCATAGCGGCGGTTTTCAAGCGCGTACCACTCCGCTTGAGCGCACGGCGCAGTGATTCGGTGAGAAGCTCCATCTGTGAAAAGCTGCCGTCACGCAAGGCGCCCGGCGGTACAGGTTCCTGCGCGTAATGTGCGACTCGGAAATGTTTGCCCTCACGAACTAGCTCCATGATGCGTATGCCAGCCGGACTGACATCGACGCCCAGTACAGGTACTTGATGGCGACGAAACCATGAACCCACAGAAAACATTCGAAACGCTCCGCGCAATAAGTGTTGCCATTTTTTAAATTTGACGCGGATGCTAACAAGTGCCTTTTCAGAATGCAAAGCCGCTGGGGCTTGACGTTGCCAAATGCCGACGTAAATCAGCGCATCAGAGGCAATGAACACAGCAAGCTTGCTATGAGCAAGCTCAACACTGCGGGGCAGCCGTTATAATCTGAGGTTCCAAGGCTTTCATGCCTCCCTCATTTCTTCCCGAATGAACTCATCGACTCCGAACGGGGATGCACCCAAGGGCGAGCGCCCCTTCATCCTGCCGGCACCTCTCAAGATGGCGCTGAGCCTATTGACCACAGTGGGAGGCCTTGGACTGATCGTCGCGCTGCTGGCGGGCTTCATCCTGATGATGGCTTATCCCAGCTTGCCGGACATTGATGCGCTGGCGACCTATCAGCCCAAAATGCCACTGCGTGTTTTTTCTGCAGATAACGTGCTGATCGGAGAGTTCGGTGAGGAGAGACGTAGCCTGGTACGTTATAAAGATATTCCCGCAGTGGTGAAGCAAGCTGTGCTGGCGATCGAGGATGATCGTTTTTATGAGCACGGTGGTGTCGACTACTGGGGAATTTTGCGCGCGATGGTTAACAACACCTTCAGTGGTAGCCGTCAGGGTGCCTCGACCATCACGCAGCAAGTGGCGCGTAATTTCTTTTTATCCAGCGAACAGACGATCAAGCGCAAGCTCTATGAAGTGCTGCTTGCATGGAAAATAGAAAAGACACTCACAAAAGACCAGATTCTCGAGCTCTACATGAACCAGATTTATCTGGGTCAGCGCGCCTATGGCTTTGCTTCCGCAGCTCAGATTTATTTTGGTAAAAAGCTCAATGAAGTGACTGTTGCAGAAGCCGCAATGCTCGCCGGCCTTCCCAAAGCGCCTTCCGCCAACAATCCCGTCGTCAACCCCAAACGCGCAAAGGCGCGGCAGCAATACATACTGCAACGCATGCACGATCTGGGCTATATCACCACCGCCCAATATGAACAAGCGCGTGATGAAGAACTCCGGATCAAGATGGACAGTACGGACTTCGGCATTCATGCCGAATACGTTTCGGAAATGGCGCGCCAGATGGTCTATGACCAATTCAGGGAAGATGCTTATACACGCGGCTTCAATGTATTCACCACTATCACCAAGGCCGATCAGGATGCCGCCTATCTAGCGCTGCGTCGTGGTGTGCTTGAATATGAAAAACGTCAGCCCTATCGCGGACCGGAAGGCTATATGGATATTCCGGCCAGCAAATCCGACGCAGAGGCCGCGATAGAGTCTGAACTCGCCGAGCACCCCGATAGCGATGGCATTATTGCTGCAGTCGTATTATCGGCCAACCCCAAGAACGTGCGGGCATTGCTGGCGTCCGGCGAAGAAATCACGATTGCCAATACCGAACTCGGTGCTGCTGCTGCAGCCCTCACCGATAAAATGCCTGCCAACAAGCGCATACGACGTGGTGCAATCATACGTGTGATGAAGGAAAGCACGGGCTGGTCCATTATTCAGCTGCCTGAGGTGGAATCAGGTTTTGTATCCATCAATTCGGAAGATGGTCGTATCAAATCCCTCGTAGGTGGTTTTGATTTCAGCCGTACGAAATTCAATCATGTAACGCAAGCTTGGCGCCAGCCTGGCTCGACCTTCAAACCATTTATTTATTCGGCTTCAATTGAAAAAGGCCTATCGCCTGCCACCATGATCAATGATGCGCCCATCGTTTTCGATGCCGGAAAAACGGGTTCCCAAGCATGGGAACCCAAAAATTATGACGGTAAATATGATGGTCCATTGTCCATGCGCAAAGGTTTAACGCGCTCCAAGAATATGATCTCGATCCGCATCCTGGATCGCATCGGCGTCAATTACGCACAGGAATACGTGGCGCGCTTCGGGTTTGATCTCGAAAAAAATCCTCCCTATCTCACAATGGCGCTCGGCGCCGGCGCCGTGACGCCACTACAGATGGCTGGCGCTTATGCGGTATTTGCCAATGGCGGATACAAAATCAATCCTTATCTGATTTCAAAAATTACGGACAACAGTGGACGTACGCTGTTTCAAGTCACGCCTGAGCGCGCTGGCGATGAAAACCTGCGCGTCATTGATGCACGTAACGCTTACCTGGTCGACAGCATGCTCAAAGATGTCGTTAAACATGGTACAGCCATGCGCGCATTGGTACTGAAGCGTCCCGACATCGCCGGCAAGACAGGTACCACCAACGATTCCATCGACGCCTGGTTTGCAGGCTATCACCCCAAACTAGTCGGTGTGGCGTGGATCGGTTTTGACAAACCCAGAAATCTCGGCAGTCGTGAAACAGGTGGTGGTCTCGCTCTGCCCATCTGGATCAGCTATATGCAAAAGGCGCTGCAAGGATTGTCCGTACAGGAGCGCGCCATGCCAGCCGGCGTGACCACCTATGCGGGCGATTATGTGTATACCGAATACGCGGATGGCAGCGGGGTAAGCTCGGTCGGACTGACACCGTCGGATGCCGATGGGCCAGGGAATAAAAAAGAAGATGAGCCCCAGAGCGAAATTTTCTAGGTGGGCTGAACAAGTTAAAGTTTTATCACCAGCCAGCCCAACCAAGAAATGGACTGATCAAGAGTTTCACTGGTCCTGCTTTAGATGGAGTATCGCGCCGGCCTGCGCACTGGCTAACCGAGACAGTGCCGCAAAGAGTTCTGATCCATCCCGGGTATCTTTCCATTGCTGGTCATCTGCCATGCGGTAATGGAATCCACCCGCTCGAGCGGCGACCCAGATTTCGTGCATGGCCGCTTGCGTGTTAACGATGATTTTCGAGCCCTGATCAATAAATTCGATTTCCAGCACATTGCCGCTGCGGCTGCATTCCAGATCGACATCCGCAGCATCACCGGCTCGCTCCATACCCATTTCGATTGCATCCAGCGCGGCCTCTGCAGCTGCCAGGAACTCGGATTCGCTCATGCTAAACTCCAATAGATTTTTTAACAGGCCGCAGTCTTGAAAAAAGGCTGCCTTCAAGTTAGTTTTGAACATCATGCTCAGATTCGGCATCATTTTAGCGGCGATCGCATTATCCGGCTTGAGCGCTTGCGGACAGACCGGCCCGCTCTACCTGCCCGATCGTCCCGCGCCTACCACCAAAACCGACGCCGAATTCGATGCTCAACCTGCCAAACCCGACCCTATTACTAAGCCCTGAACACCGTGAATACGCCGCATTTCCATTACCGTGATGGTGAACTTTTTGCCGAAGGTGTTGCGCTAAGCGCCATAGCGAAAGCCTTTGGCACACCGAGCTATGTGTATTCACGCGCCAGCCTGACTGAAAATTTCCTCGCTTATGACCGAGCGTGCCGTGCGCATGGCCGTGGCGAAGGATCAGCACTCATCTGCTATGCCGTCAAATCGAATGCCAATATCGCGGTCCTTAATCTACTCTCAAAATTAGGCTCGGGTTTTGACATCGTCTCAGGCGGCGAATTGCAACGCGTCATCGCGGCTGGCGGCAATCCGCACAAAGTCATTTTTTCCGGCGTAGGTAAGACACGCGATGAAATGCAACTGGCGCTCTCGCATGACATCTTGTGCTTTAACGTTGAATCAATTCCGGAACTGCACAGACTCAATGAAGTCGCATCCAGCATGGGGAAACGCGCCCGCGTATCGCTGCGCGTGAACCCGGATGTCGATGCGAAGACCCATCCGTATATCTCCACCGGCCTTAAAGACAACAAGTTCGGTATTGCTTTTGAAGATGCGCTGCCCACCTACCGTGTTGCGGCCAGCCTGCCCAATCTTGAAGTTACGGGCATTGACTGCCATATCGGTTCTCAGCTGCTTGATGACGCACCGCTGCTGGAAGCGCTGGACAAGATCATTGAGCTCGTCGACCAGCTTGCCTCAGAAGGCATCGCGCTGCACCATCTGGATATCGGTGGCGGTATCGGTATCTGCTACGACCAGGAAAAACCGGTGGCTGTTGGCGATTATCTGGCGCGGCTGTTTGCACGCATTGATCGCTGGCGCGCCGAAAAATACGATAACAAGCCGTTGACCATCATGTTTGAACCGGGTCGATCTATCGTCGGTAACGCGGGCGTACTTCTCACCGAAGTGCACTATCTGAAGCATGGCAGCTCCAAGAATTTCGCCGTCGTCGATGCTGCAATGAATGACCTGATGCGCCCAGCCATGTACGAAGCCTGGCATGGCGTTCAGGTGGTCAAACCGCAATCCCATGAATCGCACATTTACGATGTGGTCGGGCCCGTATGTGAATCCGGTGACTGGCTCGCTCGCGAGCGAGCGCTGGCAATCGCACCCGGTGATTTGCTGGCCATCATGTCAGCTGGCGCCTATGGCATGACGATGGCTTCCAACTACAACACGCGCGGTCGCGCTGCTGAAATCTTGGTGGATGGCGATCAGTTCAGTCTGATCCGTCGGCGGGAAACAGCGGCTGAGCTATTCGCACTCGAATCCATTCCAACGTAATCCGATTCAGCATCGGCGCAGAAAATCCCAGCGTAACCAGATCAATCGCAGTCCCAGCAACACAGCAACCACCGCGCCCATCACCAGAGGTTCGGCAAAATTATGTTTGCCAGCCCGCATCCACCAGAAATGCAGTACCGCCAATATCGCAACCAGATAAATCAGGCGATGCAGCAGGGACCAACGCCTGCCCAATTTCCTGAGCATGAAGTCATTACTGGTCAGTGCCAGTGGCACCAGTAACACAAAGGCTGAGAAACCCATCGCAATGAAGGGCCGCTTCAAAACGTCGCGCGTCATCTCGGCAAGATCAAAAAAATGATCAAACCAGATGAAGGTCAGGAAATGCAAGCTGGCATACAAGAAGGTGAACAAACCCAGTATGCGACGAAAGCGAATGAGCGCGTTCAGGCCTGTGAGACGACGCAGCGGTGTTACGGCGAGTGTCAGACAAAGAAAATATAACGTCCAGTCGCCGGTGGCGCGAGTAATAAATTCAATCGGGTTGGCGGAGAGCCTGTCCTGGAATCCCAAGGCAATCAGGCGTAGCAGAGGCAGCAGCGAAAGCCCGAACAACATCCACTTTGCCCAGAGCAGCTGCCGGGGACCAAAGCGCATGGTGGTGGTCAGTAGAATTTTTTGAGGTCCATACCTGAGTACAGCGATGCCACTTCCGGGTAGCCATTGAACATCAGGGTCTTGCGCTTGCGCGTGAGGAAGCCATCTTCACCAATACGACGCTCCGTGGCCTGCGACCATCGAGGATGACTGACTTCCGGATTCACGTTGGAATAAAAACCATACTCGTCAGGTGCGACGCTGTTCCATGCCGTTTTGGGCTGGGTTTCAGTGAAGCGAATGCGCACAATCGATTTCGCCGACTTGAATCCGTATTTCCAAGGCACGATGATGCGAACCGGTGCCCCGTTCTGATTCGGCAGCACTTGCCCATACATGCCCAAACTAAGCAATGTAAGTGGATGCATGGCCTCATCCAGACGAAGACCCTCGACATAAGGCCAAGACAAGACGCGACTGCCCAAGCCCGGCATTTGCGCCGGATCGGCGAGCGTAGTGAATTCGACGAATTTCGCATTCCCCGTCGGTTCGACTTTGCGTATCAACTCGGCCAGCGAATAACCCGACCAAGGGATTACCATCGACCAGCCTTCGACACAACGCAGACGGTACAGGCGTTCTTCAATGGGCGCGAGTTTGAGCAGACTGTCGATATCAAGCGTTAGAGGCTTTTTGACTTCACCATCGATGCGCACGGTCCAGGGTTTTGTTCTCAGCGTTCCGGCGCGCACCATGGGATCGCCCTTGTCGAGCCCGAATTCATAGAAGTTGTTGTAGCTGGTTGCATCTGCAATGGCAGTTGCTTTGTCCGCTGCGGTATAGACTGGGTTGATGCGAGCGGGAAGACGTGCGCGCGACGCGGCATCATTGGCCATCGCGGCGTCGACCAACGCGCCTGCTGACAAGCCACCTGCAGCAATTTGCGCCAAAAAATGGCGACGTGATTGGAATTGCTCTCGTGTCGTGATTTCGGAGGGTAGCGGGTCGGTAGAACGAGGAAGTTTGATCAGCATGCTGGCTCCATGATGCTGTGCGGGTGAGACTTGAACGAGCATAAGCAGTATGAAGACCGCCTATGCTCGGGCCGTTTATAACTCGCCGTAAGAATGCAAACCGGACAGGAACATATTCACGCCAAGAAAAGCAAAGCTGGTAACGAGCAGCCCGCCGATCGCCCACCATGCAGCCACTTGCCCACGCAGGCCCTTCATCAAGCGCATATGCAGCCATGCGGCGTAATTGAGCCAGACGATCAGTGCCCAAGTTTCCTTGGGATCCCATGACCAGTAACCACCCCAGGCGTCGGCGGCCCAGAGCGCACCGAGAATCGTGGCAATCGTGAAGAAAGCAAAACCAACCGCAATTGCCTTGTACATGATGTCATCGAGTACCTCAAGCGAGGGCAAACGATCCGCCAGTATGGATTTGGATTTCAGCAGATACGCGACACCTACCATGGCGGCCAGCGCAAACGTGCCATAGCCGATGAAGTTGGCGGGGACGTGGATCTTCATCCACCAGCTTTGCAGCGCGGGTACCAAGGGCTGGATTTCATGTGCATCTCGGCTGGTCATGTACCAGAGCAGAAATCCAACAGCCGCCGAGATCACCAGCAGGATGAATCCACTTACCTGACGAGTCTCGTATTTTTCTTCGTAGAAGACGGTAAACAATGCGGTGATCAGGCAAAACAATACAAATACTTCGTAGAGGTTCGATACTGGAATATGACCAATGTCGGCACCCAGCAGATACGACTCATACCAGCGCACCATCAGGCCGATGAAACCCATCAATATCGCTGCCCAGCACAAGCGACTTCCGACGGCACCACCAAAATCTGAACGCGAGAGCAAACCACCCCAGTGGAACACGGTAGACAAGCCAAACAGAAAGCTCATCCACAAAATGGCAGACTGACTCGAAAAGAGGTATTTGAGGAAAAACCGAGACTGCGCCATTTCCAAATTACCGGCGTACATGGAAATAGCCCACAGGGACAATCCAAAAATCAGCAACATCAGCACGCGCGAAGATTTCCAGTACCAGCCCAATCCGACGAATACGGGGGCTGCCGCTAGCAGGATGACTTTTTCATAGATATCCATGAAATCGCCGTAGCGGTTGAACGCAAACAACGCACCGGAAGCAAGTATCAGCGCAAAAATCCAGTCGAACACACTGGCACTTTTAAGGATGCCGGGATTTTCGGTGTAGGTTGGGTTTTCAGTGAGTTCCATCATTTTTCTCCGTGTACTGCAGCGAATGAGGCAAGTATAGTGCAGCCCTGATGGGCTTGCCCAATCTGATTTGGGCGGGGCTTATTGCTGGCTCATTGAGGATTGAGTCGTGCCTTGAGCCGTTCGAATTCTTTATCAAAATCCAGACTGCGTCGCTGCGAACTCATGGCCATCAGCGCATGAGTGCCGCCGCCTTCTTGCGGGCGAATCCAGATCCACAGCCGGCGCTCGCGCACGTAAAGCATCGCGAAAACACCCAGCACCAACAATAAACAACCCAGGTAAACCACATTTTTCCCAGGTGATTTGGTCACTTGCAGCACGGATGCTTTCACCTGATCAAATCCTTGGAGCTGAAGAAATACTGGCGCGCCGTAGAAGAAGCCATCAGCAAGCGCATTGCTTGCCACCTGCAGGAAGCGGCCGTGTTTTTCGTCGGCAGTTACCGGTGGCAATCCGTCTTTTTCCCGTGCGACCTGCCATAGCTCCCAGAGACTGCCGTTGAGTATCTTCATGAAGGCATCAGCGGCTTTCTCCTGCTGCGCTTCTGGCAAAGTGCCAATGAAACGCGCTATCGCAATATAACCAGAGGATTCGCGATCACCGACGAAGATACTCATGGCGCGCGATGATGAGGCCTTGAGTTGATCCCGCAAGGATTTATTATCAGCAGAAATTAGCGGCATTTTTTGCGCGTAACGTACCGCAGCCTTTTCGCGCAGCGCGCTATCACCGATGGCGGCGCGCAGGCGCATCCATTCATTGACCGTACCTTTGTCATCGGCAGGAATACGCAGATAACGGAAATTTTCTGAGGGCGACTCGCGCAGACCAGCAAGGAAGACATCACTGCCATCCAGCATTACCGGCAACATGTAGTTATTGAATTCGCGTGCCTGCCCTGTCTTGTCTCGGAGCTTGTACTGCACACTGGGACCAACGTTTTTCAGTTCCTTGGTTTTTTTGGGGTTGGCTGCAGAACCGAGTCTTTCGTCCAGCGTCGCACTGAATTTTTCATTGAAGCTCTTGGACTTATTAACTGCACGAACATCCTGGCCATTGACACTGGTGTTTTCCACATTGAAGGGCCTGAATCCTGACCATTCAATGGTGTATTCAGCACCACTGCTGCCGACGAGCGGTGTGGATTTACCCACCTCACCCTCAACAAGAAAAGAGCCGCTGCCGGGCCCAATCATGGGATGACCCACCAGCCTCAGACGGCTTCCTCCGTCCTCAAAACTTGATTGATAAACCGACAAACCCTTGTAGATCAGCGGCTCGTTGACCTTGATCGTCGCAGAAAAACTTTTGCCGGTTTCATGATCTGTCACGATGACATTGCTGGCGAAGAGCTTGGGCATGCCCGTCGAGTAAAAATCCACAACGAATTTTTCCAACTGCAGGGTAAAGGGCAACTCCTGAACCATCACACCCTCACCGACGGGTACGATCGCCGTCTTACTGGCAGAGCCTTCGGGGATAAAGGTATTGCCACGGAAGGTCAAATTACCCAAACCCAGACGATGGCGCTCCGGAATTTCAGCAATGATGCCATTGCCGATAAACGCTTCTTTATCAAACAGCCATTGTTGCGCACTAATCGGCAGACTGGAGTCGAGCAAACCGCCGACACAGATGATCACAATAGCCGAGTGCGCAAAGATGTATCCCAGTTTGTTGGCCGCACCTTGCTTGGCAGTCAGCAGCGTTGCCTCGCCTTTTTGCACCAGCTTCACCTGATAGCCATCTGAGGCGACGACTCGAGCGGCTTGTGCGGCAAACTGCTCGCCACCCACCTGCGCAGACCATTCGGCGCGATGATGGAAATTGCGTAAAGATTGTTCGCGCACGCTCTCGCGCCAACTTTTCATATCCTTAAGCATTTTTGGCGCATTACGCGCTATGCAAAGCGAGGTGGACGTCACCAGAAAGGCCATGATCAACAAGAACCACCAGGCCGCGTACACCGAGTAGATCGAGAAATGCGCAAAAATCTCGAACCAGAACGGACCGAACTGATTCACATAGTTCGGCATGGGTTCATTTTGGGTAACGACCGTGCCCACAACGGAGGCGATCGATATGACCGTTAACAAACTGATCGCAAAGCGCATGGACGACACCAATTCGACAGCGTCGGATAGCCATCGGCGGCGGGTTTGTAGAACGATTCCCTCGGTGCTCGTAGTCATGATTGTGGCGCCCTTAGTCTCGGGTAGTTGCTGACAGCCAAGGCAGCTTGGCGCAGCATTCGGTTATCACACCATTTATGCCTGCAAAGGCGGTTCGCCGCCCATATCCTGCGCCCTTGCGGGTCTTTATCTTTCAGCTCCGGAACCCTACTGCATAAAATAAAAGGGGCGACTTCTCAGCCACCCCCTCGCGGCCGCGTGTCGGCCCGGTTTGCCTGCGTCGTGCTTACTTCAAACCAGCGGTGTAATCAGCCACCGCCTGCATCTCTTCGTCGGAGAGCCGCTTGCCTATCGCAGTCATCTGCGCACTGTTCGTACGTGAGCCGGTACGGAAATTGGTGAGTTGAGCCACGGTGTAATCCTGATGCTGCCCCGCGACACGGGCAAACTGAGCAGGAATACCTGCGCCATTGGGGCTGTGGCAGCCTGCGCACGCTGGCACATTCTTTTCAGCGATACCGGCACGGTAGATTTTCTTGCCCAGCTCAACCGTGTTTTTATTGCGCGCCGCGCCCGGCGCCGGCTTTTGCTGATCCAGAAAGGCGGCAACGTTGCGAATGTCGTTGTCATCCAGCCCCTTAGCGATCCCGGTCATGATGGCGTTATTGCGATTAGGGCCCTGGAAATCATAAAGCTGCTTTTTAATATAAGCCGCGTGTTGACCCGCCAGTTTTGGATTTTGAGTGATAGTGGAATTACCCGCAGCGCCGTGGCACGCAACGCAAGCAAGTACGCCGCGTGACGCATCACCATTGGCGTAAAGATTGCCGCCCTTGGCAGGGTCTGCTTCGGTAGCTGGTTTCGCATCATTGGCATGAGCCAAAGAGGCAGACATCAACACGATAAAAGAGGCGAATTTGATAAACAAGGATGGGGCAGGTTTCATTCAATTATCCGGGGTTTTGGATTGATTTTCTTTTCGCTTGCGGCTTCTTCAGACTGGCATCGGTGGTGTGCAAAGCCAAACCAGATTCAGCGTGCTTGAAGCCAATTTTTGAGCTCCTGATTGTACTACAATGGCCGTCCTTTCTTTGTACGCGCCTCTGCAGCACGCAGCCTCATGTCCCTTCTCTGGCAAGCCCGCTTTTTCACGACGGTTAATCGACTACCGGATTTGCCAAATTATAAAGTTCCCGAGATCGCGTTCGCCGGTCGCTCGAACGCCGGCAAATCGACCGCGATTAATGTCCTGTGCAATCAGAAAAAGCTGGCCTTCGCGTCCCGCACCCCGGGCCGAACCCAACACATTAATTTCTTTTCCTTGGGCGGCGCTCATGTCGGTCAACACCGGAAGGATGCCACTCGGGTCGACGAGATTCGCGCATTTCTGGTCGACCTGCCGGGCTACGGCTATGCGGAGGTATCAGGCTCGGCAAAAGACCACTGGCAGCTGCTTTTGGGGCGCTATGTCCAGGAACGCGATCAGCTCGCGGCGCTGGTACTGATCATGGACGCGAGACGCCCTTTCACCGAACTCGATACCGAGATGCTGGAATGGTTCGCGGCCACTGGCAAGCCAGTACATTGCATTTTAAGCAAGGCAGACAAGCTCAATCGCAGCGAAGCGGCTGACGCCCTGCGTCTGGGACACTCTGTACTGTCAAGCTATGTTGACGAACAAGGCCGACCTCTGCCATTCTCTGTGCAATTGTTTTCTGCGCTTAAGCGCAGCGGTCTCGAGGAAGCAGATCAAAAGATCATCGAACTGCTGGGCATGAGCGGGGACGACGAGCAGCCTGCGTGACATAAAAAAACCCCGGAGAAAGAGGATATCTCCGGGGTCTAACGCTGTACTGCCATGAAGCAGCACAACCCCGCTCAGGGAGGAGAAGCAGGAGGTGAACGAATCACCTACCTGTCTGAGGCCTGCAGGCGCCAAAAGTTTCATCCAGCCTGCGATCCGAGACGCTTTCTGGGCCTTAAAAACTATAAACTTTTTCCATTCATGATCATGTCCGAGCATTCATCCGCCCAATTTCCAGCCATTCGCATGCGCCGCATGCGCAAAGATGCTTTTTCGCGCGCGTTAATGCGCGAAAACACCGTAACCGCGGCGGATCTGATCTACCCGGTCTTTATCCTTGATGGACAAAACCGACGCGAGGCAGTGCCCTCCATGCCTGGCGTTGAAAGACTGTCACTTGACTTGCTGATGCCTGTTGCCGAAGAGTGTGTTGCGCTGGGCATTCCGGTGCTTGCACTGTTCCCGGTGATTGATCCCGCGTTGAAAACACCGGACGGCATCGAAGCCACCAACCCCAAAGGGCTGGTACCGCGCGCTGTCAGAGAAATAAAGCAGCACTTCCCGGAACTAGGGGTACTCACCGACGTCGCGCTGGATCCGTTTACCAGCCATGGGCAAGACGGCGTGCTTGATGATGAAGGCTATGTGCTCAATGATGAGACGACAGCGATTTTGATGCGACAAGCTTTGGTACAGGCAGAAGCAGGTGTCGATATCGTTGCGCCATCCGACATGATGGACGGTCGAATCGGTGCCATCCGACATGCGCTCGAGGATGCAAAACACATACACACGCGCATCATGGCGTATTCCGCCAAATATGCGTCAGCCTTCTACGGCCCTTTCCGGGATGCCGTGGGTTCTGCAGCCAATCTCGGCAAAGGTAGCAAGGCGACCTACCAGATGGATCCGGCGAACTCCGACGAGGCCTTGCGTGAGGTCGCCCTTGACCTCGCCGAGGGTGCCGACATGGTCATGGTCAAACCCGGCATGCCGTATCTGGATATTGTGCGTCGGGTAAAAGATGAATTCAAAGTACCTACCTTTGCCTATCAGGTCAGCGGCGAATACGCGATGATCAAGGCAGCAGCCCAAAATGGCTGGATCGATCACGACAAAACCATGATGGAAGCGATGCTGTCATTCAAGCGGGCAGGCGCCGATGGCATACTGACTTATTTCGCTAGGGAAGTCGCCAGAAAGCTCTAACACTTACTTCAGGCTTCAGCGGGCTGCTGCATGACAGCCTCAGTAAGCTTCACTCTCAAGTTTGCCTCGCGCATCGCGATCAATCACGCCAGCCTCGATACCTGACTTTATCGGCTTGCAGTCGCAGCGTGCCGACCACACTGCTGACTCTCAGAGTGAATCAAGTTGCTTGAGAGACTGGAGGAAAACAGCTGGAGGTTGAAAACCTATGACCCGGGGCTTTTGCAGCTCTTTACCATCTCTATCAAAGAAAATGATGCCCGGTGGGCCGAAGAGCGAAAACCGTTTCAGTAGCGCTTTATCGTCGGCGCTGTTTGCCGTGACATCTACCTGCAGCAATAAAATTTCCTGCATCTTTGCACTAACGGCGGGATCGGTGAAGGTCAGTTTTTCCATTTCCACACAAGCCACACACCAATCCGCGTAGAAATCCAGCATCACCGGGCGACCGCGAGCAGCTGCAATTGTTTGGTCTAGCTCAGCGATCGAATGAATACGTTTGAAAGCGATCTTGTTGTGCGCTGTGCCCGTCAGATGCGCAAGCGGTGCCCACGCATCACGACCGCCGGTGGCGAGCCCTGTCAGCTGTACGGCGCCCAACAAGACGAAGACCACACCGATTGCGCGACCACGAAGACCCAGTTGGCGAGACGCCAGTAGAAAAACACCATAGGTCACACCAAGCGTTCCCCAACCTAGCATCAGTGCCCAAGCTGGCAGAAGTGAAGCGACCATCCACAATGCCAGTGCCAGCATCAGCACGCCGAAGAAGGGCTTGACCGCCTGCATCCAGCGGCCTGCTTTGGGTACCAGCGTACCCGCAGACAGACCCAAAAGAAGTAGCGGCACACTCATACCAACCGCCATCGCAAACAAGGCACTCCCACCAATGACAACATCACGCGTCTGGCTGATATACACCAGCACACCAGCGAGTGGCGCTGCCACGCAGGGGCCGACAATCAACGCGGACAGCATACCCATCACAAACACGCCGGCGAGCTTGCCGGCGCTTTGCTGCTCTGACCAGCGAGTGAGTTTAAGCTGCACCGATGGCGGCACCTGCAATTGGTAAACATCGAACATAGAGAGTGACAACACTGCCATGAAAAGCGCGAAAGTGATGAGCACAGGTGGGCTCTGCAAATCCGCCGACAAACCTTCACCAATCAATCCAGCCGCAATACCCAGAGCGGTATACACCAGCGCCATTCCCATCGCATAGGCAAGGGAAAGAACAAAACCCCGACTACGGCTGGTGCGCTCGCCTTCACCCACAATGATGAACGAGAGTATGGGAACCATAGGCAAGACGCACGGTGTTAATGACAGACCGAGGCCAAGTAGCAGAAACAGCGGCAGAATCAAGAGCAGATTGCCACTGGCCAGCGATGCCTCAATGCGACCCATTTCTGTCGTAGCTGTATCAGGCACTGATGCCGCGGGCGCCTCGCGGGTCCCAGACAGAAGAAGATTAGCGGGCGCCAATTTGGCTATGGACTCCATGGGCGCGTAACAGAGACCACGATCCGAACAACCCTGACTGCTGACACTCAAAGTAAATGGCGCATCGGCCTTGACGGGTAAGCGAATCAGAACTTGCTGGCGATAGATTTCGACGGTTTTATTGAAGGTCTCATCGAATTTCATTTTCCCTGCCGGGATGACCGGCGTTCCAAGCTGCGCGCCATCGGCCTTGAAAGCAAAACGCTCACGATAAAGGTAATAGTCATCGGCGACATCGAAACGAACTTCAATCATCGACGCATCGATCATGGTCGCGCTGAAACGAAAGGCTTGTTCGGGCGGCAGAAACTGATCTTCCGCCATGACCGGACGCAGCCATAGCAAGGTGAACAGAATTAGTAGCGAATTGAAAAACCTAAGCATGATAATCGGGCGAAGTTTCAGCGACGATCCAATGGAGATATGAGGGAAGTCCGGCCACTACCGGCAAGGCAATAATCTCCGGCAGCTCGTAAGGGTGTGCGGCGCGTATGGCGGCCTCTAGCGCAGCATAATGACGCTGGGTGGTTTTGATTGTCAGGGTAACTTCGTTGGCTCTTTCGATCTTGCCCTGCCATCGGTACACGGAGTGCACTCCCGTAGTCAGACTTGCACAGGCAGCCAGCCTGGCCTCAACCAAAGCACCAGCGAGCGCTTCTGCAGTCGCCGCATCCGGCAAATGAGTCATGACAATGAAGACCTGCTCCATGAGATTGATCTCGGGTTTACTTCAGTAATCGACGACGCGTGAGTACAGTTGCCAAGTAAAAACCGACCACACAATACGCCAGCAGCAGCAATAAAGACGGCAGCACCTGATCTGGCATTTGACCGAGCAGCAATGGTCGCACAAGATGAACCGCTGCGCTCAGCGGCAGGTAGCCCGCAATGACCTGCAACCATCCAGGGAGTTGCGTGACGGGGTAGTAGACGCCCGAAAGGAAAATCATGGGCGTGAGTACGAGCGTGAAGTAATAAGTAAAAAAATCATAACCCTTGGCAAGCGCGTTGATAACAAGCGCGATTGATGCAAAGGTGACACCCACCAGAAAAAGTAGCGGTGGCACCAGCAAGGCACCGGGATACCAACCGATACCCAAGGCAAGCAGTACCAAAAGGATGGCAATCCCGGAGATCAGCGATTTACTGGCAGCCCAGAGCATTTCAGCCAGCACAATGTCATCAAGATCCAGCGGCGTGTTGAGCAGGGCATCCCAAGTTTTCTGCACATGCATGCGAGAGAAAGCGGAGTAAAGCGCTTCAAAGGTGGTCGCCATCATCACGGACATGCAAATCGCGCCGCTGGCCAGGTAGGCGATATAGGGCACGCCATCGATGCTCTGCAGCATGCTCCCGAGTCCATAGCCAAACGCGACCAGCGTTATCAATGGCTCGGCGATGTTACCGACGACGCTGGTAAAGGCAAGCTTGCGCCAGACAAGGAAATTACGCTGCCAGACGGGTATAAAGCGCGGGCTGAATTGGGGTAACTGATAGTAGATAGATGCCATGGTGGGATCCTCAATCGCGCATGTCGCGGCCGGTTAACTTGAGAAACAGATCTTCAAGATTCGCGGGTCGGTGAAGATAACGCAGGCCTTCGGTTGTTGCGAGGTTCTGCAAAAGTGAGTCAGGATGATCGGTATAGCAAAACGCAGTCTCGCCACTGAATTCAATACGATCCGCCAAATGAGATGCGCTTCCAGCCCACTGACTCGCGTTATCGCCGTAGACTTCGACGACTTGTGATTCGATATGTTCCGCGATCAGAGCCTGCGGCGTTCCTTCGGCGATCAGCCGACCGTGATCAATAACCGCCAATCGATCGCACAGGCGCTCAGCTTCATCCATGAAATGCGTTGTCAGCAGCAGCGACTTGCCTTGGGCGAGCAAGGCTTTCAAGCGCTGCCAGATTAAATGTCGCGCCTGTGGATCGAGACCCGTCGTGGGTTCATCCATGAAAATGAGGTCGGGATCGTTGACGAGTGCGCGCGCCAGTGTTAGCCGCCGTTTCATACCGCCGGAGAGTTCGCCGATACGTGCATGTCGTTTCGCTGTGAGGCTGGAGAAATCTAGCAGCCAGTCAATGCGTTCACGCACCTGTGCGCGACTCATGCCGAAATAACGTCCATAGACGTAGATGTTTTCTTCGACAGTAAAATCGGGATCAAGACTGTCCATCTGGGGCACGACGCCAATGCGCAATCGTGCTTGACGCGCGTTAGCCGGCACCTCGTGTCCAACGAGCGTGATGCTGCCCCGGTCTGGTACGGTCAGCCCCAGACAGAGCCGCAAGGTCGTTGTTTTGCCAGCACCATTGGGGCCCAGCAGGCCAAAACACTGTCCTCGCTCGAGTGAGAATGAGATGCCATTGACCACCGCGTGGCGGGCATCGCCATCACCATAGGACTTACAAAGATCTTTGACGGTGAGAATAGTCATTCAGTTATACGGATGAATTTTCGATTACGAAGGATGGCGTGCAAAAGCAAACGCGCCACCTTCTGACTTATCAAGCAGCCTTTAAACACACTGGAAAAAGCAAAAGCCAGGCTTACCCTGGCTTTTGTTTAATCAGTCACTCGACGGGCTTACTCGCCGCTATTGTCCTCAACAGCTGTCGTGCGATCCGGACGATCTACCAGTTCCACAAAAGCCATCGGCGCGTTATCGCCCTGACGGAAACCTATTTTCAGGATACGGAGGTAGCCGCCATTGCGGGTTGCATAACGTGGACCGAGCTCTGCGAACAACTTAAGCACCATTTCGCGATCGCGCAAACGACTGAACGCGAGACGTTTGTTGGCCAAGGTGTCTGTTTTACCCAGAGTCAAAATGGGCTCGACGACGCGACGCAGTTCTTTTGCCTTTGGCAGCGTGGTCTTGATTGCTTCATGCCGAAGCAAAGAGACTGTCATGTTGCGCAGCATGGCAAGGCGATGTGACGACGTGCGGTTTAGCTTACGAAGTCCGTGACGATGACGCATGATATTTCCTTTACAGTTTTATATATCCAGCTCTTCTATCGCCGACCGTATCAGGCCGGCGCGGGCCGGTGAGTGTTGAACAAATTACTTATCGAAGCCGACGGGCGACCAATTCTCCAGCTTCATGCCCAGGGTCAGACCGCGGGAGGCCAAGACTTCCTTGATCTCATTGAGCGATTTACGACCCAGATTTGGTGTTTTCAGAAGCTCATTCTCACTACGCTGGATCAGGTCACCAATGTAGTAAATGTTCTCTGCCTTGAGGCAGTTTGCAGAACGTACGGTGAGTTCCAGATCGTCGACAGGACGCAACAAGATAGGATCGACGGTTGGCGCACGCGATGGTGCTTCGGCGGCCGTTTCGGTTCCTTCGAGTGCAGCGAAGACATTCAACTGATCAACCAATACACGAGCGGACTGACGGATCGCTTCTTCCGGCGTGATCACGCCATTGGTTTCGATGTTGATGACTAATTTGTCGAGATCGGTACGCTGCTCGACCCGTGCGGATTCCACTGAATAAGATACGCGACGAACGGGCGAGAAAGACGCATCAAGGATGATGCGGCCGATGGTTTTATTCGCATCTTCTGCAAGCCGTCGCACATTGCCGGGCACATAGCCACGACCTTTTTCGACGTTAACCTGCATATCCAACTTGCCGCCAGGGGTCAGATGGGCGATCACATGGTTCGGATTGACCAACTCGACATCATGTGGCAAGTCGATATCGGAAGCGAGGACAGCGCCTTCACCTTCTTTTTTCAAGGTCAGTGTGACCTCATCGCGGTTGTGCAGCTTGAACACCACACCCTTGAGATTCAGGAGGATGTCAACGACGTCTTCCTGCACACCATCGAGTGACGAGTACTCATGGACGACACCAGCAATAGTGACTTCGGTTGGCGCGTAGCCAACCATGGAAGACAGCAGCACGCGGCGCAGGGCATTACCCAGCGTGTGACCGTAGCCACGTTCAAACGGCTCCATCACAACTTTGGCATGGCCTGGGCCCAGAGGCTCAACTTCAATAATGCGGGGTTTCAAGAGATTGTTTTGCATGAATGTCCTTTCAATACCCTCGGCTCATTACACCGATAAGGCTGATGGCATATCGAAAGACACAGGCCGCAGCGCGGCCCATGTCGGGAAAATTATCGTGAATACAATTCGACGATTAGAGACTCGTTGACTTCCTGATTGAAGTCAGAACGGTCAGGCCACGACTTGAGTGAGCCTTCCATCTTCTTCGAATCGACCGACACCCACATAGGTAAGCCGGACTGCTCAGCCAATGACAAAGCTTCAGCGATGCGAACCTGCTTCTTCGCTTTTTCGCGAACGGCCACGATGTCACCAACCTTCACTTGATAGGAAGCAATGTTGACGACGTTGCCATTGATCGTAATGGCTTTGTGCGATACGAGTTGACGGCCTTCGGCGCGGGTCGATGCAAAACCCATGCGATAGACCACATTATCGAGACGAGCCTCGAGCAATTTCAGCAGCATTTCACCGGTATTACCTTTACGGCGATCGGCTTCTGCGAAGTAGCGGCGGAACTGACGCTCAAGAACGCCATACATGCGCTTGACCTTCTGCTTTTCACGGAGCTGATTGCCATAATCCGAGGTACGCGCACCGGAAGTGCGGCCATGCTGCCCTGGCTTGGAATCGAGTTTGCACTTGGAGTCCAAAGAGCGACGTGCGCTCTTGAGGAACAAGTCGGTGCCTTCACGGCGGGAGAGTTTTGCTTTAGGTCCAATATAACGTGCCACGATTTTTCCTTATCGTTTAACGCCAAGGGGAAAAAATAATTTTCCGCCTAGCGCAAGTTCGGTCTGCATGCTACCGAACAGTGGTCTTCAGAACAAAACCCGCCGATGTCGGCGGGCTACCTTCGGGTACTACCAATACAACAAATTAGATACGACGACGCTTAGGTGGACGGCAGCCGTTATGCGGCACCGGTGTCACGTCCTGAATTTGCGTAATCTTGATGCCCAAGTTGTTCAGCGCGCGGACAGCGGATTCACGGCCTGGACCTGGTCCCTTGATGCGGACCTCAAGATTCTTGACACCACATTCAACAGCGACTTTGCCAGCAGCCTCAGCAGCGACCTGTGCTGCGAAGGGCGTGGACTTACGTGAGCCTTTGAAACCAGCGCCACCCGAAGTCGCCCAGGACAACGCATTGCCCTGTCGATCAGTGATCGTGATAATCGTGTTGTTGAACGATGCATGAATGTGCGCAATGCCTTCAGCAACGTTCTTTTTAACTTTCTTGCGAACGCGCGCTGATGCGGCGTTGTTCGGTGATTTTGCCATGGTGGTTTCCTTGAATCCGCTACAGGATTACTTCTTCAGCGATTGCGCGGCTTTGCGCGGCCCTTTACGGGTACGTGCATTGGTTCGGGTACGCTGTCCACGGCATGGCAAACCTTTGCGATGCCGCATACCGCGATAGCAACCGAGATCCATCAAACGCTTGATGTTCATCGACAATTCACGACGCAGATCGCCCTCGACGATGAATTTACCAATCTCATCGCGCAGCTTTTCTAGCTCGTTATCGTCAAGGTCTTTGACTTTTTTATTGGTCGGCACGCCTGTCACCGTGCAGATTTCCTCTGCGCGTGGACGACCGATGCCATAGATCGCCGTCAAGCCGATCACTGTGTGCTGATGGTTGGGGATATTAACCCCTGCAATACGTGCCATTCGTTATTCCTCAATAAATAACGTTAATTAACCCTGGCGCTGCTTGTGGCGCGGCTCGGTACAAATGACGCGAACTACGCCTTTGCGCTTGATGATTTTGCAGTTACGGCAAATCTTCTTTACTGATGCGAGCACTTTCATGGTAGCCCTCTTTCTTTCCGTCTTTTAAGTACGCCAGTTATTTCGTGCGGAATACAATCCGCGCCCTACTCAAATCATACGGCGTCAGTTCCACCGTAACCTTGTCACCTGGGAGAATGCGGATGTAATTCATTCGCATTTTTCCCGAAATATGTCCCAGAACCACATGTCCGTTTTCCAGCTTGACCCTGAAGGTCGCATTTGGGAGATTTTCTAAAATCTCGCCTTGCATCTGAATCACGTCATCTTTGGACATATAAAGTGCTTATTCCTCTCAATCAACGGGGCGCAATGCCGCCCTTAAAATTCGCCTTGCGCAGCAAGGAATCGTACTGCTGCGACATCACATAATTCTGTACCTGCGCCATGAAATCCATGGTGACAACCACAATGATCAACAGTGAAGTGCCACCGAAATAGAACGGGACATTCCAGCGCGCGATCAGAAATTCCGGTAACAAACAAATCAACGTGATGTAGACAGCACCTGCAAGCGTCAGCCTGGTCAATATACGGTCGATATACCGTGCTGTTTGCTCACCCGGCCGAATACCTGGCAAAAAGGCACCGCTTTTCTTCAGGTTGTCTGCCGTTTCTTTGCTGTTGAACACGAGTGCCGTGTAGAAGAAACAAAAGAAAATAATCGCTGCGGCATACAACAATGCATGAATCGGTTCGCCCGGGGCCATCGACGCGGCCAAATCCTTCAGAAAGCGTACTACCCCGCTATCCGTTTCTCCCGATGTGAACCAGCTAGTAATCGTCGCCGGAAACAAAATGATCGAAGAAGCAAAGATCGGCGGAATGACACCGGCCATATTCAGTTTGAGCGGCAAATGACTGCTCTGGCTTCCGTAAATCTTGTTACCTACCTGACGCTTCGCATAGTTGACCAGAATCTTGCGCTGGCCTCGTTCAATAAAGACAACCAAATAAGTCACTAGCGCGACCACCAAGCAGATCAAAATCGCCGTCAGTGCATTCATTGAACCCGTTCGAACGAGTTCGAACAAACCGCCCATCGCGGTGGGTAAACCAGCCGCGATACCTGCAAAAATAATGATGGAAATGCCATTACCTAAACCGCGCTCGGTGATCTGCTCGCCGAGCCACATCAGGAACATCGTACCCGTCACTAATGTGACCACCGTTGTAAAACGAAATGCCAGACCCGGATCGATCACGAGGCCTGCCTGTGATTCGAGCGCAATCGCGATACCCAACGCCTGGAAGGTGGCTAACACCAGCGTGCCATAGCGCGTGTACTGCGTAATCTTGCGACGACCCGACTCACCTTCTTTTTTCAGCGCTTCCAACTGGGGCGACACAACCGACAAAAGCTGCATGATGATCGATGCCGAAATGTACGGCATGATGCCCAATGCAAAAATCGTGAAACGCGACAGCGCACCACCTGAAAACATGTTGAACATGCCCAGAATGCCACCGCGGTTCTGATTAAACAAAGTCGCGAGCTGCACAGGATCAATACCCGGTACCGGTATGTGCGCACCTGTTCTAAACACCACCAAAGCGGCCAGCAAAAACCACAAACGCCCCCAAGGGAATCCGCTTGCAGCGCTTTTCGCGAGTTTTGGTGAAGTTGCCACGTTATTCCTGTCAGGCCTTGCTTACTCGACCGAACCGCCAGCGGCCTCGATGGCTGCCTTGGCACCTTTGGTCGCGATCACACCCTTGAGCGTAACTTTCTTCGACAACTCGCCTGCCTTAATCACCCGCACGAAACGCGCTAGCTCAGAAATCAAGCCCGCCTGCTTCAGTGCCAAGAGATCAATGTCGACGACTGGCAGTTTCGCCAGATCGGACAAACGAACTTCGGCCTTGAATGGCTTGGATTGCGATTTGAAGCCGCGCTTTGGCAGACGACGCTGCAATGGCATCTGACCGCCTTCAAAGCCAACTTTGTGGAAGCCACCTGAGCGGGACTTCTGACCCTTGTGACCACGACCGGCGGTTTTGCCCAGACCGGATCCGATGCCGCGGCCTACACGACGCTTCGCGTGCTTTGCACCGGCTGCAGGTTGAATAGTGTTGAGTTCCATATTTGCTCCGTTCGCAAGCGATGCTTACGCCACCACTTTCACGAGATACGATACTTTGTTGATCATGCCGCGGACTGCTGGCGTGTCTTCGAGCTCCGAAACCGAATTCACACGACGCAAGCCCAGGCCACGAACGGTGGCACGATGTGACTCGCGCGTTCCGATGAGACCCTTGACCAGTTTGACTTTGATTGTGTTTGCCATTTTGATCACCTTAGCCCAGGATTTCCTCGACCGTCTTGCCGCGTTTTGCAGCAATTTCGGATGGTGTGCTCATCTTGGCGAGGCCATTCAACGTCGCACGGACCATGTTGTAAGGATTGGTTGAGCCATTGGATTTCGCGACAACATTCGTCACGCCCATGACTTCAAAAATCGCGCGCATCGGACCACCGGCGATCACGCCTGTACCGTCTTTCGCAGGAATCATCATCACAGATGAAGCGCCGTGGCGACCATGGACTGTGTGATGCAGCGTGCCATTTTTGAGCGATACCTTGATCATCTTGCGGCGCGCTTCTTCCATCGCTTTTTGCACAGCAACCGGCACCTCTTTCGATTTGCCCTTGCCCATGCCGATGCGACCATCGCCATCACCGACCACAGCCAGCGCCGCAAAACCCATAATCCGACCACCCTTCACCACCTTGGTGACACGGTTGACCGCGATCATTTTTTCGCGCATGCCGTCATCAGGCTTATCGCTTTGCATTTTTTGTTGCATTTTTGCCATGATTACTATTCCTTAGAACTTCAGACCGGCTTCGCGAGCTGCTTCCGCAACTGCTTTGACCCGACCGTGATAGCGGAAACCGGAGCGATCGAATGCGACTTCAGCGACACCGGCCTTCAATGCCTTCTCTGCGACACGCTTGCCGACCAGAGCAGCTGCGGCGGTGTTGCCGCCTTTGCCTGACTGACCTGCAAGCTCTTTGCGAACTTCCGCCTCGGCGGTTGATGCACTCGCAAGAATCTTGGCGTCGGGGCTAATGATCGTCGCGTAGATATGCATATTGGTGCGATGCACGGCAAGGCGATTTACCTTGAGCTCTACGATCTTGGCACGCGTTTGGCGTGCACGGCGCAGGCGAGATGCTTTCTTGTCCATGGTCAACGCTTACTTCTTCTTGGTTTCTTTGATCACCACAACCTCGTCCACATAGCGGACGCCTTTGCCTTTATAAGGCTCCGGGCTGCGGTAGGCGCGCACTTCAGCTGCAACCTGACCCACCTTTTGGCGGTCGATACCCTTGATAACAATTTCCGTCTGCGTCGGGGTTTCGCACTTCACGCCAGCAGGCATCGCGTGAACGATAGGATGCGAAAATCCCAGTGACAGATTCAGCTTGTCGCCCTGAGCTTGGGCCTTGAAACCCACACCGACCAGCGACAGCTTCTTTTCAAAACCGTTAGTGACACCATTGACCATGTTGTTGACCAACGCGCGGACGGTGCCCGACATCGCATTAGCTTCACGGCTTTCATCGGCCGGCGTCAGGTTCAGCGTTCCGTTGTCGTTCTTGATCACCACCTGCCCAGTCAAGGGCAATGACAGCGTACCCTGCGGACCTTTGACGGCGATCTTCTCTGCCGTGATCGTCACTTCGACATCTTTGGGCAAAGCGATTGGCATTTTTCCTACACGAGACATGTCACTTCCCCCTTAGGCCACGTAGCAAAGAATCTCGCCACCGGTACCGGTTGCGCGCGCCTTACGATCGGTCATCACACCCTGGGGTGTAGACACAATGGCGACACCCAAGCCGTTCATCACGGTTGGGATCTCACTTTTGCCACGGTAGATACGCAGCCCCGGGCGAGATACACGCTCGATACGCTCGATAACCGGGCGACCTGCGTAGTATTTCAGCTCGATACGCAGCTCAGGCTTACCGCCCAGATCTGCAACCGCAAAATCCTCGATGTAACCCTCTTCCTTCAACACTCGGGCAATAGCGACCTTGAGTTTTGAAGAAGGCATGGCTACGGTTGTTTTGTTGACGCTCTGCGCGTTACGGATACGCGTTAGCAGATCGGCGATAGGATCGCTCATACTCATCGCTTATTCTCCTATTACCAGCTGGCTTTAGTCATACCCGGAATCTCACCACGCATGGCGATTTCACGGAGCTTGGTGCGACCCAGACCGAATTTGCGGAATGTGCCACGCGGACGACCAGTCAGTGCGCAACGGTTGCGCTGACGGGTCGGCGCAGAGTTACGGGGCAGCGACTGTAACTTCAGACGCGCGTCGTAACGCTCTTCTTCCGATTTCGACTGATCGTCGATAATGCTCTTCAATTCGGCGCGCTTGGCAGCGTATTTCTTTACCAGTGCGGCGCGCTTCTGTTCGCGGTTAATCAGTGCCAGTTTTGCCATGGCAGCCTCAGTTTCTGAACGGGAATTTGAATGCGGCGAGAAG
>Ga0315905_10000222_pt1 | contig 62334 bp, 54 predicted proteins | sample LakEriMetagenome_5_FD_203522 | JGI IMG/M metagenome (GOLD analysis project Ga0315905, IMG submission 203522) | Freshwater fungal communities from buoy surface, Lake Erie, Ohio, United States - Buoy 4 MA121 | ecosystem: Environmental > Aquatic > Freshwater > Lake | place: USA: Lake Erie, Ohio...
AGGAGTGAAAATAAATGTGTATTGAGTTGATGACACTGCAACAAATGTTCCCAGTGTTCCGCCTGTCACTGTTACATCAGTCAAAATAAAGTTGGACGATGCTTCTGAAAGCTGCACGGTAATAGTTGCAGTTTCACCGATCTTCAAAGCTGACCGTGAAGTACTGAGCGTTGCCGTTGGTTTCACGTAGTCAACAGTGAGATTCACTGCTGAGCTTGCCAAAGAGATATTTCCGGCAGCGTCAATGAGCCGTACTGTTAACTGCCCACCTGCTGCAATTGCAGCTTGCAGGTCGGCGGCGGCGGAAAAATTCAAATTGAAGCTCACCGAGCTATCTCCCACTGCGATGGAAGCATCGGTTGCAATGGTTGTAGAACCAAGTACGAGCTCAGCGGAACCACCCGTTGCCTGGCCAGCAACAACGGTGGCGCTTGCAGTCATGTTCGTATTATTTGCAAGCAGTGTGTTTGCAACAACAACTCCACCAGCAGGGGTAACCACCACATTTGTTGGCGCCGTTGGGGCAACGGTGTCAATCACAATTGCTTTTGCTGCGCCAAGTGAGCCAGCTGCACTAGGGCTGGCCAAAGTGAGAACTGCATCGTTGCCAGAAGCATCTTTGATAAACCCACCATTAAGAGCAAGAGCGGTGGTTGATTGTGCATCAAGGTCATTGCTGGCGTCGCCAGCCTGCACGACGTATCTAAACGTCACTACCGAAGTACCCGAGCCGCTGCTGTACGTTGCCAAGCGGTCTTGCGTGCCGGTCTCAAGCACAAGTGTTGGCGAACCCGCAGATGTTGTAACCACGACAACTTTGCTGAATGTGACAGCGACATCTATAGTCGACGCTGCGCGATAAGGGCCGTTTGTATTTGGCGAACTCACGCTTGACACCGTTGGAATAACGGTGTCTACCACAGCAGTAACCGCAGTACTTGCCGTATTTAAGTTCCCCACCGCATCGCTGAATACCCCGGCAAGAACCTGAACCGACATTGGAGTAGTGGAACTACTTGCTGGAGTGAAGGTAAATGAATAGGTAGTTCCAGAGCCTGTAAAACCACTCACCAATCCACCAGTTGCGGAAACATCTGAACTTGTGAAGTTAATTGATGTTTCGCTCAACGTTGCCGTAATTGTTGCTGTCTGGCCTGCAATAAGTGTTGACCGCGAGCTAGAAAGTTGAATAGTTGGCACCACGTAATCGCTGACCAGCGTTACCGAGGTGCTCGCACCTGAAATGTTCCCGGCAACGTCGGCAAGTTTTGCCGTAAGAACACCACCAAGTGAAATGGCCGCCTGCAATTCAGCTGTTGTGTTTTTACCCAGAACAAAGTTAACGCTGGTATCGCCCGCAGAAATGGTTGCGTCGGTAGCTATGGCAACCCCGTCGAGATACAACGTTGCAACACCTCCTGCTGCCTCTCCAGCAACGATGGTTGCTGTTGCGGTGAGGTCGGTATTGGTTGCAGAAAGCTTGTTCGCCGCCGTCACACCACCCACACCAATTGCAGACAAGGAACTCGGGGCAACAGGCGCAATGGTGTCAACAACAATGGCGGCGTTTGCGCCCAATGAACCACTTGACCCTGGCGCAACCACGGTGACGTTTGCCGCGTTGCCCGCAGCATCTTTTATTGTTCCACCGTTCAACACAAGCGCTGCAGCCGACTGCACGTCGAGATCACTACTCGCATCGCCAGCTTGCGCAACATACCTAAATGTGGCCACCGCCCCCGTGCTGCTCACAAAAGTTGCAGTTCTGTCTACTGCACCAGTTTCCAGCAACAAAGTGGGTACTCCACCACCAGTCAGTACCGCAATCGTTTCATCGAAGGTCACTGTTACGTTGACGGTTGCTCCAACTTTATAGATGCCATTAGCTGTGGTCGATTGAACGGAAAGAACGGCCGGTGCAGTGGTATCAATAGAGATGCTCGCACTTCCGGCAGCGTTGTAAACGCCACTTGCGTTCGAGAACGAACCTGCGTCAACTGAAACGGTTGCTGTTCCGGAAAAGCCAGAGCGTGGAGTGAAAGTTGCCGTGTAGGTGGTGCCCGACCCGGCGAATGCGCTCAAGGTTCCGCCCGTCACGTCAACATCTCCCAACACGAAGTCGGTGCTTGCCTGCCCAAGTGCAAAGGTGATCGTTGCTGTTGATGTTCCACCCAAAGTGGCAGCCGAGCTGGTGATGGTGACCGCCGGGTTGCTGTTGTCCATTGTATAGGTCTGCGCTGCGGAAGTAGGCGTGTTGACCACCAGTGCATTACCCGCAATGTCGGTAACGGTGGGCGAGCCAATGAAGCCCACGCCAACAACTCCGTTGTACCCCGCAAGGTCACCTCCGGAAATGGTGATGTCGTAGTCGCCTGTTGAACCACTCACCATTGCTATACGTGTAACGCTTGCCGTTGAACCCGATACAGCAATATCAGATGCGTCGAGCCCGCTCACTGCTTCACTAAATGTCCATCGGAATGTCAATGAGTCGAGACCCGTTGTTTGGTTAGCGGGCAACGAACGATTGTTGCTGGCAAATATTGGCTCAGTGATATCGACAAGAACTATTTGTTCATTTGAGTAGCCAGAAGAACCGGTCTTTACACCAGCTACAACTGCACGTGCCCTAAACGTGTGCGTACCTGCCGAAATATTTGATGGTGGTGAGAATGAATATGTTCCGGTATTGCTAGCAGTAACAGAACCAAGAGGCGTTGTACTTCCATTCATGTACACATACACAGTTGCGCCTGCATCGGCGACACCTGTTACTTCTGGAGTGCGGTCACTTGTTGGAGACACTGCTGTCACCGATGGAGTAGCGACCATCACCGGAACTGGCAAATACCACGAAACCACATCGGATGCAGGGCCTTCATTGCCACGTTGGTCTATAGCTGTGACGTAGTAGTAGTAAGTAATACCTCGTCCAACCGCAACGTGTTCAAACGTGCTGGTTCCTGCCGCAACACTGCTTAACGAACTGAAAGATGCGGCGCTTGAGCAGCTTGCTGCAATCAAGCCGGAGCATGAATAGATGCGATATTCCTTGAGGTCAGACTCGGTGTTGTCGGCCCAATCGAGGCTAATTCCATCAACACCAGATGCCGATAACACCAGGGGTTTCACTGGCGGAACTCCGTCGACGGAAAGCAACTTGCTCCCCACGAGAGATGTTGCACTTCCTGGAACTGGCAAAGTGTTGTCTGCAGCATTACCTGCTCTGTCGGTAATGACCGCGCCGGCAACTCCGAGCGAATCCGTTGCCTTAATGTCGAGTTGGTTTTTCAGATCGCCACTAGCAACTACATAGGTAAAGAGCAAAGTTGAAGAGCCGCTACCCGATACATAGTTGAGTATCACGTCGCGCGTGCCCGCATCGAGTATCAATGTAGGGGCACCTGTTACTACGACTGCTTCCGAGTAGGAAACGTTGATAGAAATCTCTTTACCGATGATGTAATTGCCAGTTGGGTTTGGCGAAGATATGCCCGTCACCACTGGCGCAACTGTATCGACGGAGTACGACAAGGAAAGTGACCCGGCACCTGTTTGGTGTCCCTGCGTGTGAATTGGCATAGCTACTTCTGTTGCGGTGTAGCTAGAGCCACCACCGCCACCGGAATAACCACCAGCACCCGTGCGATCAAGTTGCGGTGTATTACCCGCAGCCCAACCACCCCAATAACCGCCGCCACCACCACCGGAATACGCAACAGTGCCAACACCACCAAGTCCCAACGACTTACCGTACGTTTGCGAACCACCAAGGCCAGAGCAGTTGCCATTAATTCCATCTGCACACGAGTTACTGCCACCTTGGCCAGCAGTCAAACCGCCACCAACACCACCCACCATGTTGTTACCGCCACCACCGCCACCACCAGCAACAACAACACGAGTAGCCAAAGATGCCGCAGTAGCAAAAGCACTCGGCCCCGACACCGTTCCACTCGCAACACGACCCGCATATGTTGAAGTGGTCACCGCGTACGACAAAGTTTTGTTCACCGCATTAATCTCTGACACCGTGAACGTGCCATCGAACTCTGCACCCACACCCGCAACAATGACCGTGTTACCCACAACCAAACCATGAGTTTCCGCAGTAGTCAAAGTCGCCTTGCTTGCCTGCACAATCTTGTTCGTCACCACCAACTTGTTACGACGAATATCGGTGGCTCCACCACCACCGCCACCCGCACCCGCACCACTACCGTTACCCCCACCATTCCAACCACCAAGGTTCATGCTCGATGCAAGATACTCTCCACCCTTACCACCCACGTAGAGATACAACACTTCACCAGGGGTAACCGGAATAGCTCCTTGAGTGCGGCCACCTCTACCACCAAGACCCGTTGCCCCGATTGCTCCTTGCGCACCATAGGCATCAATAAAAATCTTGTTGACGTTCACTGGCACTGTGTATTGCTGCACATCGCCGGTTGCAGAAAATGTTTGTGCGCTACTGAAGCTCGGTGTTGCGGTGACCTCAGTTGATTTTTGAGATTCAATTGCACCAGTCACAATAGAAACTCGATAAAAATACGGAGTTCCGAGAGTCAAACCATTTTGCAACTGCACAGTACCGGCAGATACCGATGCTGCTGCCACGTTTGTTGCAATGAATGGAAAAGACACTGTGGTTGCAGTAACTGCGGTGACTGTTCTCACTCCATCCCATAGCGGGTCGATCCCACTCACAATAATTTTTGAACTTACTGTTATTCCATGTGCCGACGATGTTGTGAGGGTCACAACATTGTTCGTCAAATTCTTGCTTGTCACAACAAACGTTGAACCATGATGGTCAAACGAAGTGGTGCCTGTTGGCAACGTTGCCAACAAGGTCGATGGGTTTTGCGACGTTCCGCCGTAAACGCGGTACTGAGTGACGCCAGAAATATCTGATGGGTCCCAACTGATGGTGTTGTAGCCAGTCCAGCCCGATGCATCAACACCAGTAGGGTAAGCCCGCGTCGGTACTGTCAAGGTGAGAGACCCGTCCTCAGCATTAAAGCCTTGCGTATGCATGACCCCGGCGATGGTTCGCAAGTCAGTTGCACTCAATACTTCGGCTGTGGTGTAGCTCGAGCCACCACCACCACCGGAGTAACCACCAGCACCCGTGCGATCAAGTTGCGGAGAGTTACCAGCAGCCCAACCACCCCAATAACCGCCACCGCCACCGCCTGAATATGCAACAGTGCCAACACCACCCACGCCCAACGACTTGCCGTATGTTTGCGAACCACCAAGGCCAGAGCAGTTGCCATTAATTCCATCTGCACACGAATTGCTACCACCTTGGCCTGCAGTTAAACCACCACCAACACCACCCACCATGTTGTTACCGCCACCACCGCCACCACCAGCAACAACAACACGAGTAGCCAACGACGCTGCAGTAGCAAAAGCACTCGGCCCCGACACCGTTCCACTCGTAACACGACCCGCATACGTAGAAGTGGTCACCATGTACGACAAAGTTTTGTTCACCGCATTAATTTCCGACACCGTGAACGTGCCATCAAACTCTGCACCCACACCCGAAACAATGACCGTGTTACCCACAACCAAACCATGAGTTTCCGCAGTAGTTAAAGTCGCCTTACTCGACTGAACAATCTTGTTCGTCACCACCAACTTGTTTCGACGAATATCGGTAGCTCCGCCACCACCGCCACCCACACCTGCACCGCTACCGTTACCCCCACCATTCCAGCCACCAATGTTTTGTGTAGCAATAAGAGAGCCACCACCTCTACCACCTACATAGAGATACAGCACTTCACCAGGGGTAACCGGAATAACGCCTTGCGTGCGGCCACCTTTACCTCCAAGACCAGTTGCCCCTGTTCCACCACCAGCACCCAACGCATCGACCTGCAGCCACGTCACGCCATCGGGAACCGTAAAGGTTTGTACGTTGCCACTTGAACTCAAGACAACATCGCGAGTGAAGATAGGGGTTGCGTATCGCTGACTTGAGGATGACGATTCGCATGACGTATTACAAGTGCGTGAAGCATCGGCATATAGCGCAGATATTTCGTAGTAATACGTTGTGTTAATGGTCAAAGATTTCGTCTTTGAAACATTCCCTGTTGGGCTCACTGCAGTCGTTGCAATATTTGCGTTGATCAGCGAGTACCTCAGCGTTGTTCCCGTTGTTCCCGTGGTGGCAACATACGTGCCGTCAAACGGGCTGCCCACACCTTGAACGATGAACTCATTTCCCACAGCAATTCCGTGCCCTGCAGTGGTGGTGAGAGTTGCCACATTTGTTGTGATTGATTTATTTGCCACCGCAAAGTTATTCCCGTGATGAAGGAAACTCTGCCCCAATCGTCCTGGAACATCAATGTATTGAGACAAAACGCCTTGAGACGTTCCCCAAGCAATGCGATAGCCCGTTACTGCAGATTCAGTTGATGGCGTCCAGTTCAAGAGGTTGTAGGCCTGATAACCGTAAACCTCAAAGTTGCGAGGTGCATCGAGTGAGCCCGACTGTGGAGCATAAATAGCAAGAGCCCCATTGCCCGATTTATAACCCTGCGTATGAGTAACAAAACGAGCTGACGATTGAGTCCAGCTTGAACCTCCGCCACCTCCTGAATAGCCAGCCGACCCATAACGCCACTGCTGTGGATTCTGACCAGACCCGTAGCCACCGAAATATCCGGCACCGCCGCCGCCGGCATTAGTTCCGGCACCTGCCCCACCAATACCTAAAGCATTTCCATAAGTTTGAGTTGCGCCAAGACCCGAGCAGTTTCCAGTGATGCCGCCCGAACAAGAGTTACTTGAACCTTCCCCAGCAGCAAGACCACCTCCGGCACCACCAGTTCCTGCACCGTGCCCGGTTCCACCGCCGCCACCTGCGACAAAGAGTCGATCGGACAGACCAACATTGGTGGCGTTACGTATTAACGCGCCATTGACACTTGCCGCACCAACATCAACATTCACGAGCGCATAGCTCACCGTGTTTGCTGTAACTGCAGTAGCAGTAAATGTTCCGTCGTAAGGAGCACCAATTCCAGCAACAACAAACGAGTTGCCCGCCACCAAACCATGAGCCGCAGAAGTTGTGAGCACAGCAACACCGGAGGTCAATACAGCGTTCGTTACCGAGGTTCCCCGGCGAAGATCTGTTGCTCCACCTCCGCCGCCGCCAACACCAATACCGGCACCACCGCCATTCCAACCACCAGTAATGAGGGCTTGATACTTAGCTGGATGATTATCGCCGCCACCACCACCAACAAAAGCAAAAAGTATCTCACCAGGTGTAACAGCGAGCGTTGCTTGAACGCGTCCGCCTAGTCCACCAACACCAGTTCCGCTTTGACCACCCTTACCACCTTGTGCATCAACACGAATTTGGGTGACGCCAGCTGGCACTCTGTACGACTGAATTGTTTCAGTGAAATCAAAAGTACTCGTCGCAGAAAATCGCGTGGTCTCAGAAACTTCAGATGAGAAATCAGACAAACAGAGCGTTTGGCATGCACTGTTCATGTCGGTGTACCTTGCCGCCACAGAGTAGAAATATCGCGTGCCCATGGCGAGGCCTGTATGCAGATACTCGTTCGTGTTTCCACCAGCCACATCGATGATGTTTGTCAATGCTCCCGACGAGGTTCCCCATTTAATGCGGTAGCCCGTTGTTTCAGTATTTGTTGAAGCAGCCCACGAGACATAGTTCTGTCGATCTCCACCTAGAACCGCAAGTTCTGTTGGCGTCGCAATAGATGAACTTTGCGCGGTGGTAATGGTCAGTTGACCGTCTCCATTGCGAAAGCCCTGCGTGTGACGCACAAAAACCACGTTGCTGTTGGTCCAACTAGAACCGCCGCCACCGCCGCCATATTGTGATCCGCCGTCGCCGCCCCAGTAGCCGCCGCCACCGCCGCCGGCACTGGAGACTCCTGCTCCACCAAGGCCCAGTGCATTACCTGTCGATTGTGTGCCTGCAGCACCACGCGCGTTACCACCATGTGCCCCACCATCAATTGCAACGAGCCCACCACCAGCTCCGCCACTTGCCCATTGAGTTGCTCCGCCGCCACCGCCAGCAACCAAAATTCTTCGCGATAGTCCCAATGCAGGATTGAGGTAGTACACCGCACCATCGACTGCGGCTGTGGCAACGTTCGCATTCGTTCTTGCGTAGCTAAACGTGTTGGCAGTGACTGCTGTCAAAATATAACTACCGTCGTATACCGCACCAAGGCCGGCAACAACGACAAAGTTGTTTACCGCGAATCCGTGCGCAACCGAAGTAGTGAGCGTGACGACATTATTTGTTAACACAGCATTCGTTACTGTGAAGCCTCGACGTATATCGGTTGCGCCACCGCCACCACCTTGTGTACCAGTGCCGCCGCCGTTGCGACCACCTACGGTATTTTCCTTGTAAGTGAATGGGAAGTGGGTCCCGCCAGCCCCGCCGACGTAAATGAACAGAGTTTCGCCCGGAGTCACAGGAACCGAAGCTTGAACTCTTCCGCCTCTGCCGCCAGTGTATGTAGTGACATGCGCCCCTAGGGCACCTTGTGCGTCAACTTGAATCTGTGTGACACCAGCAGGAACTTTGTAGGTATGGGTTCCGTCGTTAAAGGAGAATGCTGTTTGCACTCCATAGCGCCCCACCACAGTTGAGGTTGTTGTAAAACTCGACAAGCAAAACGTGCCACACGACTGTGTTGCATCGGTGTAGAGCGCAGCAATTTTGTAGTAATAATTTTCGCCCAAAATTAAGTTACTTGTGCGCTGCACCAAACCCGTTGGAGTAACTGCTGTTGCAACAACTGCCACGCCACTTAATGCGTAAGTAAATGTTTTTGTTGTTGGCACCGACGCAACTGCAAATGTGCCATTAAACGTTGAGTCGACTCCGGTGATTGCCACCTCTTGACCTATCGACAAACCATGATCTACCGATGTTGTTAACGTGGCAACTGTTGTGGTCATTGCTTTTGACGAAATAGCAATGGGCGTACCTGAATGAGTAAACGAAGTTGTTGCACCGCCGGCCACATCGAACTGATAAACGATGTTCAATGGGTCGGTTCCCCACTTCACGCGATAACCCGTGATGTCGTTGACTGGCGGAGCGACCCATGTGAGCTCGCTCGTACGCGACCAGCCGGTACCAACCAGTTGCGTTGGAGTGGGCATGGTTGTTGATGTGGGAAGCGTGACGACAATAGAACCGTTATTGCCGGTGTTCGTTGAACCAATCGTGTGTACAACCCCATAAATTCCTGCCGCGGTGTATGACGAACCACCGCCGCCACCTGCATATTGCGTGCCACCGCCGCCACCCCAATAGCCACCGCCACCGCCACCAGCACTTGATGTTCCTGAACCGCCCACACCAAGTGCACTGCCCGCCGATTGTGTTCCAGCAACTCCGCCCGCATTACCGCCATACGTCCCGCCAGCAGAAGCAACGAGTCCGCCTCCATTACCACCAATTGCCCAAGAAGTTGCTCCGCCACCGCCGCCAGCAACGAGGATGCGTCGCGCCCAACTTGACGCAGGTAAAGCTTGAATCACACTTCCTACGCTGGTCACAGTTGTATCGGCAATACCTGCACGCGCATAGGTAAAGCGCGTTGTTGTTGGCACTGCAACAACTGTGTAGGTTCCGTCGAATGCTGCACTCACGCCAGCAACTACGACCGAGTTTCCTACTGCAAACCCATGCGCGCTTGCCGTTGTGATTGTTGCAGTTCCCGATACCAGCGTTGCTGAAGTAATTGATATTCCGCGGCGAATATCTGACGCTCCTCCGCCACCTAACCCGGGTGCTGTTCCGCTAGCCCCACCATTCCATCCGCCTGTTGAAGCAGAGTTTGATGCACCAACAAACATGAAGAGAACTTCACCGGGCGTTACAGGAACAACGGCTTCTACACGACCGCCTCTTCCTGCTACAAAGGAAGTGGCGCCACCGCTTGCGCCATTTGCTTCGACGCGTAATGATTCAACGCCAGCAGGAACAACATACGACTGCACACCACCGGTATGCGCGAAGTTAGTGCTGGAGTTGAACTGAGTTTGCGCAGAAACCGCTGCCGAATACGCACTCACGCAGGCAGTTGTGCACGACTGCGCGTTGTCGGTATAGATATACGCAATTTGGTAGTAGTACGTTTGCGCGATGCCGAGTGACTGCGACTTCTGCGCCGACCCCGCGGTGGTTAATGCAATTGCAGTCACATTTGCTGCCACTCGGTCGTAGGTAAATGTGGTGAGAGTTTTACTTTTTACTACATAAGTTCCATCAAAAGTGGAATCAACTCCGCTCACGAAAACAGAATCACCAACTGCTAGGCCGTGGGCAACATCTGTAGTGAGCGTTGCAACATTGGAAGTCAACGATTTATTGAGCACACGCACTGGGCTTCCCGAATGTACGAAACTTTCAGTGGTGCGGCCCGCAACAGTGAACTGATTCGTCAAGGCAGTCGGCGAGGTTCCCCATTGAACTCTCACGCCAGTCACCGTGGTATCAGTTGAGGGCGTCCATTTCATTGATACCGAGCGCACACCGGCATTGACTACAAAGCCCGTTGGGCTGGATGGCGCCGCAGCAAGTTCTACAACCGGGTCTGTACATATGCTGGCGCCATCGGGCGTACAAGCAGTTGGTGGCGTAGTGCGCGGTGCGGAGCGCAACTGCAATTCACTGCGCAACTCACTTACCGACAAAGTTGGAGTTGCAGAAAGCATGCGAGCCACAACACCCGACACATGGGCAGCAGCCATTGAAGTACCTTGCCGAGACGCATAACTTTCAGCAGCCGGTTCACGAAGACCTGCATTCGAGAGCGAGTAAATTCCGAGGTCACCACTGACGTTGAGGTCTCCACCTGGAGCATAAACATCTACACCCTCACCGAAGTTTGAATAGACGGCACGTTCGCCCGTTGCATCGGTCGCACCTACTGCAATGACATTGTTGCAATTAGCTGGCGAGTAGTCACGCACATCGCTGTTGGCATTTCCTGCAGCGACAACAACAACACTTCCATTCGCCGTTGCCATGTCAATTGCCGACTGCAGAGTTTCACTGCACTGACTGCGCGAAGAGATGGACAAGTTAATGACTCGTGCAACGTTGGTGTTGTCGGGCACGCCCGACACGTGACCACCCGATGCCCAAATGATGCCAGCGGCCACATCAGACGAGAGTCCGCCGTTCCAACTCAGAGCACGAATAGGCAAAATGCTTGCTGCGGGCGCAACCCCGGCAATACCGAGCCCGTTATTCAATTGCGCACCAATGATTCCTGCTACGTGAGTTCCGTGCCAACTACTTGTGCGCACAGGCGCCACGTCGCGCCAATCACCTGGGTCGGCTGGGTTGTTGTCCCACCCCGGCGTTCCATATTTCTCTGAGTCAACGTAGTCGCCGTCAAAACTGACCACGCCGCCATCTGCCCCTCGAGGAGCCGCTAATTCAGAGCGATCACTGACGAAGTCGTAACCCTCAAGTGCTGGTTGAGGCATGTCGGCATGGACAGTACTACCCGAATCGACGACGGCGACCACAACCCCTTGGCCCTCTGTGCCAACCGGAAGCAATTTCTCCACCCCAAAGTCGCTCCACAAGTTCCACTGTCGCGGGGCGTACTCAGGGTCGGGTGCTACTTCTGACGTGGTGAAGATGTCGTCGGCTTCAGCCCATGCCACACGTGGGTCGGCCTCCAACGTATTGATAATTTCATCAGCTACTTCAGTCGTTACCGCTTCACTAATTTCAACCGTGTGCACTCCACCGCCGAGGTCTGTGAGTGGAGTTAGCTCCAAGCCTTCAACGGCTTCGGAACCTGTTGCAATACCTTCCACTTCAGTTGCATCAACACCATCGTTGTACTTCACAATGAGTTGACCAACAACACCGTCAACACCACTTGTTGGGGTAACGAGTAATGGTCCTGCAACTTCACTTGCACCAAAATCGTTACGAGCGATAACACTGACTTCATATTCTTTTCCGTTGATGAGGCCCGATACAGACGCACTACGCGCAGGTGCAGTTACTTTGACAACAACATCACCAGGAGTCACCGTTACTTCAAATGAAGTTGGCGCATTGTTGTCTTGTGTTGTTTCACTCAACGGGGTATCCCACTCCACTTCTATTCCATGATCTGATGCTCGAACGCTCACATTCGTCGGAACGCTCGGACACGCGGAAGCGATAGTGGCCACATCTGTTGCGACCACTTCAGAACAACTAATGTCGGCCGCATTTGCCGAGGTTGCAGCGAGGGGAATGAAGGAAAAGAGTGCAGCAAAAAGCAGCGAGACGCCCGCAAAAAGGTGTGTTGGAGTACGCCATCTGCGATGTGAAAATGACCCGCTACTCATGACCTATGAATTCTATAGGCGATGGAGTTTTTGCATAAATTGATGGCAAAACTAAGTCTCAACTAGACCTTGAGGTTCTTTCATTTCCTTCCCACTTTTCAGCTTGCTGCGCTCTCTGCCACCCTGAATCACAGAGATACCTGCCAAACTGTCGCGATGTCGGGGGGCGCAACAAAAACTGCTGTGCCACGTTTGGCAGTTATTGGCCTCGCCACTTCCATGCTCGGCATGGCCGCCCTGCCTTTTGCCGTGACCGGCACCAACCTGGCAATTCCACTCATCAAAGAAGACTTCGGCTCCAGCCTTGCTGCGTTGTCGTGGACTTTGTCGGGGTACTCCATCATCATCGCCGCACTCACCATGTTGGGCGGAGTCATTTCGGTACGCATCGGAACATTGCGCGCGTTTCAAATTGGCATTGGCATTTTTGTTGCGGCATCTGCCGTGTGTGCATTTGCTCCGAACATTGCAGTGCTCATTGGCGGACGAATATTTCAAGGAATGGGTGGCGCACTTGTTGTACCCGCATCTATCTCAGTTGCACTTGTTGGTTGGCCGGAAGAGCGACGCGCATTTGCAATAGGTGTGTGGACGGGAGCATTTCCCATTGGCTCATCTGCTGCACCCATTGTTTCTAGTGCACTCATTACTGGTGGTCAGTGGCGTTTTGTATTTGCAGTTCCACTTGCGCTCGGTGTCATCACTCTCGGACTATCTGTGCTCATTCGAGGGCAGGCACAGTTCGCAGCAAGCAACGACACCACAGATGGTCTCCCCGACTTCGCAGGAATGCTCATGGGAACAGTGTCGACTGGGCTTCTTGCGCTTGGGCTTGTTGAAGGTAATACCTGGGGTTGGACCAACGTAAAAACACTTATTGCATTTGCCATTGCAGCCTTGTTGATACCGCTCTTAATTAGTCGCTCAGGTAAGCACAAACGGCCATTTCTGCCGGTCAAACTCTTTCGCGTACCCACCTTTCGCATTGCCAATATTGCCAACGTCTCTGTTTCCATGATCGGCATGTCCGTCTGGCTCGTGTGGCCTCTTGTGCTGGGCGGATTATGGAAATACGACGCCTGGGGTATTGGTTTAGCCATGTCACCCACCCCCTTTTTAGGAGGTGCCGGCGCGTTTGTATCCTCGTGGCTGGTAGCGCGTTTCGGATACCGCCAACTCTTAAGCACTGGTGCCGTTGCGCTTGTGCTTGCAACTGGTTGGTTCATGTTCATGATTCAAGAAACACCGCATTATTGGACACACATGTTTCCCGGCCTCGTACTCACCGGCATTGGCATGGGACTGTTGTTCTCGTTCCTGAATGCAGCGGCACTCGTTGACCTCGAACGTGAAGACTTCCCTGCAGGTAACGCCACCTTTAGTACAGGGCGTTTTCTTTCTGGAGCAATTGGTATAGCAGCCGTTGTTGCAATGATTGGCTCGGGTGGCAATTCACCCGTTGACCCTTTCCGTAAGGCCTATGGATTCCTCTTTGGAATATCAATTATTGCTTTCCTCGCAATTATTGTGCTGTGGCCTCGCAAAGAATCTGACTCTTAGTCTTCCTCGCGCATATCGATATACAAGGTTGAGAAAAACGCCACCAAGGTAGCCAACCCTGCAATAGTTCTCACCGAACCAGACAACGTGAGATACACCACAATAAAACCAACCAATGTGAAGCTATTTTGCATAATGCTCAACACCAGCCTTCTTGAAAAATTCTTCTTATCCACTACTCGTCTCCCATTTATTAATTTGTATTTTGAAATTCTACGCATGCGATTGCTTTCCGACTTGATCGCTTCAGCAAGCTCTGCGCTACCCCCACTGGCTGGCACACCACCGCCCATTGGCATTGTGCTTCTCACACCCATTGAGGCCACAGCTGCGGTACTTACTACCGAAACTGCAACAACCGTACGACGTTCTCCCACATCAATTTTTGAGTTCAATGGCACATAAGTGTCGAATTGACCTTCAAATATGTTCAACTCATCTTCAAATGCTCCACGAACGTCGTCGTCTGCATTTTGAACTGCATCAACAATTTCCGCGCCTTCTGCATCGGTCAAGCTGTCTAATTCAATTGCTGCAAAGATTTCAACTGCTTGCTCGCCATCGATGCTTTCTAATACTGTTTCCGATTGCGCCAAACTCTCGGCTTCGGTTTCAGATATATCGTTCTCCAAGATTGCATCTACTGCAGAGGAAACCTGCTCTTCTGAAATGCTGTCTGCATCTAACACATCTACAAAGTCATCGAATTGACTTTCTGACAAAGGCTCATCAAGAACTGACTCCAAGACGCTGGAGAATTGCTCATCAGAAAGTGGCTCCTCAAAAACCACATCAAGTGCGGCAACAAAGTTCTCATCGGTCAAGTTTTCGGCAAACACGGTGTCTGCCACTGCAGCAAATTGTTCATCAGAAAGGTCTTGCTCCAAAAGTGAGCCGACGAGTGCAGCCATTTCTTCAGGTGTTTCGGCTTCTTCCACCAAGTCGGTGACTGCATCGCCCAAATCTGCAACACTGACTGGCTCGTCAAAAATATCTGAAACAGCTTCATCGGCCGCTGCCTGTACCTCGGGAGAAATTTCGAGAGGCGCATCTTCGCCTGGCTCTGTTGTTCCATTTTCATCTGGCGCACCGCCCGCGTCATCTGTTGGAACCGGAGTTTCTTCATTGCTGTCAGAACCAGGTTGAGGTTCGTCCACCGCCCCATCGGGGTCAGCAGGAGTCGGATTGTCACTTGGGGCATCAGGATCAGCAGGAGTCAGATTGTCACTTGGCGCATCAGGATCAGCAGGCCCCGGATTATTAGTTGGGGCTTCCGGTTCAGCGGACCCCGGATTATTAGTTGGGGCTTCCGGTTCCGCAGGAGGGGGATTCTCAGCAGGGGCTTCCGGGTTTTCGGGGTCGGGTTCAGGTGCTGCTGCTATGCCTTGACGGCTCGCCAACTCTCGCATCTGGCCAACATTTTTTGCAGCTGAAGCTGGGGCGAACCAAGCCAGCGCTGCCACCATCATCAAAATGGCGGGAGGAAGTATGCGGCGTGCTTTAAACATCACGGAAGGTTAATAGTCCTCGAAAACTGAAAACACTTAGTCTTCGTCGCCTTCGCGCATGTCGATATACAGCGTGGAGAAAAACGCTACCAACGTTGCAATACCTGCAATGGTTCTGACAGAGCCAGACAATGTGAGATAAACAACAATGAAGCCCACCAGCGTAAAGCTGTTTTGCATAATGCTGAGTACTAATTTTCTTGAGAAATTCTTTTTATCCACTACACGTTTCCCATCTATAAATTTATATTTTCTGATTCTTCGTATGCGACTATTTTCTGATTTAAACGCCTCAGCAAGTTCTGCGCCGCCTCCGCCTGCCGGAGCACCACCACCCATCGGCATTGCACCTCTCACTCCCATTGTGGCCACAGATGCGGTACTTACAACCGAAACTGCAACAACCGTTCGACGATCTCCCACATCAATTTTCGAGTCCAAAGGCACATAGCTATCAAATTGACCCTCGAAAATATTAAGTTCGTCCTCAAATGAACGCCTGACGGTTTTACTTGCGACTTGCACGGTTTCGACAATTGCTTCACCTTGTGCATCGGTAATTTCGCCACTATCGATGGCGCTAAATATTTGATCGGCCTGTTTTCCGCTGATATTTTCCAACACTTGGCTGCTGGTAGCAAGAGCCGTGGCTTGATCCTTTGTAATGCTGACAGTTTCGGTGATTTTCTCAACGATGCTTGCGATTTCCACAGGCGTCAGCGCATCTGAACTCAATGAATCGATTATTTCACTGCTCCAAACGGTCGTCGAAGGGAAATTCGTAATCGGGCCAAAAGGTATCGAAGAAGTAACAGCAAATGTTGTGGAAGGAAAATTCGTAATCGGACCAAAAGGTACCGAAGAAGAGGCACCAAACGTTGAAGACGGAAAATTCGTAATCGGTCCAGTCAGCGAAGACGGAGTATTAGGAAACGTCGTAGAAGGAAACCTTGTAATTGGACCAAATGACGTTGAGGGAAAATTCGTAATTGGGCCATTCGACGTTGAGGGAAAATTCGTAATTGGGCCATTCGACGTTGAAGGAAAATTCGTAATTGGGCCATTCGACGTTGAAGGAAAATTCGTAATCGGGCCATTCGACGTTGAAGGAAAATTCGTAATCGGGCCAGTAGGTATCGAAGAAGTGGCACCGGACGTTGAAGAAGGAAAATTCGTAATCGGGCCATTGTTTGAGGGCATTGAAGTGGAGGTTGGCGAAGAAGGAGAGGGTGTCATTGCTTGCGTTTCGGGCGCAGGAGTAAACCAAGCAGCGAGTGCAACGGCAGCAAAAATAACTGAAGGCGCAAGGTGAATAAGCTTCCGCTTCGACATACGACGATTCAATTTCATTCCTTTAGGTTATGCCGGAGTGAAGGTGAGATTCACCTTCAACGTGCCGAGCATGATTCCGGGTTGATGCATAAACGTATTGTCATCTGCAAAGGAAATATCTTTAATGCGGTCAAACAATACGTTCCACGCAATTTGTTGCTCAATTCGCGAGAGGTTGGCCCCAGGGCACACTCGCGGACCGGCTGAGAATGTGAGATGGCGTGTAACACCACCTTGGCGCTCAAGATCGAGGTCGAATGGGCAGGCGAATTCCTCTTCATCAACATTTGCCGCAGCGAAACGTAAATGCAATAAAGAACCCGCAGGAATTTTCACACCCTGCAGCACTTCGTCTTGTGAAGTCATGCGTGTGGAGAGACCATGTGTTGGCGAACGCATGCGCATGCTTTCTTCGGTAAATGCACGAACCTTGGTGCGATCGTTGCGCAGCTGTTCAAACAAACCTGGAGTTTCACACAGCAACTGAGCTTGTTCTTCAAGTGCATATTGCGTTGTTTCAAGACCACCAAGAATCATTGCGTGCACGATGCCAGCAATTTCCAAGTCGGTCAGTTTGCGGTCGAGCGCTTCATAATGCACGTTGCAGAGGAAGCTCACCATGTCGTCTTGCGGGTCTAACCGCTTGGCACGCACGTGCTCATAGATGTAGTCCTGGAAACCTTCAAGGCGTTGCAACATGCCCTTGGTCTGCTCGGGGGTCAACTCGTGCTTCAAGCCCGTGCCGTGAACAAAAGGAGTAACAACAGCATCGCCCCACTGCGCGAGTTGTGGAATATCGGATTGCGGGAAACCCAAGATGCTCGCAAACACGCGCTGTGGAAGTGGGCGAGCAAAACGACTCACAAACTCGACCGAACCATCGTTGATCCATTCATCAATCAAATCGTTGGCGTGCTTGGTAATCATTTCGCGATGTCGTGTTGCACCCGTTCCCACCCATGGGTCGGTGAGTTCTTTGCGATGCTTGATATACAACTCTTGTGTTGGGCGAAGAGCCACCATTGATGCCTGCATCAAAGAGCGATAGTTCGTGAACATATCTTCAGCGGTAAGGCCTTGTGCGGCAAAATCGATAATGCGCTGTTGTGTGAGGTTGATGAAACGCACGGGGTCTTTCACGACCATGGCGATATCGGCATGCTTGGTGAGAACATATGCATCGGTTCCGGGAGTAATGCCCCCACCTTCAATACGCAACACTGGCGACTCGCGATGCAAAATTTCGTAGGCCTCGTACCAATGCTCTTGGGCGCCCTGGCCAAAAAGATCGACGTCTTCCAAGTTGACGGGGCACTTCATTGGGCTGATCTCGTGATTCTGATACTTCGGATACGATGCCACGCTTGAACTCCCCCTCGTGAACGGCTGTCACCTACCCCATATTTTTAGCAGAATGAGTCTGCTGCGGGGTAGGTGAAGGCTCGCCGAGAACTAACGACTAAATGTCAATGCCAGTGAACATCTCATGTCGCACAAGTTTTCCAGCAGGGTTCACCGAGACACGTGCCCAGAACTCCATCCAGGCCTGATTCGTTGCCAAACCGTCGACAGTCGAACCAAATGTTGCTCCGCTTTCATAGTGAATTTGGAGAACAAAAGTTCCTGGGCTCGTGCCGCCCTGCGACTGAGCAGCCACAACATCTGCTGCCCCCGACTTGATCATAATTGCCTTTGCTTCGGCAAAATTAGCCAACAAGTCCATAGCCCTGCCTGCTTCTGGCTCATAGTAATAAGTATCAGCAATTCTTGTCATTATTCCCCCAGTTGATTTTTGACAGCATTTTTACTGCCTACAGTGGTGAGAATAACAGGGTTAAAAACTCGTAAAAACAGACTCCAAGTTAACATTGCGCAAATCAGTTATTGGGGCGCTGGAAAACCATCATCGCCATCAGGGTCGCACAGCACCCTACAAAAACCCGACAGATTCATGGGGCGTATATGGCTCTTCAAGGCGTGCAATATGCTCCCCGCTCAATTGAATGTCACATGCCGCAACGGCATCGTCAATGTGGGCTTCTTTTGTTGCCCCAACAATGGGTGAGGTAACAAACGACTTCGAGAGCACCCACGCAAGAGCAACCTGCGCACGGGGCGCGCCCAGCTCGAGCGCAACTTCGGCAACTCGTTCCACAATCACTTGGTCTTCAGGTTTATACAAACCCTTTCCAAACTCATCGGTTTCAGAACGTGACGTTGTGTTATCCCAGTCGCGCGTTAAGCGCCCACGCGCAAGCGGGCTCCACGGAATAACCCCTACGCCCTGATCTACGCACAGCGGCATCATTTCACGCTCTTCTTCGCGGTTCAACAAGTTGTAATGATTCTGCATACTGATGAACTTGGTCCATCCGTTTTGCTCGGCAACATACTGCGCCTTCGAGAACTGCCAGGCCCACATTGATGAAGCACCGATGTACCGAGCCTTGCCCGCCTTCACAACATCATGGAGTGCTTCCATAGTTTCTTCAATTGGAGTGGTGGGGTCGAATCTATGAATTTGATACAGGTCGATGTAATCCATACCGAGCCGGCGCAGGCTGTGGTCTACTTCGGTCATTATTGCCTTACGCGAAAGACCTGCAGCATTGCGCCCTTTGCGCATAGTGCCATGCACTTTGGTGGCCACTACTACTTCATCGCGAAGCGCGAAGTCGCGTAGGGCTCGCCCCACAAACTCTTCACTGGTTCCCAACGAGTACACGTTTGCAGTGTCGAAGAAGTTGATGCCGGCATCTAACGACTTCTTCATGAACTGGCGGCTTGTTTCTTCGTTGAGAGTCCAAGCGTGAGTGCCCATACCCGACTCACCAAAACTCATGCACCCCAAACAAATTTTGGACACTTCAAGCCCTGAATTACCTAGCTTTACATACTTCATATTGACCCCCTCAGAAACTTAATACTGCAGTTATGCGTCGCGACGCTTCATGAGTAATGCAGCGATGACGGTGATTACTAAACACCAGATGGAGAAGTAGCCCACGAGCCCCCAACGCGCAGCATCAGGCTCAACTTGCACCGCACGAATAGCTGCAGTGAACGGTGTTTTGGAAGAAATATCTATATCGAAAGCAGCGAATAGCAAGCCCGTCACAATTCCTTCTACCAAAAGCGGCACAAGAATGAGCGTCGCGATTGCTCCGGGAGAACTCCGCAAGAGAGCTCCAAGTGCGAACCCAACGAGAGCGAACAATATGCACACTACGCCGAAGGCAAACAGCACCTGCCATGCAGAATCACCGTGACCACTGGAATTGTCAAAAATACTTGGGTTGTAAATCACTCCGAAATCAAAGCCACGACTATCTAGTGCATAATTTGCTCCTATTAGGCCAACTCCTTCAAGCACAGCAACAGAAATAGCAACCCACAACGAAATAACAATTGCCTTCGCAGCAAAAACTTTCATTCGCATTGGAGTGGCAGCAAAGGTGATGCGAATAGTTCCCTGCGAATACTCTTGAGCTATTGCAAAAACCCCCAACACACCGCACAACAGCATGCTCACCGTGCCCGTATTAGTGAGCACCTTGAAGACCATTGTTTCACCAGGACTTTTTGCGAACATCGCTGAAAGTACCGTGACAGCAATAGGAAACGCGATGAGAACAAAAGTTGCTGTAAGAGTGGAACGCAAAGTGCGCAACTTGATGAATTCACTTTTCATAAGATGAAGCATTAGTGAGCCAGCCCTTCAGATTTTGCGCCGTGGTATTGCACAGAGCTTGCGGTGGCATCTAAGAAAGCGTCTTCAAGTGAGCCAGTTTGAGGCGACAGCTCATGAAAAGTAACACCAGCAGCTGCACCGAGTTCACCAATTTCCGCGGCCGTTACACCGTAGAAGTTGATGGCGCCATTTTCTTCGCTCATGGTTGCACCCTGCGCAACAGCAAGAGTTTTGAGTGCTTGCACTTGCGGGCTCACTACTCGTACCCATTGCTTGGCGTAACGTGCCGTGAATTCACCCACTGTGCACTGAGTGATGAGTTTCCCTTGGCCAATGACCACTAACTCTTCGGCAATGAGCGCCATTTCCGACAACAAGTGACTGCTCACCAAAACCGTGCGACCCTCTTTGGCTAAGTCGCGTAGAAGATCACGAATCCACCGAATACCTTCAGGGTCAAGACCGTTTACTGGTTCATCGAGAATGAGAACTTCTGGGTCGCCCAGCAACACCGAGGCAATTCCCAATCGCTGTTTCATTCCCAACGAATATTTTCCCACTCGCCGGCGCGATACATCGCTGAGGCCTACCTGTTCAAGCACAGCATCGACACGGGACTTACTGATACCTGTACTTGCTGCCAACCACATGAGGTGATTACGAGCGGTTCGCCCGCTATGAGCATTTCCAGCATCAAGCAGTGTTCCTACTCGATGCAACGGTTGCGTCAATTTGCTATATGCCACGCCGTTGAATGTTGCAGAACCACCTTGAGCATGATCGAGGCCAATCATGCACCGCATAGTGGTACTTTTTCCGGAACCATTTGGCCCGAGAAAACCCGTTACATGCCCCGGGGAAACGGTGAAACTGAGGTCATCTACTGCAGTAAATGCTGCAAATTTTTTGGTGAGGTTCTCTACGACGATCACTCGCACACACTAACAACTACTATGAGACGGTGCCGACGACTACAAAAGCATCTTCTCAAGCTGTAAAACCTCGCGCGCCCCGTCGCAGCAGAGCCGTCTGCGAAGAATTGCTTTTACAAGCCGCAGAAGACCTACTTGCCAAGAACTCCCCTGCCGACATCACCATTCGCGACATTGCGGCAAAGGCAACTGTTCATCATCGGTTCATTTCCACTTGGTTTGTTGGGAAAGTCGAGCTCTTCACCATTGTTCACCAACGCATTTCACAACGCACTCGCACTCTTGCTCGTAATGCATCTCTCACCACGCCGTCATCTGTTGCCGAATTGAATTTGCAACTCGGTCTAGCGCTTTGGCTCATTCAAAATGGCGTGAAGTTCAAGAGCATCGAAGATGCTTTCCCCGCAATTGGCGGGGCCATCGAGCGCTCAGTGCAAGAACTCGGTATGTCGCACAAAGAGGCAGAAATTGTTGCGCACACGGTGGGTTCGATGGTGCTCTCCAACTTTATTGTTCAGCCACATGTTGCCTCAACCACATCTCTTGAAGAGCTACTTGGCCACTACGGAAAACTGATTCAAAAAAATAAACTAAAATAGGCGAATACCTGTTATCAACATTTTGGGGGAAATGTGAAAGACATTAACGAGTGCATCCAGCAGTACCTGTCGGCATGGCATAGTCGCAACGAAGACAATGAATATGTGAGTGCTGGCATTACCGGGCTCAGTGCAACAGAAATTCTGCAGATGTTTGAACACCCCGCGTTAAGGCTGCCCGAACACAAACATGCCGGCGTGTCGCTTATGGTCGACCTCATGGCAGAGAACGATTCAATGTATTTCGATGCGATTTATGGCGCAATGTACGGGCGTGAAGATATTCGCGGTTGGCTCATTCCCATGATGAAGGAAATTGACTTCATTGAGTTCACGCCAACACAGCCCTCGGCCGTATTTGCTCGCAGTAGCGATACGTGGACTCTTGATGAATGGCAAATGTTTGCTGTCTTTGGCGACGATCGCATTCCGCTTCCCAAAGGTGTCAGCGTGCGTCGCTATGTTGACGGGTTCATCACTCAAGCGTGCGATGTATACGACACCGCATCGATGCGCCAACCTGGCCCCGATGGTTCTGTTGCCGATATTCCTGGCGTGCCTGTGGTCAATTGGGTGCGCGACCACTCAGTGCCCGACCACCGCATAGGAATGACCGACGTCAGCAAACTATGCACACAGTTTCACCCCACAGAATCGGTCTACATCGACCCCGTACACGGCGAGTTCCATGGCCGCGATGCAATTGCTGCCTGGCTTTTCACGCACCTTGCTGGCATGGAGAACGTTGTTCGCGAAGCCGTGGGCCCTGCTCTCACTAACGGCATCACTTCAGTGCAAGAGTGGCAACACATTCTTGTTCAACCGAATGGTGAACGTACCTTTCTCACACGAGGAACAAGTGTGCAGCGCACCGATGGGCAGTTCATCACTTATGCCGCCGATTACTACGACGCGGCTTCGCTTCTAAACGCCTAGCGCAACCTAGCCTCGCCCCACCATTCCGCCTTCAATGGAAACAGTATTCGCATAGCGTACAAAAGTTGGATACAAGTATGACCGAACAATGTCTAGAGCATCGTCAGCAACCGTAAAACCTTTCCGCTGCAATTCATCTAAATCACGAAGTGTGTCTTGTAGTGCAAAACCCAGGGCACGATGAGCACTGTTCACATCGTTGTTCTCGGGAACTGGCACGTCAACTACAGCGCCCAAGGTCGCACCCCGCTCGCTAATACGAAGTGACGCCTCGCTATCAATACCTCCAACGAGAGAAGCAACATCCCGCAGAACTTTGGTCATCTCGTTGTGCTCCTGAGCAACATAGGTATCAAATACAGGCAAGAGCTGTCGTATCTCTTGAATAACAGATTGCATCATCACTGCTGTTGCCTGTGACTTTTCATTAGTGAGGTAAGGAAGAATTTCATCGCCGAGCGCAAAGATGAGGCCTTCAAGAAGCTCGTCAATACTTGGAGTTGTATTCATGAGGAAACCCCCGTTGTTTCATTTGGAATTGACCCTGGGTAACCAAGAAGTTGCGCCATCGAAGGGATAGCAGGAGCTGACGACTGAATGAGATACAGATGCATGAACTGGCGATGCTCACCAGCAATACGCCGATAAATAGCTGATTGCACGGGTACTCCAATATTTGCACTGCCGAAAAGTGTGAAGTAATCCACTTCTTCTTTTGTGACATTCCAGCCGGTGAGTTTGTTGTAGTACGAAATGAAGCCTCCCTCTTTTTTGGGATAATCCATCACGTGCGAATTGCTCAAAATGTCCATTGTGGTCATCCAGCCCAGATCTTCACGAGGGTCACCGATACGAGAATTTTCCCAGTCAATCAGTGCTGAAACCCTGCCGTTTTTGTAGAGGAAGTTTGCAGGGTTGAAATCACCGTGCACTACAGAGAGACGCAACGGCCTTGGCCTCTTGCGGCGCAATGTGAGATAAGCATCGAGAAGAATAATGGATGATGGGTCATAAACAATGTCGTCGTATGTCGAGAGGTAATACTCAAAAGTTGAATTCATGTATTCATCCCATGAGGATGTACGAATTCCTACCTCCCGCGGATCTTGCAAAATTCCTCGGGGGTCAATGACAGAAATATCTGCCTGATGCAATTCGACGAGCACCTCACACAAGTGACGCATTACTTCTTCGGCCTGGTCGGCATCTGGACCACCATTAAACAACTGCGAGGTCTTCCCATTTCCGTCGGCACGCTCCAGCACCATTGCAGCGCTGCCAAAAACACTCGGGTCTAACTCGTAGCCGTAGCTACGGCTGACCGGCACAGAGGTATTCGCCCGTAAAGATTCAATGAGTTCGTGTTCATTGGCGCGACTGGTCTGGAGAATACAGACCTCCTCGGGTGGGTCTTTGCGAATGATGAGTGGCAAGACCTCTTTTGTGTTCCCTTGTATGACCAGTGCAGTACAACTAAATGTTTCGCGCGAGAATCCGCCCGGGATCGGCGACAGACCTTCAATAGCAACGTCGCAATTGTTACCTAAGGTTTTCCTTAACAACTCCGATATTGCTTTTTCCATATCGCTAGTGACCACTCCAGTTGGGAGCGCGCTTTTCAGCAAAGGCTTTCGGGCCTTCAATGAAGTCATCACTCTTCACAAGCTTCTTCACCGTTTCATAGTCAGCTTCCATCGATTCACGAAGCGATGCGGTATCCAAGCTGCGATACACCACATCTTTGCTTGCACGCAATGACAACGGTGAACACGCCAAAATTTGGTTCACCCAGACCATGGTGCGTTCCATGAGTTCGTCGTGTGGCACCACTTCATTAATGAAGCCGAGTTCATGACCTTCTGCAGCACTTACATGACGACCAGTGAGAATCATTCCGAGTGCGCGCTTAGAGCCAATTTGCCGCGACAAACGTTGCAAGCCTCCAGCCAATGCTGCAAGACCAACTTTTGGTTCGGGCAGTGCAAACTTTGCTTGGTCGGAAGCAATGATGAGGTCACACGCAAGGGCGATTTCAAAACCGCCCCCCATTGCCACGCCATTAACTGCCGCGATGATGGGTTTAGTCATATTCCAGCGAGAGGTGACTCCGGCAAAACCTTGAGGTGTTGCGTGTCGCACACCGCCCTCTGCTTGATACCGCAGGTCGTTGCCTGCACAAAAGCCACGTCCTTCTCCGGTAATGATTGCCACCCACATGTTGTCGTCAGACTCATAGTCATCGAAAACTTCTGCGAGCTCGAGGTGAGCAAGTGAATGCAACGCGTTGAGACGTTCAGGCCTGTTCAAACGAACAGTGAGTACATGTTCTGACTTCTCAACAATGCAATATTCTTTGGTCACAATTTCACTCATGGGGCGACCTTACTCCGTTGCTTCAGCCTCTGCGATCTGGCGACGTACGTCTTCCATATCGACCGCACGAATTGCAGCAATGAGTTCGTCGAACGATGCAGCTGGCAAGGCACCTGGCTGTGAAAAGAGCAGTATTCCATCGCGAAACGCCATGATGGTGGGAATTGATTGGATGCGTAATCCACCTGCAAGGTCCTGCTCGGCTTCGGTATCGACCTTTGCAAAGCGAATATCGGCATTTGCATCTGATGCTTTTTCATAGATGGGCCCAAATGATTTACATGGTCCGCACCATTCAGCCCAAAAGTCAATAAAGGTGATGCCATCGGCGGTCACTGTTTCTTCGAATTTTTCTGCTGTGAGATTAAAAGTGGCCATGGCTCTCTGCTTTTCTTTGGGTTGTTGGTTTTCTACACATTACTTGGTGATCTTCTTCAGTATCTCCTGAGGTGTCAGGGAACCAGCGAGTTGACGGTAGGTTGAACCACCGCCTCAGGGCGTTTGTTATGGAAAATCTTGCCCCCACCCTCGCAACTGGCGACATTGCCCTTGAAGCCACACGCCGGCGCACTTTTGCCATCATCAGCCACCCCGACGCCGGTAAAACCACTCTCACTGAGAAGTTCCTGCTGTATGCAGGCGCTGTGCAAGAAGCAGGTGCTGTTCATAACCGCGGCGACCGTAAAGCATCTACTTCTGACTGGATGGATATTGAACGCCAGCGCGGCATTTCCATTTCGTCGGCCGTTTTGCAGTTTCCCTATCGCGATCACGTATTCAACTTGCTCGATACACCAGGCCACAAAGACTTCTCGGAAGACACCTACCGCGTACTCGCAGCTGTCGATGCAGTCATCATGGTGCTCGACACCGCTAAAGGTATTGAGCCACAAACACTGAAACTTTTCCAAGTGTGTCGCTCGCGCAACTTGCCTGTAATTACTTTCTTCAACAAGTTCGACCGCCCCGGTCGTGACCCTTTCGAACTTCTTGATGAAGTGGAAAAACAAATTGGCTTACGCCCCACCCCTGCTACTTGGCCTGTTGGTATTCCTGGCGACTTCCGCGGTGTCATAGACCGCCGCACAGGTGAATACATTCGCTTTACTCGCACGGCTCGCGGCTCTTCATTGGCTCCTGAAGAAATTATTCCTGTTGAACGTGCTGCAGAAGAAGAAGGCACCGCGTGGACAACCGCGTTAGAAAGTTGCTCGTTGCTCGATGCCATTGAAGCAGACGTTGATGTTGAGTCTTTCCTTGCCGGTGAATCGACACCCGTGTTTGTTGGCTCTGCACTCACCAACTTCGGTGTGCGTATGTTGCTCGATGCTGTTATCGATATTGCACCCGCACCGAAGCCACGTACCGACGTTGACGGCAACGACCGTGCACTTGCCACGCCATTTTCTGCATTTGTTTTCAAAGTACAAGCAAACATGGACCCTAACCACCGCGACCGTTTGGCTTTTGCGCGGGTGTGCTCTGGCGAGTTCACGCGTGGCATGGACGCAACCTGTTCGCGCACAACAAAACCTGTGAGCACGAAATACGCAACAACTGCATTCGGTGCCGATCGCGAAACAATTGAAGTTGCATACCCAGGCGACATCATTGGTCTCATTAACGCTGCTGGCCTACAAATTGGCGACACTATTTTCGCCAGCAGCCCAGTTACATACCCCGGTGTTCCTCGGTTTGCCCCAGAGGTTTTTGCCACTGCTCGCCCCACCGATGGTGGACGTGTAAAGCAATTTCGCCGAGGTCTTGCACAGCTCGATGAAGAAGGCGTTGTGCAAGTGCTACGCGACCCCGATCTTGCCGACTCTGAACCCATTTTGGCTGCCGTTGGTGCACTACAAATTGAAGTTTTTGCCTACCGACTTGCCAGCGAATTCAACTCTCCTGTTGAGGTAAACCCAGCTATTTACCAGGCCATACGTATTACCGATGAGAAGAGTGTCGACCGTTTGCGTCGCATTGGCGGCATTCGCATTTTGCGAAGAGGCGATAATGCTCTTGTTGCCCTCTTTGAAAACAAGTATCGCTTGCAGCGCTTGGAAGCCGACGAACCAGAACTCACCCTCACCCCTATTTTGGCCGACACCGACACGTCAAGATAACCGCGTTACAACGAAGTAATACTGCGCACGTCTACAACACTTGGGTTGTACGTCAATTCACCCAGTAAATGTTCAAACTTATTTGACAGTATTTGTGCACCACCAAAAGATGTCTCAAAAATAATTTCTCGGGCGCCACGGTTTGTCGTGAAATACACAAGCCCTTCGCGGTCGCACTCCAATAAATAAACACGTACAGCGGCATCGCCCAGTTCATCACGAATGTCGAATTCTTTTGCCTTCACCACGCGCCAGGCCCGTTGGGAATAGACGCGAGATTCCACGGCAAGCTCATCACTTTGCATTTCGTTACTACCGCTCATACGCCACTGCAGTAACGACTCTGCATCAATATGCGCTTCAGTACGAGAAGACAATAGAAGGGGCATCTTCTCAGCCCCAGTAAGTACGCCGTTAAAGGTAAGCATTTTGCTGTGTTCGAGCGATGGAGATATTCCTTCCGATTGCATCTCGCCTACCCACGATGCAATAGAGGCAACATCGTGGCATCGCTCTAGCGATACGTATAAACCACTAGCAGCAAGGTGTTGAGCAACACACTGCGACAATGCCGATGATTTTGCAGTGAGCGCATGTGGAAGTTCAGCAATAGCTGAAAAATAGCCAAACGACCCCTGTCGTCCAGACGACATCTCTTCGCGAAGCGCAACAGAAAGAACGCAACCAAACGTTTTTCCTAGCTGAAGGCCGGCAATTTCTGCCTGATGGAACTCAACATTGGAAAGCCCCAGTAACTGTGCAAGCTTTTTCGCGGTTGCCACGACGTCGGGAAGAAGGTCAATTCCTACAATAGTTTTTTCTGGATACTTCTTTGCTAGAAAACACGCGACAACACCAGCCCCGCTTCCCAATTCCAAAATGTCGCCAGGGGGAAGCTGAATTGCATCAAGTTCTTGCAATAGAACATTGAGATAAGGCGACACCACGTGATGAAAGAACTGAGTATTTTCGATTGATTCAAAAAAGAATGACGAGTGCAGTGGATTCACTCGCCCCGACTGCCTCTCTTCGAAAATAGTGCGCGCAATTACTGCAGAATCTTTATTTGGTAACCCATGAAGGCGTTCCCAAAACTCTTCTGGTGAGTTGAAATGAGCAATATCAACACCGTCGAGAAACTCAGTGATGCTCATTGCTGAACTTTAGTGCTCAAATAATGCGGCGGAACCATCGCAATGACAATATAGAAGCTGCGAACATCGCCAACAGGCTAAGCATGGTGAAAACATCACCATGTTCGTTCACATTCGTTTTACGTACAACGGCCTCACTCAACGAATCGTAAATTGCCTGCAGGTCTTTTGCGGTTGCTGCAGTAAACGACTTGCCACGAGCAACATCGGCAATATTGCTCAGCGCTTGCTCATCGGGCGGTACCGGCACTACCTGCCCATCGGGAGTAACAACTGTTCCGTCTTTCGTACCAAATGCAATGGTATTAATTTTGATGCCAAGAGATTGAGCTTCTGCAGCTGCTTCGGTATCGGGGCGACCCGTTGTTGTAGTTCCATCTGAAAGCAAAATAATGGTACCAGCATTTTTGGTGTCGCCGCTTGGGTCGACAGCCGATGAAATGGTGTCGAGCGCTGCATAAATTGCTTCGCCAATTGCTGTGCCCGTTCCGGGCTGAAGGGCGGTTACCACCCGAGTAATGGCTGCCTTGTTGTCGGTAGCAGCAATGATCTGCCGCGCATTGCTATCGAATGCCACTACGCCAATGAGCGTGTTGCTGGGTGCTTTTGCCACAAAACGCAGTGCTGCATCTTTTGCCACTTCAATACGTGACGGTTCAACGTCAACAGCACTCATCGACAACGACACGTCGATGGCCAACACCACTACTGCCTTACTGCCGGCATCAATTCCATTCGTTGCCGGGCGGGCAAAGCCAAACACGCCAAGTACCAGAGCCACCACAACAAGTACTACTGGCGTAGCGCTTTTCCACTTCCGTGGCTTGTCGACCAAACCCTCCAACATGCCAAGCGTGCTGAATGAAACTGCAGATTCGGCTCGCTTCTTTCCAGACAAATAGATGAGCGCAAGAAGTAACGCGGGAATAACGAGCAACACAAGTCGCCACGGTTCAAGAAGATACAACGCAATCATCGGCGATGCCCCATTGCCAAGCGTCGCTTTCGCGTGCGCAAGAAAGTTGCAAGCTGCGCCACCCAATCTTCATCGGCGCAAATAGAGAGGCCGTCAGCTCGTGCCAAGCGAATATCGTTGGCAATTTTCTGATGTCGCTGCTGTGCAGAGGCTGCAAAATTGTTTCGCCACTCTTTTTGCGACGTGTCAATGCGAAGCGTTTTACCCGACTCCGCATCGCGAAACTCAACAACTCCTACATCAAGAAACTCATGTTCACGGCGGTCGGAAACTGCAACTGCAATAACATCATGTTTCTGCGCAAGTTGCGACATCGCATTTTGCCACGGCGATTCATCGAAGAAGTCGGAAACGACAACTACAAGACCACGGCGCGTACTTGCCGACAAACATTTTTCTAGCGCTTGCGCCAAGGTTCCCGCATCGTCGTTGCTCTTTGCCAGTCTTCCCAGCACCTGAGCAAGTTGATGTGTGCCGCTTCGTGGCATGAGTGATTCGCCAGAGCGCGCAGTAGTAATGCAACCCAAACGATTTCCCGTGTGTGAAATGAGATAGCCAAAGGCTCCTGCTACATCACTGGCCATTTGAGCTTTGGTAATTTTTCCTGTTCCAAACTTCATGCTGGCTGAAGTATCTACCACTAGCCAAGCTTCTAGTTCATGGTCAGCAATGGTGTCGTGTACCTGTGTTTCATTGGTACGAGCAGTTGCCGGCCAATCGATGCGGCGCACGTCGTCGCCCTCCATATACCTACGCGTGTCACCAATTTCTGAACCCGCACGATGCAAGAGCCCGGAATAGTCACCGTGCAAGAGCCCCGAGATTCTTCTGCTCACAGGGAGAAGTGAAGGCGGCAAGCGTGGTGGAGCAGAAAGCGCCATGTCACCAACCCACAGGCGCGAGCACTCGCTCAAGTAGCGCAACAATGAATTCGTCTACCGATGCTCCACGAGTAACTGCATCCCACGACAAAACAAGCCTGTGGTTCAGTACGTCATAGGCAATGTCGTAAATGTCTTGTACCTGCACCACGCTGTGTTTACGCATCAGCGCCAGGCCGCGACCCGCGGCTAAGAGGCCAATAGTGGCTCGTGGGCTTGCACCGAAAGATAACCAGCCATCGAGCGAGTCGAACCCAAATTCGCGTGGGTTACGTGTGGCCATGACCAAACGCACTGCATAATCTTGCACTGCATCGGGCACGGGCAACGCGTTGGCCTGCAGCTGTAATGCAACAAGTTCGTCAAGCGACAGCACCTGTTGAGGAGTGCGTGATGGCGTTGAACTGCGGCGAGCAATTTCATGCTCTTCTGCAAGCGTTGGGTAATCAACCGGAACACGCATGAGGAAGCGGTCGCGCTGTGCTTCGGGAAGCAAATACACACCTTCTTGCTCAATGGGGTTCTGTGTTGCAAGAACCATGAACGGCAATGCAAGTTTTGTGCTGACTCCGCCAATGGTCACTTGGCGCTCGGCCATTACTTCCAGCAATGCCGACTGCACTTTTGCTGGAGCGCGGTTAATTTCGTCGGCCAAAACAAAGTTGGCAAAAATAGGGCCAAGCTCAATGTCGAATGACTCCTTAGATGCACGATAAATACGTGTTCCGACAATGTCGGAAGGTAAAAGGTCTGGCGTGAACTGAATACGCGAGAAGGTTCCACCCACCATTTGGGCAAGTGTTGATGTCATCATGGTTTTTCCAACACCTGGAACACCTTCTAAGAGGCAGTGCCCATTGGCAAGCAACGACACAATGAGCCGTTCAATGACTCGCTCTTGACCCACCACATGGTGTGCCAATTCATTTTTCAATACATTAAGTTGATCGCTCACGTGTCTACTTCTTTTCTTTCACGGCATCGGCAATGGCCTTTAAATCTTTGCTCGACACATCACCAAAACTTTCAAGAACAACAGTGATGTCGTCACCAATCTTGCGAACAATTCCATTTCCTTTGTATTGCTCAGCCACTTGAGAACTGCGTGAGCCCTTGGTTCCCGACACATTGACTTGTCCACTGGGGCCAATGAGCGTGAGGCTATGAACTCCCTCTTCCCCATTTGGTGTGGTGTTCAAAAAAGAAGAATCACCCATTTTTGCCCAGCCAGATGGCATTGGGTCGACCTCTAAAAACCCAGTGTTTTCTTGGGTGTTTCCGCCATTGTTCCCCATTCCACCATCGGCGCCTGGATTATTGAATTCTTTGAACAAATCGCCAAACAAATCATTGAGCGAGTCGGGCAATTGGAAATCGAAGCCAGGAATGTCGGAAGAGCTGGACTCGGGGGCCTCAATGGTGGGCGCCTTTGCCCCGCCAGCTGCTTCTACTTTTTCCTGCAACTCTTTTGCATCATTCACTGGAACAGCAAAACCAACACCATTGCTTCCACCCGTTGCAGTGGCAATTGCGGTGTTAATTCCTATGACCTTGTTTGATGAGTCAATGAGTGGGCCACCTGAGTTGCCAGGATTAATCGCAGCGTCGGTTTGAATCAGGCCCGTGAGTGTGAGGTTTGTGATTTTTAGTTGACGGTTGAGGCCACTAATAATGCCAGAGGTAACTGATGCTTGGTATCCGAACGGGCTACCAAGCGCAACGACTGGCTGCCCAATAGCCAAGTTCGTAGTGTCGGCTAATTGTGCTGCAGTTAATTCCTTTTCAGAAGTTACTGCCACAACGGCAAGGTCGCGTGCGGGCTGACGCCCCACTACTCGCCCTTCAACTTTTGTTCCGTCGGCAAAAACCACAGTGACCGTTGAAGAATTTGCCACAACGTGATGCGCGGTCAAAATGAGGCCACTCTTGTTGTAGATGACCCCACTACCAATGCTTCCCTTGTCGTCTATTTGTACAACTGCTGGGCCAACTGCTTGAGCAATTGCTTGCGGTGAACCCGCAGCGCCCACTGATGGTGAAGTATTTCCTGGCGCAACAGTAGACCCAGGCACAGTTGACGTGCTCTTGCTCTCTTCACTTGTTGTTGTAGTTACTTTTTCTGCATCGGTTGAATCATTTCCCCCTTGTGCTGCAAGAACAGCGACGGCAGCTAAAACAAGCGCTGCGCCGGCAATGGCACTCACCAACTTTTTACGCGACTTTTGTGGCACCTCGGGCACGTATACCCCTGCCCCACTCGAGTGGGTTGGTGGTGGTAACGGCGAGCCCAATGGCGGCGCAGGTGGAATATCACGCCATGTGCGCGATCGCGGCTCTTCGCCGGGGAAATCTTGTGAGTTTGGGGGGGTGAGGGTCATTTGTCTGGCCTTTACGTTGTACTTGCGCCATGATGTCGCAGGTAGGTAAGAAAAGAGTAAAGGATCTCTACCAACAATGGGTAACGCTCTACGAAATGGAGCCAGTTCCCCATTTGGCGTGAGCAACTTCATAGACCACTTGCCCAAAACTGAACTCAATCACATTGCCATCGGGGTCGCTGACGGCACACAGATAGCCCACGGGTGCTGGGTTATCTCCGGCTTCCCACGCCAAACAGCCTTCTAGTCGAGCCCGCTGAGCAACAAGGTCTACTTCGGCTCGCGTTGCGAGTTGAATTCCTAGGTGACCAAATGGGCCAAGTTGCGGTTGCGCAGCTTTTTGATGGTCGGGCAAGCTGGCTAACACTAAAACAAACGGATGCTGCGTTGCCTCGGGGTGCGATAGCCATGCAACATCTGCGCCATCTTCATGTCGTTCGTCTAAAAGACGAAGCGGGGTGTACCGCTGATACCACGCAAGCGAACGCTCGAGGTCTTGTACCGGTAGAGCAATATGTGTCCAACGAGGGAACACGGTCATTTGATTTAAGGCCGCGCCATGTATTTGTCGATGGTTTCATGCAAGTGACGCGTGCGAATTTCTTGGTAGTTGCCAAGAGTTTCTGCAGTGCGCATGCTTCCCTTAAACCCACGTGTTTGCGCAGCCAAGTTGTCGGTGTCTTGGTCGAATACTCCACCCAGACCAGGGTCCATTCCAGGCGCACTGGCATAACTGTCTTTGAAGTCGAGATAACAAACTTTTGCAGGTGCAGGAATGTTTCCATCTACAGGATGAGGGCGCAAGAACAACAAATCAAATGTGCACTCATCGGGGTTATCGGGGTTGGGCAAGAACCGATACGTGAGTGGAATACGAGCACCTGGGAAGAAGAAGCCGTTCGGGAAGACAAAATATTCAATGGAGTCAACGGTGTCGGCAACTTTGAACTCGGAATAATCGGCTCCGTACTTTTCACCTAACTGCACCTTGGAAAGCTGTGCGTACACGTCGCGCGCAGTTTTTCCTTCAGGAATTTTTGGTGTTTCTGTGCCCTTGCTAAATTTGCGACCCAACAAGAAATCTAAAATTTCTTGTTCTGTTTGTTGGTTGGCAATATGCGGGCTCTGTGTTCCTGATGTGTGCATAAAGCGCGAAATATGTTCACCGAATACGTCGTATTGTGCATTGGCATCGCCTGTTGCGCGCAAACCTTGTGGATGCGTTTTGTACACGTGGTACGCCTCGAGGAATGCGGCCATGCCAGCTTTCCAGTTACATGGCAAGCGCTTTTTAATATGCAGTTCCACGTAGCGCTTCGAAAGATCCCATGCTCCTTGGAAATGCTCTGGCAATACACCGAGGTAGTCGCGCAAGGGGCCAGCGGTTGGATCGAAGTTCACGAATACAAAGCCACCCCAAGTGTCAACCTGAATTTCTGGCATCTCAAGATCGTCATCAGACAAATGTGGAAAGTCCCACCGACAAGGCAACGATGCAATTTTTCCTGTTGTCGACCATGCCCACCCGTGGTACGGACAAGTGAACCTGTTTGCATTGCCTTGGTCGCCAGACGGCTTCAGTTGTGTTCCGCGATGCAAGCAAAAGTTATTGAAGGCGCGAATTTTTCCTTGCGGATCACGCACAAGAATGATGGAGCGCTGACCAACGTCGTAAACGTGGTAATCGCCTTCGTTAGGAATGTGCTCTTCACGGCACGCCCATTGCCAAGCACGCATGAAAACTTTTTCGAATTCCAATTCAGCAAATTCTTTAGAGGTGTAGCGGTGGTAGCCAATGGGCTCACTACCGCGGTAGCGGTATTCGCTTTCCAGCATTTGTGCCGGAACACCAGTTTCGTCGCGCAACACGAGGTCGCGGTAGCTCGGACCTGGGCAACGATGATCGCCGAAGGCAACATTGGGGTCTGGCAGTGATTGCTCCATAACGACAGGGTAACGCATGCGTCAAGTGGTCTGAGAGGCGCAGAATCCTTGGCTAAAGTACAAAAATGATCAAGAAGTTTCTTGCACTCACAATTGTCTTTCTCGTGGCTACATTCCCCACGACGTGGCTACTCATGCTCTTCCTCGGCAACATTGGTACCCATCTTTCATACTGGGGAACACTGCCGCTTGGCATATTGGGCTCAAGCCTGTTGGCGGGAGCCAGCCGCTCAGGTGGACACGGCCACTAAACCTTTAGTCGTCTTTTTTGCGACGACCAGTGAGTTTTGCCAATAAGAAGCCAATGAGCATCGACGTAATGACAAGAACAAATAATGGCAATTTTGGCTGAGCAAAGATGAGATTCATTTCAGTCTTATCGCTGTTCAACACAACAAAAAGCACAGCAACAATTGCTACGAGGCCCCAACTGACCTGCTGGAAACTGATATTGGATTTCTGATCTTCTTTATCTGATTGATTCATATTTTTTCCTTTTCACCCTGTGGCTCACTTCGAGAACTACCCATAAAAACAATGCCACAAAAAACAATTGCATCCCTGCCTGATTCAGTCCATCAGTCAGCACACGATAAACGAGCATCGGCGTTTCGTTCCCTGCAGCGAGACTATTGCTGTAGATATTTTCACATATTTTTACTGCTGCTACTACCAACGCCGCCCCGAGTATCCACGCCGCCGACACCAACTTTGCGCCTTGCCACTTGCTGCGGCTTGTATAAATGATGAGTGCCGCTAAGAGCAATGCAAATAGAGGTAGCAGCGTTGCACCTTTTCGCAAAACATCTACCCATCCACGAATACTCTCAATTGTTTCGGGCTGAATGATCTCAATAGAGAAGTCACTACCAATAAATGAAATTTCCTCAAGAAAAGTTGCACCCTGCGCAACAAGTGCATCGATGACAGCCTGAATGAATGACTGCAAACTCAACACTCCGGCAAGAACAGTATTTGCTACACCGTCACCTATGAGTGCTTGCTTTATGGAAATGTGACCGAGCCGCGCTGCCCCACTCCAGAGTTTTCGAAACGCATCACTATCGACCAACTTGTTGACCTGGCTGAGTACCAATTTTTGAAATGCAGCGTTTGATTTTTCCGCTAAAAAGTCAAGTTGCCCTGGTAAATACGCGCCAAGCCGGCCATCAATATCTACTGCATCAACAATGGTTTGCGTCATTCTTTCAGACACTTCCGCTTGCACAACAGGGTCATCGGCAAGCGGGGTCACCGTTTTAACGAAGTAGTCGGTGTTCGTTACTTGCTTATTTGCCCATACCGCCACCGACGACAACAGCACGGCAACGACCAGCACGACAGACAATAAAAATGGTGTGGCTCTTCTCATTGCTAATGCTGAATAGTCATGCCGCCGTCAACAACCACTACAGCACCATTCACAAATGACGAAGCAGGCATTGCCAAATTCAGAGTCATGTGTGCCACTTCTTCTGGCTCTCCGTAGCGCTTCAATGGCACCTTGCGATGTGCGTATTTTTCTTTCGCATCACTCGGTATGTCTGCCGTCATGTTGGTGTTGATGGGGCCAGGGCACACTGCATTCACCGTTATTCCATAGCGCCCCAATTGAGTTGCCATACTTTTGGTAAGACCAACGACGCCATGTTTTGCTGCCGTATATGCAGCTAAGCCGGGAGTTGCCACTATTGCCTCTGTTGAAGCAATGTTGATGATGCGACCAGCAATATTTGCGCTGCGCATGTGTGGAACAACAAGTCGAATGAAATGTGCTTGTGCACTTACATTTACTGCAAGCGTGTTGTCCCATGCTGTTAAAAACTCATCGTCATCAGCAAAGACTGACGAACCCACACTAATTCCAGCGTTGTTCACCAAAACATCTATCACGCCAAATTCAGACAAGCAGGCATCAACCACGCGGCGCCGATCGGCATCAGACGTAACATCGGCCATTACCCCAATAACATTTTGGCTTCCGTGCACGGCAACAATTTCTGCAACTACTTTCGCTACGCGGTCTTCACCCAAATCGGCTACAACCACACGTGCGCCTTCGTCGGCAAAGAGATGCGCGGTAGCACGGCCCATGCCACTTGCAGCACCCGTAATAATGACTGCTTTACCGGCAACAGATCTATTGAGTTGAGAAAGCCTTTGCGTCATGCTTTGCGCCATTCGGTGCGGCCGCCCATTCCGTATTGCGGCAAGTAAATGGCGCGATACGGCTCAATACGCATAAAACCTGTGTCGGGGGAATTCTCTGGCCCACCTGGCGCAAATGCGTTGAGGTCGTAGTCGAAAACGCCATTCCATAAATGCTTTTTCGTTTCCACGTCGGAGTGCAAAGTGGCGGTTCCCCACACCTCTACGCCATCGCCACTTTCCGTTACCTGCCAGTGAAATGCCACATGATTGTTATGGGCAATATTTTTTGACTTCACCGAAGAATTGCCGACAAGCACCCAGAGCACATCGCCTTCCCAGCACGGATGCACAGGAACCACATCGGGTCGATTGTCTTTACCTACTGTCGCAAGGTGCGCCCACGGGCTGAGTTTCGTTGCTGCACTCTTGATGAGCTCCAAGTTTTCGTGTGGAAAGGTTTTCTGCGACACCACTACCTACCAATGTCACGAGCAGTGAGGCGCCCTTCAAGGCCAACGGGTCGCAAAAAGGTGGGGTGACCCGCCCATACCTGAATGCAGTCACCGGTGCGCCCCTGTGGACCTTCGTTCACTAATTCCACAACAACTGCAGCTACATCGCCAGGCATCATTGTTCCGGCAGGAGTTGGTTTGTCGCCAACAAAACCTAAATACATTGGAGTAGCAGTAGCACCCATACCAAATGAGTTCACACGCACACCGTGCTCGGCAAGACCGCGCGCCCATGTGTTGGTGAGACCTTTAATGGCCCACTTCGATGAGTCGTAAACATCGAATCCGTTGCCACCAACTGGCGAACGTTGCATGTCTTTCCATTTGCAATCGTCGGTGTGGTCGTGAGTCACTTCTGGATATCCGCAGTTATGAATGTGGTCAGTGGTGATGTTGATGAGATCGCCACCTTGTTTAATGAGATGCGGAATTGCCGCACGACCAGTGAGGTACACGCCGCGATAGTTCACGCCAATGACTGCATCGAAGTCGTCAACTGTTTTTTCCCATGAATCTTTTGTTGGTGCAGTAATGCGCACAACACCCGCGTTGCTGATGACCAAGTCGAGACCGCCCAGCGCTATTGCTGCATCGTCTACAAACTTTTTAATTTGCTTCTCATTAGCAACGTCGGCAACTGCGCTATAAGTCTTCACGCCAATGGCTTTTAATTCGTCGGCAACGGCACTGACCGAACTACTGATATCGCACACCGCCACATCGGCTCCGGCATGAGCCAAAGCCAGTGCGAATGCTTTTCCGAGTCCATCTGCTGCCCCGGTCACAAGTGCCCGGCGTCCTTTTAATGATGCGTCCATAAGCCCGACCATAGTCCGCCTAGAAGAAGCATTGTTCAGCCGACGTATAGTTCCAATACGCCAAGAGGTTTGGCCATGTGTTCACGAAACTAAAGGACTCTCCATGTCACTTATAGAAGAACTCCACAAAACTATTGCCACCACCTATGAACTCGACGCCGATGTTGCGTCAACTCAGACCTTTGAGTTTCCACTGATGCCATTGGGGACCGCATATGACATGGGCACCGACGCACAAGGTGTTCCGCTCTTTGACCCGCGCATTTTTGACTCGCGCGAATTTCAACGCAACCCCTACCCGTACTACCGCATCTTGCGCGACCACTACCCCGTGTATCACGACAAATTACACAACTGCTATTTCGTCACCCGCTACAACGACATTGCTGCTTGCTATTTCGATGGCCTTGGTTACAACACCATTCCCAAGGGCAGTTCAAACCACGTGCTTGGCAATACTCAACTTGAACTCAGCGGCATTGAACACAGTCGCCGGCGCAACCTCTATGGCCGTCACTTAGTGGGTGCTGCACTCACCAAACGCATTGGCGCTATTTGCAAACTTGCTAACGAAATGATTGATGAATGGTTTAACCCTGAATCGGGCATGACCGAATACGACCCAGCAACTGGCAAGTACACAATGGAGCTTGGCAAAGCATTTGCTAATGAGTTCCCTATTCGCGTGGTATGCCAGGTGCTCGGCTTCCCCGATGAGGCCCGCGACAAGTTTTACTACTGGTACAAATACATGATGGGCGGCATTGGTGGCCGCGACTACGAGCAAAAAGGCCTCATGGCTCGCCAAGACCTTGAAGATTTTGTAGAAAGCATTGTTGAAGAGCGTCGCTTGAAGCCAAACTTTTTGCTCGATGATGAAGGCAACGAAGTTGCGCCCGACATCATTTCCGAACTCTGCAAAACCATTGTCGATGGTGACGTACTTTCCACCGAGGAAATTACTTCAAACATTGCACTCATTGTTGGCGGTGGCGGCGAAACCACACGTGGCGCCATTTTGAACATGTGGTACCTGTTGTTACAGCATCCCGACCAAATGGAAGCAGTACTCAACAACGACCCGCTATGGGATGCTGCGTTTCACGAAACTCTGCGGCACTCCTCATCTATTGGTGGTCAACCACGGCAAAACACATTTGACGTTGAGTTGCAGGGTGTCAAAGTTCCAACAGGTTCACTCATGCACATGGTTGACTTTTCAGCAAACCATGACGAGCGCATCTTTGCTGACCCCGAGAAGTTCGATATTTTTCGCAACGACCTCTACAGCGAAAAAATTCTGCGTTCGGGATACAGCAAAGACGGCCGCACCAACCACATGGCATTTGGCGTGGGGCCACACCTCTGCCCTGGAGCATGGATCTCGCATCAAGAAGGCAGCATCGGCTCAAGCATCATGTCGAAGCGCATTAAGAATGTGCGCATCGCTACCGACCGCATGGCAAAAGATATTGACGGGGTTTCCCTTGCCCCTATTGGACTTGGCGCTATTAGCGAACTCTGGCTTGAATTTGAGGCAGTGTAAAAATGTCTGCGGACTACGGAACCCCCACCATTGAGCATGAGTCGCAGTCGGGCGACGACGAGGCCGGCTATCGCAGTTACGAGGTCTACCAACGTGAACGCGTTGGTTCACCGCCCCCAGTTAAACCAGGGCAATTGCGCACGCAAGATTACCTCGACGACCCCTACACACTTCTTGCGAACCTTCGCAACTACGGGCCATCGTTTCGCGACTGGCAGGGTAATGCCTTTTGGATTACGCACTACAACGACGTCACTTCAGTACTTGTAGATTCTGCAAACTTTGCAACTCGTTCAAAGCGTTGGTTTTATGGTCTTGCTACTTTTGGTCGCGACCTGCGCAACAACGTTCCCTTTCTTACTGCGCAAGCCGCAGGCATCGACAAACACGCACCTGTTGTTGCGCGCGAAATAGTTGAAGCCTTCGCAAAGCGCGGAACCGCCGACCTCGCTACCGAATTTGCCGCGCTTTTCCCTTTGCAATTACTAGGTCGCACATGGGGCATTCCCGATGCAGACCTGCCTGTGTTTGTTGAACGCTATTTGCGCATGCAACGTGGTTCTAGGTGGAACGTTGCCAACCAAGAGGCCGGCAAACAAGCAATGCTGCAACTTGTTAGCTACTTCACTCCTTTACTTGCCGCACGCCGTGCCGACCCGCAAGACGATGTGTTGTCTGCACTTGCCACATTAGAAGTAGACGGCCCCGCAATTGACGCCCACGATGTTGTTGCAACGCTGCTCGAAGGCGACCACGAAACACTTCATGGCGCACTTGCCAACATGTGGTTTTTATTGCTTACTCACCCCGACCAACTCAACATGGTGGACAACACCAGGCGTTTAGTGAAATACGCTTACCTCGAAACTTTGCGCCACTCCACTCCGGTGTTGAGTGGCGAGCGATTCGCGAAGCGCGAAGTAGAACGTTTTGGTTTGCTCATTCCAGAAGGTGCACTAGTTATTTGTTCTGCAGCTGGCGCAAACCGCGACGGAACAATTTTTGCCGATGCCGACCAATTCATTGTTGGACGTAAAGACCTTGTGCAACGTGAACCTCGCGGCCAATACCGCGCCGACGGTTTGCCCGCAGGCATTACACCAGCACTTGGTACACCTTCAAAGTTCCCCGCACTTCCCGTCGGCAGGCCGCGTTCGCTATACGCAATTACTCGCGATGTTGCAACCATTGCGTCGCACGCGCTTCTTGATGCAACAAACAACTTGCAACTCGCAAAAGGTGCACAGCCGAGGTTGAAGTCACGCGGATACGGCGAACTTCATACGTGTTGGCACCTGCCAGTAACTTTCACCGCAAAATAATTGCAGTGTAAATGGGCTTTATTGCCCGCCCGATACCACGATGTTCTGACCCGTTACCCACGAACCCGCAGGTGAAGCAAGCCAAACCACTGCCGCAGCACAGTCGGTTGGTGTACCCAAGCGACCAATAGGAACGCGTGCGGCAATGGCAGGCAGCATTTCCTCGGTAATTCCACCAATTTTGAATGTCGACTCGGTTGGCACGTTTCCAGGAGACACGATGTTGGAACGAATTCCCTTTGGTCCGAGTTCTGTTGCCATGGTGACCGACAATGCGTTCATACCAGCTTTTGCTGAACCGTAAGCGCTGAAGTTCACAGCAGCTTTCAAAGCAGCGATGGAAGAAATACCAATGAGGCATGAGCCTGGCTTCATAATTGATGAACATGCTCGCGATGCCACGAAGTGTGGGCGCAAGTTCAGAGCATGCTGGTTGTCCCAGTGCCATTCAGGAAATTCATCGAACGAAAAGTTGCCTGGGTGGTCTGACGTACCAGCGTTACTTACCCATGTATCAATGCGACCAAAAGTGCTCATTGCTGCATCAACAAGAGCAGGAATAGTTTCTGCGGCAGTGATGTCGGCAACTACCTTGATGGCCTTGCGTCCGCGCTTGGCAATTTGCGCTGCTACTTCATCGAGTTCATTTTCGCGGCGAGCAGTAATAATGACGTCGGCACCGGCATCTGCCAGACCAAGCGCAATACCGCGGCCAATTCCTCGGCCAGCACCCGTTACTACGGCAACGGTGCCATCGAGACGAAAGAGATCCATGACATTGGCATCTGCAGGGTCGAGTGGGGTCTGAGTACGGGAAAGGTTTTGAGACATGGCAAACTTTGACACATCACCAGAGGAGGAAAAGAATTGAACGACTCAGCCACACCATCAGGCGCACTTGCCAACCCCAAAGGGTTTAAGTTCCCCGGCGGCAAATACACCATTGCCCATTGGGAAAACTTCTTGCTCACCGATTGCACCACATCGGCGCAGCTTCCCGACAAGCTTGTGCACCCTGTTGCGCTCTTCCATGTGCCCATTCTTGGCTCTGGCGTGAACATCGCAAAACTGTTTGAAGTGTGTGGCGCAGAAGGCCCAGGTTCAGTGGGGCTCGACGGTTACGACTGGGAGTACTTCAGCAACTTGCGCATCGACATTGAGTACGACGTACAAGGCTCAATTATTCATTGGGAAAATCATGTTGATGAAAACGGTGTTGGCTACGACGCCATGAAATTCCAAATTGAATTGCGTGATGGCAACACACTTGCTGCACGCATTACCAACTCTTGGCGCTTTCGTCGTGGTGGATATAAGCAAGCCCTGCAAGCAAAAACTGCAGATGAAGCAACTGCAAAGCCACTCGCAACTTTCCCTGAATTTCATGTTGATGGCGTGAGCGCAGAACGCATGAAAACTATGGCAGCAATTTTGCGCGACCCATATCGCGTGCACTGGGATCGCGAAGCAACTACTGAAATGGGTTTGAAGGGTCGGGTCATTAACCAAGGTCCGCTCAACTTGAGCTACATCGTGAACTCCATTCACTCATTTGCTGGTCCCGGCTCTGTGCGACGCCTCACCGTTGCATTCCATCGCCCTGTTTTCGATGACGATGTGCTGGTTGCTGGCGGCGAAGTGCTGAGTACCTCCGATGGCGTGAGCACTTGCAATGTGTGGCTGAAGCGCGGCGATGAACTGATGGTCACGGGAACCGCCATGGTTGGAGCAGCCTCTTAAAAAATTCTCATCCGTGATCTACTTGTAGTCCACAAACAAAACCCCCTCAAACCACACTTTTGAGGGGGTTTTGTGTTGAAAAGGCCTATGTACCCACGGGTAGTTTTTGAGTTTTGCAACCCGGCATAGAGACATTTCATTTCCATTTCAACCCCGGTCGTTCTGCGTTTACTTTTCGATGTGACAATGGTTATAGTTGTTTCACCGGCATGCCGGTTGTCACATCAATCGGGCCAATCGGCTCAACCTATAGGGGGAATATTGAAGAACCAAAAGAGGAAATTGTTGGTTCCCATTGCACTTGCTGTTTCAGCAGCACTTGCATTCGGAACAACATCCGTTTCAGCTAAGGCTGGCAACGGAGCAGTAAAAGCAGCTGCTAAGTGTGCAACAGCACTCAACCCAGCGCTTGACAAAAAAGATGGTGCCGGAGCTGCTCTTCTTGCACGTGCTATTGCCTGTGGCAATACCAACCCAATGAAGGCATCAGGCAAAGCAATCAAGATTGGCCTTTTGAACCCAGAAGGTCCAGTTATCAACTTCCCTGAGTATCGCATTTCAGCACAAGCTGCAGTCGACTACATCAACAAGGAACTTGGCGGCATTGGTGGCGACCCTTCAACTGGCAAGGCCGGCGTACCAATCAAGCTTGAAGTATGTAAGTACAACGCGTTAGTTCCTGCGGAACTTCCTGGTTGCGCAAACACACTTGCAGCGAAGAAGCCACTTTTGGTGTTTGCAACTTTGGCATTCGGTGCAGATCACATTGCGATCTTCACCAAGACAAAGACCCCAATCATCATTGGAACACCAATCTTCCCAACTGACTTCTCTACCCCTGGCGCATACGCCATCGGTGGCGGTGGCGGTTGCTTGGGTGTTCACCTCGGAATCGTTTGGTATGCAACTCAAGTATTGAAGAAGACACGTGTAGCAGTGCCCTGGGCAAAATCTGCTCCTGGTATCTTCTGCTTCAACGACCTTGAGGCAAAGCCACTTGACACACTTGCAGGTAAGACTTTGTCTGGAACAAAGATTGTTTCTACCTCAAAGTTCTTGGGCAAATCACCAACACTCACCTATGAGCAGTACCCAATTCTTACCGGTGCAGCAGACGTGAGCCCAGAAGCAACCAAGATCATGGCATTCAAGCCAGACGTGATGATTTACTCCAACCAAGGTTCAGAATGCTGGACCATGGTGAACGCACTCATCAAGTTGGGTTGGACTCCTGCAACATTCCCCATCGTTCTTACTGGTGCTTGCATCGATATACCAACAATGACGAAACTTGGAGACAAGATCAAGGGACTCGTCACCGTTGGTGGCTTGAGCATTCTTGACCCAGATGCACTTACTGGTGCATACAAGACAGATGCTCTTACCTACGGAACCAAGATGTACACCTACTCCAAAGACCGCAAGCTCACTGGAACAGGCTTTGCAACGCAAGGCTTCGGTGGCATCATGACCATTTGGCAAATTGCTTCAGAAGTAAAGGGCACATTGACTGCAAAGGCAATGACCGACATCTTGAAGAACACAAATGGTCACCGTGCATTCGGTTCAACAGGTTTGTTCTGCAAGGCTGCGTTTGCACCGTACACATCTGTATGTGCAAGCCAAGTCAGCGCAAGCATTTGGGATGGAGTTGCACTCAAGGCCGACAAGGCAAACCAGGACTTCTCTGGCTTGTCACTGCTCGGTAAGGGTGACGCACTTCGTCTTGCTGAAGTAAAATAATTATTACGTAATTAATGCTGAATAAATGAAAAGGGGGAGGTGCTCCTCGGAACACCTCCCCCTTTTTTATACCTAAAATCACAAAGAGGCTGAGGCAAAATCACTGCCTAGCAACAGAACAGCGGGGGGAAATGAAGGAAGCAATTGCTTATTCAATTATGGGTTTGGGGGCTGGAGGTTTCTATGCCCTCATGGCCATGGGAATCGTGGTGGCCTATAAAGGTTCCGGTGTTATTAACTTTTCACACGGAGCCATTGCGATGTATGTCGCATTCCAGTTTTACAACTTGCGCACGGAAGGAATCTTTCGCCTGCCGTGGTTCGATATTTTGCCCACTTCGTGGCTCAACATACCTGTCAGATTTAATCTGACCGATGGTCAGCCGCTGAACTTTTGGCTGTGCGTGTTACTTGCACTGCTTACATCGGTCTTGATAGGCGCACTCATTCACTACTTAGTTTTCAAACCCTTGCGTAATGCTGCGCCGTTGGGCAAAGTAATTGGCGCAATTGGAGTCATGACATACTTCCTCGGTGTTGCCTCTCTTCAGTTTGGCTCCACCATTCCTAACCCTGAAGCTGTTCTCTTCAAAGACGAACTCTTCCAGAACTTTCTTGGTCTGGGTTTACCAGTGTCGGTCGAGGCTCTTGCTCTCGCCGGTTCGGCAATCATCGTTGGTGCAGTCTTGTGGGCCATTTTTCGCTACACCCGCACAGGGCTTGCCACGCGCGCAGCTGCCGGCAACGAAAAAGGTGCAGTTCTATTGGGCTACTCGCCAGATAAATTAGCGCTCTTCAACTGGGTTCTCGCTGCACTTCTTGCAGGACTCGCCGGAATCTTGGCCGGAACAGTGACCGGATCTTTGAGCACCGGTAAGTTTACGGCGCTCATTGTTCCAGCACTTGGTGCCGCCCTCATCGGTGGAATGTCATCAATTCCATTGGCAATTGGTGGTGCACTACTCATCGGCGCACTCCAGACTTTCACGAGCACCTGGATGGTTGGTGAATCTTGGTTCCCGTCGTGGCTGCAATCGGGAGCGCGCGATGCCATTCCTCTCATCATTATTGTTGCAGTGCTCTTCTTGAAAGGTAAGTCGTTGCCGATTCGAGGCAACATTGAAGAGAAGCGCCTACCGCTTGCTCCATATCCGAAGCGTGTTGGTAAATACGTCGCCATCTTTGTTCCCCTTGGTTTCCTCTTTGCTGCTGGCCTTCCCGGAGACTTCCTCTGGGCCGGTCTCACTGGCAACTGGGGCTTTTCATTTACCGCAAGCCTCGTTGCAGCAATGTTTGGTCTGAGTTTTATCATTCTCGCCGGTTATGTGGGACAGATCTCGCTCGTACAAATTTCGCTAGCCGGAACCGCAGCATTCGTTACCGCACGATTTGTGGCTAACGAAGGTCCATCTGCCGAAAACCCATTTGCAGTTGGTGGGCCGCATTGGCCGTGGCCTCTTGCTTCGCTCATGGGAATCATTGCAGCGGTCGTTGTAGGACTCATCGTTGCAATTCCCGCGTTGCGAATTCGTGGAGTTCAACTTGCGGTAGTCACCATCGCCGCATCAATCTCAATGTGGACTTTGTTCTTCGACAACCCTTCAGCAACAAAGTTGCAAGGTGGTTCTGCTTACGAATTCGGCACACCTTTCTTCTTCGGCGTCGATATTGGTTCCACAAGTAGCAGTGGCCTTACCGACAACCCCAGGTACACACTGTTTTGCTTAGTTGTGCTGGCAGGTTTATGTGTTGTTGTTGCAAACCTGCGACGCGGTTCTACTGGCCGTCGCTTCCTAGCTGTACGAGCAAACGAACGTGCAGCCGCATCGGCCGGAGTGAGCGTGCCGAAAACAAAAACCCTTGCTTTCGGTATTGCGTCAGCAGTTGCGGGTGTTGCCGGCGTTATGACCGCATACCAGACGGGCAGCACCGCTGCTACAAACTGGGAATACGGTATTGGTTTGTCGGCACTAGCGTTTTGCTACCTCGGTGGCATCACCTCTATTAACGGCGCCATTCTTGGTGGCATGATCGCCGGCGGTGGAATTGTCAATACCTTCGGTAGTTTCCACTCACCTGGGCTGTACTCATATACAGCGATTCTTGGGGGTTTGGGAATAGTTTTAACAGCAATTATTCACCCGGCAGGTCAGGCTTCTATTTTCCAACCGCTCATGCGCCACTTCGGCTCATGGCTCCTCACCGCTCGAGGAAAAGAATGGGGTGTTGTTCTCAAACGACTCTGGCCATTCCTTCTCGGTGGCGGCATTTGGGGTGCCGTCGGTATTAACCCATGGCGTACCGATAGCTGGAACCGCGGATGGGCGATTGTTTTGGGCATTTTCCTCGTGCTCTTCGTTCGCAACATCGTCAACCAAGTCAAAGCAGTAAAGGCTGCTAAGGCACTACCCGATACCAACAGTCTCCAGGAGGTGACAGCATGAGTGCACTACTCGAAACAAACGAACTCACCGTTTCCTACGGCGGGTTGCATGCAAACTCCAATGTCAATATCAAAGCCGAAAAAGGCAAGCTCACTGGGCTCATTGGCCCGAACGGCGCCGGCAAGACCACATTCATTGATGCCATCACTGGTTTCACAAACGTGTCGTCGGGTCGTGCAGAGTTCAACGGAAATGATCTTGCTGGTGTTATACCTTCCGATCGAGCAAAGAGCGGTCTGGTACGTACCTTCCAATCACTCGAATTGTTCGAAGACTTGACGGTATGGGACAACCTCATTGTGATGGCAGAAACGACCAAATGGTGGTCGTTTCTTGCCGACATCGTGAAGCCCAATCGAGTGCTTGGTATTGAAGATCAAGCTGAATGGGCACTCAACTTGTTGGGTCTAGGTGAACACCGCGACAAGCTCACGCTCGACTTGTCACATGGTCAACGCAAGTTGGTCAGCGTGGCTCGTGCACTTGCGGCCAAGCCCAGCATGTTGTTGCTCGATGAGCCTGCTGCTGGTCTTGACACGGTAGAAAGTCAGCAGCTCGGAAAACACTTACGTGAAATTCTGAAGCAAGACATCAGCATCTTCCTCATCGACCACGATATGGGTCTGGTGCTCAGCGTGTGCGACTACATCTACGTTCTCGACTTCGGCAAAATTATTGCTGAGGGAACGCCCGAAGAGGTGCGCAACAACCCAGAAGTGAAGCGTGCTTACCTTGGTGAGACCGCAGGTGAAATGCAAGCAGAAGGTGGCGCTGCAGCAGCACGCTCACTAAGTGGAGAAGGGTGAACAACATGAGCGAATCACTACTCAACATCGTCAACTTGAATGCTGGCTACGGCGGTATTCCCGTCGTACGTGAGCTCAATATTCACGTGAACCCGGGCGAAGTGGTAGCACTACTTGGACCAAACGGTGCAGGTAAAACAACCACATTGCTCACCATCTCGGGCATCTTGAAACCCATTGCAGGCGACATTCAACTTCTCGGTAGCACCACCACTGGTGAGCGTCCCGAGAAAATTGCCCGTCGTGGGCTTGCACATGTGGCCGAAGACCGCTCTTTGTTCTTCGACCTCACCGTGCAAGAGAACCTGCGTCTCGGCCTCACGGGTAACCGTGAGACCCGTAGCAAGTCTCAAGAGAATGCGCTCGACATGTTCCCCGCACTTCGCCCACTCCTCGACCGCCGCGCCGGCTTGTTGTCGGGTGGCGAGCAGCAGATGCTGGCAATGGCTCGTGGGCTTGCTTCAGAACCAAAGATGCTTTTGGTTGACGAGATGAGCCTTGGTCTTGCTCCCATCATCGTGGAGCGAATGTTGCCCATTGTGCGTCGCATTGCCGACGACACAGGCGCAGGCGTACTCATGGTAGAACAGCACGTTGGCTTGGCATTGGCAGTTGCCGACCGTGGCTACGTACTTGCTCATGGTGAACTCACCATGGAAGGTTCTGCTCAGCAACTTCGCGACAACCAGTCGTTGCTCGAAGCTAGCTACCTGGGTGGCGAAGCCCACTAGAAATACTTTAAAAAGACCCCAGTCGAGAGGCTGGGGTCTTTTTTATTGCCCCACCACATGTTGAGCACTCATTCGCATGGTGCGTAATGCGCTTACGCATGAGCGGAGAATACTCCCCATTTGAATCTCTGATGAGTTGAAAGAGAACTTCACACGCGAATTGATGCGAGGTGGCTAGCGCTAACGCTGCACACGACTGTGCTAATCGCACTTCTATGCGTTGCCCGAGTTTGTAGACATTGCTCATTGAAATATCGAGACGTTCAGATAGTTCCTCCCGATTGAGTTCCTGGTCGAGATACAAATGCAAAAATTGTTGGTCACGGCTACAGAGTCCTTTTCGTGACGTCGTCATTGCGAAACATAACTCGCCCTTTTTGCTACTTACCTCGGTTGAGTAGACACGAAGGGGTTCGCCACCTACAAATAACCGCTGGTGCTGACGCAGATACTTGTACGACTCATTTTTGGCAATTGCGCGCACCCACGCCTCAAGTTTGTGGACGTTACGTAGTTGTTCAATATGCACACTTGCTCGCAAGAACGTTTCTTGCACCACATCGTCACTTGCTACTTGGGCCCCCAAGCGGCGCAGAACCACATTTCTTACGTCGCGCTCGCAGTCGGCGTACAACATGTGAAGCCCTAATGCGCTGTGCTGCTGCAAGGCGGCAACCACTACCGCGCGGTGACAAGTGGGATTGACCGTGTGCAGTTCCTGGAGATTCGTATGCACACCCCCCATGGCACTGGAATTACTTATGAAAGTAGTCCCATGCGTCAACTTTGTGAAGGGCGCTATGGCTTTCCCTATTGCATAAGGCTTTCTACGAACTCGGCTGTATATTTCCGAAGTGGTTTGTCGTCGCTACTCAACAGTTCTTGCACTCAGTGCCTGCCTTGTTGCCCTTCCCTCAATCATCAACATTCCTTCAGCCGAAGCAAAATCATCAAATAGTTCCTTTCTTGTTGATCATGTGCGGACAAAAGACCCAGTGGTGTTCATCACCATCGACGACGGTTCGGTGATCACAGATGGCGTTGTGGAACTACTGCTCTCGAGGAAGATTCCCGTTACAAACTTTGTTCTATCGGAAGCCTTGAAAACACATTGGAAAGCTCTTCACCGCATTCAACGCCCAGGTACATCTTTCGAAAATCATTCCGAAACACATCGCTTGATGAGCTCGCTTTCACTGAAAGAGCAAACAAAAGAGATCTGTCGTGCAAACGAGCATGTTCGCGGCAATTACAAGAAAATGCCTCTTTTCTTTCGACCACCCGGCGGTTCCCACAACAGCGACACAGTGATTGCAGCCAAAAAGTGTGGCATCCAAAAAATTGTGATGTGGAACGTTGAAGCCGACCGGGGAAAAATTGTGAGATCTGGTGGGGGTTCCCTACAACGAGGCGACATTATTTTGTTGCATTACCTCAACAGTTTGGAATCGAGCCTGAAGGTTGTGCTCGCAGAAATCAAACGACTCGGTTTACGGCCAGCATCGCTGCGCGATTATCTCGCGCCTGCATAAATCATTCACTTTTTCTAATACCCATAGGGGTATAGAGTGTTGACATGCAAATACCTGCCGAGACCACTGACGACCTGCAAAAACGCCTGCGCCGCATTGAGGGCCAAGTTCGTGGCATTCAACAGATGCTCAGCGAGGAGCGCGACTGCAGAGATGTAGTCACTCAAATCTCTGCGGCCAACAAAGCCCTGGAACAAGTGGGCTTCAACTTGGTGGCAGCTGGCCTCACCTGGTGCATATCGAATCCAGAGCAGTCCAAAAAAGAGGGCTACTCCATTGAAGACGTACAAAAAATGTTCGTGAAATTGGCGTAGTGACACTACTAATCCCGACCAACTAGGTCGGGATTATGGAAAATGCCGTTATCGTGGGTAGTGAACTATTCACCTTCAAAGGAGAACAACATGGCACTTCGACTTGGCGATATCGCCCCCGACTTCACCGCAGAAACCACACAAGGCACCATCAACTTTCATGAATGGCTTGGCACCTCGTGGGGCGTACTTTTTAGTCACCCGAAAGACTTCACGCCAGTGTGCACCACTGAGCTTGGCTACGTAGCAAAAATCAAGCCAGAGTTCGACAAGCGCAACGTGAAAGTCATCGGCTTGTCTGTTGACAATGTTGAGTCGCACCTAAAGTGGGAAGGCGACATTGGCGAGACACAAGGAACACCTGTGAACTTCCCAATGATTGGCGACCCAGAGCGCAAGGTAAGCGACCTGTACGACATGATTCACCCCAATGCAAGTGACACTATGACCGTGCGTTCAGTGTTTGTTATTGGACCCGACAAAAAAGTGAAGCTCACCATTACTTACCCAGCTTCAACTGGTCGCAACTTTGATGAAGTATTGCGTGTTATTGATTCATTGCAATTAACTGCTCAGTTCAAAGTGGCAACTCCTGCTAACTGGAAAGATGGCGGCGACGTCATCATTGGTGCAGTGGTGTCAGACGAAGAAGCAAAAGTACTTTTCCCGCAAGGCTGGACAACTGTGAAGCCTTACCTGCGCGTTTTGCCACAACCTAATAAATAATTTTTAGCAACTCACCCCAGCAAGTTTTTTTCCACCCACTCGCGCACCTGCGGCGCAAGGAAGTGGAGATGCTGCTGGGGTGTTTCGCGTATTTGGGTGGCACTAATAGGAACATTGATGCGATCTTCGTCGACCACTACTGCTTGCGCTTCTAAACGGTGGGCTAGTTCCGATACGTAAGAGTCAGAAGAGAACACCGCGTGCGGGCCAATGGTGTGAGGCCATTTACTGCGGAAAAGTGCAATCCACTTCGCCCATAACTCGTTGTCATTCCAGTTGGTGTCGAGTTCGTGAGCAACTTCTACCACGGTCACATTGGCGTGTAGTTCAGCAAGCCAGCCTGCACGTAAAGAACCAGGCACAAGTTCACCTGCACGAGTGTTAACGAAAACCACCAGCGCATCACATTGCTCTGCAGCAGCGTTAATGAACCATGAATGCCCTAAATGTGGCGGGTGGAAACGGCCCACAATAAGCCCAGTTGGGAAATGTTGCCGGGGTTGGTCGGTCCGATACGTCATAGGTGAGCTCCACTTGAAACGATAGAGCACATGGACGTCTTTGATGCAATGAACACCGCTCGCGCAATGCGATTCTTCAAGCCCGACCCGGTGCCAAGTGAACTCATTGAGAAAGTCTTGTGGGCAGCTACCCGCGCCAGTAGCCCAAATAACACACAGGGTTGGGATTTCATTGTGGTCACCGACCCCGAGGTACGCAAGCAACTTGGTGAACTCTTCTTGCCATTTGCCGAACGTGTTTCTAAATTTCCTGACCCGGGCAACAACACCGACCGTCGCACTTTGAAAGGTGCACAAAACCTTGGCGCCAACATGGGAAATTTCCCGTGCATTATTTTTGTTTGTGGCCGCAATATTTACCCTGCCGACAACCCACGTGAACCGTTCATGTATTCAGCGGTATATGCAGCGAGCCAAAACCTCATAGTTGCCGCGCGCGCACTTGGCTTGGGTGCAGCCTTCACCACTTTGCACGGAATGGTAGAAAAACAAATTCGCGCCATCTTGAACATTCCCGATGAAATGTATATTGCCACCACCATTCCCCTTGGCTATCCCGATGGCCCTGAAGGCCCCGTGTCGCGCAAAGACATTTCTGAGGTTGTGCACTACAACGGTTGGTAGTTATTTAAGCGCCTGGTGCACTGAGCACTGTGCGTTCCATCTCTTCAGGCTCGCAGCCCGAGACGATGAGCAATTTACTAAAGCCGTGAAAGAGCGCTAGCCCAATTCCCATTTCGGCAATTTGTTCAGTGGTGAACTCTTTTTTCATTTCGTCTTGAACGCTGGCGCCCGGAGCTCCTTGTGCTCCAAGAAATGCATCGGCAAAAGCTAACGCAAGTTTTGAGCGTTGTGGCAAGTCGGTGTCGTTGTAGCCATCATCAACTTTCGCAACGTCACTCTCAACCATATTTTCTTGCTTCACGACCGTGAAGCGCACATTGCGTCAATAACCGCAATCGGTAATGCGGGCGTTACGTAACCGTGTGGTTTCCTTCGTTACATGGTCAAGTTCACCACGTTGCCAAAATTCGGCATACAAGGTTGAGAATGCTTTTGCGAGTTGTGGTTGATGCCCGAGAATAGAGCCGAACACTGAACGTGCTGTTGGGTCGACAGGGTCAAGACGTGGTGTGCTCGACATCAGGCCACCTTTTCCAATTTGCCAAAGCCATCACAAAGCGCAACATGAAAAAGCATCGCCAAAATATCGGGAGTAGAAAAATACTTTCTCAACTTCTCAAACTGCTCGTCGGTTACGCTGTGCACGTCGAGCACGAACTGTTCAGTAATTTCCAAAATGGCTTTTTCACCTTCTGAAAATTCGGGCGAGGAATACCAACTCTTCATTTTCTCGCCAAGAGCGCTTTCTTCACGCTCTAAACCCAGCAATTGAGCAACTTGCAGTTCAATGAGGCTCGCGGTGCGACCCGGTGACGTGTGAGCTGCTTGGCCTCGCAATTCGTCGATGAAGGGGGCCAAATGTGTTTGGGCGCTGGCAATATCGGACGCATTCCACGCACCGTCGACCCATGAGTTGCGACCTTCAATATTTGCCACTAGACAAGCCTAGATGACTTCCACCACCCCCACTCTCGTTGCAGCAGCCGCTGCGCTCAATGCCTCGAAAATATATGGAAAGAACGACAGCGAGGTGCGCGCCCTCGACGACGTCACGGTCGACTTCGCTGAAGGCCAGTTCACCGCCATCATGGGGCCAAGCGGGTCGGGCAAGAGCACACTCATGCATTGCCTTGCCGGTCTCGACACCCTCACCTTGGGCAAAGTGTTCATTGATGGCACCGATTTGTCGGGTCTGAATGACCGCGAACTTACCGTTTTGCGCCGGGAACAAGTGGGTTTTATTTTCCAGGCGTACAACCTCATTCCCACGCTGACCGCGCTCGAGAACATCACATTGCCACTCGACCTTGGCGGCGTAGATGTAGACCAAGCATGGCTCAATGAAGTGGTGCACGCTGTGAAATTGGAATCACGTCTGACACACCGCCCCAGCGAACTTTCTGGCGGACAACAACAACGCGTAGCAGTTGCACGTGCACTTGCAAGCCGCCCCAAAATTATTTTCGCCGATGAACCAACTGGCAACCTCGACAGCAGGTCTGGCGCTGAAATTCTTGCCTTTATGCGTCACGCAGTGAGTGACCTTGGGCAAACCATTGTGATGGTTACTCACGACCCGGTAGCTGCTGCATACGCCGACCGCGTTGTTTTTCTTGCCGACGGAAAAGTAGTTGATGAAGTGACCTCGCCAACAAGCGAGCAAGTTCTCGACCGAATGAAAAAACTCGGGTCGTAACAGTGCCATCACCTGTCTTGCGCCTCACTATGCGTGGCGTCATTGCTCGCAAGTTCCGCATTCTTCTCACCGTGTTTGCCATTGTGAGTGGCGTTGCATTCGTTTCTGGCGCATTCATGCTCACCGACAGCGTAAAGACCGCTATCAACAGCCTTTTCGAAGAACTGCGCGGAGACATTGCGCTAGAGGTGCGCACACCCATTGCCTTTGGTGACGAAGCCAGGGCCGAACGTGACACTGTTCCCGCTGCACTTGTTTCTGGCATCGCCGCAGTTCCTGGCGTGAGTTCAGTTGAAATAAATATCACTCGCGAATCAACCATTGTGAAACCCGATGGCAAGCCATTGAAAACTTCTGGTCCTGCTTTTGGTATTTCCTGGTTAGGACAAGACGGTTTAGATGGTCGCACCATGCTTGCTGGCCGTGAGGCACGTGGCCCTGGCGAAGTGGCTATCGACAAAGCTTCTGCTGAGCGTGCAGATTACGTTCTGGGCGACACCGTCACCATCGTTGGTCCAACAGGTAAGGGCGAATTCACCCTCGTTGGCCTCACCGGAACTGGCGACACCTCTGGTGGTGGTGGCGCAAGTGTGTGCGCATTTGACCCTGCAACCGCCGATGCATTTCTCGGAGCAAAAGGTTTTGCCGATTCAATTTACGTTGGTCTCGAGAGCGAAGCTTCGCGCTCTACGGTGCAAAAAGAAATTGCCACCCTGATCACGAGCAAATACGAAGTGATTCCTGGTGAGCAATCGGCAAAAGAAACTGCTGGGGCAATTAATGAAATTATTGATATTTTTGGAAAGCTTCTTTTAGGGTTTGCGGCCATTTCACTTTTCGTCAGCGCCTTTCTTATCTTCAACACATTTGCCATCATCATTAGCCAGCGCTTACGCGAACTTGCTTTGCTCCGCGCAATTGGCGCAAGTTCATCGCAAATACGTCTCATGATCTTGGGTGAAGCAATCATCATTGGCATCATTGCTACTAGCTTTGGCATTTTGGGTGGTGTGGGCGTATCGAAAGGAATCACTGCGCTATTCAACGCAACGGGTGCTGCATTCCCGCCGGCAACTATCACCATTTCTATGCGCACAATTATTGTGGCGCTCATTGTTGGTATTGGCGTCACCGTTACCGCGGCCATGGTGCCCGCCTTGCGTGCCAGCAAAATTCCACCAGTTGCCGCAATGCGCCCAGAAATTGGTTTTACTGCGCTTCAACACAGCAAGCGCCTTGTTGTTGGCACCGCCACGCTTCTTGTCGGTATTGCCCTTCTCTGCCTTGGCCTTTTTGTTCAACCCGGTGGCTCCATCGGCATACTTGGCGCCAGCGGGCTCGGGGCCATCTTGCTATTCCTTGGCGTGGCGAGTTTGTCTACTTCTTTTGCCGCTCCTGCTAGCGCAGCAATTAGTCGTATCTTGCCGTTCCCACTATTGCCAATGACAGGCTCTGTGGCGGGCAGGCTCGCTAGTCGCAATGCTCAGCGCACCCCGCGCCGCACTGCAACAACCGCATCGGCACTCATGATTGGTCTTGCAATGGTCAGCACTGTGGCGGTCATTGCAGCCTCAGTTCAGAAGTCGTTCAAAGATCGCTTGCAGGGTTCTGTTACAGCCGACTACTACGTCACAAGCGACGGCTTTCAAGGTTTGCCACCGGCGTTTGGAGAAAAGCTCGCTGCACTTCCTGAACTAGGAAAGGTGTCGCCATTTCGTGCTGCAACCGCGCAAATTAATGGTGAAAAGAAACAAATTGGTGCAGTGAACGTAGAGATGGGCGACATCATTAACGTCAAGCTCACCTCAGGAAGTTTCGACACGCTTGGTGCAGGCAAAGTGCTTGTGCACCGCGACCCCGCCCGCGACCTTGCGCTGTCTGTGGGAAGTTCTGTTGAGGTCAAGTGGCAAAATGGCACTACTAGTAATCTCACCGTTGGTGGCATTTACGACGACTCGGCAATAGCTGGCAATTGGCTTGTGAGCCTCGAGGTTCTTGCGCAAGCATCTACCGCGCCGCCTGTCGATTTCTTCATTGGAGCCAAAATTGCCGATGGAGTTGAAATTGAGGCTGCCCGTGCTGCCGTCGACAAAGTTTCCGAAGAGTTTCCCAGTGCCCTGGTTCAAGACCAAGCCGAATTCCAAAAAAGCCAAGAAGACCAACTCAACCAGCTGCTTTTCATTGTGTACTGCCTGCTCGTGTTCGCCATTGGCATTGCTGTTTTGGGTATCGCAAATACCATGGCACTCTCCGTGTACGAACGCACTCGTGAGTTCGGACTCTTGCGTGCCGTTGGTATGAGCAAACGACATCTCAAGCGTTCCGTGCGATGGGAAGCCATCATTGTTTCCGTCTTTGGCGCATCACTTGGTATCGCTGTAGGTGTTCCTTTAGGTATTGCAGTTTCCATCGCACTTCCCGAGTCATTTGTTACTGGCATCAGCATTCCTATTAACACAATTGTTGTGGTGCTTCTTGCGTCCATAGTTGTTGGCATCATCGCCGCCATTGGCCCTGCACGTCGCGCCGCAAAGCTCGATGTCCTTGAAGCAATTTCGGCTATCTAATGTCACCAGAAAATATCACGCCAGAGATTATTGCATTTTTAACTGAGCGCCACTTAGCTTCACTTACCACGCTTCGCAAAGATGGCTCGCCACATGTTGTTCCTGTTGGTTTTAGTTTTGATGCATCGCGCAATGAAGTGCTCGTCATTACATTTGCGGGTTCTCAAAAAGTAAAAAATGCTGAACGCGGTGGCCGAGCAGTTGTTTCCCAAGTCGATAAGGGTCGCTGGCTTTCGCTTGAAGGAACCGCGCGCGTTGCTACCGATGAAGTTTCAGTGGCCCGCGGCGTTACCGGCTACACAGGGCGCTACCAGGCGCCTAAAGAGCGCGTTGACCGTGTTGTAATTATTATTGCTGTCGACAAAATTCTCGGTCGCGCGTAAGCCTTCAGCTAGCCGCTTGATCGCCGTTATCGCTAAATAAACCCTTATTTTGCACCATTTCAGAGATATACATTGATCCCGCAGGGTGGGGGTCAGTAAGCCGAGCAATGGGGTCAGAATTGTCTGGCTCTGGTGCTGGTGCACAACCTAATTGGCAACTCGGGCACCAATACAAAAGACGTTCTGGAGAGCCGTGATACTGCACCGCAATGACTCCACTACAACGCTTGCATGGTTGCCCATTGCGACCATAAGCAAAGAGATCTGTGGGTGACTCTGTATTTTGTTGTTGCAACAAAGCTGCTGCAGTACGCACAATTTCTACACATGTTGATTGTGGCAACAAACCTACTGGCGCAAGTGGGTGCACTTCACTAGACCATAAAACTTCACAGCGATACACATTGCCAATTCCTGTTGCCACATGTTGATCGAGCAGAACATCGGCAATAGCGATTGTTGGATTCTCATATGTCATTAATCGTCGCACACACTCGTTGATGTCTGCATTGGCGTCGTGCAAGTCGGGGCCAAGGCGACCAAAGTTCGGATGGCGAATAAAACTATCGGGGCGATACGTTTCCACATCGCGCGCATTGAAGCACACGGCGACCCAGTCGATTGTTTCTACAACAACTCGCGCCATGCGCTGCGGCTTACGCCATGTTTCACCGCGGCGGTACAACTCCCAACTTCCACGCAAGCCGAGGTTGGTGTGCAAAACAATGTCATCATCCCAACAGATTTCTAAATGGCGACCGTGTGACACTACGTCTTCTACGGTTCTACCGAGTCGCGGCATTGGCCCGCTCAACTTCTCTGCTTCAAAGCCAACAATTTGTTTGCCTACCAGCGCGGTGCGCAGTGCTGCAGCAGCACGATGCACGGCGTTCTTATCTGGCATAACTGAACAATAGACCTTGACACGGCATGCAATTCACCATTCGCAGTACGCTTCAATAATGAGCGAGAGTAACGAGCCAAGCGAAGTCGACGACCTCGCTCCTATCGAGCCCGTGCAATCCGACCTTCAGCGGGTGCGTCGTCAGCACGGCATGGCTGGGGCAATTCTTGCTGGTGGCATGTTTGCCCTCGACCAAGTGCTTGGGCGAAAGCCAAAAGAGCAACCGGCGGCGGTGCAAGAAGTTGCAGGCGAGCCAGGCGACATCGATTCTGCTGGTATCACCATAGACATCGACGAACATACGTCTGTTATTTCTCCCGCGCCACACAATCGCCCTGGTGTTCAGCGCATTGTACGCAAGCGCCGACGCGGCTAATTGCCCCTTAAGGGAGTTGGCCCACAGAAGCAAGGGCTAAACGAATAAGCCTGTCGTGTCCGCCCGTCATTTCACGACGTACTTCTTGGCTCACGGCTTCCTCTGGACTAAACCAAGCCAAGTCGAGTGCTCGTTGTGTTGGGCTGCATTCGCCGGCGACAGGTACAACAAATGCCAAACTCACTGCGTGGTGTCGCGGGTCGTGGAACCCACTGATGTTCGGATCTTGAAAATATTCCACCACGGTAAATGGCGAAGGTTCAGGTGGAAGTCGTGGAAAAGCCAACGGCCCGAGATCTTTTTCAAGGTGTCGCAACAACGCTTCGCGAATGCGTTCATTCAAGAGCACTCGCCCCGAGACCACCATACGGCTAATTGTTCCGTCGGCTGCTTGACGCAAAAGCATGCCCACATGCGTAACACGACCTTCTTCATCAACACGCACTGGCACTGCATCGACGTATACCAACGGCACACGATCGCGGATGTCGTTTAAGACGTCGGGCGATACCCAACCTGTTCTGGTGTCAATTTGATCGCTCACATCACCATCTTGCCAAACCCAAGGGTTCTCGGCGCGGTATGTCACGCTTTTCGTGACGCTGCGCGCCGAGAAAACTCATAGGACGGTTATTTGATGGCTGCAAACCCAAGATCGAGGTCGGCCAAGATATCGGCGATGGATTCAAGACCCACCGACAAACGCACGAGACCAGGGTGAACACCGCTCGAGAGCTGCTCTGTTTCAGTGAGTTGGCTATGTGTTGTAGATGCTGGGTGAATGACCAAGCTGCGCACATCGCCAATGTTGGCAACATGGCTGTGCAACTGCAGTGCTTCAACAAACTTCTGACCAGCCTCACGGCCACCCTTTACGTTGAACGCAATGATGGAACCAAAGCCACGGCCTTCGAAATACTTCTTCGCACGCGCGTGCCATGGACTTGAAGGCAAGCCTGCCCATGAAATGCTCTCAACGCCTGCTTGCTTGCCAAGGTAGTCAGCAACTTTTGCTGCGTTTTCCCAGTGACGGTCCATGCGCAACGAAAGAGTTTCTACACCCTGCAAGATGGACCATGCATTGAATGGGCTCACTGCTGAACCAAGGTCGCGCAACATTTGTACACGAGCCTTAATGATGTAACTGCCTGCACCGAGTGCTGGCCAATATGCAAGACCGTGGTACGACGGGTCTGGCTCGGTGAAGTTTGGAAAGCGGCCACTTGCCGAGAAGTCGAACTTTCCACCGTCAACAATTGCACCAGCAATGCTGTTGCCGTGTCCGCCCATAAATTTCGTGAGTGAGTGCACAACGATGTCGGCACCCCACTGCAACGGACGAATGCCGTAAGGCGAAGGAACGGTGTTGTCAACAATGAGGGGAACGCCTACATCGTGTGCAACTTTCGAAACACCTTCAATGTCGAACACATCGTTTTTAGGGTTAGCAAGAACTTCGCCGTAGAACGCTTTGGTGTTGGGGCGCACTGCGCTCTTCCACTGCTCAAGGTTGTCGGGATCATCAACGAAAGTAACTTCAATGCCCATCTTGGGAAGTGTGTAATGCAACAAGTTGTATGTTCCGCCGTAAAGCGAAGGTGAAGCAACAATGTGACTTCCTGCTTCAGCCAGCGTAAGAATTGCCAAAGCTTCTGCAGCCTGACCTGAGCTCACAACCAATGCACCTGGCAAACCCACAGCAGTAGTTGTTGCGCCTTCAAGGTCGGCAACGCGTGCTTCAAGCACTCCTTGTGTGGGGTTCATAATGCGGGTGTAGATGTTGCCAATTTCGGCAAGAGCGAAAAGGTTCTGAGCGTGAGCTGAGTCGCGGAACTGATACGACGTGGTTTGGTAAATGGGAACAGCACGTGAGCCCGTTGCAGAGTCTGGTGTCTGGCCGGCGTGAATTTGGCGGGTATCGAAACCCCAAGATGCATTTGTCATGGGAATGACTCTACCAACCAATTCCCGACCTAACGAGTCGGGTATTGCCATTGGCAAAATATTTTCAGAATTCTTTTAAAAAAGTGTCCAATTTTGAGGGGCTCAAACATCTATATGAGGAAGGTTTCCTCATATTTGAAATCTTCATCCCGCCACCCCTAATGGCGGGAAACGAAAAGGCGCCACCAAACGGTGGCGCCTTTTCACTTTTCATTTTTTCGGCGCATAGCGTCGCGATTTGCGATACATACGGCGCCGAGAACACTCAGCCGCCGGAGGCGTCGGACACCTTCTGCTTACCAGCCGAGATCCATGGCATCATCGAGCGCAAGCGCTTGCCCACTTCTTCAATCTGGTGATCGGCTCCAGCTTTGCGCAGTTCGTTGAACTTCACGCGGCCGCCTTCGCTTTCCGCAATCCATTCTTTGGCGAACTTGCCGCTTTGGATTTCCTTCAGAATTTTCTGCATTTGCTTTTTTGTGCTTGGTGTAACAATGCGTGGTCCACGAGTGACGTCGCCGTACTCGGCAGTGTCGCTGATGCTGTAACGCATTCCAGCAATGCCTTCTTCGTACATGAGGTCAACAATGAGTTTCACTTCGTGCAAGCACTCGAAGTACGCCATCTCTGGCTGGTAGCCAGCTTCAACGAGAGTTTCGAACCCTGCCTGCACAAGTGAGGTGACTCCACCGCACAACACCACCTGCTCACCAAACAAGTCGGTCTCAGTTTCTTCAGTGAATGTGGTTTCAATAATTCCGGCACGTGCGCCACCAATTGCTTGTGCATATGACAAAGCAACTGCTTTTGCGTTACCTGTTGCGTCTTGTTCTACTGCAATAAGGCAAGGCACGCCGCCGCCTTCGGTGTACGTACGACGCACTAAGTGACCAGGGCCCTTTGGTGCAATCATGATGACGTCAACACCCTTTGGCGGGCGAATGCGCTTGAAGCGAATGTTGAAACCGTGTGCAAACGCAAGTGCCTTGCCTGGCTTCATGTAACGCTTGATGTGATCGTTATAAGTTGCCTTCTGCTCGGTGTCGGGCATGGTGAGCATGACAAGGTCAGCCCATTTGCATGCATCAGCAATGCTCTTCACGGTGAGGCCAGCGGCTGCAGCTTTAGCAGCCGACTTTGAGCCTTCGCGCAAACCAACAACAACCTGCACGCCACTTTCTTTCAAGTTCAATGCGTGGGCGTGACCCTGCGAGCCATAACCAATAATGGCCACTTTGCGACCCTTAATGATTGACGGGTCAGTGTCTGCCTCGTAATACAATTTTGCTGCCATCAGCTTGCCTTTCCTTTCACAGCGCGGGAATGCGCTTCGCGATCGAGTTTTGGTAACGCAATACGACCTGTGCGCTGTAATTCCACAATGCCGTATCCACGTAGTAATTCTTCAAAGTCATCGAGTTTTTCGGGTGAACCTTCCAAAGAAAGGGTAAGGGCGTCGACCCCTACTGCCAAAACCTTCGCCTCGAAGATATTGGCTAATTCCACGATTTGCCCCCGATTTTCCCCATCAGAGCGGACGGTAGCCATGAAAAGCTCCCTTTCAACCGATTTTTGGGGGTCAAGTTCAGAGATTCTCACCACTTCAATGAGTTTGAAGAGCTGTTTGACGATCTGCTCGAGGGTAGTTCCCTCCACATCGACCACGATGGTGATGCGGCTGAACTGGGGGTCTTCCGTGGGGGCAACCGCCAGCGAGAAGATGTTGTAGCCGCGGCGGGCGAACAGGCTCGCCACCCGGGCCAACACACCGGCCTTGTTTTGTACCAGCACCGACAAGATGTGGTGACGCTGTGGAGTTGGGTATGTGCTCATCGTAGATACTCCCGACGCTCGTTTTGTGAAGGCGGCAAGATGATGTCGTCATTGCTTGCACCTGCAGCAACCATTGGAAACACTTTTTCAAATTCTTCAACACGGAAGTCAACAACTACTGGACGGTCGTTGATGCTGTTGGCTCGCTCAATTGCTGGCGCTACTTCTTCAGGTGAGTCGACACGAATACCAACACAACCCATTGCTTCTGCCCACTTCACAAAGTCGGGGATGCCACCGCCAAGATCAACTTCGCTATAGCGCTCGCCATAGAACATCTCTTGCCACTGGCGCACCATGCCGAGGTATGAGTTATTCAGA
>Ga0315905_10000223_pt1 | contig 62106 bp, 67 predicted proteins | sample LakEriMetagenome_5_FD_203522 | JGI IMG/M metagenome (GOLD analysis project Ga0315905, IMG submission 203522) | Freshwater fungal communities from buoy surface, Lake Erie, Ohio, United States - Buoy 4 MA121 | ecosystem: Environmental > Aquatic > Freshwater > Lake | place: USA: Lake Erie, Ohio...
ATTCCAGTTGCACGTGGGGCTCTTCGTCCCTTGCTCGGTCAGAGTCAGTACGCAGAGTATGTGCATGGCGCAGATGGCATGGGGGATTTAGGAATTTCTCCATCTAAGCGAAAAGTAGATTCACGTTCTGCTGTGGAACTACTTCGAGATTTGATCGAAAACTCTTCAGAACCAGTAACGATCGTTCCGCTGGCACCGCTAACAAACATCGCCTTGTTTTTGAGATCATTTCCGGAAACTGCAAAGAAAATACATAGAATCGTTTTAATGGGAGGTTCGGCATCTGCAGGTAATGCCACCGCAGCGGCAGAATTTAATGTCTGGCACGATCCAGAAGCTGCAGCAATTGTTTTTCAAAGTGGAGTTCCAATAACCATGTATGGACTCGATGTTTTTATGCGTCCTGGAATTACACGCGAACAAGCCAATGAGCTTCAAAAATCTTCCTCAAAGACGGCACAGTTCGGAGGCGCTCTCGCCTTAGCATTTATGGAGCGTTTGGGAGTTACTCCAATTACTTTGGGCGATTATGGAGCTGTCGCAAGTGTGATTCGCCCTGATTTGTTTACTACTGCGATGTTTGATGTGGTCGTAGATACATCAGCAGGTCCAGCACGTGGTCAGACAATTGTTGATAGACGTGATGCTTTTTTACGTGAACTTGAACCAATTGATTTAGAAGATTCGGCAAAAGTTCGTGTGACATTAGATTTAGATGTAGATGCTGTTGTAAAACTATGGCTTGACACCATTGAATCTAAACACTAGAACAATCAACCTTAATCTCTAAACACCGATGGTGTGCCAAATAGTTTTACTCTCTGTAAAGGCAGTAATTCTATGAGGACTAGCGCTCTTAAAACTATGAACTCTCTTGAGATTCTCTGCCCCAGCAACTTTTATCTCTGCAGTTAATTTAGAAGATAGCCCGGAGATATCCATGGCATCGATATCCATATGAGATGCCATCCAAGGTGCGATTTCATCTTTTTTACCCGTCAAAATATTAACTACTCCTGCAGGTAAATCACTTGTTGCTAGAACTTCCGCAAAGCTCATTGCAGACAAGGGCGCCTTAGTACTTGCAAGGATAATCACAGTATTACCGGAAGTAATAATGGGCGCAATAGATTCAATTAATCCCAGCAATGATGGGTTCTCCGGTGCAACTGCCGCCACAACACCCATGCTTTCTGGAATCGTAAAGTTATAAAAAGGACCAGCAACAGGATTATTTGAGCCAGTCAAAGATGAGATCTTGTCGCTCCATCCTGCATACCAAACTAAGGTGTCAACAGCTTGTAGAACTTCCTTCTCTGCTTTTACTTTTGTAGCGCCAGTTGTAATCATGATCTCTTCAATAAACTCGGATGTTCTGGCCTGCAGCATCTCTGCAATTCGATACAAAATCTGTCCACGGTTATATGCCGTAGCTTTACTCCAACCGTTGTGAGCTGAGCGTGCTGCAACAACTGCCTCTCGCAGATCCTTCCTTGAAGCAAGACATGGATTTGCAAGGAATGCGCCTTTAGAAGTTTTTACTTCATATGTGCGGCCAGATTCACTTCGAGGAAATGATCCGTTAATAAAGAGCTTGTAAGTTTTTTTCACATCGATGCGATTACTCACCTGCAACCCCCTTTAAGTACGCAGCCAAACCATGTCGTCCACCTTCGCGACCCCAACCAGATTCTTTATATCCGCCAAAAGGAGATGTCGGATCAAACTTATTAAATGAATTCGTCCAGATAACACCAGCTCGAAGGTGTTGCGCCGCCCACAACGTCCTTGAACCTTTCTCGCCCCAAACACCAGCAGATAAGCCAAATGGGGTGTTATTTGCCTTCTCAATTGCTTCCTGAGGGGTGCGGAAAGTTAGTACCGAAAGAACTGGTCCGAATATCTCTTCTCGCGCAATTCGATGCGCCGAAGTAACTCCTGTGAAAATTGTTGGTGCAAACCAGTAGCCCTTTTTGGGTAAATCACACGCTGGACTCCAACGCTGACCGCCTTCGTCATCTCCAACTTTTGCAAGCTCAACAATTTTCGCGAGTTGCTCTTTACTATTTATTGCGCCTACATCGGTGTTTTTGTCCAATGGATCACCAACACGGATTTTCTCCATCCGCTTTTTAAGTTTATGCAAGACCTCTTCAGCTACATTTTCCTGCAATAGCAATCTAGAGCCAGCACAACAAACGTGGCCTTGGTTAAAGAAAATACCATCAATAATTCCCTCAACTGTTTCATCGATTGCTGCGTCTTCAAAAACTATGTTTGCTCCTTTGCCCCCTAACTCTAAAGTCACACTCTTTTTTGTTGGGGCAACAGATCGAGCAATAATCTTCCCAACCTCTGTCGAACCAGTGAATGCGATTTTGTCTATTCCAGGATGATTAACAATAAGAGCGCCCGTTGATCCATCACCAGTGACAATATTTACAACACCTGCAGGTAGTTCAGCCTGTTGACAAACTTCAGCAAATAAAAGCGCAGTCAGTGAAGTTGATTCGGCAGGTTTTAGAACAACGGTATTTCCGGTAGCAAGTGCCGGAGCAACTTTCCATGCCAACATTAACAATGGAAAATTCCAAGGAATGATCTGTCCCGCAACACCTAATGGTTTTGGAGAACTACCAAGTCCTGCATATTCGAGCTTATCTGCCCAACCTGCGTGGTAGAAAAAATGTGCCGCAGCTAATGGGATATCGGTATCGCGCGATTCGCGGATAGGTTTACCGTTATCTAGAGTTTCTAAGACTGCAAATTCGCGAGCTCGCTCTTGTAAAATACGTGCAATTCTAAACAGATATTTTCCGCGTTCTTTGCCAGATGTTTTAGACCAGGTTGAGTTGTACGCCTTACGCGCCGCCTTAACCGCTGCATCGACATCACTTTTACCAGCCAAAGCAATTTGGCTAAGAATCTCTTCGGTGGCGGGATTAATCGTTGGAAAATGCTTACTTCCAGCAACAAACTTTCCGCCGATAAAGTGACCATACTTTGGCTTAATGTTGGTGATCGCGCGTGACTCTGGAGCCGGTGCGTATTCAAAACTCATCGATCTCCCCAATCCTTTTTAGCCCTGATCATCAACTAATCCACACTCACATAAGTAGGACTAGCGTAGTAGCCATTGTCCATTTTCATACGCTGCATCAAAAGATCATTGAGCAGTGCACTTGCCCCTATACGAAACAACTTTGAATTGAGCCATTCTTCACCAGCGGTTTCCTTCACCAGGACCAACTGCTTAATTGCATCCTTTGTATTTCGAATTCCGCCAGCAGGCTTGACTCCGATTCGCTTTTGAGTCATTTCGTAAAAGTCTCGAACCGCTTCGAGCATCACCAAAACAACTGGGGCAGTAGCTGCCGGTGCCACCTTGCCAGTCGAAGTCTTAATAAAGTCTGCCCCTGCAGCCATCGCTAAAAATGAAGCTTTTCGAACATTGTCATATGTGACTAATTCGCCAGTTTCAAAAATAACTTTGAGGTGGGCTTTGTCACCACACACCTGGCGAATGGTGACAATCTCATTAAAAACATCAATCAATCTTCCCTCTAAAAACGCTCCACGATCTATGACCATATCAATTTCACTAGCACCAGCATCAATTGCATCTTGAGTATCTAGAACTTTAACTGCAATAGAGGCACGACCAGATGGAAAAGCAGTTGAAACGGCAGCAACGGGTACGTGTTTTCCACCAATTAAATCAAGATGCTTACGAGCAACACCAACCATGTCGTTGTACACGCAGATGGCACCAACACTTGGAACGCTTGAATCAGTCGGATCTGGGCGCACAGCTTTTGTGCAAAGAGCTTGGACCTTTCCTACAGTATCTGCTCCTTCCAAAGTTGTTAGATCAACCATTGAGATAGCAGTGTCTATTGCCCATCGTTTTGAAGTTGTCTTAACACTTCTTGTTGCAAGCATGGCCGCACGTGCATTTGCTCCAACTTGATCTACGCCAGAGAGTTTATTCAAATAGGTTTTAAGCGATGCTTCACTACCATCTACTAATCCGTAAAAATTCACGATAGCAATTCCTTTAACGATGGTCGTAATTGACTTAAGATCTCTTGTGCGATTTCTTCACTCTTTTCAATGACCTCAATGTAACACTTGAGCTTTGCTTCAGTCCCACTTGGACGAATAATGACTCGTATCGGTCCTTCTAGCCAGATTCGCAAACCATCGGTTGGAGGTAATCCATCCGATGGTTTGGATAAGTCTTCTATCAATGTTACTTGCCGACCGGCAATCTGGTGTGGTGGATTGTTGCGCAAAGAGCACAGCAAATCCTTTACCTGTGAGATTTCATTTACTCTTATCGAGATCTGCTCTGTTGCATGGTATCCATGCAAACTCCAAATTTCATTTAGAAGATCGAGAATCGTTTTTCCATCACGCGCTAAATCTGTCGCAATCTGAGCAATAAAAATCGCTGCAGAGATGCCATCTTTGTCATTAACAGATTCAGGATCGACGCAGTATCCAATCGCTTCTTCATATCCAAATGAGAGATTTTGAATCTTTGAAATCCATTTAAATCCAGTTAGAGTTTCTTGAAACTTTATCGAACGGTTTTGAGCAATCTTTTTTACGATTGTTGAAGAGACTATGGTATTTGCAAAGACTCCATGATCGCTTCCTTCAGAGATAACATGAGCAAAAACAGCGCCCAACTCATCGCCATGGAGAATTCTCCAACCAACTTTTGGATCTTTGATAGCAACAGCGCAACGATCTGCATCTGGATCGGTAGCAATCACCAAATCTGCTTCAGATTTTTTTGCCATCTCTATGGCTAAATCCATCGCACCTGGTTCTTCAGGATTTGGAAAAGCAACTGTTGGAAAATCAGGATCAGGCTGGGCCTGCTCTAGAACGAGCTGTGGAGGATCAAATCCAGCAACTTTGAATACTGAAAGCAATGTTTCAGTTCCTACTCCATGCATTGCGGTGTAAACAATCTTTAACTTTCCTGGGTTCTGAGCCAACTTTGCTGTCCGGGAAACATATTCTTCAACTAGATGATCATCAACGATCTTCCATTTATCTGCTCGTGGAAGGCTCTTGGTTGATGTAACTTTCGAAATTTCATCGGCAATTAATGAATCAGCGGGTGAAGTTATTTGAGAGCCCCTATAAATTACTCCATCCACCGTTCCACCGAGATAGACCTTGAAACCATTATCTTTTGGTGGATTGTGACTGGCTGTAACCATGATCCCAACATCACAGCCAAGTTCTTTTGTTGCAAAAGCCAGAACAGGAGTTGGTAAAGGATGTGACAAAACCATTGTTGTCATTCCGGCTCCAGAGAAAATCTGTGCGGCCTCGAGTGCAAATTCCTTAGATCCATGACGGGCATCTTGTCCGATAACAACTGAATTCAAACCATGTGATTTCATGTATGCAACTAATCCTGCAGATGTTCGGGCAACAACTGCTCTATTCATTCCAGATGGACCGGGGCGAACTGGCCCACGCAAACCTGCCGTACCAAACTGCAAGAAACCATTAAAACATGCGCGAAGCTCTACTTCATTATTGGAATCAAGCCAGTTTTGAAGTTGGGTAGCGGTATTCGAATCTGGATCATCGAGAATCCACTCTTTAACTTCCTGTAAAAAATTCTGGTCCATAGCTTCAGAGTAACTTTGGAATTACACCTTTAAGGAGAGAGCCCATTCGATCGGCAGCTGCTTTACCAGCGGCAATGACTTCTTCATGGTTTAACTTCTCGCCGGTGACACCAGCAGCAGCATTTGTTACCAGTGAAATGCCTAGAACTTCTGCACCAAGTGCATGCGCAGCGATAGCTTCTGGGACCGTAGACATACCTACTAAATCCGCGCCCATTGTTCGCATCATCAAGATCTCTGCTGGCGTTTCATACGTTGGTCCACGCCAGTGAACATAGACACCCTCTTGAAGAGATGAATCCTCTTTTTTCACAATTTCGCGAATGCGCTTGCTGTAAAGGTCAGTTAAATCTACAAAAGTTGCACCAGATAATGGCGAAACGGCCGTTAATGAGATGTGGTCACGAATTAATACTGGCTGGCCAACTTTGTAAGCTGTATTGATTCCTCCACAAGCATTAGTCAAAATAATTATTTTGCAACCAGCTTTGACCGCTGTTCGCACACCATGAACTACTGGCTCAATACCCTTACCTTCATACAAATGAGTTCGACCCAGAAACACAAGCGCACGCATTTTCTTACTACCTGCATCGATTTCATATGATCGCACCTTGCCCGAATGGCCTTCTACAGCAGGAGGCAAGAATCCGGTCAATTCTTCAGCATTACATTCAAATGCAGGAGCGCCAAGTGCATCAACGGCGCTGACCCAACCAGATCCCATTACAAGTGCAACATCATGTTTAGCGATGCCTGTTTTCTTAGCAATTTCATCCGCCGCAGCAACAGCGGCTGCAAGGGGATCGCTGTATAAAAGATCAGATTTGCTCATGGCTCAATACTGTCACAAAGTTTGATTTCATTATTGCATCGCCTTGAATTGAGGCCATGAGAATCCAAGTTGAGCACTGGCCATCCTTAAAAACGGCATCGAAATTCCTACGACATTAGTGTAGTCACCATCAATGCTGGAAATAAATGGTGAACTAAATCCATCGAGTGTGAATCCTCCAGCAACATGTAGCGGTTCTTCAGTTGCTACATAATCAATTATTTCTTCATCACTTATATTCGCAAAATTTACTCGAGTTGTTACTCGATCAGAAATCTCTCGATCTTTAAGAGTATCGATAATGCAATGTCCAGTATGTAAAAGCCCGCTGTTGCCCCGAACTCTTTTGGCTCTTGCGATAGCGATCTCCGGGGTGTCCGGTTTACCAAGAGATTCACCTTCAAACTCAAAAGTCGAATCACATCCAATAATAATTGCCGGAAAATCTATCTGTTCGCGGACTGTATGTGCTTTTGTGATGGCAAGTGCGATGACCATATCTGATGGACTCATCGAGTTAAAGAACTCTGTTTCTTCATCAACATTACTGACCATAATTTTTGGCGAGAGCCCAGCCGATTCAAGTAAGCGGCGACGACTCTTTGAGGCAGATGCTAGAACAATTGTTGGATTCGTCGAAGGCACGGGTTAAAGGTACTCGTTAAATTGCATAAATCAATTCATGAAATCTAGTTTATCGAATTCGAACTACTAGGATTATCGCGTGAAGAACTCATTTCCAACCCTAGGAGTTATAGGTGGTGGAGAGCTTGCTCGAATGTGTGTGGCACCTGCTGCAGCCTTAGGGATCGATCTTTTGATATTTGTATCAGAACCAAATGATCCAGCGGCACAGATTTGTAATCACGATATTGGAAGTTACAAAGACTTAAGCGCAATTCGTACATTTGCCAAAAACTGTGATGTGATTACTTTTGTAGATGAGTTAATTCCACTCAGTGTTATCAGAGCAATCGAGGAAGACGGCGTAGTTGTGCGTCCCTCTTCGGCAGCTTTAGAATTTTCGCAAAGTGAAGAAGCATTGCGATTAAAGCTTCTCGATTATCCCGGACCTGAATACAAAACGAAAAACGGAAAAATTCCAATTGAAGGACAACTTGATATTGATGTCGAGATAATGGTTATTGTTGCCCGCTCACCACACGGCCAGGCAACAACATGGTCACCGACTATGGATGTGCAAAAAGATGGAATAAGCGTTATGTCGATTACACCTGTGCCACAACTTTCTCAAGATTTAAGTGAGCGAGTACAAAAGATTGCACTTGAAATAGCAGAAATTGTTGGTTTAGTTGGTGTGGCTGCTGTAAAAATGTTGGTAAAGCAAGAAGAAATATTTGTAAATGATCTTGCAATGGGCCTCCACGATTTAGGGTTATGGACAATAGAAGGTGCACGGACTAGTCAGTTTGAACAACATTTGCGAGCAGTTCTAGACCTACCTTTAGGAGATCCAACAATGACTGCACCAATAGCTGTTGTGGGAAATCTGGTTGCCGGCAGAAAAATAGATATGTATCGCCCCTATTTGCATTTGATGGCAAGAACTCCAGCCCTTAAATTTCATCAGTATCGAAACGAAGTGAGTCTAGGAAGCAAGGTCGGTCATATAACTTTACTGGGGGACCGCCTCGAGGATCTAACTAGTGAGATCCAACATGCGATTGACTATATAAGTGGAGAGATTGACGAGTGATTTAGTTTAGTCAGTGCGACCTAGTGCCCGAAACTTCCAACCAGCTTTGCGCCAAAGCTCTCGATCTAACATATTTCGACCATCAATAATTATTTTATTCTTTACCAATGAAGAAATCGTAGCAGGGTCAATCCGTCGATACTCTTTCCATTCAGTTAAATGTAAAACTAAATCTGCATCTTTGAGTGCATCGTTGACATTGATAGCGTATTCCAAATTCGGGAAACGTATACGTGCAGGTTCAATGCCTTGGGGATCGTTAACAACTACCTGTGCACCAGCTGCATTTAGTTGGGCAGCAATATCTAGGGCTGGGGAATCACGAACATCATCACTATCTGGTTTGAACGTTGCACCCAAAACAGCAATTTTGTACTCAGATAAATCTTCAGAGAGCTCACTACGGACTACATCGATCACACGCAGACGAGCACGAAGATTAATTGCATCAATCTCACGCAAAAATTCCAATGCTTGCTTTGCGCCTAACTCTTCTGCTCTGGCCATAAATGCACGAATATCTTTTGGAAGACACCCTCCTCCAAAACCGATTCCAGCTTGTAAGAACTTGTTTCCAATTCGAGGGTCATAACCAATTGCCTTTGCAAGCACAGTCACATCACCTCCGGCTGCCTCGCAAATCTCAGCCATTGCATTTATAAATGAAATCTTTGTCGCAAGAAAAGAGTTTGCAGCAACTTTTACTAATTCAGATGTGGGCAAGTCGGCACGTATCCAGGGTGTTCCAAGATCAAGAATTGGCTTATAGACTTTTTTGAGAATATCTTCGGCCAAATCATTAGCTACACCTACAACTAATCTGTTTGGCGTCAAAGTATCTTCAACTGCAAAGCCTTCACGAAGAAACTCTGGATTCCAGGCCAAATCGGATTGCGGTGCGCTTTTTGCTAATTCTTCACGGAGTGATTGTGCTGTTCCTACAGGCACAGTAGATTTACCAACAACCAATGAACCTTTCTTTAAATACGGTGAAATTGCGGCAACAGCTGATCTTACGTACGTTAAATCTGCAGCTAGGCCATCTTTGCTCTGTGGAGTTCCAACACAAATAAAATGAACATCGGCATCTACAACAGCCGAAACATCTGTTGTAAAAGACAGACGTCCAGATTTCATCTCTTGTGCCAAGAGTGTGTCTAAACCTGGCTCATAAAATGGCAATTTTCCACTTTGTAACTCTGCAATTTTTACAGGATCGGTATCAACGCCTACTACCGTGTAACCAAGTGAGGACATACAAGCTGCATGGGTTACGCCTAGATAACCGCAACCAATAACGGAGAGTTTTTCATCCATGATATTCATTTTACTTCAACTCTCCACATGGATTTTCATCGGCTGTACGAGTCTTAAATTTATCAATGACAGTTGGGGTTGGTTTACCTGATTTCGAGGGTGATGGTTCAACGATATCGGTTAAGGGAAGATCTTCTCTCAGTCTGTTAAACAATTCAGGGGCTAAAACTGAGTCCCATTTTACGACCGAACCAACTCCATCAACTCGAGCATTTGTATTTCCTAGTGGAATAGTAAGAGTTCTAACGTTGCTGGCAGATAAATTCTTTAACTGTTTTGCAAGTGTCAGCAGATCATCCTTGTTTAATTCGGCATCAGTCTTTACCGTTGCGATGAGTGAGTTAAAGAAATTCACCAATTTGATTGGATTAAGTAGAACACCCGTACTCGTTACTTTTCTTAGGACAGCACTCATAAACTGCTGCTGACGCTGCATTCGACCTATATCGCCAAGTCCGTCAAAATCTCTTGTTCTAACATATTTCAAAGCTTCAATTCCATTGAGTGTGTGGACCCCGGCAGCTAAAACTAAGTGGCTACCTGGATCATCGATATCTTTTTTAGTACAAACTTCAATTCCACCCAATGAATCAACCATGCCGGCAAATCCGGCAAAACCAATTTCAATATAGTGGTCGATTCGAACACCAGTTTCATTCTCAATAGTTTGAATCAATAATGGCGGGCCACCAAATGCGAATGCTGCATTAATTTTTCCTAGTGCCGCTGGGATGATTTTCCCACTTCCAGAAGATGAAGGATGCTCTGGAATAGTTACTAGAGAATCACGAGGAATAGAAATTATTGTTGCTTTATCTCGAGATTTTGATATGTGAACAATCAACATAGTGTCAGACCTAGATCCTGCAGCAGTCTTAGTGCTTCCTACGCGCAGTAGTTTTCTCTGTTCTTTTGTTAAACCTTCGCGAGTATCTGCGCCAACGATCAGATAGTTCAAAGCAGATGTTGGTTTATCAGGTCTATCGATTACGGCGCCGAAGGCGTCAATACGTGAAAGCGCACCACTTACCTGTCCAAGGCCCAACCAGGAGATGCTAGAAACAACAACAATGGCCACCGAGAGTGAGGTAAAAATTCGAATTGCCCGCGTTGATTTCACTAGGAGAGAGTACTTCAACGGTACCGTGTACGGGTTATGTCGACATCAGCAAACACCTTATACGGCTCACCGAGAGCAGAAATCTCGGTAGTTTTGCCAGTTCTCAATGAAGAGAAGTATTTAGCTGATTCCGTCAGTGCCATTCTTAATCAAAAATTCGATGGGCGCCTTGAGATAATTCTTGCAATTGGGCCTTCGCAGGATAAAACAATGGAGATTGCACACAAACTGCAAAGAGAAGATGCTCGCGTAGTAATAATTGAAAATCCAACGGGACGAACAGCCGCTGGTCTAAATTTAGCAATCGCAGCATCTTCATTTTCAATAATTGTCCGAGTTGATGGACACTCAAATATTCCTGCCAACTACTGCCAAATGGCCTATGAGATATTGAAAGAAACTGGCGCAGTAAATGTTGGTGGGATTATGGATGCAAAGGGACGGTCAGTTTTTGAAAAATCGGTAGCAAGAGCAATGCGGAGCCCTCTTGGTGTTGGTGCATCTCGCTTTCACACTGGAGGAACTTCAGGTGAGGTTGACACTGTTTATCTAGGGGCATTTCGGAAAGAGGCATTACTAACAGTTGGTGGATTTGATGAAAGATTTACACGAGCTCAAGATTGGGAACTAAATTTTAGGTTACGAGAATTGGGTGGGGTTGTTTATTTTGATCCTCGCTTGATCGTTACTTATCGCCCACGTTCTTCTTTAACTGCATTAGCTAAACAGTATTTTCAATATGGTCGCTGGCGAAGAGTTGTTTCTAGACGCCACCAAGGAACAATCAACTACAGATACTTAGCTCCACCTTTCACAGTTATAGCAACCTTGATTTCATTAGTCAGTGGATGGTTGATTACTCCGATTCTGTTTTTGCCTGCATTGATCTATGGTTTGTTTATCCTTATTGCATCGATTTTTATTGGGAAGTCCCTGGGCGAAATTCTTTGCCTGCCTGCAGTTCTGCTCACAATGCATATTTCATGGGGAATTGGTTTTCTTACTTCACCGAAGTCACTTGTTCCTGCGGTAACCTTGCATCCGTGAGTACCCCACTTCAGGTTTATGAGCCATTCAAAGCTGGCCTTCCTAAACTAGGTAAGTACTGGAAATCCCTTTGGTCTAGGCGAACTTTTATTGCCGAGCATTCAAAATCAGAGCTTCGTGAACAACACTTTCACACAGCATTTGGTCAATTTTGGTTAGTTATAAATCCACTTTTACTTTCAGGGGTTTATTTCATCTTGATCGTGATCATCGGTGGCAAAACTGACACCACCAGATATGTTCATTTAACTGGAACGCTCTTTCTATTTTATTTGGTTTCCAATAGTTTGAGTTCAGGGGTTAAGGCCGTTACTTCAGGACAAAGATTGATTCTAAATACAGCCTTCCCTCGAATCATGTTGCCACTTTCCTCAGTCGTAATCGCACTCTTTAAATTTTTCCCAACAATAATTGTCTTTATTGTTATCAAAGCAGTGGTTGGCTCACCATTTTCAATCAAAATGTTATGGGCGGTACCAATTCTTCTTATCACAACGTTTTTAGCTCTTGGATTAGCAATAATTATCTCTTGCATAAATGTTTACTTCCGAGATATGGCAAGTTTTTTACCATACATGACTCGAACCCTTTTGTATCTGTCACCGATTTTATATGAGGCAACAACGCTAAAACCTAGTCTGCGTATCCTGGAGTATGTAAATCCACTTTTTCCAATTCTAGATTCTTGGTCACGTGCGTTGGTTTATGGTCAAAACCCAGAGCTAACTAGCATGCTCGCAGGATTAGGTTGGGCAACTGGAATATTCTTTATTGGCACATACATTTTCTTATCGAGGGAGCGTGAGTTCGCTGTCCGTCTCTAATACACACAAGACCAATGAGATTGCTGTTTCGGTAAGGGATGTGAGCCTTACTTATTCAACAACAATTGATCGCAGGCCTACTTTTAAAACACGAGTCAAGGCTTTAGCTCGTGGGAAAAAGCAAACTCGAGTTGTGCAAGCTTTAAAAAATGTTAATTTAGATGTCGAGTATGGTCATGTACTTGGTGTGATCGGTGCAAACGGTGCTGGTAAATCTTCGCTTATGAGATGTATTGCAGGAATTTTGCCACCATCTCAAGGTCGTATTGAAGTGTATGGATCTGTTAGCACTTTACTTGCACTTGGGGTTGGATTTAATCCTTCAATGTCTGGTCGTGACAATGTTTACCTTGGTGGATTAGCCGCAGGGATGTCCCGTGAGGAAATTAATGGCCACTTTGAAGAAATCGCTTCGTTCTCAGAATTAGGTGATGCAATTGATGCACCAATGCGCACATATTCATCTGGAATGTTTGCCCGCTTAGCTTTTTCTGTAGCGGCCACGGTTCGTCCAGATATCTTGATTATCGATGAGGCACTTAGCACCGGTGATGCAAAGTTTAAGGAAAAAAGCCTTAACCGAGTCAAAGAACTTCGCAGTGATGACCGAGCATTGATTTTGGTCAGTCACGCCATGCAAACTTTAAGAGAGACATGTAACGATGTTGTATGGCTTGATAAAGGGAAGGTCATTTCACGAGGTGAACCGAACCAAGTAATTGATGCGTATCAAGAATTTTTACAAGTTGGAAAGAGTGCAGCAATCGATGAGGATGTCTAAGCTACTTACTTTTACTCTTTCTTTGGCTTTTTCTACTTCTTTAATTGCACCTGTTCAATCAAATGCTTTTGTTATCCCAGCATCCTTTCAGATGACTGGCGCTGGTTACGGCCATGGTGTTGGAATGAGTCAAATGGGAGCGCGATCTAAAGCGCTAGCTGGAGAGAATGCTGCATCGATACTAAATTATTATTACAAAGATGTTGCCCTTGAAACCGTCGATGATACAAAGATACTTCGGGTAAACATAGGAAACCTTCTAACCACTGCAAGGATGCTAACCCGAACTCAAGGCGCATTCATACAGATATTTAATGGTGACATTGGTGATGCACAAGGTGTCCAACCACTTGCAACTATTCCTGCGATGAGTTCGCTAAATTTCTCAATTCTTGGATCAACAGTAATTCCAAGTATCACTAGTGGTAAAAATGTTTCAAGCATTTCAGGAAATCGGGTGTTTACCGTTCGATGGACCGGAACCCGATACCTTGCAGGCGTAGATGGAATCATGACTGTGTCCCACGCAAATAGAAAAAGTAATTACCGTTATGGGCAGGTTCAGATCCGGGCTGTGAAAGCAGGTTCGCTCGGTTTTCGATTAGCGATCACCAACTCTGTTCGATTGGCAGATGAGTATCTATGGGGAGTAAGCGAGATGCCGTCATTCTGGCCAACCGCAGCCCTTGAAGCACAAGCGATTGCATCTCGAACTTATGCATTAAGTAAAGCCGGAGTGATTCGAAGCGCTTGTGATTGTGATCTATATGGAGAGATAACTGATCAAAAATTTTTGGGTTATGCAAAAGAGATCGAGAAGAAATGGGGTGTAGTTTGGAAAGCCGCCGTTACAAATACTGCCGGTTTAGTTTTAACTCAATTAGGTAAGCCCATAACTGCCTGGTTTGGAAGTTCAAGCGGTGGAATTACAGAAACAGCAATAAATGCCTGGGGAAGTGAACGCTCATTTACGCAAAGCGTTGAAGACTTAGCAAGTTTAGATCCGACACTTAATCCCAATTTTTACAAGTGGGAGCGCACAATAACTCAATCAATCGCAGCCATAGCGTTTTTACTGCCAGATGTAGTTAACCTTGAAATTCTGAGCAGAAATCCAAGTGGAACCGTCGGAATGATCAGGGCAACTTCCAGTAACGGGAAGCAAGTTTCAATCCGAGGTGAAGCATTTAGAAGTCGAACAAAGATTCCATCTGCCTACTTTAATTTAGTTGGCGTGCAAAACACTGTTGAGCCCGCCCCAAGTCCCACTCCGTAACACAGCTTCAAGTCCACCATCGACTGAGTTACGTCTAAACAAAAGATTACTCGCCCCGGAAAGTGATTTAGCTTTCACAACATCACCATCGGGCAGTTTAACCTTTGCCGATGCAGTTATATAAACACCAGCTTCAATAACGCAGTTATCGCCTAATGAAATTCCAGTTCCTGAATTTGCTCCTAATAAACACTTTTCTCCGATAGAGATAACTTCTTTTCCACCACCACTTAACGTGCCCATTATTGAAGCGCCACCACCAATATCAGTGCCATCACCGACGATTACCCCTGCAGAGATACGACCTTCAACCATAGATGTTCCAAGTGTGCCTGCATTAAAGTTAACAAAACCTTCATGCATAACAGTTGTACCTGTTGCAAGGTGGGCTCCCAATCGAACGCGATCTGCATCTGCAATGCGCACTCCACTTGGAATGACATAGTCGACCATGCGAGGGAATTTATCGACGCCAAATACAGAGATGTGGCCGTGTGCTGCCAGTAATCGCGCACGGGTAGTTTCGAATCCATCAACACTGCATGGACCTACTGAAGTCCATACGACATTGTTTAGAATTCCAAAAATTCCATCCAAAGAAATACTTTGTGGCTTAACCAGTCGATGCGAGAGAAGATGTAGGCGAAGATAGACATCAGCAACATTTTCTGGTGCTTTGCTTAGATCTACTTCAATACTTACTATTTCGCGTTTTATATTTCTATTCTTATCTTCACCCTTGAGTCCCAGTAGTTCAGATGGAACATTTGCTGACAATGCAGAAAGAGATGGAGATGGAAACCAAACATCCAAGGTTTTTCCCTGAGAAATTGTTGCGATTCCATGCCCAGATGCAATCCCATTTGTGTTGGTATGTGCTGCACCAGTTGCTGAGGTAGTCATGTGCTAAGCCTAACCCCTATTCTAAGCAGCATGCGTATTGCCGTCTTTTGTTCATCGTCGCCAACGATCGATAACAAGTATGTAGAGCTGGCATATCAACTGGGGCGAGGAATCGCTACTGAATCAAGTGAACTTGTAACTGGTGGTGGACATGTTTCCATGATGGGGGCCGTTTCAAGAGGTGCACGTGATGCTGGGGGAAAAACAATAGGTGTTATTCCCCAGGCCCTTGTGGAGATTGAATTCGCCGATCATGACAATGATGAACTCCATGTTGTCGAAACAATGGGCCAGAGAAAGCACATGATTACCGATCTTGCAGATGCGTTCATTACCCTTCCTGGTGGGGCAGGAACCCTAGAAGAGTTTTTTGAAATTTGGGTCGGTCATTATTTAAAGTTTCACTCAAAACCAGTAGTTATTTTGGATCCATTTGGACTCTATGAACCATTACATGAATTGATTATTCATCTAGAAGATGAGAAATTTATCAAACCTGGAATGCGCGAGATAGTTAGATGGACAACCACTGTCGATGGTGCATTAAATGCATGTAAGGGGATGTAAGAAATGAAAAGCAATCACATCGCCATGCATCTAGAGATAAACGCACCCATTGAAAGAGTTTGGCAAGCCCTTGCGCAATGGGAGAGTCAAGGCGAATGGATGTTGCTCACGAAAGTAGAAGTCACATCAAAGGTTCGAGAGGGTGTTGGAACATCGATCGCAGCTTTTACTGGTATTGGAAAACTAGGCCTTATGGATCATATGCAGGTGACGAAATGGCAACCGCCAAATATTTGCGATGTTATTCATACTGGTCGAATCATTAAAGGAACTGGAAGATTTGAATTAACTCAAATCGATGCTTTCACCACTCGATTTGATTGGTCAGAAGAGATTTTGGCCCCACGAGCAATCTTTTTATTAATTGCCCCTGGACTTTACGCGGGAGTGAGAATCTCACTCATGGCTTTGCGCCGACAACTCCAATCAGTTTAGTAACCTAGGCGTATGAGCCCTTCATCCCAAAGCCTTTCGGATGCTATTTCCGGCTTACCGGAAGAAGAGCGCATTATTTTGACGATGCATTATTTGCGTTCGATGTCCACAGGTGAAATCGCTGAGATTCTTGGGGTGCCTGAGCGCGCCGTCAGCGCCATTGTTGAGCAGGGCAAGGCCCGATTACTCACGATCATGGGGATGTAAGCCTCGATTTCTACTAATGCCTAATGTGCGAGATACTTAACCTCCGCAAGAAGCACCACGAACATGATCCACTCAAGTTCATTCAGAGGAGTAACACATGGCAGCCATGAAACCCCGCACAGGCGATGGTCCAATGGAGGTTACTAAAGAGGCTCGCTCATTAGTCATGCGAATCCCACTTGAAGGGGGAGGTCGCCTTGTTGTCGAAATGAACGCCGAAGAGGCAAATAATCTAAGCGCGGCATTACACGCGGCAGTTGGTCTAGTTAAGAAGTAATTCCGATTCCAAAGCGATAGCCTTTGGCAATCATGTCCGCATTACCCATTGCATCCTCAGTTGATATTAGTAATGCTCTCCAGGCTGACTCAATTTCAGTTGGTTACGTTAAAAACAATGATGGTGAATTTGAATTCATAGGTTCACTTATTTCCGAGTTGGAGCAACATTTCAACGTTAGTTTTGGTGACAGATTAGGTTTTTTTACTCCTACTGGCAAAGCTGGTGAACTATTTGAAATCCCAGTTAGTTCCCCAATTGATTTCCCAGATGCAAAAACTGAAAGAATTTTTTTAGTAGGTGTTGGAGATCAAAGCCCCACCGCATTAAGAGCAGCAGGTGCGGCAATCGGTCGCAAAGTCCGTGGAAAAAATACAACAGTATATTCAACGATTTCACAGGAAAAAGATCATGCAATCTCTATGTCCCTTGGTGCGTGGTTATGGAATATGAAGTCTGACAAAAAAGAAGATTCACCAACGATTCAGATTGCCACTCAAGATAAAAAAACGATAGAGGCAGCCTCTGTGATTGCAAAAGCTGTCTGTCGCGCTCGCGATCTGGTGCACACACCTGCAAACATAAAAACTCCCGCGTGGATGGCAAAGCAGGTTGAAGAATTTGCAAAAGGAACTGGTTTAAAAGTTCAAATACTTTCTGGTTTACAGTTAAAGGATTTTGGTGGGCTGAGAGCAGTTGGTGGCTCATCTCCAAAACCTGGACCCCGAATGATTCAGGTTTCTTATTCTCCCAAGCGCGCAGTCAAATCCGTTCGCGCTCTACCTCATGTGGTTTTAGTTGGTAAGGGAATAACTTTTGACACCGGTGGAATTTCTCTCAAGCGTCCCTACGACACAATGATGGCAATGAAATCGGATATGGCAGGATCGGCTGCAGTTTTTGCAACGCTTACCGCATTAGTTGATTTACAACCGATGGTAAGAGTAACGGCTCTGATGATGATGGCCGAAAACGCCTTTTCGGGCACTGCACAAAGGCCTAGCGATGTTATTAAGCATTTCGGAGGCACTACTGTCGAAGTTCTTAATACCGATGCCGAAGGTCGGTTAGTTTTAGCTGACGGACTTGCATTTGCAGATGCAACATTAGATCCAGATTATTTGATTGATATTGCAACCCTCACTGGCGCGGCAACCCTTGGCTTAGGTCGCCAATATGCAGCCATGTATACGCGAGATGACCAACTGGCCAAGGAATTTGTAAAAGCAGGAGAAGCCTCAGGTGATCGTGTGTGGCGAATGCCTTTGGTGGATGATTACAAGGAGGCGCTAGAAAGTGATATCGCAGATTTGAACCACACCGCCGACAAAGGAGATTTCTCCGCCGGGTCCGTAACGGCTGCATTATTTCTTGAGCACTTCGTTGGTGATCGGCGATGGTTACATCTAGATATCGCAGGAACGGCGCGCAGTGAAGTAGATGCAGGTGAAAACTCAAAAGGTGGTACCGGTTATGGTGTTCGACTTCTTACGAATTGGATAACTTCTTTATGATACGAATCGATCCTCATTCTTTTTCTGAAAATTTTATTTCAGAGGATTTCTTCAAATCTCAAGCACGGGCTCGTGGTTTAGAACTGGGAGTAAATGATTCAACACCAGGTGCTGGTGCATTTTTGCGATTTCTTGCATTTTCACTACAAGCACAGTCGGTAGTAGAAGTTGGAACAGGCTCTGGTGTCGGAAGTTTATGGATATTAGATGGAATGCGTTCAACAGGAACTTTAACCTCTATTGATGATGAGATGGAACATACGCAAATAGCCAAACTCGCATTTGCAGAAGCTGATATTGCTCAAACTCGAGTTCGATTAATTACCAACTCCGTGATAGACGTAATTTCAAAGTTGACTGATACCGCCTATGACATGGTGGTTCTTCGCCATAATCCTGAGGACCTTAGCTTTGTCATCGGAGAGAGCTTAAGAATTTTAAGAAGTGGTGGAGTATTAGTTATCGACAATTATTTTGGCGGTGGCAAAACACCTGATGCCGCACAACGTGACCCGCGCACCGTTGCTCTTCGTGATGCTGGGAAAATCATTAAGAATGACACAGAGCATTGGGTCAGCTCTATGCTCCCGGTGGGAGATGGATTATTACTTGCGACGAAGTTGTAGCAAACTAAGACAATGATCTTTCCACGAAAGAAGAATCTCCCGCCAGCTCCTTGGTGGCAGGCAACACAAAGACCAGCAAGAGGTAACGTAGTTTTAATTGCATTACTGGCTGGCAGTGTTGGTGGTTTCTTAGGAATTACAGCAACTGGTGCCTCGATCTTTAATGGCGCAAATTTGGTTTCCTCCAACAGTGTGGTCGAACGCGCACCAGATTCTGTTGCAGGAATTGCCCAACGTGTTTTGCCATCAGTAGTTTCAATTAGTACTTCTTCGGTAATTGGAGGAGGAACCGGATCGGGATTTATCATTGACAGTGATGGTTTTATTCTGACAAACAACCATGTAATCGATGGAGCAGCTCGTTCTTCTGGAGTAATCCGCGTTTCACTCAATAATGGCTCAATTTATACAGCAGAAGTTGTAGGACGCGATGCTCCATATGATTTAGCAGTACTAAAGATAAGAGCATCGGGCCTAAAGGCACTTCAGTTTGGTGACAGTGATGAAATAGCTGTTGGAGATTCTGTTATTGCTATCGGATCACCACTTGGATTATCTGGAACAGTAACTACTGGAATTATTAGTGCAAAAGATCGCGCAGTTACTGCAGGTGATGCAAATACTGAAAGCTCTTATATCAATGCGCTACAAACAGATGCTGCGATAAATCCAGGAAACTCTGGAGGCCCATTGGTGGATGCAACAGGTGCTGTAATTGGAGTGAATTCGGCAATCGCATCACTTGGGATGAATTCACAAGTTGGCTCTATCGGCTTAGGTTTTGCAATCCCAATTAATCAAGCCCGCAAAACTGCTCAACAGCTCATTGAAAATGGAGTAGCAACATATCCAGTAATTGGAGTCACCTTAGATATGAACTTCACTGGATCGGGTGCAAAAATAACCTCAACAGGTGATGCAATTCTGCCAGGAAGCCCGGCTCAAATTGCAGGGTTACGGGGCGGTGATGTCATCACATCATTTGAAGGCAAAACAATAAATGGCGCCGAAGAGTTAATTGTTGCTGTTCGTGCTAAAAATGTAGGAGATCGAGTCACTTTGACCTACAAACGTAATGGCGTTAGCAAGACTACGTCCCTGACTCTGACTGCAGCGAAGAAATAAGTACCGTAGGCTAAAGCTATGTTCTTTGATATCGGTCTAGGTGAGGTTTTGGGATTGGCAGTTTTGGCAATGTTTCTAGTTGGCCCAGAACGCCTACCAAAGGTAGCCGGTGAGGCAGCAAAGTGGGTTAAAAAAATCCGCGAGCTTGCCAATTCAGCCACGGCAGAGTTGAAAGAAAACTTAGGACCTGGTTTTGAAGATTTACAGCCAAAAGATTTAAACCCAAAAACTTTTGTAAAGAAACAAATTTCAGAGATGTTAGATGAAGAAAATCCAAAAGCTAAATCAAACACATCCAAGGCAATGATCGACCCAGATTTATTATGAGTGTCATTGACGAAGTTTTAGAGGCATTATCAAAGGTCCAGGATCCAGAACTTAGACGATCGATCACTGAGCTTGAAATGGTGGAAAATCTCAAGGAATCACAAGGCTTAGTTTCACTGACAATTTTGTTGACGATTGCAGCTTGTCCTATGCAAGATCGTTTGCGCAAAGATGTCACAGATGCAGTTACCGCTGTAGCTGGTGTGAAAAACGTTGAGATGTCCTTTGGTGTCATGAATGAGGAACAAAGAAATAATGTTAAGAAAATTGTTCGTGGTGGAAGAGAGAAGTTCATTCCATTTGCACAACCTGATTCACTGACTCGCGTAATCGGAGTTGCTTCTGGAAAAGGTGGAGTTGGAAAATCATCAGTTACGGCTAATCTTGCAGTTGCCGCAGCTAAAAAAGGTTTAAGTGTTGGAATTTTGGATGCAGATGTCTATGGTCATTCGATCCCTCGCCTTATGGGTTTGATGGGTAAGCGACCAACGGCAATTGATCAAATGTTTATTCCACTGGAATCTTTCGGTGTTAAAACAGTTTCAATGGAAATGTTTAAGCCAGAGCGATCTGATCCTGTTGCATATCGTGGTCCTTTACTACACCGGGTACTGGAACAACTTTTGTCCGATGCTTATTGGGGAGATTTGGATCTATTGCTCATCGACTTACCTCCAGGAACCGGAGATCTTGCAATCTCACTGGGTCAGTTAATTCCAAACTCCGAGATTGTGGTTGTTACTACTCCACAAGTTGCTGCTGCAGAAGTTGCCGAAAGAGCCGGACGAATTGCTCATCAAATTCATCAGCAGGTTATCGGCGTCATCGAAAATATGTCGGCCTTTCCATGTCCTACCTGCAGTGAGTCAATTTCTTTATTTGGTGATGGCGGGGGAGAAGAAACATCTCGCCGTCTATCCCAATTGGTTGGATCAGATGTTCCATTACTTGGAAAGATTCCTTTTAGTCCTCTTCTTCGAACTGGCGGAGACGATGGCTCACCAATTGTTGATGGACAACCAGATTCAGAGGCAGCTAAAGCAATTACCGAGATTGCAGAAAAGTTAGTAAAGCGTAGTAAATCCTTATTGGGAGTCCGATTGGGAGTCTCTACGTAATTCTTTTGAAATCTCTTGTGCTAAATCTGAAAGCTCGCTTCGCATGAAATCACGTGTGGCAACTTCTCCTAGAGAGTTACGCAAAGATGCCAGTTCGCGAGTTAGATATTCGGTATCTGCAATAGAGCGTTCATTTTGTTCACGATCCTCATTGATTTGAATGCGATCTCTATCTGCTTGGCGATTTTGGGCAAGCAAGATTAAAGGGGCTGCATAGGATGCCTGAAGTGACAAAATTAGAGTAAGAAAAATGAATGGATAATCATCAAAACGTAGATCCACAGGAGCCGTGAAATTCCAAACAACCCAACTCAAGACAAAAACCGTCATGTAAACAAGGAAGCGTGCGGTGCCCAAAAACCTTGCAAAGCGCTCTGATAAACGACCAAATGCTTCGCTATCGATATGAGGGCGAAGTGAACGGCGAGTTTGGCGAGGGGTATCTAAACCGTAATTGCGTGCCATTTCTCCTCCTTAAAGGTTCTCTGTTGTGAAAGCGACGGGTGATTTTTCTCGATGATCATGGCGCCAGTTCTCCGGCAATAAGTGATCGAGCACATCATCGACAGTGACAGCGCCAAGCAATCTTTCATTTGAGTCTACAACTGGAAGAGAAAGCATGTTGTAGCTGGCTAGATGTGAAGAAACTTCGTGCAAAGTTGCATCAGGATTAATTCCCTTTGAATCATGATCAACGATAGATCCTAAAAGAGTTGCAGGTGGCTCACGCAATAATCTTTGATAGTGAACAACACCTATGAATCTGCCAGTAGGAGTTTCCGTTGGTTGACGACAGATGTAAATCTGCGAAGCAAGTGCTGGAGAAATCTCTTTTTGTCGAACAGATGCCAATGCATCTGCAACTGTTGAGTTAGCGGTTAAAACAATTGGCTCAGTTGTCATCATCCCGCCTGCTGAATAATCCTCATAAGTCATGAGGCGTAGAACATCTTCAGCATCTTCTGGTTCCATTAAATCAAGGAGTGCATTTGCCCGTTCTTCACCAATTTCACGAAGTAAATCGGCAGCATCATCAGGATCCATCTCTCCCAAAACATCTGCTGCTCTTTCACCTTCTAGCTCTGCCAATAATGAAACACGATCAGATTCATCCATCTCTTCAAGAACATCTGCAAGTCGTTCATCATTTAATCCGCTAGCAACTTCAATTCGACGCTTTGGTGCCAACTCTCCGAGCACAGCAGCTAAATCGGCGGCGCGTAGATTGGCAAGAGTTGAGAGCAAATTAACTACACCTTGATTTTGTTCTGGAAATGCAAAACCCGTCACTTCTTCCCAAGCAACCGTTGATGTTGCTCCCTTGCGACGTAATCCACGACCACGGCGCATAATGTGAACTCGCTTAATCAACCAATCACCTGAAGGTGTTTGTTCCATTCCCATATCTTCAACAACTACCGGCTCGTTAGTTTCAATCAAAGTGATTGAACGATCCAACATTTCACCGAGTACAAGAACTTCACCGGCACGTGTATCAAAACGTCGCATGTTTAAAAGACCGGTGATGACAACGGCTCCGTTTTCAATTGAAGTAACTCGAGTTATTGGAACAAAAATACGTCTGCGAAGTGGCACTTCTACAACTAAACCCAGAATTCTTGGTGGTTCATTATTTGTTCTAAGGGTCGCAACAGCATCTCGCACCTTGCCTACTGGATCACCATTTGGATCAAAGACCGCGGTGCCGGCAAGACGGGCGAGAAATACTCGGTTTAGGAGATTGCTGCTCATAGGTTAAGGGTACCTTTGTCCTATGAGTGCAGGCCAATCATTAAGTAGAGATCATCACACGGCCGTTCCAGCCAAACCAGATCTCATCCGATTATTCATCGGAATGATTGGAATTGGTACATCTGGTCCATTAATTGCACTTAGCACAATGCCGATTCTGACCCTGATTTTTTGGCGAAATCTTGGAGGCGCCCTTTTCACACTGCCATTTGCATTACGTCATGCTCGAGATAGAACCGGCGTTAAATGGGCAATTATCGCTGGCATACTTTTGGCGCTTCACTTCATTGGCTTCTTTATGGCAATGCGAATGACATCTGTTGCAGCAGGAACAGCGTTAGTTGCATTACAACCAATATTTACTGCTCTTTTTGTAAAACTCAGTGGAGGCCATATTCCATCTACTGCGTGGCTTGGAATGATTGTCTGTTTCGCAGGTGTTGGCCTTGTTTCAGGTGTTGATCTTCAAATTTCAGTGAGAGCTTTTGTTGGAGATGTTGCCGCAATTATTTCTGCAGCTCTCGCCGCTGCCTACATTATGGCCGGTGCAAAGGCACAAAGAACTTTAGAAACTTCTACTTACACAACTATTTGTTATTTTGTCTGTTCCATGACGGCTCTTCCTATGGCTTTAATTGCAGGAAATGAAATCACTAATTTCGCTGGTAAAGAATGGCTAGTTCTTCTGGGACTCATCGTGGGGGCACAGTTGTTAGGGCACACGATGTTTAACTCAGTTTTAAAAAGAGTCTCACCGGCAGTTGTTTCCTTAATCGTATTTTTTGAAGTTCCATTAAGTGCGCTTTTAGCATTATGGTGGCTAGGGCAAAAACCACCGATTGGTATTATTCCGGGCATAGTTTTGATTTTAATTGGTTGCGTATTGGTTGTGACCAGAACTAGAGGTACGAGCAATGATTGACCTGCACACCCACACAACATCTAGTGATGGGACTGACTCTCCTCGGGAGTTAGTCAACAAAGCCATTGTGCAGGGTTTAGAAGTTTTAGGAATTTCTGATCATGACACAACTTCTGGTTGGCAAGAGGCAACAGAAAGCCTTCGCGGAAACCTAAAGCTAGCACTGGGCGCTGAAATCTCATGTCTAACAGATGACGGAATAAGTGTGCACATGCTTGGACTTTTATTTGATCCACTACATGAACAAATGCAGACGGTTCTTGAAGAAACGCGCGATGGCCGATTACCACGTATGAGAAAAATGATTCAAAAAATGCAGGCCGAAGGCTTTGATATCTCCATTGAGGATGTAGAAAAAGCGATGCCAGCTGGGGCAACAATGGGCCGCCCCCATCTTGCCGATGCTCTTGTGTCTAAAAAAATTGTTAAATCACGAGATGAAGCTTTTACTGATTTGCTTCATAACGAATCAAGATTTTATGTTTCACACGCAGCACCCACTCCCGTTGAAGCGATAAAGCTAATTCGTCGAGCTGGAGGAGTAGCTGTTATTGCACACCCATTTGCCTCCAGACGTGGGCAAATATTGGGCGTCGATGACTTTACTGAGTTAGTAACCGCTGGATTAAATGGAATTGAAGTTGATCACCGTGATCAAAATCCTTCAGAACGGGCAATACTGCGCGTGATTGCATCTGAATTAGATTTAGTAGTCACCGGAAGCAGTGATTATCACGGGACAGGAAAACTCAATTCATTGGCAGAAAACCACACCGATAAGGCACAATGGGAGAAGTTAGAAGCACAAGCAAATGCGAGAAGGGTTATTTCACTATGAATGAGATCAGTGCGATAACTTTTGCAGTTCAGTCTTTTGTGACGTTGTTTGTGATTATGGATCCACCTGGTGCAACACCTATTTTCTTAGGGTTGGTAGCAGATAAGTCAGCGCGAGTTCGTCGAATTCTTGCAATACAGGCTGCAGCCGTCTCACTTCTTGTCATTTCTATCTTTGCTCTCTTTGGTCGATTTATTTTGGGGTATCTCAATATCTCCATGGAGGCACTGCAAGCAGCTGGAGCACTTTTACTTTTGTTAGTTGCTCTAGAACTCTTGACTGGAAACACTTCTAAGTACGGCGATGATTCAAATTCAAACATTGCCTTGGTTCCGCTAGGGACTCCAATTTTGGCAGGTCCTGGAGCAATTGTTGCAACCATGATCTTTGTTCAACAAGTTGATTCACCTGAAATGGCAACTGGCTTAATTGCTGCTGTGATTGCCGTACACGTGGCAATTGCTGCGGCTTTGATGGCGTCAACAACTATTTTGAAGGTTATCAAAGAAGCAGGTGTCACACTAGTTGCAAGAATTGCAGGCTTGCTGCTTGCTGCAATTGCCGTTCAGATGTTAGTTGATGCAATTCGAGTATTTGTGGAAAACTAAATGATTACAAATTTTTTATAAACTAGCTCTCTTTAAATTTCTTTGTTCGCACGCGTGAGCGCTCCGTCTTGGCTTTTGGCGCCTCTTTTTTAACATGTGTCGAACTTGTACTTGGTCTATTTTCAACTTTGGTAGGTGGCTTTGCTTTAACAATTCGCCCAGTTGATCCAGCAGGTATATCGAGCATTTTGTAGAGGTGTTCAGATGAAGAATATGTCTCTTCAGGCTCGGCAAGCCCAAGATCCAAGACAGTATTTATCATCTTCCATCTAGCAAGTTCATCCCAGTCCACAAATGTCACTGCAATTCCATGTGCTCCTGCGCGTGCAGTACGTCCAATTCGGTGAACATAAGTCTTTTCATCCTCCGGACATTGATAGTTGATAACGTGAGTTATTCCATCGATATCAATTCCGCGGGCTGCAACATCTGTTGCAACAAGCACATCAGATTTTCCTGCCTTGAAATCACTAAGGGCTTTTTCGCGTGCACCTTGACCTAAGTCACCATGAATTGGTGCTGCTTTAAATCCGCGCTCCAGTAAATCCTCTGCTGTTTTTTGCGCTGTTCGCTTTGTACGACAAAAAACCATTGTTGGGCCTCGACCATTTGCCTGCAAAATTCGAGCAAGCATTTCAATCTTATCCATCGCATGTGCGCGCAAAACATGCTGTGCAATTCGCGTAACAACTGCGCCTTCATCTTCGCTATCTTGCGTACGGATGTGAATCGGCTGATTCATAAATCTGCGCGCTAATGCAATGATGTCTCCAGGCATTGTTGCTGAAAACAACATTGTCTGCGAACGATTTGGTGTGTTAGCTAAAATCTTTTCAACATCTGGCAAAAAGCCCAGGTCCAACATTTCATCGGCTTCATCTAACACCAGACGAGATACGTCTTTAAGTTTTAGCTGACCTTGGCGAGAAAGATCAAGCAAACGTCCGGGAGTTCCAACAACAATTTCAACACCGGCATGTAAAGCTTCGATTTGTGGTTCAAATGCTCGTCCGCCGTAGACAGCCAAAGTTCGTATTCCACGGTTTGAAGCAAGCTCTTCAATATCTCTTGTCACTTGAGTACAAAGTTCACGAGTGGGGACAACAATTAAAACTTGAGGTAGACCCTTCTTTGTAAATGCTTCCCATTCAGCATCATTGGGTGCGATGACGCGCTCGATTACAGGAATTCCAAAAGCTAGAGTTTTACCGGTTCCAGTCTTTGCTTGACCAATTACATCTCCATCGGCCAAAGCGATAGGAAGAACCATCTCTTGAATTGCAAAAGGTGCCAGGAAACCGTGGGCATGCAAGGCTTCGATCGTTTGACTACGTAGTGGAAGCTCTGCAAATGTTAATGTCACGTTAGAAAGCGCCGCAACGGATTGTTCGCATATTCAAATTGGAACCCATAACGCTAATCCTATCGGCTTTAATTGAGGGGAAAACCCGAAATCCCTCGCCACATGAGGTTATGAACTAATTCAACTGCATTTTGTTTGGTTAATTTGCTATCTCGCTCCAACCAATGACGTGCGGTGACTTGGGCATATCCAATCATTCCAACTCCAATGAGCATTGACGCCTCTTTTGACAGGCCAGTATCAATTGCAATGACAGCACTTACTGCGGCTGCACAGTCATATGTCATTCGATTGAGGCGTTCATGAACCTGAGGCTCCACACTCATATCACTTTCAAACAGGAGCCTAAAAGCTTCACCCTCTTTTTCAATAAAGGAAAAATAAGTGTTAACTGTTGCATACACACGATCTTTGTTATCAGGTGTTGAGGCAATGGCCTTCTGGATTTCAAAAACTAATGAGTCAATATGTAAATCCAGGACTGCCAGATATAAATCTAACTTCGATGGAAAATGCTGATAAAGAACAGGCTTAGAGACTTTTGCACGATCTGCAATCTCATCCATCGCAGCAGAGTGATAGCCAGCGGTAGTAAAAACTTCCAAAGCCGCCGAAAGCAATAACGCTCGACGCTCATCTCGAGGCAAGCGCGACTTATTAACGATCTCTGCATTACTCATTTGTGCAATCCTACGGCAGAATTACCCATTATGAACCGCACATATGAAGGAATTCGTCTTCTCTTGGTGCATGCACACCCCGATGATGAAACTATCAACAACGGGGCGACTATGGCCAAGTATGCCGCCGGCGGTGCAGCAGTAACCCTGATTACATGTACACGAGGTGAAGAAGGTGAAGTCCTAGTACCTGGACTTGTCCATCTTGCAAGCAGTGATCAAGACAAACTTGGTACTCATCGTGAAGGTGAACTCGCTTTAGCTATGAAAGAACTTGGGATTACAGATTTTAGATTTCTGGGAGCACCGTCAGTTAAGTTTCGTGACAGCGGAATGATGGGAACTGAACCAAACAATAACCCTAATGTTTTTTGGCAAGCAGACATTGAAATAGCTTCACAGTATTTAGTAGAAGTAATTGAAGAAGTTAAACCACACATTTTAATTACCTACGATGAATTCGGCGGCTATGGTCATCCTGATCATATTCAGGCACACAGGATCGCAATGCGTGCCTCAGAAATTGCTAATTGGCAGATTCAGAAAATATATTGGAACACAATGCCTAAATCCGTATTAGCCCAGGGTATTGCAAAAATGAAAGAGATTGGCTCAGATTTTTTCGGTGCAGAAACAGTCGATGACCTTCCATTTGCAAAAGACGATTCACTAGTAACGACCCTTGTTGATGGGAGTAAGTTTGTAGATTCAAAACTTGCTGCAATGAAGGCACACGAAACTCAAATCACTTTAGATGGTCCATTTTTTGCTCTTTCAAATAACTTAGGCCTTCAGATTTGGGGAGATGAGTACTACACACTGGTAAAAGGTGAAAAAAGTGAACCTTTTGATGAACAAGGTCGTGAAACAGATTTAGCTTCGGGAATAATTCTGAAATGAAGTACCTCTACTCCATACTTTTAGGGTTGGCGCTAGGTGCAAGTTCTGTCTTTGTACACAATTTGTATCCGCCCTTTGGTCTATTTCTTTCGATCGCGGGTACAAGTTTTGGAGTATGGGCCGCCGGCCGAAAATGGGGCGGCCGAACATATCGATTTATAGTTGCAATTGTTTGGGGTTTTGTAGTTCTGCGCGCAGGATTTCCTGGGTTAAACGATGAGTATTTAATTCAAGGAGATGGCTTAGGAACTTCCCTGCTTAACATTGGGTTTATTGCCATTGTTATTGCAATCATGATGCCTTTGTAGGTTCTCTCACCCTACATAAACTGCGCACTTAGTCAGAGGTTAGGACCAGGTTTGTCCTGCGGGAGTATCTTTGATGATCAAACCAAGCTCTTCTAATTGAACTCGTAGCTGATCACTATCTGCCCAACGTTTTTCATTCCTAGCAGTAGCTCGTGCTTCGAGTAGAACTTTCATCTGGGTTGTAAGTGTTTTTTCCTCAACCCCTGCATCTAGATTTAAGCCAAGAATCTGATCTGCATACATAAATAGGGCTCGTTTGTTTTTTGCATCACTTTTTTCGATCGCACGTAAGCGAAGAAGGATTTTTGGTGTATCGATGTCGTTTTCAATCGCTGACTCAATTTCAGGATCAATTTCTAAAGCGTCATGGTGGATTTCTTCACTGGCCCACACTGAAATCTTGCTGCGCCAGCGCAGAAGTAGTTCATGGGCCGCCTCAATTGATTTCCACGTTAAATCCATCTGAGATCTATAGCGATTTTCTAAAAGGCAGAGCCGCAGTGCGATTGGGTCAAATCCACGGTCAATCACATCCTGTAGCAATAGAACATTGCCAGAGCTCTTCGACATTTTTCGGCCCTCAAACAAGAGGTGTTCACCATGGACCCAAATATCAACGCTTTCATTGCCTGTAATTGCATTTGACTGAGCACGTTCGTTTTCATGATGCGGAAATCGAAGATCAATTCCACCAATGTGAACATCAACATGGCTACTTAAAAGTTTCAATGACATGGCAGAACATTCGATATGCCAACCAGGAAAACCTAATCCCCATGGTGATGGCCAAACCATCTGCGATCTTTTGCCAGCTGCTTTCCACAAGGCCCAATCGGCATGAAATCTTTTGGCGCCATCTTCAGATGCTTCATGTTTGTGTCCGGGTTTAAGTGCATCTAATCGATTACCACTTAACTCGCCATAGCCTTTAGAGCTATGAGCATCAAAGTAAACAGATCCATCGTTTCCAAGATAGGCAGCGTCTTTTTTTATCAAATCCGAAATCATCGATTGCATCATCTCTATCGACTCACTGGCCTTTGGGTAGAGATTTGCTTTTCTAATGTTCAAGCGAGCAAGATCCTTATGAAAATTAGCCTCATACTTTCTAGCAATCTCAAAGGGATCGATTTTCTCTATCGAGGCTTGGGTTAAAATCTTGTCATCTTCCTGAAAATCCTCGCTCATATGTCCAACATCTGTAATGTTTTGAACCAGTGTTACCGCAACTCCGGATAAAGTTAAAGCCCGTGAAATCAAGTCGGCTAGCAAGAATGTTCTTAAGTTCCCAACATGTGCATCTCGATAAACCGTAGGACCACAGCAATACATGGAGGTCGCGCCATTTGGGCTGGCAACGGGCTTTAACTCACGAGATTTAGTGTCATATAAACGCAAGGTCATTTCTTTATTACGACCTCTCTCCAAATAAAAATCTCATTATGAGAGAATTGAATTAACTCCCCATGTCGATTTCTTAACGATGTTGAGCTCTCAAGATGTCCAACAATGTCACGAAAACCACCTTCGGGATCGTGTAAGCGAATACTGACCCTTTTTCCAATAAGGGCAGCAAAGGTGGATTCTCGCTCCGTGGGCATGTGCCTACGATAAACCGAACAAGCAAATCTGGCGATGTAGGTGAGGTACGCGTTAGAATTACGCCAATCAAATCACCATTAATTCTGGAGGCCTGTTGTGACCTATGTGATTGCCCAACCTTGCGTCGATGTTAAAGATAAGTCCTGCATCGAGGAATGTCCTGTGGACTGCATTTATGAGGGTGACCGCATGCTCTACATCCAGCCAGATGAATGTGTGGACTGCGGTGCTTGTGAACCAGTCTGCCCAGTTGAAGCAATTTATTATGAAGATGATGTTCCTGGTGTTTGGAAAGAATTTGGCGCTGTCAATACAGAGTTTTTTGTTGAGATTGGTTCACCGGGCGGTGCAAGTAAAGTTGGAGCAACCGGTAGTGATCATCAGATTGTTACTGCACTTCCGCCAAAGAGCGAGTAAAAATTGAGAGCACAGCTCCCAGATTTTCCCTGGGATGCGTTGGTGCCATTTGGTGATAAGGCGCGTGCGCACCCCAATGGGATTATTGATCTCTCACAAGGAACACCCGTTGATCCAACTCCAGATTTTATTCAAAAAGCATTTCGCGATGCATCCAACTCACCTAGCTACCCATTTACAGCTGGAACGCCAGAGTTGCGCGATGCAATTAAAAACTGGGCAACCCAACGCTTAGGTGCAACTGGAGATTTTGATGTGCTCCCTGTTATTGGCTCTAAAGAGTTAGTTGCGTGGCTGCCGACAATTATTGAAGCAACAAAAGTTTTGATTCCTGAAATTGCATATCCGACATATCACGTTGGTGCATTACTAGCAGGTGCGCAATCGATCCCGGTTTCTATCGATGCCACATCATGGCCAAAGGCAGATTTAGCCTGGTTGAACTCGCCTTCAAATCCAACAGGACGTGTACACAGCGCCGAAGAGATCAAAACTTGCATAGATTGGTCTCGACAAAATAATTCAATCCTCATCTCTGATGAATGTTATTTAGAGTTTGATCACACCGCCCATTCACTCTCTGTACTTTCACAAACAGGGGGAGATAACAAAAACATCCTTGCCGTTCACTCATTATCTAAACGCTCATCAATGGCTGGTTACAGAGCTGCTTTCATGGTTGGCGATAGCCAACTCATCGCCCGAATTCGAGAGATTCGAAAGCATGCGGGAATGATGGTTCCTCTGCCTGTTCAAAAAGCAATGACAGTTGCGTTATCTGATGATGCACATGTGGCACAGCAACGTGATCGCTATAACGCACGCAAGGATGCAATGCGTCCTGCCTTAGAGGCCAATGGATTTACTGTTGAATACAGTGATTCCGGTCTATATCTCTGGTGCACGCGAAATGAAGATGCGTGGAAGAGCGTTGAATGGATGGCTAATTTAGGTATTTTGGTTACACCAGGAAGTTTTTATGGCCAGGCAGGTGCGCAACATATTCGGGTGGCAATGACTGCAACTGATGCTCAGATTGCCCAAGCTGTTACGCGACTAAAGGTTTGAGTTAGTGGCAACAGCAATTTTGCTCGTAGGTGGTTTTGGCACTCGACTCATGCCATTAACAAAAAACACTCCAAAACCAATGCTCACAGTTGCCGGAATTCCTGTAACCGAGCATCAACTCAATATGGCTAAAGCTGCAGGCATTACTCGCATCGTTCTTGCAACATCGTATTTAGCAGAGTTGTTTACTCCATATTTCGGGGATGGCTCAAAGTGGGGTATGCAGATTCAATATGCAGTTGAGAAATCACCTTTGGGAACAGGGGGAGCCATCAGAAATGCTGCCAAGTTGATTGATTCATCCGAATCAATAGTGATTTTAAACGGCGATGTCCTTAGTTCTCATAATCTCGCCGAACAGATTCGCCAACATGAAGCACATGATGCTGATGTCACTTTGCATCTGACTAAAGTAGATGATGCTCGTGCATATGGATCAGTTCCAACCGATCCCAACGGACGAGTGAGCGCCTTTCTTGAAAAAATGGAAAATCCAGTGACTAATCAAATAAACGCTGGATGCTATGTATTTAATCCTCGCGTCCTTGAATCAATCCCATTAGACACTGTTGTCTCTGTCGAGCGAGAAACTTTCCCAGCTCTAGTTGCAAGTGGGGCTGCGGTCTATGGATATATAGAAAGCTCTTACTGGGTAGATATTGGAACCCCTCATGCATTGATGAATGCATCGGCTGAAATTGTTAATCGCGATGGTGATTTTTTGGTTATGCCTGGTTCAAAAGTGGATCCAACTGCCCGGCTAACCGATGGTACTAGCATTGCCGGGAACTGTCAGATTTCGGCAGGGGCCATGATCGAATCCTCGATAATCGAATCTGACTGTTCTATTGGATCAAATGCACAGATCAGCAGCTCCTATGTTTCAAAAGGAACTAGGGTCAAAGATGGCGCGAAAATTATTGGTTCATTTGTCACTAATGATGAAATAACTTCAATTCCTTAAATATTTTTTGTTTTCTCCATGTTTTATTGAAAAATCACGCTCAATTTCAGCTCAATTTCCCCCGATAAGAGCGGATTTAGCCCCTTCAAATCCGCCCATTTGATCCCTGCTGGCTTGACATAATCGAGTTACACGCGTGTAATTCACCTATAAGAAGTCTTGTCCACAAGGGATGAGATCACGAAAGCTAATGGAGAATCGAGCCTATGCCGATCCAACCCGCAGCCTCTTCCGGCCAGATCCCCACGTCCGGTCCAACAATAACTCTTGCCTCTGGCGAAAACATGGAGCTCTCATGGCAGGAGCGAGCACTGTGTGCGCAAACCGATCCAGAAGCTTTTTTTCCTGAAAAGGGTGGCTCAACTCGCGAAGCAAAGCGAGTGTGTCTTTCCTGTGATGTTCGTGCAGAGTGTTTGGAATATGCACTTGCACACGATGAACGCTTTGGAATTTGGGGCGGACTCTCAGAACGTGAACGCCGCCGCTTAAAGCGCCGATCTGCATAAAGTTAATTTTCCCTTATCTCTTTTGAGGTAGCGAGTCTCTTTTGAGATAGCGAGGTGTATTCATGGCCGCAAAAGTTGTAGAAGATAAGTTTCGCGTTGTTGCAGTTCTTGTTACACACAATGGCGCTTTGTGGTTACCTGAAGTTGTTGCAGCTCTAGGTTCTCAAACTAGACCTATAGATTTTGTTTCTGCAATCGATACGGGCTCTACCGATTCATCCACAAAATTATTAAAGTCAGCAAGAATTCCATTTACAACAACCAAACCTGATGTTGGTTATGGCCAGGCAGTTTCTCTTGCAATCCAAACATTGCCCGAATGTGAAACAGATGAATGGATCTGGTTGATCCATGATGACTGTGCTCCAGCTCCAACAGCGCTCGCACAACTACTTGCTGCAGTAGAGGATCGTCCACAAGTTGTGATGGCTGGACCTAAACTACTTGGTTGGCATGATCGAACGCATTTACTTGAAGCTGGAGTAAGTATTGCCGGCAATGGTGCACGCTGGACTGGTCTTGAATCAAACGAGTACGACCAAGGCCAACACGATGGTAATCATGATGTGTTGGCAGTTAGCACAGCAGGTGCATTGATACGAAGAGATGTTTTCGAAGAACTTGGCGGACTAGATCCAAATCTAACTTTGTTTAGAGATGATGTGGATTTTGGTTGGCGAGTTCGAATTGCCGGACACTCAGTTCTAGCTGCAACTAATGCTGTTGCCTATCACGCACAAGCGGCAGCAAATGAGCGCAGAGTTGTTGACGTTGAAGGCGCACTCTTGCACCGCCCACTTTTGTTGGATCGTCGCAATGCCGCCTATGTTCTATTGGCTAACTCCTCGTGGTGGATGTTGCCATGGCTGATCATTCAACTTCTTGGCTCAGCCTTTGCCCGAGCTATTGGATACTTACTATTGAAGCTGCCTGGATATGCAGGAGATGAACTACTAGCGATTTCAACATTGCTCATTAAGCCACAACGAATTCTTCAGGCCAGAAGTCTTCGCAAAAAAAATCGTTTTGTTTCATCACGAGTTGTTGCTGCCTATATACCTCCTCGTTGGTCACAAATTCGCCATGGAAGTGAACATGTAATTGAAACTGTGAGATCAAAGCTATTTCGCCATGAGCAAGCAAACCAAACTTCATCAGTTTTAGAATCAAACGAGGAAGATGAAGATCTACTCACACCCGTTAAAAGCAATGAGTGGGCGAGGTTTTTCAAGAGACCAGAAATCTTAGGGTTTCTGACTCTTGGCTTGATTACTTTGCTTAACTCAAGACAAAGATTTGGTGATCTAGTTGGTGGCGCCCTTGCCTTGACCCCCGAAGGGGCAACTGATTTATGGCGCGTGTACTTTGAATCATGGCATCAAGTAGGTATGGGATCTTCTAGTGCTACACCAACATGGGTTGCAATAATTGCTCTGGGATCAATTTTCACACTTGGCAATGCATCACTTTTTGTAACAATACTATTTTTAGTCGCCCCTCTATTGATTATGGGCTCAGCTTTGAGTTTGCTCAAGAAGTTAACCCAAAATCTCTGGATATCCATTCCAGCAGCATTTCTTTACGCAATTTCACCAGTAACTCTTGCCGCAATCAGTTCTGGAAGGTTGGCAACGCTAGTCATATTGGCGCTAGCTCCATTTATTGTGACCACAATTTATAAATGGGAAACGATTGAAGAAATTAGTTGGCGACAGATTTTTGCGATTGCAGCTCTTTTATCAATCCTCTATGCCTTTACTTTGATGGTCTTTATCGTTGCCGTAATTGGATTGATCGTTATCTCAATTTCAGATTACGAAAAGCACGCAAAGGTGGCCAACGATGAACTTTATGCCAATAGGTTCAAAAAGCGTGCCGTTGCAGTATTTGTACCGTTTTTAGTCAACATTCCTTATTCATTAGAGGCAATACTTCAACCAAGTCGATTTTTAGTTGAGCCAGGAATTGCAATACCAGGGGCCGGAGTTGTTAAAACTGTTTTAGGAGATCCTGGTGGATTCCTACCAATATGGTTAGTTAGTCCAATCTTGTTAGTTTTATTTGTTTCATTGTTTTCTTCAACAAATGCCCGCAGAATGGCAGAGTATGGAGTCGGCCTGCTGGCTTTAGCTGCGGTTATAAGTTCCATTGATATATCTACACACGGTAACGAGGCATCTACAAAGGCGTGGGCCGGACCAATCATCGCACTTGCTACTTTGGCAGCAATTTGCGCCGGCACAGTTTTGTTAGATCGATTGCGTCCAACATTGGTATTAAGTCATGTTCACTATCGACATTATTTAGCGGCGTTTTTCTTGTTTACAACAATCGTTTATGGTGTCTTGGCATCAGCATTTTCAGTTACAACTGGCGCTCAATCTCTCGTGCAAGCCAATCGCGCAACTGTAATGCCCGCATTTTTAAATGTAGAAAGTGATGTCAAAATCTTAGTACTACGAGAGGTTTCGTTGGCAGGTCAGAACAAGATTCAATACTTTATTTCACGAGGTAAAGATATTTCAATGAGTGATCCTGACGTTGCACCAGAACAGACCGATGCGATTGCACAGGCCGCTCTAGGGCTCATTGACGGTTCAGGCATTACTAGCAGTACTACTCTTAGCGATTACGGAATTAAATATGTTTTTGCAAAAGCACCAATTAAGAAAGAGACAATTCGCGCCATCGATGGCCTCGGGGGATTTACTAGAACTTCTGAGACATCTGCAGGGGTTGTTTGGCAAGTGGCAAGAGAGACAGGACGATTAATCTTTAAAGCTGAAAACGGTACGACGATATTTTTGGAATCTGGTGTTGAGGGAGCACGAACAAATCTTCCATCTGCAGGAAACTTGGTACTGACTGAAACTTATAACCGCTCTTGGCAAGTACTCCAAGATGGATCTCGCCTTGAACGTAGCAAAAATGAACAAGGCCTACCAACTTTCAAAGTGGAACAACCAGGTGAAATCTCTCTCATTCACGACGGAACAATTCGTCGTGGTTGGATCTCACTTCAACTAATCTTTTTTGTCACACTCGTTGTATTAGCCCTTCCTGGTGGACGTCGAAAGCGTGAAATATCCGATAAGGAGCTGGCATGAAGTTAACTAGGCCAATCCAATTCATCACAATATTTCTTATCGTATTTGGTTTAGCAAACCTTGTTGATGCAACCAGATCATCTAAGACTTATACGGAATCTTTTCCAGCAGTTGTCTGCCCACCCACTTTGGCAGGTTTGTCTTCACAAATTTCACTCGGTTCAACAAAAACTCAATTTCAAAGGTTGCAAGATAAGACTGCAAAAACCTCTGCGGTAAAGCTCTTAAGGCTTCCAGTCATCGCTGATTCCCTATTGGTCAACAGTGAAGTTACAACGCCAGTAGTTTGGCAAAGCCGTGCAGGTCGTTGGGGTGGAGCAGCACTGTGCGTCGGCCCTGTTACTTCACAGTGGTTTGTCGGAGCAAGCGCCGATGTAACGACTAGAGCACGTCTGGTCATTATTAACTCTGGACTCAGTGATTCAATTGTTGATATTCAGGCGTTTTCTGAAAATGGTAAACAGCAACTTCAAACCATTACTGTGAAAGCAAAAAACTATTCAGTCATAGCTGTAGATACTTTTGCTCCAGGAGATCAAGCCTTAGCATTATTAGTAGAGCCTCAGTCAGGGCGAGTGAACTCGTTCATGATCGATGAGCAAGGTCAGGGTCTTCGAAGTATTGGTGGGGACTTAGTAAATTCAGTAAGTTCTGCAAGCAAGTCACTGACTATTCCAGCAATACCAACTCAAAAACCTGTACGAGGACAAACAAACTCACAAGGACATACGATTCGAGTTTTAACCCCGGGGCAAGTTGATGCAGATGTAACTGTTGAAGTTCTATCTGCCGATGGTGTATTTATCCCAGTCGGTCTTAACTCACGGTTGATTTCAGCGGGTCAAGTTACAGAGTTTGCATTAAAGCCAGAAGTTTCAGCAGAGGCATTTGCCATCAGGATCACTGCAACAGAGCCAATTGTGGCGGCAGTGAAATCTAGAATTACTGCTTCTGGAAAATCTGATTATGTTTGGAGTACACCCGCTCCAGAGCTTTCCGAGTCAACAATGGCAATTACCGGGTTATCACCATTAGTAGTGTTTGCTGGTGATCAGATCAATGTTTCAATCGATCTAACCTTGGTCAATGGAAAAACTGTAACGAAGAGTGTGGTCGGCAATGATGTTGCCACTTGGAGACCCCCTGCTTCAGCCCGCACTCTGACAATCACAAAGGTTAAAAAAGGTAGCTTTGCTGGTGCCATTGTGACTTCGGTCAATGGAATTGGGTACTTTCCTTTTGCCATTGGTAGTGAATTGGCAAAGATAGAAATCCCGGATTCAAACATTCAAGTTTTGAATCCTTGATAATCCCAAGATTTCTCATCTGATCCCACTAACCTTAAGTTCATGAGAATCCAAGGTGGACGCAGTTGCTCCCGCGCTGGTTGTAAATCCTTTGCAACTATGACCTTGACCTATATTTATGCAGAGTCAACGGCAGTAGTTGGCCCGTTAGCAACATATTCAGAACCTCACGCATACGATCTTTGTGTCTTGCATGGAACTAGATTAAAAGTTCCAAATGGTTGGAGTGTGATCAAAGCTGAGATTACAAATGAAGATGTTGGACCTAGCGACGATGACTTAATGGTTATTGCAGATGCGGTAAGGGAAGTAGCAACACAAAGTGTAGAAGTAAGCACTTCAACCAATGTAGCTCCATCAGGACAACAGATTGGCCGTCGTGGACATTTACGCTCTGTCCCAAATTAAACAAATTAATGGATATTCCACCAAATGTATTTAAGGCCTACGACATCCGTGGGCTTGTTGATAGTGAATTAAACTCTGATTTTGCATTTGAAACAGGCGTAGCATTTGCCCGTTTTTTACAAATAGAACGTGAACCCGCAACAGTAGTAATTGGCGAAGACATGCGTCCTTCGTCACCACTATTAGCTGAAGCTTTTTCAGCCGGTGTCACTTCTCAAGGTATGGATGTAATTCGAATTGGCTTAGCTTCAACAGATTTAATGTACTTTGCTTCAGGCAAACTTGGTTTACCTGGTGCAATGTTTACTGCAAGCCACAATCCAGCCGAATACAACGGAATAAAACTCTGCTTAAGTCAGGCCCGCCCTATAGGTAAGGAATCAGGACTTTTAACGATTGAAAAATTCGTTCGAGAAGGCTCACCAATCACACTGAGAAATGTTGGCATTGAAAAGCACCAAAACATGTTAGAAGAATATGTAGATCACTTATTAACACTTGTGGATCTTCGTGAAATTCGTCCATTGAAATTAGTCATTGATGCTGGAAATGGTATGGCTGGTTATACGGCTCCTGCGATTTTTGCCAGACTTAACTGTGAAGTGATTCCTATGTACTTTGAATTAGACGGCAGTTTTCCAAACCATGAGGCCAATCCACTTGATGAATCCACTTTGGTAGATCTGAAAAAAGCAGTAAAAGAACATTCAGCAGATCTTGGACTTGCCTTTGATGGAGATGCCGATCGCTGCTTTCTTATCGACGAAAATGGTGAAGGGATTAATCCTTCATTCCTCACGGCATTAATTGCCGAGCGCCAGCTAAAGAAAAATCCTGGTTCAAAAATAATCTATAACTTAATTTCATCTCGAACAGTTCAAGAGGTGATCTCTGAAAACAATGGCATTGGCCTTCGATCCAGGGTTGGTCATTCAAATATAAAGAAATTGATGGCAGAAACTGGCGCAATTTTTGGCGGAGAGCATTCGGGGCATTTCTATTTCAAAGATTTCTGGCGAGCAGACTCTGGTGCGTTAGCAGCATTACATGCCATTGCAGCACTTGGCACAAGTAAAGCGAGCATCTCTGAGCTTTTAGCCTCTTACTCTCGGTATGTACAAAGCGGAGAGATAAATACGAAAGTAGCCGATGTGCAGCAGGCAACTGAGATAGTAAAGCAGCGATATTCATCGACTGAGGTTGAGATCGATTACTTAGATGGCCTAACCGTAAATGGTGATAGCTGGTGGTTTAACCTTCGGCCCTCAAACACTGAACCATTGCTAAGGCTAAACGTTGAGGCTAAAGATCAGGCTCAGATGCAGTCGATACGTGACCAAGTTTTGGCTTTAATTCGCAACTAGCACCCCTTTTCCATTACGAATTTATCCCGCTGGGGCAGTAATCTATGCACATAGCCGCCTAGCACAGTAGAGCCCTACGCCTTAGGTATCCAATCAATACTTCAAATACCTTATAAGGAGAATCAAATGAACGTTCCAGTTACTGCAACTCTTCCAAAGCATGACATTGCAGATGCATCTTTGGCTGCTGCTGGTCGAAAGAAAATTGAATGGGCCGAGCGCAACATGCCAGTTCTTGCACAAATTCGTGAGCGCTTTGAAAAGTCGCAACCTTTTGCTGGAGTAAGAATTGCAGCATGTATGCACGTAACCACTGAGACAGCAAACTTAATGCGTGTTCTCAAAGCTGGTGGAGCAGAGATAGCTCTTTGTGCCTCAAATCCTTTGTCAACACAAGATGACACTGCAGCAGCACTGGTTCATGAATATGGAATTAGTGTATTTGCACGCAATGCAGTTGATCGCGATGGCTACTACAAGCACATTAATGCTGCTCTAGATATTCAACCGCACCAAGTTTTTGATGATGGTTGCGACCTTGTAAACACACTTCATACAACTCGCAAAGAATTAATTCCAAATATTGCTGGAGGTTGTGAAGAGACAACAACTGGAGTAATTCGCCTCAATCAAATGGCAAAAGACGGAGCCTTACAATTTCCAATGATTGCTGTAAACGATACTGACACAAAGCACATGTTCGATAACCGTTACGGAACGGGTCAATCGACTCTAGATGCTGTCTTTCGTGCCACTAACTTTTTGCTAGCAGGAAGAATTGTTGTAGTAGCTGGCTTTGGCTATTGCGGAAAAGGTGTAGCAGAGCGAGCAAAAGGTATGGGCTCTGATGTAATCGTTACTGAAATTGATCCAACAAAAGCTCTAGATGCAATGATGCAAGGTTTCCGAGTAATGCCAATGGCAGAAGCAGCAAAAATCGGTGACGTCTTTATCACTGTAACGGGTAACCGTGATGTGCTTCGTGATGAGCACTTTGCAGTCATGAAGGATGGAGCAATCATGGCTAACTCAGGACACTTTGATATTGAAATTGACGTGGCATGGCTTGAGCAAAATGCAAAGCAAAAGAACGAGAAAATGCGTCATCAGACCGATGAATATGTACTCAAGGACGGGCGACGTTTACTTCTACTTGCAGAAGGTCGCTTAGTTAACTTGGGAGCAGCAGAAGGTCACCCAGCATCTGTAATGGATATGTCATTTTCTGATCAGGCATTAACAGCTGAATATTTAGTTAAGGAAGCTAAAAACCTAAAGCCTGGTGTGCATGAAGTTCCTACATACATCGACAAGGAAGTTGCATCACTTAAGTTGATTAGCATGGGCGGACGAATCGATGTACTAACACCAGCTCAGGATATGTATTTGAATTCCTGGGAACACGGGAGCTAATGACTTTAGTGATGGTCGTCGATGACGACCATGATCTCGCAGAGATGCTTGGCATCGTTTTAAACGATGCTGGCATCGATGTGGATTTAGTAAGTCGTGGTGATGAGGCGTTGGATGCTTTTCGCGAAAAAGCACCCGATCTCATTCTTCTTGATGTTATGTTGCCTGGAATCGATGGAGTTGAAGTTTGCAAGTTGATTCGTGCCCAATCTATGGTTCCAATAATTATGTTAACTGCAAAGGGTGAGACTGAAGACGTTGTCAGAGGACTCGAAGCAGGAGCAGATGACTACATGGTCAAGCCTTTTCGTCATGCCTCTGAACTTGTAGCACGTGTAAGAACTCGCCTCCGACGAACAAATACAGATGTTTCAGGGTTAATAACAATTGGTGATTTGAAAATTGATGTTCAAGCCCATCAGCTAGTGCGTAATGGAAAACAAATACAGCTAACTCGCTTAGAGTTTGATTTGCTTGTTGCATTAGCGCGTGAACCTGGTCGAGTCTTTACGCGTGATGCTTTGCTCAGCGAAGTATGGGGATATGCACAATCAACAGATACGCGTCTGGTTAATGTTCATATACAGCGGCTGCGATCTAAAATTGAGCGTGACCCGGAGAATCCTGAATTGGTAATCACAATCAGAGGTGTTGGATACAAAGCAGGAGTTTTGGTCGGTTCTTAATTATGAATCGAATACTTTGGAAAATTCGTAACTCACTTGCCTTTAAGGTGATTGTTCTAACTGCAACAATTTCTTTAGGCGTCGTTTGGGTTACTGGTTCAGCCCTTAATTCGCGTCTTGCAGAGGGCATCAAACAGGTGAATTTGAACTCAGCTCTTGTGGAGGCACGTTCGACAATTTTTACAGCAGAGTATCGGTTACTTTTTGCAGAAAAAGAAAACGACCAGCAGATTCAAAATATCATTGACGACGTTGTAAGTTCTGCGACCACTTTCACAAGTAGCGAAAATGCACGGGAAGTTATTTTTCTAAGCAGTCCGGGGAATACATCAAATAAAAACTATGAAACTGCTTCAAACTTATTAGAGCTATCGACGATTCCAAATTCTTTGCGGTCTAAAGTTCAAGGTTCTATCACTCCAATTTCTGAATACACGCAGATGAAATATGCAGAAGTGCAAAACATTCCGGGTTTAGCAGTTGGACAGAAGATAACTATTCCAAAAGCCGGTGAATATGAAATGTATTTGGTTTTTTCATTGGTAAACGAGAAAGAAACTTTAGAACTAATTAGCAGGTCCTTGTTATTTGCTGGAATTCTCTTACTGTTTTTAATCACATTAATTACCTGGCTTGTTGTGCGCCAGGTGCTCAAGCCAGTCCGAAACGCCGCACAAATTGCAACAGAGTTTACGGCAGGTGATTTTAGAAAGCGTATGGAAGTTACATCTCAGGATGAAATATCAATTTTAGGTCATGCATTCAATGAAATGGCAGAGTCAATTGAAAAACAGATTGCCAGACTTGAAAATCTCTCTCAGGTCCAGCAACGTTTTGTCTCAGATGTCTCTCACGAACTTCGCACTCCACTAACTACTCTTCGTATGGCATCAGAGGTCATTAACTCTTCAAAGACATCTTTTGACCCCACAGTTTCCCGCAGCGCAGAACTACTTCTGGCTCAACTCGATCGTTTTGAACGATTGTTAGAAGATCTCTTAGAAATTTCCCGCTTTGATGCAGAAGTAGCCCAACTTGAGGCCGTTGACTTTGACATCGTCGCGTTAACCAAACGTTGTGTGGATGATTTGGCACTTGTGGCAAAGCAACGAAAAACTGTGATATATGTCAACTCTAAGGAATCAACAATCTTGTTACGAGCAGATATTCGCCGCATCGAGCGAATTTTGCGAAATCTCTTATCAAATGCAATTGATCACGCAGAAGAAATTCAAATAAATGTGAACATCCAAGCATCAGAAAACGATGTAGCTGTATCAGTGAGAGATTTTGGAGTTGGATTAGATGAAATCTCACTACAAAGGGTCTTCGATCGTTTCTGGCGCGCAGATCCATCCCGTGCACGAACTCGCGGCGGTACCGGTCTTGGACTTTCCATCGCACTAGAAGATGCGCGTCTGCATAATGGTGAACTCGAAGCTTGGGGACGACCTGGTAGAGGAGCTCATTTTGTTTTAACCCTGCCACGTAAACAAAACGAATCAATCCATTCACGCTTAATACCTTTAAAGCCTGAGGATTTCACTCCCTAATTTCCACAGAATAGAAGTGATTGTTTTTCTTGTTGCAAAATGCTGCAACACTAATTCAATGCACGCTATGCAAGAGATTTCGCAGTTAATGTATCCCGCACGTTGTCTTGGTTGCCATAAGCTTTCATCAGTTATCTGTTCCAATTGTTTAATACAATGGAAAAAAAGTATGTATGTGACTAAACAAACAAATTTAACTGTTCACTCAACAATCTTGTATACACCGGTAGCTGCAAAGATCATTCTGGCTGCCAAAGAAAACGGAGCCGCATCTGCCGATAACATGCTCATCGATGCAATCATCTGGCAGATCCAAAACCTAGAATTTAATCTCAATAACATCCGACTTGTCCCAATCCCTTCAAGTAAACGCTCTATTCGAAATAGGGGGAGAAGTTTTATCATCGATATTGCCCAACAAATTTCCCGACAGACCGGCATTCCCGTACTAGATTGCTTAAATTTGACGGGAAGAACCATTGATCAGAGTCGACTCAATCGAAAGCAGAGATTAGAAAATATGAAGGGTGCGATCTCAATGAAAGCTGTGGCCCGCGGAGAACTCATACTCATCGATGATGTGATTACTACGGGAGCAACCTTAAAGGAGGCCGCGAGAGCGTTAAATTCGCAAGGATTTCACGCACAGATATCGGCGATTACCGCCTGTGTTGCACAACCTCTAAGATAGGGCCATAGATTGCATGTGTATTTTGCAGTTGAAATATCAAGTGGATGCTTGCCGGATTAGTTTGAGGTACTGAAAGGTCACATCGATGCCAGCCTTTGTAGACAAGATTTTGCGTGCAGGTGAAGGACGTATCCTTCGCGAGTTAAGCAAAATCTCTGACTCTGTTAATGCTCAGGAATCGCGCTTTGCAGCAATGTCTGACGATGAACTTCGTGAACAAACCGCAATCTTTAAAGATCGATATTCAAAGGGTGAAACTCTGGATGATCTTTTGCCTGAGGCATTCGCAGTCGTACGTGAAGCAGCAAAACGAACACTTGGTCAGCGTCACTACGACGTTCAAATTATGGGTGGAGCAGCACTTCACAAAGGCAATATCGCAGAAATGCGCACTGGTGAAGGTAAGACATTAGTAGCCACGCTTCCATCATATTTAAATGCACTTGCAGGTCGCGGCGTTCACGTTGTTACTACGAATGACTACCTGGCAGAGCGCGATAGTGAGTGGATGGGTCGTGTACATCGATTCCTTGGATTAAAAGTTGGCGTAATTCTTGCCAATATGTCTCCAGCTGAGCGACGAGAGGCATATTTATCTGACATTACATATGGAACAAATAATGAGTTTGGTTTTGATTATCTTCGTGACAATATGGCTTGGTCCTTGCAGGAATGCGTACAACGCGATCACTTCTTTGCAGTTGTTGATGAAGTTGACTCGATTTTAATTGACGAGGCCCGAACACCATTGATCATTAGTGGTCCTGCTGACAAACCAACTAAGTGGTATGTAGAGTTTGCAAATTTAGTTGGTAAGTTAACTCGAGATCTTCACTACGAAGTAGATGAGAAGAAGAAGACTGTTGGAATCTTAGAAGAAGGCGTAACAAAAGTTGAAGAAATAATGCAGATCGGAAATCTCTACGAAGCTGCTAACACTCCAATGATTGGCTATTTAAACAACGCTATTCGTGCAAAAGAATTGTTCAAGCGCGATAAGGACTATGTAGTAATGAACGGTGAGCTCTTAATCGTTGATGAGCACACTGGTCGCATGCTTTCAGGACGCAGATACAGCGACGGACTTCACCAGGCACTAGAAGCTAAAGAGCGCATTGAAATTCAGAATGAGAATCAGACTTTAGCGACAATAACCTTGCAGAATTATTTCCGTCTCTACGAAACATTGTCTGGAATGACGGGAACGGCATCAACAGAAGCGGCAGAATTTGATCAGATTTATAAGCTTGGGGTTGTTCCAATTCCAACTAATCGAGATATGCAGCGCATCGACTCTCCAGATTTAGTCTATAAAACAGAAGTTGGAAAGTTTGCGGCCGTTACAGCTGACATTGTTGAACGCCATCGTAAAGGGCAACCAGTTTTAGTTGGAACAGTCAGCGTTGAAAAATCTGAGGAGCTATCTGCTTTCTTGCGCAAATCTGGTGTTCCACACGAGGTTCTAAATGCCAAGCATCACGAACGTGAAGCATCCATTATTGCCCGCGCCGGAGTTAAAGGTGCCGTGACTGTTGCTACAAATATGGCCGGACGCGGTACTGACATCATGCTTGGTGGTAACCCAGAGTTCATGGCTGATTTTGAATTACAGCGTCGTGGGATTTCACCAGTAGATAACGCCGCTGAATATGAAAAAGAATGGCCGGCAGAAATTGCTCGACAAAAGGCTGCTGTAGAAAAAGGTCACGAAGAAGTTGTTTCTTTAGGTGGTCTATACGTGCTTGGTACCGAGCGTCATGAGTCTCGACGTATTGATAACCAGTTGCGTGGACGTTCTGGTCGCCAGGGTGATCCTGGTGAATCACGTTTTTATCTTTCCTTACAAGATGATTTGATGCGCAGATTCAACTCCGCATTAGTTGAGCGATTCTTAACAGCTGCTGGTTTGCCAGAAAATGAACCTATCGAATCAAAGATGGTCTCAAATGCAATTCGATCAGCACAAACTCAGGTAGAAGCTCAAAACTTTGAAATGCGTAAGAATGTATTGAAGTATGACGATGTCATGAACCGCCAGCGCACAGTTATTTACGGTGAGCGCCGCATGGTTTTAGAAGGTGCTGACATTGAAGAGCAAATAGCACTTTTTGTTAGTGACACTTTGACCGCATATGTTCAAGCAGCAACGGCAAATGGATATGGCGAAGATTGGGATCTAGATACTTTGTTTACTGCGTTAAAAACTATCTATCCAATCTCATTTTCAATTGATGAGTTAGCTGCTCAAGCCGGTTCTCGGGCAGGTTTAGACACCGAATTCATAGTTGCTCAAGTTGTCGAAGATTGTAAGAACGCCTATGCCAAGCGAGAAGAATCACTCGGCGAGAATGTAATGCGCGAATTAGAACGTAAAGTTCTGCTCTCCGTTCTAGATCGTAAATGGCGTGAACACCTTTATGAAATGGATTATCTGCAAGAAGGTATTGGTCTTCGCGCAATGGCCCAACGTGATCCACTTGTTGAATACCAACGTGAAGGTTATGAACTTTTCTCTGCAATGATGGATGCAATCAAGGAAGAGATTGCTGGACTTCTATTCAATATTGAAGTGAGCATAGAGCCAACAAGTAATTCAGTAACTGCCCCAGGCCTAGAAGCTAAAGCACTTCCTGCAACCGGACTTCAGTACACAGCAGCCGATGAGTCGGGCGTGCACACAACCGGGGAAGTTTCTAGAAATGCACCATGTCCTTGTGGTTCAGGAAAGAAATTTAAGCGTTGCCATGGGGAATCTCAGTAGATTTAAATTATCTCTAATGCAGTGCAGAGCCATCGGTGATCTAGCCCCTCAAATCTAATTGCAACAACTCGTAATCTTTCACCGTACCGAACGGTTACCGTTGCTTCAACAATTCCATCTAATGGTTGTGAAATGTGAATTTTGCGCACCCTTCCTACAGTTTCAAACTTGCCACTTTTACGTTGCAGTTGAGCAAAAACAGAGTAATGGCAGCTAGATTGAATTTGGGAAGCAGATCGCCTACCTGCCCAAACTTCAACTGCGACATGAATGAAGTTATGTACCAAGATCTCTATGTCTGGAAGGTCCTTGGCTGAAGTTGGCTCTGGCGAAAACTGGGAATCAAACTCCTCTCCAAAAGTTGATGCGATTAGATATAAACGAGGCTCTTTAACAGGCTCGGCAATTGCCAACGGACGAAACATTTCAAGAACTGGGTGCAACCAATCTTCATCCGGATCACTTGAAATAGGAGTTAAATCTATAGTTGTAAAAACAGGCTTGCTGAGGAAATTTGGATTGAAGGCATGTTGTGTAGTCATAGGGCTAACAATTGCTAACCTGCCCGGGCTTTACTTCAACCTTAAGTACTAAAAGATCTCATACCAAAGTACTACTGTGGATAATCTGGTCTAGAAAACCACCGATAGTAATTAGGTGTGCCCATGAAACCACCTAAAAATTCCTTCAGCGCGCGCCTACCAATCGCAATTACTCTAATCATCGCATCTTTTGCATCTGTCATCTTTATCTCCTCAGTTGCAAATAAAGGAGCCGATTATTGGGTTGTACGGGGATCGGTAATCTCTGGACATGTAATTACATCATCTGATCTTGAGACAGTTCATATGAATTTAAGTAAAAGCGCAGTCCTATACATTGATAAGAGCTTTAATCCTATTGGTTTAATTGCCCTTCGTAGTTTGCACGATGGTGAAGTAATTTCCACATCCGATCTTGGCTCTGCCATTCAAGGCCAATCAACTAGCGCCGTTCCATTGAGTGTGCGATCTGTTGATATTGCCCAAGGACTAACCCTTGGAGAAGGTGTTGATATTTATTGGGTTATGGACTCAAACAATGGTGAAGTGGCCGTAGAACCAGTACTAGTTTTAGCAGGAGCAGCGCTGTTATCACTGGATAACACTGGAAACTCCTTTAGTGGTGATGTGGGACTAAGCATTGCAGTGGAACAAACACAGGTACTTCGCGTGCTAAGTGCAACATCTATAGGCCGTTTAGTGATTATTGCATCTCATGTCTGAGCAAGAGATGCCAATTGTTGTCACTGCAATAGCTCGCGCCGAAATTGAAGGATTTATTGCATCCACATTGTTTGCTCAGGGTTGGAGCGTTGTCTTTCGGGCAATAGATTGGCAAAGCCTGGAAGCATTTGCCCAAGAAAAATCTAATGATCTGAGTTCAACCTTATTAATCTATGGGTCAGATTTACCTGGAATTTCCAAAGAGAAAGTGAAACAACTTTCATCAAAATTTAATCAAGTTATTGGATTTGCAACAAATACGACAGAAGAGTTTGCCGATCTAAAGCAGCCACCAATTATTGCCACAGACTTAGTCTCATTAGTTCGCGGTTTTGTTCGAACACCGATGCTGCGAGAATTTGTTCAAGCTCACAATCAGATTCGGAGAGCAAAAGTTTTTGCCGTTGGTTCTGCTGGAACTTACACAGGTTGCACTTTGATCGCCCTTAATCTAGCAATGGAGTTAAGCACGAAAGGCAAATCAACTCTGCTCATTGATGCAAATTTTCGAGCCCCCTCAATTTTCGATTTACTTTCTATGCGAAGTTCAGAAACCGATCCCACATGGAAATCGATTGCACCCAATCTGGCACTCTTTGAGGTTACACAATCACAGGCAACAGAAGTTAATTCACTCATGTTTCAAGCAGGAAAAGAATTTGATTACGTAGTTATTGATCTTGGATCTATTGCTGGACTTTCAAATCGCCTTACTGATCGACGTTGGACTTCAACAATTACAACATGGAGCTGTGATCATGCAGATGAGCTCATTGTGGTTTCACGCCCCGATCTACTGGGGATCTCGCGCCTGCACAAGGTAATTGAACTGCTGACTCAAACTTCTATTCGAGCAAAAATCAGTTTTGTGATGAACATGAAATCTTCAGGGAAAAAGGGCGAAGTTGAGCAATCAAAATTTTTGACATTAACTTCACCAATCAAGCCGCTTCGCGTTAGATCTATCAATACCGACATCAGAGCCGTACTTGCCGCACAGGATCAACGCGCCACCTTAATTGAGACAAATGAGCGATCTGGCCTGCGTAAATCAATCGCAGAATTGGCAAGTGAACTTTCAACATAAAATCTAATACGATTAGCGTGTGCGTACATACCTACCAATTAGCTATAAAGAGCTTGAAAACTTTCTAGAGGCAAAAACTCTTGATGTGAATCTTGCGTATGCACCGACGCCTTCTTTCCAAGAGGAAAATATTGATTGTGATGAGGAAGAGCTCGAATACCTGCTCTCTGTTATCGCCGGAGAAAAAGCGCTTGACCTTTGTTTAACCCAGAAAGCACCAGGCATTGTTTTGGCCCTTGAAATCGCCCAACAACAAATTGGCGAAACATACGCAGATCACATAACCGTCACATCTGCGATCTTATGGGAACAGGTGCAATGTGCCCTTCTAGCATTTCGTGGTGATGATGAGCTTGTCTGGTTTGCTACACAAGAAATTGAGTCACATATGAATGAATGGAAGTAACGTGTTTCCATTTGAAAATCTTCTCGGTTCACGAACCACAATCACCCTTGATCAGGCTGAACGCTTAAGGGAGTTAGTTGCTAACTGGCAGTTGTTATCAGATCTTTCATTCGCAGATTTAATTCTGTGGGTTCCCATTCGCAAAGATATAAAAATGTGGCCCAGTGGGCATATCGCGATCGCTCATATTCGGCCAACAACAACTGCGACAGTCTTTACTAATGATGTAATTGGTGAAGAAGTTTCGTGGGGGATTCGAACAAATATTGATGAGGCGCTATCTCATGGCGAAATCATAAGAGATGGCCAATTGCAACCATCAGAGACCATGCTCATTAAAGAAGAGGCCATTCCGGTTACTTTCAATGGTCAAGCGATTGCAGTCATATCTCGCCATAGAGATATCGAACATATGAGAACTGCAGGAAAATTAGAGATTAATTATCGCGAGATTGCACATCAGCTATATCGAATGGTTGCAGAGGGGAATTTCCCTTATAAGAACGCAGGCGCACTCATTGAACCTATTCCTCGTGTCGGAGATGGATTGATTCGATTAGATGTTAACGGAACAGTTTCATTTGCTAGTCCTAACGCAAAATCTGCTTTTTCTAGAATGGGCTGGAACGGTGATTTAGAAGGTCGAAATCTTGGGGAGGCTGCTCAACAGGTTTCAGTGACAACAGAAAATCCTCACGAAGAAGCAATTGGCACTCAGTTAAATGGAAGAACTTTGCGACGGGTAGAGATTGAAAATGAAGGAACAACTATCGATTTCCTTGTGCTGCCGTTAATTCAAGGCGAGGATCGCATAGGTGCAATTGTTCTGCTTCAAAATGTTACAGAGCTTCGCCGTCTAGATCGCGCACTTGTCACAAAAGATGCAACCATCCGTGAAATCCATCATCGTGTGAAAAACAATCTGCAAACCGTCTCTGCCTTACTTAGATTGCAGTCTCGCAGAATAGATGATCCATCGGCAGCTGCAGCCTTAGATGAAGCGGTTCGCCGAATCGCATCGATCGCCTTAGTCCACGAAACACTTTCTAACAGCGATGAGACAACTGTGGCATTTGATGATGTGTTAACTAGCCTTGTAACTCACTCACTTGAGCTAAGTCCACGAATGGGTCAGTTGAGCATTGAGCGAATCGGCCAACTTGGCTCCCTAGAATCTCGCCTTGCTACTCCGCTCTCATTAGTTGTTACTGAGCTAATTCACAACGCCCTAGAGCATGGCTTAGCCGAATCGGGAACTCACCTTCGAATTGAACTTCAGCGCTATAGCAACGAAGGATTAGTAACCATTTCAGATGATGGAGTGGGTCTGCCTGAAGGCTTCAATCTTGCAACATCTGCGAACTTAGGTTTACAGATTGTTCTTACGTTAACTGAGAATGAACTCAACGGTGAGTTGAAATTAGAATCAAGTGATAAAGGAACGCAGGCAAAACTTCGCTTCCCACTTTAGAATTGGTTCTGTTGCTCCAATAGTCGTGCACGATTTCGCGCGGCACGTCTTTTTAATGCACGGCGTTCATCTTCTGATAATCCGCCCCATACTCCAGCGTCTTGACCACTTTCTAATGCCCACGCCAAGCAAGGCTCTTTTACTATGCAGCGATTACAAACTTTCTTTGCTTCTTCAATTTGGCTAATTGCAGGCCCGGTGTTTCCAACAGGAAAGAAGAGTTCGGGATCTTCGTCGCGGCAGGCAGATTGATGTCGCCAATCCATGACAGACCCCCTTAGATTGCCTGAGCAATCACGATGAAACTATGCGAGTGAAAATACGCACAATTGTGTACGCAAGGTGACAATTATCCATGTTGTGCATGCTGAATACAAGGATGTTTTGAAAGAGATTGTTGAATCAATGGTGATCTACCTCAAGTGCCCCCGACAGGATTCGAACCTGTGCGCATGCCTTCGGAGGGCAATGCTCTATCCCCTGAGCTACGGGGGCTCTGTGGGCTTACTACTCAAGGTTATCAGCGGGTGCAAAGTTGTGTGCATACTGCAAGAATCTGCCTATGAATTCGATTGCTTATTTCGCAACAGGTTGTTTCTGGGGAGCCGAACGTCGTTTCTGGCAGATGGATGGCGTTATTGAAACAAACGTTGGTTATATGGGTGGAAATCGACCAAACCCAAATTACGAACAAGTGTGTACTGGCGTAACAGGTCATGCCGAGATGGTGAAAGTCGTATTTGATTCTTCAAAAATTTCCTATCAACGCCTACTTGAAGAGTTTTGGGTAATGCACGATCCAACCTCTTTAAATCAACAAGGTGGCGATATTGGAACCCAGTATCGCAGTGCGATTTTCACAACCGATAATTCACAGCAGGTTACAGCTTTAGCATCTAAAGCTGAATATCAAAGAGTGCTTTCGGCTGCTGGCCTTGATCAAATTTGTACCGAAATTTTGAGCGCCGAGGGAATTGAGTATTACCCTGCCGAGGAGTACCACCAAAAATATTTGCTTAAAAATCCCAATGGCTATGACTGTCATTCAAGTACAGGGGTTGCCTATCCGGCAACTGCGGTGATCAATTGAGCGCTCATGACGAGGTTGAAAAAAACAAAGCCGTGCAGAACGAGTACCCAGTAAAAATCGATGAACAGGCGCTCGCAGCGAGAATTGATCCACTCTCATATGATGTTTTGCGCAATGCTGCAACAGAGCAAGCATTTACAGGGGAGTACACCGACACAGAAACAGTGGGCATCTATAGATGTAAAGCCTGCGCCGCTGAACTATTTAGAAGTGAGACTAAGTTTCATTCAGGATGCGGCTGGCCATCTTTTTATGCGCCAACAGCAGATGATGCGGTGCGCTTGATAGAAGATCGTTCCTTATTTCCAAGAGTTCGTACCGAGGTTCTTTGTGCATCGTGTGGCTCTCACCTGGGACATGTTTTTGATGGTGAAGGCTTTGACGTGCCAACGGATCAGCGCTGGTGCATTAACTCAGTATCACTTGTTTTACAGCCACGCTAATCACAGATTAGTTACAAAGAAAAAGTTGGATACTCATCTGTAACTAGTAGGAGTGCGTAACCAACGACTCGGTTCCAGTAGGCGATAGTTCCCACGATGCCTTCTGCGCAAATCTCTGGATAGTTGCCTGTAAATAAAATAGATAGCCAACCAAATAAGGTTAAAAATGCTGCATAGATTGCGTAGAAAATTCCAACTAGATACAAAGGAATTGCAATAAACCATTTAATCAATGGCAGCCATCGATTGAGCGCTTTTGCATCAACTTCAGGGAAAGTAACGCTAACGACGTCATTCTCTTCAATAGATGGATATTCGTCAGTGAGTAACAAGACATATGCATCAACACGCGTCTGCAAAGAAAGCAGCGCTTCATTAAATGCTAGCGCGTAGCTTGGATAGATCTGTCGAAAGACAATTGCTAAAGCCACTGGGAGTGAAATCAAACCAACCATAAAATAACTAGCATCACCACTAGATAGATCTGCCGAAGGCGCAAAAGAGGCAATAAAGATTGCCATTGGCACAACTAAGACAAGGCGAAACAGCGCTGTCATTCGATTGCGTTCTGTCAGTGATACATCGATTTGGGTTTCTATTTGATTGCTCATGCATTAAATCTACCCCTTTACAGCACTGGTAGCCTTAATCCATGAGTGGATATGGGAAAGAAGTTCCTCACCTTTCAGAGCTGCACACCCATACCAGCACTAAGTGGCGTGGGTTTCCTGGCATCGATCGCATTGCGAAGGTAGTTTAAATGTCAGGGAAAAAATACGATGTTGTGATTATGGGAGCAGGGCACAACGGTTTGGTTGCAGCCACTTACTTAGCCAAGGCAGGAAGATCCGTTTTAATGCTTGAGGCAAATGATGAAATTGGTGGTGCCACACAAAGCGTGGCGGCATTTCCGGGCTTTGATGCACGTGTATCTCGTTATTCATATCTTGTCGCACTTTTGCCAGACAAGATAATTAAAGATCTCAATCTTAATTTTGAGACTATCTCTCGCGATGTTTCAAGTTTTACTCCTTATTCAAACGTTCAAGGATTAAATAAAGGTTTATATGTCTCCAGAAATTGGGATGCTAAAACAGAGGAATCATTTAAAGAGATTGATCCAACAGGTAACGAAGGTCAAGCCTGGCTGGATTTTTATTCTGAGGTTGCCGAGTTTGCCGAAAAAATTGCACCTACACTTTTGCAACCCTTACAAACACGCTCAGAATTACGTGAGCACCTCAACCTGCCAAAGACATGGAAGTATTTGATTGAAGATCCAATTGGTGAGGTTATTTGCGATAGATTCAAAGATGACATTGTCCGAGGAGTAGTCCTTACAGATGCTCTGATCGGCACGTTCGCATCGGCTTATGATCTTCAAGCAAACATCTGTTTTCTCTACCATCTAATTGGTAACGGAACTGGGGAGTGGAAAGTTCCTCGCGGAGGTATGGGAGCCCTCGTTAATGAATTAGTTCGAGTTGCTAGCGAGGCCGGGGTTGAAATAAGGACCAATCAAAAGGTTGTTGCGATAGAAAGCACCACAGAGTCAGTCAATGTGAGAACTTCTGCGGGTGAAGAATTTACTGCAGCTCACTTTCTATCAAATGCCGCACCTGGAGTATTGGCGCAGCTTCGAGGTAAGAAGAAGCCTGATTCATTAGATGGTGCGCAGTTAAAGATAAACATTCTTCTCAAGCGACTTCCACAGTTGAAGTCTGGAATGGATCCGAAGTTAGCTTTTGCTGGAACTTTTCATGCAAATGAGAGCTTCACTCAATGCGAAGGTTCATATTCAGAGGCAAAGAATGGCTCCATGCCAGCAAAACTACCCATTGAAATGTATTGCCACACTCTGACCGATCCATCAATTCTAAGTCCAGAGCTATCAGCATCAGGCTTTCATACGTTAACTCTCTTTGCACTTCATACTCCTGCATCGCTATTTGATGCCAATAATGAAACTGCGCGACAGGCCGCACTTGAATCCGCATTTGCCTCACTCAATGAGTATTTAGTTGAACCCATACAAGATGTTATTGCAGCAATTGAAATTAAAACTCCACTTGATCTTGAGGAAGCGATCGCATTACCCAGAGGCAATATTTTTCATAGAGATTTACAGTTCCCATTTCGTGAAGATGGTAGTCAACCATCATGGGGAGTTGAAACAGATGATCCACGAATCTTTATTTGCGGAGCAGGTGCCACACGAGGTGGCGGTGTAAGCGGAATACCAGGCCATAATGCGGCAATGGCAGTACTAAGTAGCAATTAGACTTACTTCATGAATCTTCATCCTGAAACATCGGCAATTAGCGCAGGTCGACCTGATGCTGCACCTGATGCTTCAGTAAATCCGCCGTTGTTTTTATCCTCGACTTATCACGCAGGTGGTCCAGTTGGTTATGGTCGTTATGGAAATCAAACATGGAGCGCACTTGAAGATGCAATTGCAGAGTTAGAAGGTGGCCCAACACTTACATTCTCATCCGGAATGGCAGCAATTAGTGCACTTTTTTCTATACTGCCAGTTGGTGCGCCAGTAGTTGCATCACACGAGGGCTATAGCGGAACAATGGGTTTGCTTAATCAACTTCACACTTCAGGAAGACTAGAAGTGCGATTAGTTGATATAACAAAAAACGATGAAGTGATTGCCGCAATGAAAGGCGCTGCACTTGTTTGGCTTGAATCACCAACAAATCCGTCCCTAGATGTTGCAGATCTTCACACACTGATTTCAGAGGCAAAGAAGAAAGGAATCGGTGTGGGAGTAGATAACACTTTTGCCACCCCATTAACACAGCTACCGCTTTCAATGGGGGCAGATATTTCTATGCACTCTGTCACTAAATTTCTCTCTGGCCATAGCGATGTTGTGCTCGGTTCGCTTTCTACAAATGATGAAGCATTATTGAAAAGATTAGAAGAGGCACGTCGCTTCAATGGATCAATCCCAGGACCGTTTGAAGCGTGGTTGGCACTACGCGGAATCCGTACTTTTCCAATTCGTTTTCGTGCAGCAGAAAATAATGCCAAAGAGTTAGTTAAACGTTTGAGCGAGCATTCAAAAATTACAAAAGTTCGCTACCCCGGATTTGGCGCAGTTATTTCTTTTGAAGTAGATGGACCAGTTGAAGATGTCCAAAAAGTTTGTGAGTCATCACGTGTCATAATTCATGCAACCAGTCTTGGGGGAGTGGAATCCCTGTGGGAGCGCCGCCGCCGTTGGGCCGGAGAAAGCATCTCTGTGCCTGAGCGCCTGATTCGTCTAAGCGTTGGTTGCGAACACGTTGAGGACCTATGGTCAGATATTGATCAGGCTCTTGCGGTTTTGTAGAGAAATTCTCAGAAATACCGAGTATTTTTAGCACATGTTCAAAGTGTTCCGTCGCATCGTTGCAGCAGCCACAGTAGTGCTGCTGGCCTTTCGCGCTGTCGGATCTTTTCTTTCATGGGTTGAACATCAAGAAGATACCGTTGCAGATACATGGGTTGATGAAGACGAACTAGAAGATGTCTGATATTCAATACATTCCAGGCAGTTGCAATATCGGTAAAGGTGAAATAAAACGTAGGCAATTCGTAGCTCTAATCGGATTATTTCTATCTATCTTTGCATTAGTAACCTTGATTTCAGTAGATGCTCCAACTAGTTCTCGGATAGGAATCTTTTTTCCTCTCATGATGGCATCTGTTGGATATATCCAATCACGCAGCAAGTTTTGCCTTGCCTATGGATTTGCAGGAACTTTTAATGTTGGCAAGATGGGTGACATTTCCAGAGTTGCAACCCCTGAAGATCGTGCGGCAGACCGAAAAACTGCGCTCACAATTCTTGGAAAATCTTTTTTGCTTGCAGCCCTAGCAACAGGAGTTGTTTTAGTACTACCCTTCTAAGTATGAAGATTTTGATTCATACTCGTAATGCGGCACTGGCAGAAGATTTTAAGCAAATTGCAGAAGAAAAACTCAACAGCATGGAACGCTTTAGCGTTGTCATTGATCGGGTAGAGGTTGAAGTGCTGCACGAAGCAAACCCGCATCAGGGAAAGCACTCGCATAGAGTTATTTTGACTTCACACGGCTCTGGTCCATTACTTCGAGCAGAGGCTGCAGAGTTTAATGATCTAGCAGCATTTGATGCAGCAATAAAAACTTTTGCGCTCCAAATCAGGAAAATTCATGAGCGAACAAAAGATCATGATCGCACGACACTGAGGAAAATGAAGACCGAGAGTTAAACGATCTCTGTTCCATCTTTTCTTGTTGCAGTAAGACTTCCCACCGCTGTCACAATTAAAGTTGCCACGATCACTCCGAGGCTGACTTCAATGGTGACGTGCGGAAGGTTGATCCCCAATAGATCGTGAACTCCAATTCCATGGAAAGCTTCAATTATCATTTTAAATCCGATGAAGGCCAAGATGAAGGAAAGTCCTTTAGAAAGATAAATCAATCTTTGCAGTAGCCCTTGAAGCAAGAAATACAACTGGCGCAATCCCATCAGTGCGAAAATATTTGCACAAACAACAATGTAAGGATCACGCGTAATTCCAAAAATCGCAGGAATTGAGTCAAGAGCAAAAACAAGATCTGTGATTCCTAAGGAGATTAGCGCAATAGTAAATGTCGATGCACCTTTGGAGCGGAGAAAAGTTACGACACGATCCTCCTTCTTTTTCTCTTCTTCCTCTTCATGTTCGGTCAGCAACTTATATGCTGTAAAAATTAAGAAGCCGCCGAAGATAAAGAATGCACTCGAAAATCTTTCTAGGATTGCACTTCCTGCTGCAATAAACCCACCACGAAGAATGAGGGCAATAATGATTCCAAGCAACAGGACTAGTTGTTGCTTTGTTCTTTCAATTTGAAAGCGTGCCAAGATAATAACGAACACAAATATGTTGTCGACTGAAAGTGCGTATTCAGTGAGCCAGCCTGCAAAAAACTCCTTCTGAGAGTTTGAATCAGTTGTCCAATTTGGCATGAAGTAACCAAATATCAAAGCAGCTGTGACGTAGATCAGTGTCCATATTCCAGCCTCGGTAATTGTCGTTTCTTTATTTCGCCGTGCAATGGCAATGAGTAAATCGAAAACGATTACAGTCGATAAAATTCCAAGGGTTACGAGCCAGACAGCTGTTGATTCCATTGGAGGAGTCTGCCACTAAATGAGCATCAAGATGTTGTTTAAATGAGATTGCCCGATTGATTTCCCTTCGACGATACACTTAAGCCATGGACAATCTCTTTATAGCCCTCTTGATTCTTGTTTTGGCCGGTATCGCAAGCCTTGGCTGGTTTTCACTTGTCCTCTACAAAAAGCAGCGACGTAATACCGAGAAGGTAATACGTGAACTCAATAAGGTCTCAATTGAGTTAAAAAAGAATATCTCTCACACTTATTATCAAAGTGAAGCCTATGCGCAACTTATGCAGTTACTCGATCTTAAATCATCAATACCCCCAACGCGTGGCTGGGCAGCATCACCTGATTTACTTCTAACTATTTATGAAACAGTAAAGAAGATAAACCCTTCACTTGTTGTTGAACTAGGTTCTGGCGTGTCAACTTTGGTTGCCGCAAAATCTGGTGCCAAAAAAGTAATTAGCCTGGATGGTTCAAAAGAGTATGCAGAAAAGACCAGAGAGCTAATCAAGGAACATAGAGTCCGTGGAGTAGACGTTCGATTTGCAGCGTTGTTGCCTTACGTGAATGGTTTAACTTGGTATGACGTTTCAGTCATTAAGGACCTTAAGAGAATCGATCTTTTAATCATCGATGGCCCTCCAGGTAACAATAATCCGGAGACACGCTACCCAGCACTCAAAGAGTTCAAGGATAAATTGTCACCTAATGCAGTCGTCATTCTCGATGATGTTAATCGAGAAGGTGAGAGAAAATTAGCTGAGGATTTTGCAGCGGCTCTGCCAAATCATGAACTAGTAATTCTCAATCACGAAAAGGGCGCCGCGATAATTTCGCCCCGTTAAAGCGATGCAGATAACTCTCGAAGATGGGCTGCAAAAGGCCTGTGAGCAGATAGTTGATACTTCAACATTTGTTCGGGCGGTTCTCTCTGGGCGTCGTCGCAATATGCAGGTTGGATATGAGCGAATAGATATACGGTTGGTAGAGATCAAGGGTGAGTTAAACCTTCAGTTAATGCAAAATGATGGTCGTGCTACCAGTACAAAAAACATGCTTCCAAACAAATTAGTTGTGCAAGAACTACTCAATAGTGGTTATGCAAATATCATGGTCGAAAGTATTTCTCAGGTTTACTCAATTCGAATCACAAAAAGCGGTGATGCTCAAGTACACATTGAAAATCGCCAATCCCAGCAAAATCTCTCTCATGATAAAAAGAAGGATCGTTTATTAGATTCCTCCGATCCATTTCTCCTAGAAGTGGGGATTGCTGATGCAAAAGGAGTCATCAAGCCTTCTCGTCAAGACAAGTACAAACAGGTAGAAGAGTTTTTACGTATTTTGTCACCGGCGCTTAATGCGGCGATAACAGCCGGGCAAATTCGAAAACCCACAGAGCAAGCCCCACTACAAATTGTTGATCTTGGTTGTGGGCACGCCTACCTAACTTTTGCAGCTCATCAATTTTTAGTTAACTCCGGCATCCCTGTAAAAGTAGTTGGAATCGATGTCAGAGTTGAAAGTAGAGATCGCAATAATGCCATTGCAAAAAAACTAGGGATTACATCAACTATTGAATTTGTGGCCGAAGAGATATCAAAAACAACGTCACAACCGGTAGATGTTGCTATTGCACTTCATGCATGTGATACAGCAACAGATGATGCGATTGCTTGGGCGATAAATGGTGGAGCTCAGCTTTTACTGATCGCCCCTTGCTGTCATCATGATATTCAAAAGCAAATGGATGCCGCACCAGAACCGTGGTCTGCAATTACAAAGTTTGGTTTAATGAAAGAGCGCTTGGGAGATTTGCTCACTGATTCGTTTCGTGCACAACTACTTCGTATTGCTGGCTATCGTGTAGAAGTCATCGAGTTTGTTGCAGGCGAACACACGCCAAGAAATTTGATGATTCGTGCTGTAAAAACCGATGCCAAACCTGATTTATTAGATATCCAGAGATATGTAGAGATGAGCAGCCAATGGGGCGTCATCCCCGCCTTAGAAAAGAAACTTCCTACGCTTAACATCCGTTAGACTTGGAACATGTCCAAGGTCCTTTCTTCCCTTCCAGTAGGCGAAAAAGTTGGAATCGCATTTTCTGGTGGGCTCGATACATCTGTTGCTGTTGCATGGATGCGCGCAAAAGGTGCAGTACCTTGCACGTACACAGCCGATCTTGGCCAATACGATGAACCAGACATTGATTCTGTCCCGGGACGGGCAAAAGAATATGGCGCCGAGATTTCACGACTTGTTGACTGCAAAAACGCATTGGTCGAAGAAGGTTTAGCAGCAATTGCATGCGGAGCATTTCATATTCGCTCTGGTGGAAAACAATATTTCAATACAACACCGCTAGGTCGCGCTGTTACCGGAACAATGCTTGTTCGCGCCATGCACCAAGATTCAGTTGAAATCTGGGGAGATGGTTCAACCTATAAAGGCAATGACATTGAACGCTTCTATCGTTATGGACTTTTAGCTAATCCAAATTTAAGAATTTACAAGCCATGGCTTGATCAGGATTTTGTTACTGAACTAGGTGGCCGTAAAGAGATGAGCGAGTGGTTAGTCAAAAATGGACTGCCATATCGCGATAGCACCGAAAAAGCTTATTCAACCGATGCCAATATTTTAGGTGCAACGCATGAGGCAAAAAGTTTAGAAAATCTGGACACTTCTGTTGAGCTAGTACAACCAATTATGGGTGTTCGTTTTTGGGATCCAAGCGTAAAGATTGAAAGTGAAGATGTTCGAATCACTTTTGTACAAGGTCGCCCGTCAGCAATTAACGGTAAGGCATTTACTGATGTCGTTGAGTTAATGAAAGAGGCCAACTCAATTGGTGGCCGTCATGGACTTGGAATGGCCGATCAGATTGAGAACAGAATTATTGAAGCAAAGAGCCGTGGAATCTACGAAGCTCCTGGCATGGCGCTTTTGTTTATCGCTTACGAAAGATTAATTAGCGCCATCCACAATGAAGACACAATTGCTAACTATCACGCAGAAGGACGCAGATTAGGTCGACTTCTTTATGAAGGTCGTTGGTTTGATCCGCAAGCGTTGATGTTGCGTGAATCCCTGCAACGCTGGGTTGCATCAGCGGTGAATGGTGAAGTAACTATTCGCCTTCGTCGCGGCGATGATTATTCAATTATCAATACAACAGGTCCTGGGCTTAGTTATCACCCAGAAAAACTCTCTATGGAGCGCACAGAAAATGCAGCCTTCGGTCCAGTCGATCGAATTGGTCAGTTAACAATGCGCAACCTTGATATTGCCGATACTCGAGCAAAATTAGAGCTCTACCGTTCCCAAGGTCAAATAGGGGATGGGGAGTTCAAATTAATCGGTGAAATCGAAAATTAATAGACACATCTATCGGACAACAGGAGAACCATGCCAAAGAAAACGTTAATTAAGATATTTGCAGTAATTGCAGTAGCAGCAATTGCATTCGCATCATTTACATCACTAGGAGGAGATGACACCGTGTCCGGAACAGTATCAACCCCAGGTCTTCCATCTGTAACAAATAATGCAGGTGAGGCACCAACAATTACCCCTGTAACAGGTGCTGCACCAGCAACTTTGCAATCAGTGGACATAATTGAGGGAACGGGCGCAGAAGTTCTAGCAACATCAACTTTGACAGTTCATTACACATTGATGCCATGGTCAACTGGAGAAGTAATTGAATCATCTTGGACAACTGGACAGCCAGCGACATTTGCATTGTCAGGAGTTATCGCCGGCTGGACACAGGGCCTACCAGGAGCAAAAGTTGGAGGCCGCCGACTTCTAGTTATCCCACCATCACTTGGATACGGAGTGGTCCCAGGCCATCCACTTGAGACTGAGACGCTAATCTTTTCAGTCGATATCTTGGGCGTTTCCTAAAAGATTAAAGGTAAAAACCCCATCGGCGCAAACAGCCGGTGGGGTTTTTACTTTGTTTACCAACTGTTCATAAATGAAATGCTGAGTAGGGTTTAGTAGAAAGCGGACCAGCCGATAATCTAGATAAATGAAGGCCATCCAGATGAAGAAGACAAATAGGTTATTTGCAGAGTTTCTTGGCACCTGCCTTTTAGTCGCCATCGTTGTTGGCTCTGGAATAATGGCAACCAATCTCTCGCAAGATATTGGTGTTCAACTTCTTATAAACACCGTTTCAACAGTCTTTGGTCTCATTGTGCTTATTCAAATCCTTGCGCCAATCAGTGGAGCACATTTCAATCCAGTTGTAACGTTGATCGAACTTATCCAGCGAAAGACAACCT
>Ga0315905_10000224_pt1 | contig 61832 bp, 52 predicted proteins | sample LakEriMetagenome_5_FD_203522 | JGI IMG/M metagenome (GOLD analysis project Ga0315905, IMG submission 203522) | Freshwater fungal communities from buoy surface, Lake Erie, Ohio, United States - Buoy 4 MA121 | ecosystem: Environmental > Aquatic > Freshwater > Lake | place: USA: Lake Erie, Ohio...
CTTTCCCTCAAGTTTCCCGGGCCAAAAAACCGAAGGGAAAGTATCGAATTTTGGCCCCGGAACCGGCCTTGGCTGAACTTGTCAAAACCGGCCCCGGTGTTAAGATTCTAAAACTGGGAAAGAAATCCCCGGCACGCCCTGTTAGCTCAGTTGGTAGAGCAGCTGACTCTTAATCAGCGGGTCGTAGGTTCGAGCCCTACACGGGGCACTATATCACTGCTTTATAGTGCTTGATTTGCCAAAACTTTTCGCAAGGACTGACTTTATGTCAGTCCTTGCGTCGTTTCCGGCAACCTGCAAAAAAGTTTTGCGTCTTTTTGCTGGCCCTTACGTCGGATTTCACATCACTTTTTTGCTGTCCCAACCACACCCCTGGGGTGGTGGTCGCCGGGGCCATCGATGAGTCTTGGTCGGTCACCAGGGCATAGTGCTCCAGCGCCACGGCGTCCGTATGACCATGCCACTCATGGACCAGATGGGCGGGTAGAACACGCGTCGCACCACCGTCAGGCAAGGTCCAACGATCTTGGCCAAACCCTCAGCGTCTCATCGCCTTGGCGACGGAGATTTTCTCGGTAGATCCCAATCAGTTGACCTTTGAGCCAGCGTTTTTCAAACAATTTGGTTGGTTTAATTTCCAAAACAGTATCGTTGAATTAGCATTTCACAGCCGTTTTAAAACGCATTCGCATTGCGGAAGTTAAGCTTGGGTTAGTTCACTGCTCTTTCAGGTGACCCCTCGGCAAAGCAGTTTGCCGGTAACGAATCCCTGACGACAACTGATGAGGTGGTAGTGGAGGAAAAGAACGATCAGGCCGTGATCGAGGTCACACGCCGCTGGGTGGTTGACATGGTTATCGGGCTGAACCTGTGCCCCTTCGCCCGCCGGGTTTCTGATTCAGGGCTGATTCGGTATGCGGTGACCGATGCTGGCGACTCCGAGGAGCTTCTTTTTGCCTTGGAAAAGGAACTGGTCGCCCTCGCCGCCTCTCCACGGTCGGCGGTCGAAACAACGATCCTGATCCATCCCAAAGCGCTGTCAGATTTCCCGGACTATTTGGTCTTCCTCAACTATGCGGACAGTCTGGTCCGGCGCCTCGGATTATTGCGTACCATTCAAATTGCTGGATTCCACCCCCAGTACCAGTTCGAGGGTACGACGCCGGAATCGCCGGAGAACTACACCAATCGGTCCCCCCAACCCATGCTCCACCTCCTCCGTGAAGAGAGTGTGACAGAGGTGTCAGGTGACCAGGCAATTTTGGCCGCCATTCCCCAGCGGAACATCAAGACCCTTCGAAGCCTCGGCAAGGCGGAAATCCTCGCCCGACTTCAGAAGATAAACGGATAACCCAGCCCAGCCCAATGCTTTGTCTTGGCGTAAAGACTTTTTGTCCCCAACGGGCTTTGGCAAGCGGCCCAAAAATGTAGCTTAGACCTGGTTCCTCTTACACCATTGCTCTGCCAATTCCAACAATTGAGGCCCTACTCGCAGTGCTTCCTCAATTTGGCGGCGGATCGATTTTGGGCGGGTGTCCGGGTACCGGACTGTCATGCCCCTACCATGATCAAAATCGCCTGCCGAATCTTCTCGGGAAGGTGGCCCCAAGCCGCAATCATTTGTTCGAAATTTGGGTCCAAGGACGGTTGGTTTTTGCTGACTGATTTCGACCTCCCAAACCGCCTAATTTTCGTCGTCACAACACGGCATCGTACGTCACTTTTGCGGAAGGCAGCACAACGAAACTTATGAAATCTCGATGAAAGGTTGAACTCGCTGAAGGGTGCCGACTGGCACACCTCAACTCTGATCAGGTTTAGCGGCACAGTCCGTGGTATACCTCATTGAGCCAGAATCGGTCACGGTTTCGGCTGGTTCGCTGGCAATTCAAACCGTGCTTTCCGCCAAATGCACTCCACCCGGAAATGGCTAACACACGATCCGACCCGCTGCAGTGACCTGCGGCATCCCAAAACGGCCGTAAATCCAGGCCAATTCCCCCATCATTCAGGGCAACCTGCCTTCGTCGTCACGCCCCGGAGCCAGGTAACGCTGGGTTCGACAAGATTGCCGGGGCACCCGGAAGGCCCGCGGCTGGTTCACGCCCAAACTTGCTAGCACAGGGGCGCTCTCCCCCTTTAGGCCCTGACAGATTTCCACCCAAAACCTGGAAGCGTTTTTGGGGATAACCCTAGATCAGGCTCAACCCTTCTTTTGACCCATCCTTTCAAATCTTTCGGAGAGTATGAAAAAGGTAGGTGCCCACAGGCCAATAAAAATGCCAAACCTTTCAGCATGGGCCGGATCCCCATTGCTCCAAAAATAGTTTTCACCGGATTTTGCAAGGAACCAAACAGCAATACTGGCGACAATACTTGCAAATCCACAAACGAAACAAATCTTGTTCAACAGGTTCAGGTTCATTTCGATTCTCCCTAAAGATACCTGGTGTAAGCCAGGCCCAGACTGCGAGGTGATCCCTTCTACCCTGCTACCAACTATACGCTATTTATTATTTAAGGATTATTTTTAGATTTTTTTAAAAGTGGGTATTTGGCACTTTCTTGCTTTTTATGTTCGCTTTTAAAGAAAGATGGCGTCACTCGCATCTGCTTAAGCAACGGGCCCTGAATTCCTGCATGGTTAGCGGACCCAGACCATGCAAGTTCAGATTAATTGGAATACGCTTTGCAAGGCCCGAGTAATCATCATAAATCGCAACTGTTTGGGGTGGGTTCATGCCCTATGGTTTCAGGGCTTGGTCCAACACCCGATACGGAAACTTGGGTGAAACAGAATAAAGTGGTTCCTTTTACTTTTGTATGGCGTGTTTAGTCCTTGGTGGCCTTCGAACCAGTTGACAGTGGAACTCTACAGGAGAATGAACCATGACAAGGACTGTTGTATATTCAATCGCTTTCCTGGGTCTTTTTGTGTCACTTCCATTCACCGGCCTTCTGGCGAGCCCTCAAGATAAATCTCAACAGGAAAAGCAATCCAAAAACGGAAATGGCGAATGTGTCAAATCATGCCAGGAATGCCTGATCGCCTTGCTCATTTGCCATAAAAAATGCGCTGACTTGGTCGCCAACGGGGACAAATCTTACGCGAATTGCATGCACTCGTGCCTCGACTGCTCCGAGATGTGCAGGGCGTGCATGGTGATCTGCGCAAGGAAAAGTCCCATGATGGAAATACTGTGCGAAGCTTGCGCAAAGACATGCGATCACTGTGCCAAGGAGTGCGCCAAATTCCCTGATGACCCTGCGATTGCTGAATGCACCAAGAAATGCCAGCAATGCGCAGAGTCCTGCCGGAATTGCATCAAAATGGACAACAAGTCCAATTAGCCTATGGCTCAGCTAGATTCCGATGCGATCAAGTCGAATTTTTCCAAAAAAACCAACCATTACTGGGGAGTCCAGGGTCTGCTAGGCCTTGGACTCCCTGATCACAAACTTGTTGCTGAAGGATATCCAAATCCAAATCATTTATCCCCAAAAGCAATTCAGGAAATTTTTTCTGCCTACCTTCACACCAGCACATGTCACCAAATTGATAGATGTACAGTTGCCGCACAGCTCCTCGGGGAGTTTACTTACTATCTAAGGGGGATATTCTTATTATTTTTTTTCTTCTCATTGCTTATTGCACCATCTGACTAATTCCTTGCCCAAAACCCGCTTGAAGTCGGCCAGAGCAAGTAATCACTCATTCCGTTGATTCTGGTTTTTAACGCCGCTTGATAATCAGGATTCCCAAAATACTCAAGGCGGATAATTTTAGCCCTAAGTTATTTCCAGCCAAGCCATTACAAAAATGTGGAAAATATGGGCCAAAGAACTTTTAATCCATTCGCTGGTGACAATAAGTTTCCAAAAAAGCACAAAGAATTCCCATTCCGGACCAATCCCGGTTTCCTAACATGGTGTTGAAATGATTCGCTTATTGATTTGGCTCTCTCTGTGATTTCTTGATCAATCCCAGATTGGCACCTCGAATTTGGATCTGGTGCGATTTATCCCCTGGCCACAATTGGTTGTTGTGGGGATCGTAGTGTTTTGCTATTCGCTCCCGCTTGGTGGCTTTCCGATTGGGGACTGAATGCGCTCGAGTATTGTTCCGTTTTGCCTGGCTTTCTTGGTAACAGGCTACAGCCTGGGGCAGGAATTCCCGCGTGAAGTGGAACAGCCACTGCAACCTGAATGGCTGCAGGACCAATGGCCACTGGAATCGAATGATTCCTTCGCCCCGGAAATCGCCGTCCCACCACTCAATGGTCTCAACCGCCCAAGCCCCGGCTTGTCTGACCGGGGCGGTATGGGCGGTCCGGGCATGGGGGATCCTGGTTACAGGGCTGTCTGGTATCCGTCCACATCCATTTCGAATTCACAAGCCCCTTCTGATTTTGGCCTGGTCAGACAAAACATATCGGCGGCTTATCCCATCTGGCGCAGGGACGGCGACACGGTTCTCCTGAGTGCCAGTGTTCGCAACACACTCTTCTTCACGGATGCCATACTGCCGGACACCTCGCAACCGTTTCCGGAACAGTTGTGGAACATCAACACTGGACTGATGCATATCCATAAATTCGACAACGGTTGGTCCAGCGGCATCCGGGGAACTTTTGGATCTGCCAGTGACAAGCCGTTCATCAATATCAACGTGATGAATGTCAGTTTTTTCGGCTTCCTCCAGGCACCGGCAAAAAATGAACGGGATGCCTGGGTTTTCTCGCTCTTCTATTCGCCGGTTGGCAATGTGGAATTCCCCTTGCCGGGCATCGCGTACCTGTGGAAGCCCTCCGACAATTTCCATGCAAGCATCGGCCTGCCCTTTTCAGTGAAGTGGAAACCACTGGATGAACTGACGCTGTCGTTTTCATACATACCGGTCACCAATATCAATGCCCGGGCCAGTTACCAGTTGGGTAACGGCTTGGAGGTCTACTGCGGATTTGAATGGCTGAACGAGGCCTACTTTCTGGCCGACCGTGTCGTGCTGCTGGACCGGTTCCTCGGCTTCGAGATGCAGTTGGTCAGCGGGCTTCGCTGGGAGCTGGCAACCAACGCGGTCCTGGATATCAACGCCGGTTATGCCTTCAATCGCTATTACGGAACCGGCCAAAGCCAATTCTCAGACCTTCAGGATCAGGTGAATATAAGCCCGGGAGCATTCCTGGGCGCGGGGCTTCTGCTCAAATTTTAAGTAACCCAACCTCCAGCCTCCCACTGTCCGTTAGTACATTCCCACCCAGTGAGGGCAAAACAATTTGCCGAATCTGGGGATGCGGTAATCTCAAGCAACTCGCGTGCTTTTCACCCCAGCCAACCAGGCACCCAAAAACGCCATGGGCAAATAAGCCCCTGCCAGGTCAAGCAGGATAAACCAAACCGGTCCGCCCACCATGAATACCATGGTGATACCGCCTAGCAAAAAAAGGATTCCCACCACCACCGCCGGCCGCAACCGGTTTTCAAAAGACAGTTTGGCGGCGACAAAAGCCCCGACCAGGGTTCCCACGGCATGAGCAAGCCAGGGCGCCAGGAAATTAGCCGGCTTCAATAGCTGGATGTTCTCGGCAACTTTTTCCATGTCGGACAGGTCCACACCCTCAGGCAGTGGAATCACCCGGGGACCAGCCCAGACAATGGCCATGTTGACCATGCTTCCAATCAAGAATCCAAATCCGATGGCGACAACTTTTTTCCCTGGCAAAGGCATAGCGTTCACTCATGCGTCCGGATGTGGTCGACCAAATCAGACCCGGCTCAGGGTGCCGCTTTGCCCGGCGAAGGAATCGGTCTCAACCCCAAGCCGTTGCAGGATGGTGACGAACAGCTTCGCCAGCGGCAGTTCCTCCACCTCCATCTTTCCTTGCCAACCGGAGTCGCTGTCGATACCCGCGCCGGCCTGATTGTCCTCGTTGCCCTTGCCAAACTTGAGGTACCTGCCATTGGTGAAGCCCAGGTTCTTCCCTCCCGCCGAAATGATCGGATAGTTGCGGGAAAGATGGAAGCTGCTCGACGCGGAGCCATGCATGGCGAAAGTGTTGTCCAGCATGCTCCCCTTGCCATTCGGTTCCGGGGTGTCCTTCAATTTTTGCACAAAACGACCGAATTCCTCGGCCTGGTACCGGTTGTAGGTCCCCAGGTTCCGCCAACCATTCGGCTTTTTCACCTCATGGGTCAGTGCGTGGGCCGGACCCAGCCCCACGGCTAGCGACAGAAGATCGTGCGGCCCCTCGCCATTCTCCCGACCCAACTGGAAGGTGGCCACGCGTGTGGAGTCGCTCAAGAATGCGAGGTAGATCAGCTCATACATCGTCTGGAAGTAGAGTTTGGCCTCCTTGGGCTCGGCATCGAGGCGCAGGTTGAGGGAATCCACCTTGGGCACAGGGGTGTCGATCCATTTCTGGGCTTTGACCAGTTTCAACTCGGTGTCGCGCACAGCGTCGAGGTACTGCTTTAGGGTTTCCTGATCCTTCTTGGAAAGTTGGCGCGCCAGCGATCGTGAGTTCTCGATCAGCAGGTCCAGGGCGCTCTTGCTCCGCGCCAAGCGAGCCGCCGCCTCCCTGCCGCTCGTCACGAACAACATGTCGAAGATTTCCTTCGGCTTGTTCATCGCGGGAATCGGCCGGCCCTCGCTGTTGAACGACTGGGTCTGCGCGCCACGCGGGCCACCGACACCCCCGTTCGTCGACAGCACCAGCGACGAGTGCCTGGTGAATTCACCGGCATGGTCAGCGTAGGCCTGATCTAGCGAAATGGTGTTCTGGTATGGCCCCGACCCGCCGATCGGGGCGCCTGTCAGGTACTGGTCCGCGTTGGAATGGCCGTGGACATTCCTCGCGACGGGATGGGACAGCCCAGAGTAGATGGTGATCTCGTCGCGCAGCGGGCTCAGCACATCGAGCACCTTGGTGAGCTCAAAGTCCCTCTCGCCGCCCCGGGGGAACCAGCTCCAGTCCCTCCAGGCCGGGTCCGACTTGAGCGGCATCCCCACACCATCCGGGTGATAGACGCTGAGAAATCGTCTCGGTGTGGCGTTGGGTGCCGGGGCGGCCCCGGCGAAAGTCTCAAACCACGGCAGGGCAAGTGAAACCCCGGCGCCGCGAAGAAACGCCCGTCGATTCAGCGGAATGGTCTTGCTGTTCATCACCTGCTCCTCGCCTGATTGCGCGCCCATGACATCTTTCGGTTCCTTCAGGGGGGATGAGGTAAGAAAATGCGATTACCCCGGGCTTTCATCCGCCACCCTGCTATCCCCTGTCGATCCAGTCTGTTGGTTTCCGTCTCACTTCGCGTTGAAAAGATGGCTGCCCACGATCAGGTGGATCAGGTCGCGCAGTCCATCACCACCTCGTCGAAATTGCCCGACCAGACTTTCCATTTCCGAACGGTCGCCAAAGCTGATCGGCCTGCCCAGCGCGTAGGCCGCCAGTTTGTGGGTCATCGCCAGGGCGAATTGATCCTGGCGTTCGGCCAATAGATAGTTTTTCAGCCCGTCCACGCCCGCCAGCGTATGGCTATTGAACAGCTCCGCCGTGGCATCCACGGGCTTCTTGTCGATCTGCGTCCGGAAGACACCCAGCGCATCGTAGTTTTCAAAGGCGATACCCCATGGATCAATCCTCGAGTGGCACGATCGACATGCCGCCTTGTCGCGGTGGTCGGCCAGCCGCTCCTTCAGCGACATCTTGAGGATTTCGGGGTTCGTCAGATCCACTTTCGGAACATCCGGCGGGGGAGGTGGCGGCGGATCATCGAGAATGCGCTTCAAAATCCACACACCTCGCTTCAGGGGATTGGAATCCTTGCCGTCGGAATTCATGGCCAGGAAGGCCGCGCCGGTCAACAGCCCGCCGCGATGCGCCTGGTTGCCGATCGGCACCCTGCGGAAATGCGGGCCCCGCACTCCCCCAATCCCGTAGTGCGCCGCCAGCCGTTCATTGACAACCGCGTAATCCGAATGGATGAAATCCATCACGCTGCCATTATTTTTGAGCACTTCCCCAAAAAATGCGATCGGCTCTTCCTGGATCGCATCCCTCAATGGGCCAGCCGGCAGATGCGCCACGCTATTCAGCCCCTCCAGGCCCAACCACTGCCCGACAAAATGCTCCGGGAACCGGCTCGCCCGCGGGTCCCCCAGCATACGCTCTACCTGTTTCGCCAGAACTTTTGGTTCCCTTAGTTTCCCCTGCTCAGCCAACCTCAAAAGCTCCTCATCCGGCACGCTCGACCACAAAAAAATGGCCATGCGGCTGGCCAGTTCCAGCTCGCTGATCCTGCCCGGGCTTTCCGCCGTGCCCATCGGCGTTCGCTGGGTCAGATACAGGAACTCGGGCGAGGACAGGGCAGTCGCAAGCACTTCGACCATCGCATCCTCAAAGGTGGGGAATTCCGGCCGATATTTCTCAAACAGGGCCATGAACCGGTCGGTTTCATCAGCCCCCACCTGCCTACGCCACACCCGCCGCAAAAACCGCCCAAGCACCTCGCGCCCATACGCGGCCTCGTCCCCGCGCTTTTCGCTTTCAAAAAAGATGGCGGTCTGGGTTTTTGGCGGCCACTGCTCGTAAAAAGGGGCGGTCACCTCGATCTGGTCGATCATCACCTTGAGCCGATCCTGACCCCCGGTCGCGTTGGAGTTGTTGCGGATGTGCAAAAACTCGTCCCGGCGCGGGAAGGTGGTGGCCAATTTCCTGAACGGATTGCGCTGGATGTCGGCCAGCGGAACATGGAAATCGATGTATTCAGGCTTTTCCATGGAAGCCCTGACGGGAATATCCCGCTGGCTGATGACCTGCTTGAAGTTGGCGTCGTTGCTGGTGTGGGCGCTCAGCAGCAGGCTCAAACCGGCATATTCGTCCGGGTTCATAGTCGAGCGACAGGCACGGATGCGCACACGCATCATTCCCTCGTCGGGCAGGAACCGGTCCAGGTTCAGTTTCAGTTCCTCACCGCCGGGAAGCACCAGCACCACGGGCGAGGCGGGCGGTAATTCCCCCGCGACAGCCTCGTCCCGGGGTAACGCCTTCTCCGGGAAGAAGTACACCCCCTTGCCCGTTTCACGATGAAGCAGGTGCTTCTGGTTTCTGATCTTGGGAGAATTCGCCTCCCCGGGTTCGAAAGTCTTGGCCTTTTTCGGAGCCTTTTCCATCTCCTCCCGCATCGAGATGGAATAGGTGACAGCTTTGGGGCGCTCGCCGCTGACGGTGGCCCGTTTCAGCGCCTTCAGGGCGATCTCCCGGTACATGGCAAGCTGCACGCCGGTTATCTGGAGCAGTTCGGAGCTGTTCTGGAATCCGTCCTCGCTGGTGGTTTCCGGCGGCAGCTTTCCCGCCAGCGGATAGGAGAGCCCCAGCAGGTCCTGCAGGGCATGGTCGTATTCGTACTTCGTCAATCGCCTGAAGGAGGAATGCTCCCTGCTGTTGCGGCGGGCGAGGGAGGCTTTGTTCAATTCCTCGCTCAGCCAGTCGGCAACCAGGCCCCGGTCCGCCTCGCTCAGACTGTAAGCAGGCTCGTTTACCGGCGGCATTTCCGATTTGCTGAGCACGCTGTGCACATCCCGCCATCGTTCCGCATCGGGCCCTGCCAGCATGTCCGGGTTCAGTTGGTCGATCCGGAATCCGCCCTTGGCCTTCTTCGGGCCATGGCAAGCCACGCAACTCCTGGTCAGGATCGGCTCCACAGTTTTCCGGTAGCGGGCGGTGTCGGCCTTGGGAATTGCTTCCACAGTGGCGGGCGTGGATTTCGACTCTTTCAGGTATCTGGATTGGCTCCGGCCTTTTTCTCGGGCCGCTTCCAATACTCCACGAGACTCCTGGCCACCAGCGCCAGAAATCCAGCAAGCGATCCCAACCACAATGCAGGCAACAATCTTGGAGGGCTTCATGGGTTGGCTTCGCATCCTCGGCAGGTTTGAGACACGCAAGCCATGCGCTCAATCTTTTTAAATAATCACTAACCCAATCTACATCGCCGCCACTGCGAGGTCTATCTGTTTTCGCCCGGCATGGTAAAGTATCCAGTGTGAATCCAGTCCCTGCGGCCATTGGATGGGTAGCCAAGGCTGGTGATTGGCTTTCAAGGGGGCGCTTCCATGGGAATGACCCGTCGCAAGGTGCTGAAAGCCGGCGGTGCCGTCCTCACCCTTCCGTTCCTCCGCTCCTTGGCTCCATCAGCGGATGCCAGGGCCACCCAGAAACCAAGCCAGAAGCTGGCGATCCTCTACATCCCCAACGGCATCGTGCGGCGCTGCTTCTTCCCCGGGGAGGAAAAAGCGGATATTCCCGACTTCATCGGCGGCTTCGACGCCGACAAGACCAAGGAACTGCGCCGGTTCAAACAAAAGCCGGGAGTTTACCCGCTGGAATTGACTCAGACGCTGAAGCCGCTTGCCGAACACGCGGCTGATGTCACCCTCATCACCGGCCTCGACAGGTCCTACAAGCACGGGCAAGACGTCCATGCCCAGGGCGCCTCATGCTACCTGACCAGCCTGTCGCCCGAGCAGGCGGCCGCCAAAGGTGTTCGTCACCCGAATGGACGGACACTCGACCAAGTGATCGGCGATGTGGTGGGCCGCTCAACGGCGTTCAACACCCTGGAGATCAGTTGCAACGGGTTCACCACCCCCAAGGAGCCCATCGAGTTCGACAATATCTCCTGGTACGGCCCGGACAGGATGGCCCCGTCCATCAAGGATCCCAAGAAGCTCTACGACAGGCTTTTCATGCGTGACGGGCTGGGCTCCCGCCTGTCCGATGTGACCGACCTGGTCTTGGCCGACGCGAACTCCCTGGCGCGCAGGCTCGGCCGCGACGACAAGGAAACCCTCGCGCAGTTCATGCACATGATCCGCGACATCGAACTGAGGATCCGCAGGCTCGACAAACTGCTGGCCGATGCCGATATCAAGATCCCCAAGGGCGAGGTGCTCCCCCGGGGTGAATACATCCGCCTGCAGGCCGACCTGATGATCCTCGCGTTCCAGATGGGAATCACCAATGTCTGCACCTTCATGATTGGGCCAGAGCGATGGGACGCGACGCTCATGTACGAGGGCGTGTTCGACAAGCCCGTGCAGCACCACAACATGACGCACAACCAGAAGGGCGACGGCTACAAGGATGTCCAGAAGATCGACCTTTTCCACATGCGCCAGTACGCCTATGTCCTGTCGCGGATGAAGGCGATCCGTGAGGCCGATGGTTCCAGCTTGCTGGACAACTCGATCGTCGCGTACGGGGCGGGCCTTGGCGATGGCGCGACCCACCAGTACTACGACCTGCCGATGATCGTCGCCGGCAAGGCGGGCGGCAAGGTGCGCCAGGGCCGCCACTTGAAGTGCCCGGGCGGGACCCTGAACTCGAACCTGTGGCTCACCTTCGCCAGACTCATGGGTCTGGACCTCAAGCAATTCGCCGACAGTACCGGCGAGATCGCGGACCTGAGAGCCTGAGGATTACAACCCCCACCTGGATCACTCCTTCATGACCATGGGCCTCGCAATCCTGCTGGCACTCTGCCTCGGCCACCCCGCGTCGCCGGATGACAAGGCTGAAATTAACGCCTCGGCATACCCGGCCCTGCTGAAGGCCAATTGCGCGAAATGCCATGGGGAAGCGAAGCCCAAGTGCGCTTTCCGGGTGATGGGAGGCCTCTCCGCCGAGCCCCCTGAGGCCAAGGCGGTCCATCTGCAACGGATCCTCGACGCCGTCGAATCCGGCGACATGCCGCCCGAGGGCGAACCCGGATTCACCGACCGGCAGCGTGATGGCCTGGTCGGTTGGCTCAAGGAGTCGATCCGCTCTTCTTCGCGGGCGATTGAACAGACTCCGCCCCGGATGCATCGCCTGACACGGGTGCAGTACAACAACGCCGTGCGCGATCTGTTCCGGCTCAACCGCGATATCTTCGCGTTGCCCGAGAAGCTCATGACCCGACAGGATCGGCATGTCCCCTCCGCCACCGGAAAGATGCCCGAAAGTGTCCGTGTGGCCTCGCTTACCCTCAAGCCCCAGCCAGGCCTCGCGGGAGTGATACCCTTCCCCAAGGACTTGCGCGCCGAGCACGGCTATGACAACCAGGCGGACAAGCTCACCCTTTCGCCGCTCCTTCTTGACGCCTTTCTGAAGCTGGGAGTCTCGATCCTCGAGAGCCCCGACTTCAACCCCCAAACCGTGGGAATCTGGAAGGACTTTTTCCAGGAGCCCGGGGCCAAGGAGGATCAAGCTGCCCGGATTACCAACCGCCTCAGGCCGTTCCTGCGGATCGCCTTCCGCGGGCCTGTTGAGGATGAGGTGGTGCGCCGCTATTCCGCCTTCGCCGAATCCAAAATCCGCCAAGGCACCCCGTTCACCGAGGCCATGAAAAAGGTGGCTTCCGCCGTCCTTTGCTCCCCACTTTTCCTCTACCGCTCCTCCAGCGCCGATGGATCGGGCCGGCAGTTTGAGCTGGCGTCCAGGCTGTCCTTCTTCCTGTGGTCGAGCATCCCCGACACGGAATTGCTCGACATGGCCGAGCGAGGCGAGTTTGACGAACCCCCCGCGGTCCGCCGCGCCATCAACAGGATGATGGCCGATCCAAAGATCGAGCGATTCCTCGACAGTTTCCCGACGCAGTGGCTGCAACTGGAAAACGTACTCGGGGCCACCCCCGATCCCGTGAAGAGCCCCTACTTCAACCTGGGAGAGGGCTATCCGGCCAGCCTGGCGATGGTTCTTGAACCGCTGCTGCTGTTCGACGCGGCCTTCATTGAAGACCGCCCCATTGCCGAGCTGGTCTCCCCCTCCTTTTCTTACCGCAACCCGTTCTTGCGCGACTGGTACGGCCAAAATCTCGCCCCGGTGATCCCAACTCCGGCTGAAGTTGCCGAAAAAAACCGGCTGCTGGATGCGCGAAGGAAACAAATCCAGTCACTTATCAACCAGTCGCAGGCAGCCATTGATTCCATCGTGGAACCGGCCAAGGCGCGGTGGGTTGCCGATGGGCGAAGCAAAAAACCGGCAGACCTCAAACCCTATGCCTCGTGGGATTTCGACGCGGGCCTGAAAGACTCCGTCCGTGGCCTGGAATTCAAACCCGTCGGCGATGTGCGGCAGGTTTCCGGCGAGGTGGTACTCGGCCCCGGGTACCTGCAAAGCGGCCCGCTGCCGGTCGAACTCAAGGCGAAAACCATGGAAGTGTGGTGCGAAGTCGCCGACATCAACCAGCGTGGCGGCGGCTTGATGACCATCGAGGGCCCGGGGGGGCTTTTTGATTCCATCGTCCTGGGTGAACGGAAGCCCGGGCACTGGATCTCCGGAAGCAACCAATTCGCCCGCACCGAGGATTTCGCCGAATCCGAACCCGAATCGACTCCCTCGCGAAAGCTGCACCTCGTCATGGTTTACGGGGAAGACGACACCACGCGGCTCTATCGCAACGGGCAACCCTATGGCAAACCGTTTCGCAAGGGGAGCACCTCCTTCCCCAAGGACAAGAGCTTTGTGCTGTTGGGACTCCGGCACCTTCCCGCCGGCGGCAACAGGCACCTTTCGGTGCGGATCGACAAGGCCCGATTGTACGACCGGGCCTTGAGCCCGGAGGAAGTCGCCACCGCTTCCGGCGAAGGCGGCTTCAGCCTTCCCGACGAGGCGCTGGCCACATTGGTGTCAAAGGCCGATCGAGCGCGTCTGGGTGAACTGAGGGAAAACCTTGGCCGCAACAAGCGCGAACTGGAATCGCTCCCAACCAAGATTGATTATCAGCAGTTCCGTAAAGGAACCATTCAGGCTTTCCAGAACCAATTGAAGGAAAAGTTGCGCTCTCCCGAATTCCAAAGAGTTGCGCTTTCCTCACCGCGTGATGGCGGCGTCATCACCAACGCGGCGGTGTTGAGCATGACATCCGGGCCCACGCGCACCCAGCCGATCGCCAGGGGATCCTGGATCCTGGGGGTGATCTTCAACGATCCGCCCGCTCCCCCGCCCAACGATGTCCCTCCACTCAAGGAAACCAACGACGCGAACCTCACCATCCGGGAGCAGTTCGCGGCCCACCGCGAGCACGCCTCGTGCGCCGGATGCCATGCGAAGATCGACCCGCTCGGCTTCGCCCTGGAAAACTTCGACATCACGGGCCGCTGGCGCGAGAAATACGAAAACGGCCGCCCCATCGACGCCTCCGGCACGCTCTGGCGCAAACATGCGTTCACGGGGGTGACCGACTTCAAGGCAGCGATCGTTGGCGAAAAGGACCGATTCGCCAAGGCGTTTTCCCGCCACCTGCTGCGTTACGCGTTGGCGCGGGAACTGCTTCCTCCTGACCTCCTCACGGTCGATGAAATCATCGCCAGCACCCGGGGCGGAAACTACAGGCTCCAGACCCTCATCCGCGAGGTGGCGTTCCACGCCGCCGGCGGGGCATCCGGGCCACGGGACGAAAAACCGAAAAAATAGCCGGCTGGCGCTCACGGCCCATCAATAAAAAGCGCCCGTCACCCCTACAGGTAACAGGCGCCTCTTTTGGTGCGTGTTGGCAAGCTAACGGTTCAGTTCATTCACCACCCTTCTTTCCGCGCTCGTATCGGTAGCGGATAGTACCCTCGGCCAGGGTGATCTTCTGGATCGACTTGAGCAACTCCGTGCGGTTGACTTTTTGCGAGGTGAATTTGGGCTCCTCGGCAAGCGCGTAGACGGTGATGTTGTATTCCTTGGCACCTGGCCCCTTCGATTTCATCGGGTCGTATTCCCGGCGATTCTTGTCGTTGTAGCCGGTGACACCCACATCTTTGGAGCCTTTTGCCAGGCCAGTGGCTGTGGCCGGGATGTTGTAAACCACCCAGTAGGATTTGACATCCCCCTGGCCCGGGATGTGCCACAGGTTCAACGCGAAGCTTTTGGTACCCTTTGGCGGATTCTTCCAGGCAACCGGCGGCGAAATCCCATCGCCATCGCCCGTGAATTCGATCGGGTAATCGCCCCCTTCCTTGAAGGCGGGACTGCTCACCTCGAGTTTGACCTGGCTGATGGGTTCCACCTTGGTGGTGGAACGCCTGCCCCCCTGCTGCGCGCAGATCAAACCGCCCCCCAGCACCAGCAACGCACCCATTCCAAGCCACCGTAGCATCCAGGTTGTCTGCATTGACCTCACCGTTTTTCGCGTGGAATGACCAATAGGGCGATGGGACCTATCCTCTTTATTGTTGAACTTCCGAAAAATGTGACAAATTCTGTGGGATTTTTGAACCTTTTTCCAGAGGAAGACAAATGGGCGCGGTTTACCATCGGTTAGGCGCGTCGACCCCCCCGAATGTCCTGCCAGACAAGCAAATTGACTGCAGCTGATAGTATTTCAAACAAAATGACTGGCCCCCTGGCCCAAACGGTTTTGGCAAATTCATAACGGGCCAGCCGAAATCCATGCCGGTTTTCCAACTGGCCTCCATAATGGCAAGAGCTCCGAAAAAGTGATTGGCCCTTGGGAGCGCCTGTGATTTGTTTTCTCCTGGTGGGGAGTAGGGCATGGAAACCCCGTCCAAAACAACACCCCACTCCACTACCCTCGACCTCCCTCTTCTGGGCATGCACTGCGCGGCGTGCGCCAACCGTATTGAAAAGGCGCTAGTCGCCGCACCTGGCGTGGAATCGGCAGCGGTCAACTTCGCCACCTCGCGTGCCACCGTTCGTTTCGATGAGGGGATCACCAACCGGGCCATCCTGCGCGAGGTGGTGCGTGGCCAAGGCTACGATGCCGTGCTGCCGGATTCCGCCAGCCCTACCGGTTCCCCCCAGGCGGAGGACGAGGCTGATGCCTTGGCCCTGCGGGCCCGGGAGAACGAATACCGGCAGGCGCGGCGGAATTTCATCCTGGCGGCCTGCCTCACTGTGCCGGTGATGGCCCTGGCCATGACAGGGCATCTGATCCCGGCACTGGAGCCGGCCCTCCAGTTCCCTGGCAAACCGTGGGTGGAGATGCTGTTCACCACCCCGGTGCTTTTCTGGGCTGGGAGGCAGTTTTTCTCTGGTGCCTTGAAATCGGCCCGCCATGGCGCCGCCGACATGAACACGCTAGTGGCCATCGGCACCTTGGCGGCCTTCGCCTACAGCCTGGTGGCCACCATCTGGCCAGGCGCGGTGGCCGCCGCCAATCACTCAAGCCATCACCCGGCAGGCGCGCCGGTTTATTTTGAAGTGGCAAGCTCCATCATCACACTCATTCTGCTGGGCAATTTGTTGCAGGCCCGGGCCACCGCTCGCACGCAGGGTGCCATCCAGGCCCTGGTGGCCCTCAGTCCTCGCACCGCCCGGGTAGAACGGTTCGGCATGGAAATGGACCTGCCCATCGAAAAGGTCCGCGTTGGGGACATCGTTCTGGTGCGCCCGGGCGAGAAGTTGCCGGTGGATGGTGTGGTGCTATCCGGGGAATCCAGCCTGGATGAAAGCCTGCTGACCGGGGAACCGCTACCGGTGACCAAGACCGTGGGAGACAAGGTCATCGGCGGCACACTCAACACCACCGGCGCGTTTCGACTCACCGCCACGCAGGTGGGCGCCGGCACCGTGCTGCAGCAGATCGTGCGCATGGTCCGTCAGGCTCAAGGCTCGAAGGCACCCATCCAGAAACTGGCCGATCAGGTGTCCGGAATCTTTGTCCCGGTGGTTCTGGTTCTGGCAGCGGCCACCTTCGTGGCCTGGCTTTTGCTCGCCCCGGCGGATATCCGACTTTCCAGGGCGCTGATCGCCTCGGTGTCGGTGCTCATTATCGCCTGCCCCTGCGCGCTGGGCCTGGCCACCCCCACTGCCATCATGGTGGGCACCGGCCGGGGAGCCCAGTTGGGCATTCTGATCAAGGGGGGCGAGGCGCTTGAAACAGCGCACCGAATCACCACCGTTGTGCTGGACAAGACCGGAACCATCACCGAGGGCAAGCCAGCGCTGACTCAGATCCGGCCAGTGGCACCCTTCAGTGAAACCGAATTACTGCGCCTGGCCGCCTCGGCGGAACGCTCCTCGGAACACCCTCTGGCACAGGCGGTGGTGCGGGCGGCCACGCAGAGGAATCTGGCGCTGGCCATTCCGGAAGATTTCACCGCCTCGCCGGGTTTGGGATTAAAGGCCCGGGTGGATGGCCGTCAGGTTCTTTTGGGTAACGCGCGCTTCCTGACAGAATTGGGAATCACACCGCCTGCAACTGCGGGTAGCCCTGGACAATCAGAGATTCTGATCGCGGTGGATGGCACCTACGCTGGCAGTCTGGCCATTGCCGACCGTATCAAACCCACCTCGGTTGATGCCATTCGCCGTCTGCACTCAACGGGCCTGGAAGTGGTGATGCTGTCCGGCGACGCGCGCGGCACCGCTGAGGCGGTCGCACGCGAGGTGGGCATCCATCAGGTGCTGGCTGAGGTGCTGCCCGCCGGAAAGACCGACGCGATCACCCAACTGCAACGGCAAGGCAAACGGGTGGCCATGGTGGGGGACGGCGTGAACGATGCCCCGGCCTTGGCCACCGCCGACCTGGGCATTGCCATGGGCAACGGTACCGACGTCGCTTTGGAAGCCGCCGACATCACGCTGGTGCGTGGCAACCTGAACGGTGTCGCCGACGCGATCAGGCTGTCCAAGGCCACCATGCGGGTGGTGCGCCAAAACCTGTTCTTTGCCTTCGCCTACAATCTGGTCTGCATCCCGCTGGCGGCAGGCGCCCTGTATCCATTCACCGGCTGGCTGCTCAGCCCCATCATCGCATCCGCCACCATGGCGTTGTCTTCCGTCAGCGTGGTGCTCAACGCGCTGCGCTTGCGTCACTTCTATCCCAGGCAGTCCTGAGGCCATGGAAATCGCCCGGTTGATCGATGCGCTTTCCCGCCCCGAGGCTTACCCGCACCCGGTGGGCACCATCCAGTTGGTGCAAACCCACATCTCGGTGGTGTTTCTCACGGGATCCTCGGTCTACAAAGTCAAAAAACCAGTGCGGATGGGGTTTCTTGATTTCAGCACGCTGGAGCGGCGTCACCATTTCTGCCAGCGTGAGCTGATACTCAACCGCAGGCTGGCACCGTCGGTTTACCTCGATGTTGTACCCATCACCCAACAGAACGATACCTTGCGCATCGGTGGGGATGGCCCGGCGGTGGAGTGGGCGGTGCATATGCGCCAACTGCCGGAAAGCGCCACTCTTTTGGCGCATCTCGAAAACGGAACGCTGCATCCCACCATGCTGGAGGTACTGGGCCGGCGCGTCGCCACCTTCCACGCGCAGGCCCACGGCGACCCAAAGCTGGCCGAACTGGCCCGGGCCGAGACCGTGCTGAATAATGCGCTGGAAAACTTCAGCCAATCCCATGCCGCCATCAGTGTGACCATCCACCCCCAAGTGTTCCAAAGGCTGGAGCAGTGGACCCGCCAACTGGGCGAAAGCCTCAGCCCGTTGATGGACCGGCGGGTTGCGGAGGGTCGCATCCGTGACACGCATGGCGACCTGCGGTTGGACCATGTCTACCTTTTTCCCGAGGCCGCCCCCCCGGATGACATCACCATCATCGACTGCATCGAGTTCAACGATGGCTTCCGCTACACCGACCCGGTTGCCGATATCGCCTTTCTGGCCATGGATCTGGGCTACCGTGGCCGGCAGGATTTGGCTGACCTGCTCACGCGAGCCTACTTTCACCACACCGATGACCCCGAGGGAAACAAACTGCTGGCGTTCTATGTGGCCTACCGCTCGGCGGTGCGCGCCAAGGTGGATGGGTTCCAAATGGCGGAAAAGGAAATCCCGGAGGCCAAACGCTTCGCCGCAGCCGCCAAGGCGCGCGCCCACTGGCTTTTCGCCCTGGCCACCCTGGAGGCCCCCGCCAACAAACCGTGTCTGGTTTGCGTGGGCGGTTTGCCCGGCGCGGGAAAATCGGTCCTTGCGAAAGAACTGGGCTCCACAGCCGGTTTCGAGGTCTTGCGCACCGATGTGATCCGCAAGGACCTGGCAGCCTTTAACCCGGGCACCGTTGCACAAGAGTTGTACTCCCCGCAAATGACCGACGCGGTGTATGCCGAGTGCCTACGGCGCGCTGCGGACCTGCTGTTCGCCGGCAAGCGGGTGATTATGGACGCCAATTTCCCGCTGCACAGCCAGCGGAAAAGCATGGCGGATTTGGCTCGTTCCCTGGGAGTGCCCTTTTATTTCCTGCACTGTCAGGCACCCGAGGAGGTTGCCCTGGAACGGATCGGCCTGCGGACTGGTGACCCCTCCGATGCGGATCGGGAAACCTACCACCGCCAGGCCAGACGGTGGGAGGCCCTGCATCCCGCTGAATTGCCCCTGTCCAGCACCATCAACACCCACTGCGAAGTGGAGGAGATGGTGCGGGCGGGTTTGGCCATCCTGCGGCAGCGGGGCTTGGCCTGAGGCCCTTGCCGCGCAGGGATGCGCCTACCGCTTGGTAACTGCCAGCGTGTAACCGGCCAGATGCCACACAGCGTGGGCGATCACCCTGGGATCACGCTCAGCACCCCGCACCACGGCCAGCAAGCGCGCCACCGCCGCCGCCGGAAATTCCTCCGGAAGCGGGTACAAATCCGGCACGATCGATTGCCGAGCTGGCCGGGTCCGCCAGTCTCGACCCATCTGGTAGGGCTGGGGTTTTCTGGCTCGGTACCTTGTCCTGTTGCCCTGGTTCATATCTTGCTCCTTTCCAAACGACTTTGCCTGCGCGGGAAGCCGCTCACACGGCTGAACGCCCACGAATCACCCTGCCGCAACATGCGGTCCAACACATCCGCATCGGCCCAGAAACCGGCTGTGGACGGATCCCCAGCGCCCGAGGGGCCGCTGTGCGCCAGCCCGCCCCACGAGTTCAGCAAAAACCCGCCCGCCCGGCCCCTGCGCTGGTAACCCACCAGCGCCATGCAGTGGTTCCACACCCCCTTGGGGGAGCCAAAGCCCTGGGCGTCGCGCCGCAGCGAGAAGCCCTGCCGGCTGCAGACCGCGATGCCATAACCGGCGGTTAGCGCGCGGCAGGCGGCATCAAAGCCGTCCACCCGCGCGATGCCTTCCACCGGATGCTTGCGGCAAGCAGACTCCAGACCGTCGGGCACACCCGTGGCACCCAGTTGCCGGCACTGCTTGGGTGAATACGCGCTCAGGTCCAGCGATCCATGCACGCCCCGCTCCAGCACGCCCCAGCGGCGGACAAACTCCGCCGCCCAGGCGCCGATGGAACCATCACCCCGCAACCGGCCGCCACCCACCTCCACCCGGCTGCCCGCGTAGACGATCTCGGGCGCCAGCGGCTGGAAGCCGTCGGGATCGCCCGAGTCAATCTCGGCGCATAGCGTGTGCTCGATGGCCGCCACGGTTCCGAAGCCCACGCAACTGCCCACCGATCCCTGGTCTCGCGGTGGGATCAGGTTGCCGAGCACGCGCCGGCACGCTTCCCACAGGTACGCGTGGTCGGGCAATGGCGCGGGGTCGGTGCCCGCCGGCGTGTCGCCAAACAGCGGCGTAGCCAGCGTGCGCGCCACCGCCTCCACGGCGGCAGGATCTTCCACCCAGCCGAAATATTTCCGTCTCATCGTTTCCTCTCCTCCTCCAAACCATGGCGTCCGGGGCTTTTCCCTCCCAGCAGCGCCTCCATCCGGCAGGTGCTTTCCCGCACCTGCTCGGTCGCTGAAACGAGCCGTTTCAGCGTCTCCCCCTGGGCGCCGAGCAGCTCCTCGGTGCGCGCCAGAAACTGCTCGTGCCTTTGCCTCAGCGGCAGCAGCACCTCCACACCCAGCCAGCCGCCCCCCTTGAACAGGGCGAACAGCAGCATGGCCGTCACCGCGGCGGGAAACCCCAACCGCTCCCACCAGTCGAGTGGGTCCATCGCATGCCTCCTTGAAAAATGAACTGTCCTACCCGGCGGGTGCCTTGCCCGTTTCCGCCTGGCGTCTCAGCCACGCCAGGCGGTAGGCGTCGGGCGCTCCCAGATTCATCACGGCCACCAGCACCACTTCGAAAGCCGTGCCGCCCGTGTCTGGCACCGCCACCACGGGCCAGGGTCCGGCGGGCCACCCATCACGCAGATCGGTTGCCAGAGGCACCGCCAGTGTGTGGGTGATGCCGCCGAACCCGCCAGCGTCTTTTTCACGCCCCTGCCAGCGGGGTTCCAGCCGGCACGGCACCGAGGTGGCGATGGGGGTGGCACCGGGCGTTGCCACCGCCCCAACCGCACCGGCGTGCCACAGCGCGCAGGTGGTGTTCCAGCGTGGCAGGCTCATGCCGGGTACCTCCCGGGCACCAGGCTGCTTTCCCCCACACGGTGCACCCGGTAGGGGGCCAGCAGCAGTCGGGGCCCTTCAGGCGGGTGGCTGGCGTCACCCAGCAGGCCGGTCGCCTGACCGCGCATGCGCCAGAAGAGCGTGGCACTCCATTGGGCCACCGCTTCCTCCACCGCAGGGGGCAAAGGCAAATGTCCCACCAGCACCACCAGCCGCACCGCCTCCCGAATGGTCACCGGGGCGGTGAATCGCAATTCAGCCGGCCCAGGCCAAAACCGCCAATCGAAAACCGGCGACCGGTAAACCGCCAGCGGCAGACCGGTGGCGCCAAGCGGTAAACGCGCCCCGGTGCGGGCCAGGTCGGCCGGGTTGGCCGTCGCCTCCACCACGCTGATTCCCAAGGTCGGTTCCAGCGCCACCGCGGCGGCCGCCAAACCAGACAGGGTCGCGTGGCTCGCCAGCGTGATGCTACGAACCGAGCCCGCACCCACCTGAAACTCCAGCGTTGAAGCCCCCACCCGCACCCATCCACCCGAGGCGCTGGTGAGCATCAGCCCCACGCCGGGGTCGGTGGCCACACGCAGCACCAGTCGCGCCGGCGCGGCACCCACCCGCAGGCCCTCGGCCAGGTCGCCCCCGCCGGTCCGGTGGATTTCCTCCACCGCCTCCAGCAGCAGGGGCGACCGGCACCAGCGACGGGCCGCGTTGCCAGCGGCCGTCACGGCCACCGCCAGCAGCGATTCTTCGGCCACCGACCAGGTGGGCAGGTTCACCGCCAGCTTGGCCCGCGCCAGCGTGATCAGGTCGGGTGCCAGGTCGTCGATGGGCATGGCGTCAGTCCACCACCGCCAGCACTTCGCTGATGCGGTCGTCCTGCGCCTTGCCAAACCGCGGGTCGCAACCCAACATCACGCCGGTGAGCTGGGTGGTGGTGCCACCGGTCACCTCCACCCGCAACCGGGCGAATCGGTACCCAGCGGCAGTGTCGAGTTCCTCGTTCAGCAGGTTGATCAGCACCAGGCGCTGCCCGGTGGCCGAATCGGCGTGCGTGTAGGTTTTACCCACAATGTCCTTCACGCCGGTGCCCAGCACATCCTTGGCCTGCTGTACCTTCACCACGATCGACGGGCTGGAGTTGGCCCCCAGCACCGCCACAAACAGCCAGCTCCGGAACTGGCCGGCGTCCACCCACGGGTGGGCGGCTGACAGGTTGGCGTAGTTGTCCAGCGACAGGAAACCCCGTGGGGTGACTCGTTCCATAGGCAATGCGTTCATCATGTTCCTCCTTGGTTGTGAAAAAACGGTTCCAGAAAATCACTGCAGGTAAACGAAGGGTGACAGCGTCGAGGAGCCGTCGGCCAGCGTGACGGGCGAGCGCAGCCAGGGCTGCCCGTCCACCCGCGCCACAAAGCGCCAGGCGCTCTGGTTGGTAGTGAAGGCGAAGTGTTCGCTGTAGGCGATCTCCACCTGGCGGCGGTCGCCGATAAGGTAGTGCTCCCAATTCACCAGGCAGACATCCCGCGCGGTGCCCAGCGGCTGCAGCTTCTCGGTGGTGATGACTGGCAACCCGAAGAAGGTGGCCGGCACCGACGACCTGGCATCGGGCACGAACACCAGGCTGGTCGCGTCGCTCATCAGCAACAGCTCGCTCCACACCGTGGGGTGCAAGAGCCAGCAGGTGCGCGCCGGCGACCAGCCGGGCAGCATGCGGGCCAGCATCTTGGCCGCATCGTCCAGCACGAACCGGCTGGCCGTCTTGCGGCTCACGCCGATGGCCGCGCCGGTTGAGGGCCCCACCGCGCCCAGTGGCTTGCCAACGCCATCGCCGCGCAGGAACGCCATGTCCTCGTGCCAGGCGATGGCACCGCCGAACAGCGACACCAGCAGCGCCTCCAGCCCCGCGCCCGAGTCCTCCACCAGGCTGTTGGAAACCTTGGCGTAGCCCGAAAGCTCGCGCGCCACCAGCTCCACCTGACGGAAGACCGGCTCGGTCTGGTTGATGGTCGCCCCCTCCTCGCTCCAGCGGGCCACCAGCCCGCCAAACACCGGCGTGTCGCCCGCCGCCACGCCCGGGCTGGTATCCAGCGCCGGCACCTGCAACGAGCGTGACGCCATCGGCAGCACCGTGGCGCGCGGCCTTGCAATGGCCCGCTCGCCAGCAACCCGCATCAGCCGGGGCAGGAACTCCTCGGGCACCAGATAACCCCCCAGCGCGCCCACCTGCCCGGTGAGGGCGGTCTTCTGCGAGCCGTAGGTGTTTTCCAGGCGCTTCTGGTCGTTCTGCCGGACGCTCAGCAGCCAGTCGGCGAAGTTGCGGCGCGGGTCATCCGTCTGGCCGGTGTCGCCGAACAACACGGCCGCGGCACCCTTGCGTGACAGGCCCCGGGCACGGCCCGCCTCGCGCAGCCGGCGCTCCACCGCGTCGCACAGGTTTTTCGCCACCGTCTCGGTCACATCGGGGTGAGGCTGCGTGGTGTCGGTGTCAGCTCGCTGCAGCGTGGCGGTCGTTTGGCTCGATTCCATCATCGTTGTCTCTTCCATGGTGTGTCTCATCTCGCTCGTTTCAGGGGATTGCATCCGGCTGCCCGGCGAGCAGGTCGCCCAGGCGTTGTCCGGCACCGGCCAGATCCTCCACGGTGGAGGGTTCGGCCAGCAGGGTTTCAGGGTTGGCGGGCAGCGTGACGCACGCGTACTCCACCAGCAGCCAGTCAGTGATCACCCGGCGGGCACCGGCCCAATCGGGGCGCGCGCTCAACTCCTCGCGGGTGGGAGACCTGGCTTTCAAGGCGACGAAGCCGATCGACTTGCCGGCCAGCAGGCCCTGGCTCAACAGGTTCCAGGCGGCATCGGGCAGCCAGGGCTGGCAGGGTGGCCAGCCCGCCGGCGGGGGTGGGTAGCGCGTGCGCGCGATGATCCCCTGCCCCGACCCGCGCCGGGCCAACCGGCGCCACACCGAACGGCCGACCGCCGGCTGGTCGTAGGCGTGCTGCCAGGTGACCACGGGGTTTAGCGCGAAGGCCCGGTCATCCATGCCGGCGGGCAGCACCACATCGCCCTGGCGATCCACTGTGTCGGTGCTGATCCACGAGTCTTCCTCGCGGGTGCCCATGCCTTTGGAAACGGGGCAAAGCGGCACCCGCAGCAACTCGTCCCTGAACTCCGCCGGCACCGCGCGCCGCCGGATCTCCAGCGCCCGCGCCACCTCCTCCGCCACAGCCACACCCCAAGGCCCGCGCACCCATTTCCGTTTACCCCGCATCCGTCGTCTCCCAACCAGCCCTCGTGTCATCCACCAAGGCCGATTCTTGACGCACAGACGCCGATGTTAAGAGCCCGATTCAGGCTTATTTTTTATTTTTTGGGGATGAAAATTTCGGGTTTCTGATGCGAATAGGGGAGGCTGTTTTTGGACGAAAAAATCTTTTTGAAAATGGCTTTTTTGTTTTATCTGTGAAGAAATGTTGGCATTTGCATCCGAAAGGAGCGACTCATGGAAAAAATGGAATTCTCTAAAAAAGCAAAGTCGCCTGGTCCCCCCGGAGGCCTTGGGGGCTAACCTTCCGCCGAAGCAATCTATTACCCAAGCCCTTGGTTATTTGGCGTGATTTTTGGTCATTATTTCCACAAAATCATTCTTTTTGCCTTCACGGGCAATGTCCAAAGCAGACTTTCCCTACTTGTTTTTCTCAAGCGGCCTGGCGCCTTCGGCTACCAGCAAGGCAACCATTTCACAGCCATCTTTATGATCACTGAGTTCTCCCACCGCCAATTCAAGGAGCGCATCCTTGTCCACCTTCAACCCCTTCCGATTGAGGATATCCAGATACTCTTTCAGAATGCGCGGCTGACAATAGCTGACGGACAACATGATGGGACTTGTCTAAAATCGGTTCGGCTTGAGGATCGCCTCCTCACCCACGAACCTGGACCCAAGGACCGCGTGGATAGTTTCCAAGGTATTCGGATAAGAGAATTTGCTCAGGATTCCCAGCGGTGTGTCACCTATACCGGCCGTTTCCTGACTGAAGTCAGCGTCCAGATTTTTCAGGTACTGAATACCTTCCAAATTATGGTATCTGCAAACCCAATGAACCAGGGCAACATCCCTATCCCCCAAGCCAAATTTCATCCAGATCAGTTCCGGATTATCTTCAAGCCGTTTTTTCAGGGAATCCATTTTTCCCGGCTTACACATGGAATCAAGTTTCACTTGATCTATATAATCTGAATATGCCCACTTCAATAAAAGCGAATACACCACACTGCCAACAATGACCCAAAACCATGCCTTCTTGAAAATGGACAACAGTTTCATCCACGGCCTCATTTTTTGATGGCTTTATCTTCAGGCCAATTCAACTTACCATGCATCGGCCAAAGGATTTGGCCGGATTATTTGCCTTTTCCCAGCCATTGGAACCAGGGGCAAAACGCCAAATTCATGGGCAAAATGGCCTTTGGCATATCAATGGTGCACCAGGTCTTATTCAGGCTTCCGGTTGCCCAAAGCGCCAGACGCCACTTGTTTCCACCTCACAAACCATTTCCTCACCCCCTTTTCCCTGCACCCGACTCAACCCTGCTGCCGATACAACCGGAAGAACCCGAATAGTTTGTCGGAAACCGTCTCCATGGCATGGCGGCTGGCGAGGTCATTCTGTCTGCTTGCCGCCGGGGCCAGCCTCTGCCTGCCGGCTGGGTGCACCGCCACCCGTTTGCGCCACCGCACCGCCAATTTCGGCACCACGCTGCCCGACCTGCAGTACCAGCAGGTGCTCGACAACCTGGCCCGCTTTGCGGAAAACCCCGGGGCCATGCCAGCTCATGTGAACCTGCGCGAGGGCACCACCCAGGTGACCGACTCCCTGTCGGGCGGTGCAGCGGTTGACCTGGGCCCGCCCACCGATTGGCTCCCGCAACTGTTCGGGCAGCGCACCGTGGTGGCCCAATGGGGCATGCAGCCGGTCATCGATCCGCTGGAGCTAAAGCTTCTGCGCGTCGCCTACCGCCGCGCGGCCGGCCTGCCGGAGATGCCCGATGACGACACCCTGCAGGATTTGGGCCACGAGCTGAAGGCCCAGGTGGCCAACAACCCAGACCTGCACGATGAGACCGAGCTGTTCTTCGAGTACCACTCACGCCAAAACGCCACTTACCCCCGGTTCGAGGAGAGCGTGGTGACCACCAACAGTGAAAGCGTGGTGGCCGGTGCCGATGTGCCCAGGCGCGACCGCTCCCCGCTGGCCCGCGATGTCGCCCGTCAGGTGAAGGTCATTGAGAAAGAGCTGCTGGAGATCGAGCCGGGCTGGTACTGCGTCGGCCGTTGGTGCGATGTGCCGCGCCACGCCCGATTCGTCGGGCGCCACAACAGCACATGGGTCTGGGTGGACCCCGCCCGCCAGGACGACCTGACCCGCTTCACGCTGACGGTGATGAAACTGGGCACCCTGCTCAAGGACACCCAGACGCTGATCAGCCCGGGCCAGGTGAAATTCTCGCCGGGTGACCGCGGCGGTTAAAGACTTCAATTTAACGGATATCGTTTAATCCCAGAAAAATCTCTAGGCTTTTATGCTGGACTGAATACCCCGCATGATTCGCCAAAGCAGAATCTTGTGCTCTCTTTCATGCCCAAGGCGACCCTGGAATAAAATCCCTAGTCAAGCCCTAGGGTCAAGCTGCCTCAGGAGTGTTCAGCGATACAATCGGCAGTTCCGCCATCGATTCGTTATGCTTGAAGCGTCGAAATCGTTTCGGTTTAAAACGGGCCTTTTCCAAGGTGGGATCGTAAGGGGCTCCAAATCGGTACCGGCAATGTTTGCAGCGCATGGCCCGCTGCAAAATCAGGGTATAGAAGAAATCCCAGATCGAGATTTCACGGTCTGGCCGAACCGATTGGGAATGGCATTTAGGGCAGCAGGTTGTATTTCCCTTTTCCATCAGCATGACCTCCTCCAGGAGCTGGTTGGTATCACCGATTCAGGAAAAGAATCCGGATCAAACCTTGTATTGTTCCCCCTTGTTTCCACGGACTTGCTTCTTTGCTTCGCGATGGCAAAACCACCAGCAACCAATCCCGCCCAGAGCGGCAATAGCCCCCAGCGTCAGTGTGCCTGACTCGGGAACCGGGGTCACATTGGAGGCATTTATGTCAAATGCCAGACCCTGCAAATTGGTAGTGCTGGTACCCACGTAGGCGCCAGCCGAGTTGACCACATACCCGGCACTGTTCAGCGTAAAAGCCTGCCCGCCTGTGGGGGCAGCACTGTAGTAGGTCCAGTGCAATTCATCACCGCTCGCGGCGGCGGAAAGAGACAGATTCGATATGCCGGAAAGAAGGAGTGTGTAATCTGTTGTGCCATTCAGCTCATTAATGCCACTTTGAAGAGTCCAGGGGTTATTTTGATACACATTTGGAGTGTAGGTTGAAGCCAACCAATCCATTTGGTTCAGTGCTTGTGTGAATGTGGCTTGGGCTGTGCTGCTGGTTCCCGCGAAGAGTTGCCAGGTCACCGTGCCGGATAAGAGCTTCGAGGGCGAGGCGGACTTCATGTCATCGATGTAGAACACCGAGTTCAAACCATTTAGCTGCCAGCGATCCCCTGCGCTTCCAGCCGTGTTGAAGCGGACCACGGGCTTGTTGTCCTGATGGCCTGTCGCGGTGAAATTGAAAACAGGCACAGTACCGGTTCCAAACGTCCCGATGATATACCCATTGGTGTCGGTGTTAGCCGGCAGGACATTGCCGATGGCATTGGTACTGCCGCCAATGGCGCCTGGATTGGTCGTATACACCACATCCCCGCGCATGTTTCCCCCCACCAGACCAGCCACCACTCCCGCACACAAAAAATTTTGCAGCAATGATTGCATCGTAATGCCTCCGTCGCAGGGGACTAAACCGCATCACTTCTGTACTATTTCATCCTCCTCAGGTAAAAAATTCTGACATGCTTTGCCGACTGATTTTTCAAACTATCCGAACCGGCTTTCCAACTGCCCGAAAAAGATTAGGTCGCTTTAATCTGGAAGTCAAATATCCGTTGATGAATGGATTGTTTTTTGGCAATTGCAAAGGTCCAGCACTACCCAGCGCTGGCACCGACATCACACTCACATGCTTATTTTCCGCACTGAAAACAAATCGCATCACTTATGTGCTATTTAATTTCTTCCATGTGATTATTTTTGGCGCGCCCACCAAGAGTCTTTTTCAAGGCCTGCGAAGAGTTTTCCCCCCGTTCACCAATCCAAAGCTTTTGCCTTTCTGGAAATCAAAAAAAAAGCCTCTTGACAGAAAGCCTTTTGGGCTAGCGCCTCGGGCGAGACCATTTACCCGTTCCGTGCCCGAACATGGCCGGCAAACTGCCATGCATTTCGGGCACGGAACGGGCAAGCGCCAATGCTCACCGCGCATCCCTGCAGACCGGTCACATCCAAGGAAAAGGCCTGGCAATAATTATTATCAAACTATAATAATGCTTTATTGGTTTTAATTTACTTCAAATCAGGGCAACGCCGCATGCCCTATCAGTCAATACGACTAGCCAACTGCGGACCGACAGAAATCCTGACAGCTTCACGACAAGTAGCACCAACCCCACGGACGGCGTCCTGCTACTCCCAACCTGTGCCAAATCCGGCATTGCTCCTCGCCGGTACCGGGTATGGCCCGGAGGGCTATGGCCAACGGGTTCGCCAGAATTCTCCACAGCAACAAGATTTGAGCCGCCCCCGACCGCGTTGACCAGTGTCCCCGCTTCACTCTGGCGACTGATTGAAATGAATTGAGTCAGGCGCCATCAGTTGCGCGTCACGCGCCACAGCAGCACCAGACCGGCGGCCGCCAGCATGATGTCGGCCCCCCAAACCATGGCGAAAATGTCGAGCTTGCCTTCCTTGGCCATGCCCGTGCCGCACAGCATCAGCGGGTAGTACGACACCGCCACCGGCAAAAAGCAGGTGATGAAGGCGCTGAGGTAGTCGCCCTTTGAGAACCAGATGCCCACCGGGCAACCCACCAGGATGAAACAGAGGCACCCCAGACTGAGTGCCGGGCGCATCTGCAATTCCACATCCAGGAACAGGAGCTGCTGCTTCTCGTGCTTCAGCCTCCCCTCCAAATTCTTCACATGCTGGGAAATGTTGGCCTCGGCGGGCGCCTTCTCCAACTGCCCCTTGGCGACGGCGATCTCGTCGGCCGACTTGTCCATCGCCTCCATCCACTCGTGGCGTTTGGCCAGAATCTCCTGCCAGGTCATGTCGCGGGCCCGGCGGTTGGGATCCTGCGCCAGATTCATGGGCAGGGGCACCTCGAAGACGCGGTCCTCGAAGTAGCCGCGGGAGCCATCGTCGGTGCTGGCCACGCCGTGGCGCATGTGGATCAGCATCTGCCCCTTGGCGATGTTCACGCGCAGGTGCGCCTCGCGGGCCTGCGCCACCACATCCACATCCCCCTTGCCGTCGCGCCGCTTGAAGGTGGGGTTGATCAGCTTGCGACCCTGTACCCCCTTGACGAACATCGCGTAGGGGAGCTGCGAGTGCGCCAGCATCCCCTGCTTCTTCAGGCGGCTGTACAGCAGTTCCTCGGCGTCGCGGAAAACCAGTTGGCGCAGCAGATGGTGCGTGTACGGGATCACCCGGTAGTAGAGGCCCATCGTCATGCCGCTCATCGCCACGCCCAAAAGCAGGCCCGGCAGCACCACCGCCACCAGGTTCACTCCAGCGGCCTTGATGGCGAGAATCTCATTGTCGGCGGCCAGTCGGCCGTACACCACGCACGCCGCGAACAGCGTGGTGGCCGGGATGGTGTAGGGCAGCGTGCTGGGCACCAAAAGCGGGATGGCGCCCATGATCTGCGCCGGGCCCAGCCCCTGCTGGGTCGCCTCGGCCACGATGCCGGCCATCAGCAAAATGCCCGTGATGGCGAACAGGGCGATGCCGAAGACCTTCACCAGCTCCCACAGGATCATGCGAAACAGGATGCCGCCAAACACGCGAGGTGCCTCCAGTCGCCACGGATCCCGCAAACCCCGCCCCGCCGGCTACTCGCCGGACGAGCCAACCATCTTCCGTATCGGGGAGCTGATCGGCGGCAGGAACTGCTTCTCGAAGCGAAGCTGTCCCGGCCTGCCGCGCACCTCGATGGCCAGCAACTGGTCGCTCACCGCCTTGGGGATCTCGTTGATCACCGGCGGCAGCACCTGGTTCAGCCGGGCCAGGTCCACATGGAAATCCAGGTTCGTCTCCTGGGTTTCCATGTGCATCGTGCCCGCTCCCCGCAGGCTGAAGGCGTTGCCCAGAAGGTCCAGGCGCTTCACGCGCACCTGGTGCCCCTCGAAAACCACCTCCGCCCGGGCCTCCTCGAACGCCGTCCGGTCGGGCACGCGCAGGCCGCCCGCCTTCATCAGATCCAGGAAGACCGGGAGTTCATAAAGTCGGCCCCGGGGGATGTCAAGGCGGCCCTCCCCCTTGAAGCTGCCAGGATCCCCAGCTTCACCCGACAGGTGGAGCCAGGCATACGCCAAACCCTCCAGATCCCCCGCAATACCATTGGCTCGGGCGGCGGCGGCCAGATCCACCTGCGAGGCCCGCAGGTCCAGTTCGAAACGGGGCCGGGCGGCCAGGTGCACACGGCCCTGCCCGCCCACCACGCCGCTGTAGAGCGAGCCCTGGATATCGCGCAGCCGCAAGATCTCAGGCGTGTCCGGCCGCATTTCAAAACGGGCCCGCATCGGCCCCAGCGGCTGGCTGAAGATGGCCGCCCGTTCCAGCGACAGGTTGCCCCGCATCTGCTCGATGCCCGTGCCGTTGAATTTGCCGGCGCAGACCACCTCGCCGGTCAGGTCCTTGGTCTCCATGCCCGCCACCAGGCGCGCCCCGCTCAAATTAAGGGTGCCGTCCCATTCCATCTGGGGCCAATTGCCACGGCCCTCGCCGCTACTGTCCACGGTCAGGTTGCCCGCCAGGCGCACCGGGTCCTTCAGGTCTATCCCTTGCAGGGCCCTGCGCACGCCCACCGGCATGGCGGCCAACAGCGAGTCCTCCAGCACCAGAGGTTCGGCCTTCACACCTTCCAACCGGGCGCGGTAGCCGCCGTCGCGCCGCAATTGCACGGTGCCCTCCTTCAGGCTCAGGGCACTGGCCCCGTGGCGCATGCGCAGGTCGCGCAGGTAGACCTTGTCCTGGTTGTAGCGGCAGATCGCCTGGATCCCCTCCAATTTGCAGGGGAACTGCCTGGGCTGCATGGTGGCCTGGCGCAGCGCCACCTCCACATCCAGGTCCTGCGAGGGCCAGCGCTTCTGCACCACATCGGCATCGAAGCTGAGCCGACCCGTCAGCCCCAGGTATTTCGAGGCCTCCAGCAGCATGTTCCGCTCGGGCGAGCCCGCCGGCGCCAACGCACCGCGGAATTCGTCATCCACCGGCAGGTTCTCGCCGCGCAGCACCAGGCGGAAGAAGCCACCACCGGGCCCCTGGCCCGGGGCCGCAGCCGGCGGGTTGGTGGCGCCGGGCTGGGTGGGAGTGGCGGCCGCCTTGGCCACCTCCACAGCCGGCTTGGGCGATGGCCACGACCTGCCTGCCAGCCTGATCTCCCCGCCGTCGCGTTCACCCACAAAATCGCGGCAAACCCAGTGATCGGGCCGCACCTCGATGGTGCCCCGCACCTTCTCAAGCAGCAGCGGGAAGTGCTCGTACCGCACCACCCCGTCGCGGATGCCCAGCACCGCCTCGGTGCGGAAACCGGGAACCCCCACATCGGCCAAAATCCGCGTGTCCACCTTCACCCGGCCACCCTGCGGATGAAACTGGGCCGCCAGATCGCGGTACTGGGCCGGCAAGGCGCCCAGCAGCGTCTGGTCGATGGCCACATCCGGCGCCTCCACATGCAGGTTGATCCCCCAGGCCCCCTTCTCCACCACCAGGTTGCCCTTGGCGGTCCACGGGTCGGGTCCGGCCAGGCCATCCAGCGTCACATCGAGCTTGGGCCTTTGCCCGCGGGTGGCGTCCATGCCCACCATGCCGTTCACGCCGTGCAGCGGGTAGGGAAACGGCTTGCACCGCATGGTCGCGCCACGGGGGCGGAATTCCACGCGGTGAACTCCCTGCGCCGGATCCGATGCCATGGGATCGCGGCTGTAGCTGATATCCACCACACCCGCAGGGTTGAGCAGTTCGCCGATACTCGGGCAGGGCATCGGCATCGACTTGAGCAGCTCGGGGGTGACGGTCATGCCGGTCAGCGCGGCCCGCCAAACGCCGCCCACCGAATCGGGCGTCAGGCCGCCCGCCCCGGGCTTCAGGTCCAGGTTGTCCATCCGCGCCTTGAATTCGCCGTCACCCACCTTGCCCTGGAGCTTCAGCGTGGGCACGCGCCCGTCCACCCAGCGGCCTTCCACGCTGCCATCCTTCAGTTGCAGCGGCACCAGGTTGCCCCGGGCCTGCAGGTTGCGGAAATGGAACGAGGCCTGGTGCGAGATCTGCCGGTTCCCCCCGCCCGCCAGCTCCACCACCACCTGGCCGTTGCCGCGCACATCCAGCGTCGCCAGGTCGGGCACATTCAGCATGGCTGCCGCGGCGCGCAATATCCCCGCATCCACCGGCAACTCAGACAACTCCACGCGGGCCGCCCACACCTTGCTGGAACGCTCTTGCTCCAGCATCAGCGACACGGGGCCCAACAGGTCGGACACGCCGTGCGCCTCCAGCCTGAACATGCCGGGCGGATCGTTCATCGCCAGCATCTCCACCTGGCGGATCTCCAGCAGGTGGCCGATGGGGGAAACACCCACCCCGCCCGCGCTCGACCGGTCCTCAATCTGCAGCACCCCCCCCTCCACCACCAGGGTGGGGATCGGGTCGGTGGAATCGCCGGTCCGGGGGATCAGGTTTTCCAGGTTCCACGCGCCGGTGCGCCCGCGCACCAAGCGCAGCCTGGGATCCTGCAGCTCCACCTTGCGGATGGCCAGCTTCCCGTCGATGAGCTGTTCCTTGTCGTGATACACCACCGCGCGGGGCACATAGAAGAAGTCGGATTTGTCGAGATCGTCGCCGCGCGAGACGCGCAGACCCACCAGCGTGATGCCGCCCAGAAGGCGCATCGACGCGCCCTCCAGCGTGGCTGCGATTCCCGGCACCCGGTCCATCAGCGTGCTGATCACCGTCTGCCGCAGTTGCGCCGGGTTTGTCCATGCCCAAAAGGCGGACGCGACCGCCAGCACCAGGCCGGTGCTGCCGAAGACCAATCCCCGCACCACCCAGGCTCGCCAGGCGGGATGTCTCCGTTTACCCACGCTTCCGCCCAAACCCCTTTGGTTTCACAGTCCCAAGACGCACCGCTTCCGCCGGTGCGGAGCGATCTCCACCCGGCGGGCGATAGCTTGGGCGGTTCGTAGAATCAACCGTGGTCGCTTGGCTCATCAGGCAACTCTAATTACCCAAATACCCGAAACACCCGAGAATATTGCCATGCTGGCATCCTTGTGGGCTTTATGGATGACCATCACACCGCTATCCCCGGCCCAGGCACCCCGGGAGGTGCGCTTGTGGGAGGGCAAGGCACCCCGGGAAACCCGCGAGGCCGCCGAGCCCAGGGACCACTCCAAACCGAACGAGGGCAAGGTGGCTGGCAAGCCGGTCATCCGCCTGGCGCCGGTGGTGGATCCCACGGTGACCGTCTACCTGCCCCCCGCCGACAAGGCCACCGGCGGCGCGGTGGTCATCTGCCCCGGCGGCGGCCGCCGTATCCTGGCGTGGGATCTCGAGGGCACCGAGGTGGCCGAATGGCTCAACTCCATCGGCATCGCCGGCATCGTGCTGAAGTACCGCGTGCCCGCCCCCGCCGGTGACACGCCATGGCGGAACGCCGTGGCAGATGCCCAGCGCGCCATCAGCCTCACCCGGGCCAACGTCAAGGCCTGGAATATCCAACCTAACAAGGTGGGCATTCTCGGCTTCTCCGCCGGCGGCGAGGTGGCGGCGCTCACCAGCCTGGCCACCGAACGCCAGTACCCTGCCGCCGACGCGGTGGACCAGGAAGGCTGCGTGCCCGATGCCGCCCTGCTGATCTACCCCGCCTACCTGGTGAACAAGGAGCGCGACAGCCTGCTGCCCCATGTGAAGCCCCATGCCAAGGCCCCCGCCACCTTCTTCGTGCACGCGATGGACGATCCGGTGGTGCCCGAGAGCAGCATGCTGCTGGCGCTGGCCCTGCGCCGCGAGAAGGTGCCGTTGGAAAGCCACCTGTTCGCCACCGGCGGTCACGGTTACGGCCTGCGGCCGACTGACAGCCCCGTGACCGGCTGGCCCAAGCTGGCTGGAACCTGGCTCACCCGCCGGTTCGCCCAGGCCAATCCCGGAAAAGCCGCCCCATGATCCATGTCTTCCTGGCCAAGAAGGGCGGCAACGACTGCGCCATCGCCTCCCGCGCCCTGCTGGAGGATCCGGAGCGCCCCGACCAGAGCTGGGTGATCTGGATCGACCTCGACCACCCCACCGAGGAGGAGGAGGAACTGGCACTGCAGTGGCTGGGTTTCCTGCACCCCCTCACGGTGGAGGACATCCGCATGCCCAAGCGGCGGGGGGACACCGCCACCCACCTGCCCAAGGTGGAGGATTTCGAGGAATACACCTTCGTGGTGACCAACCCGCTGCGGGAGGCAAACATCAGCGATTCGGGCTCCTTCCGCCTGAGCCAGCTCTCCTGCGTGCTGACCGACCGGGTGCTGCTCACCTGGCACTACCACCCGGTAGTGGGGGTCGACGCCCTCAAGATGCAGGTCACCCGCCACGGTGCCATGGTCGGCCGGGGGCCCGATCACCTGTTGCAAAAGGTCATCGACGAGTCGGTGGAGGGCTACATCCCTGTCATCGACAAGATCGAGGACGACCTCGACAACCTGGAGGAGACCATTTTCCACCGCCCCGAGCCCCGCACGCTGGAGCGGCTGATGAGCTACAAGCGCGGCATCCAGAACCTGCGCCGTACCATGCAGCACGAGCGCGACACGGTCTCGCGACTGATCCGCGGCGAAAGCCGGCGGATCAGCGAGACCGACACCACGCAGTTCCGCGATGTGCACGACCACCTGCTGCGTTATCTGGAGGTGCTGGAGACCAACCGCGAGATGATCTCCGACCTGGTGCAGATCTACCTCGCCTGCGACTCGCAGCGCCTCAACGAGGTGATGCGGGTCCTCACCGGCCTGTCCACCATTGTCCTGCCCATGGGCCTCATCACCGGCATCTACGGCATGAATGTGAAGATGCCCGAGACCGAGTGGGACTACGGCTACCCCATGGTGCTGCTCATGCTGGGCGTGATTGCAGTGGGCGGCTATTTCTTCCTGCGATGGCGCAAGTGGCTGTGAAAATCGGCAAGTATCCAAAATTTCCGGAAAACGCTTGCATCCATCATTAATTCATTAAACAATCATTAATCCATCTCTTGCATTCATAAACTTTTGGAGTTTCTCCAATGGTCCAATACCGATTTGCCCGGCTGCGCAGGGCGTTCACCCTCATTGAGCTGCTGGTGGTGATCGCCATCATCGCCGTGCTGGTGGGCCTGCTGGTTCCGGCCGTGCAAAAGGTGCGCGAGGCGGCCAACCGCATGAGCTGCACCAACAACCTGAAGCAATTGCTCCTCGCCTTCGAGAATTACGAAGGGACGATGGGCAAATACCCCGCCGGTCGCCATGGTTGCGACGGCATCAACGATGGCCCATGCAACGGCGACTCCCTCCGGGCGAGAAATGGCGCAAGCGCCTTCATCCAGATTCTGTCCTACATGGAGGCGGACAACCTCTACAAGACCTTCGACCAGGCCGACCTGCCCTACAACCAGATGAGCACCTGGCAGGCCAAGAGCCGGGGAATCGAGTTCCGCCCCAAATGGATGGTCTGCCCGTCCGACACGGCACGCCCATCCCGCCCCGGCGCGGGCATGAACATCGCCACTGGCAGCTACGCCCTGGTCCACGGCAAGCTGGGCCCTCGGCAGGGCATCAGCGCCTCCATGAAGCTCTACAACACCGGCATGTTCAACTACAAGGTGGAGCACCGGCGCAGCGACATGACCGACGGCAGCAGCAACACCATGATGATCGGCGAGGTCATCGACGGCCACGATGACATGTCAATCAACTTGTGGTCGCAGGCGGCCCGCCTGGAAAGCTGCCTGCGCTCCACTCAGAACCCACCCAACACGCCCCCAGGTACCGGCATCACCACGGCGCCCTACGGCATCCGCCTCAACGCCACTTTTGCCAGCCGTCACTCCAATGGCGTGAACTTCGCCTTCGGCGACGGGCACGTCAGCTTCATTTCCAACGGCATTTCCCTGGTCACCTACCAGGCCCTTTCCACCAAGGCGGGTGGCGAGGTGGTTGAACTCCCATGACTCGCACTAACCTGCTGACCGCCGGATTGCTTGCCCTGCTTGCCGGGTGTGGCGGCGGCCCGGAAATCGTGCCCGTCTCGGGCAAGATCACCATTGATGGGCAACCCCTCACCAAGGGCGTGATACAGGTGATCGCCGAGGGCTATCGCCCCGCCATGGGTGACATCCAGGCCGACGGGTCCTTCACCCTCACCACCAACAAGCCGAACGATGGCTGCGTGCGTGGCACCCACAAGGTGGCCATCATCGGCGACGAGACGCTGGGGCCCACTTCCAGAAAATGGTATGCCCCACCCGACTATGCCGATTTCATCAGTTCCGGTCTGACGCTCACGGTGGACAAACCCACCAAGGACGCCCGCTTCGAGCTGTCCTGGAAGGGTGGCAAACCCTACGTGGAGAAGTTCAACAAGGAATGAGACGGACCCCATAAAACGCTGAAGGCCCCGGGATAGTTCCCGGGGCCTTCAGCGTTTTCAGTGCCGACGACAGGACTTGAACCTGCACTCCCTTGCGAGAACCAGCCCCTCAAGCTGGCGTGTCTGCCAATTCCACCACGTCGGCGAGGAAGGCATTAATCCCGTTATTCTGGCGACATTTCGCCAGATTTCAAGGGGAGCCTGCCGCCTTTGCCGGGGCGTTTTTCCCCGGGTTTTCCGTTATTTCCTGGGTATATATGGCCCAGCCACCCCTCCGGTCGGACAAAAACCCCAGCCGGCGGCCGTCGGGCGAAAAGACGGCAAAGCTTTCCTGGGCGGGGTGCTCCACCAGGTACTGTTCGGCTCCCTGCCCCGGTTCGGCCGGCACCAGCACCAGGTCGGTCTGCCCCCCCCGGTTCCGGGCCACCACGATCCGTTTGCCGTCCGGGTGCCACGCCGGCCAGCTTTCCAGGCCATCGCATTTGGTCAGCCGGCGCAGGCTGGTGCCGTCCGCCTGCATCACCCACAGCGCCTCCTGGCCTTCCCGGCTGCTGATGAAGGCGATGCGGGCGCCGTCGGGCGACCAGCTCGGGTGGTGGTCGAACCCCGGGTGACTGGTGAGGCGCTTCACCTCCCCGCCGCCGGGTTTGCAGGTGTAGATCTCCTGGTTGCCGTCGCGCGTGCTGACAAACGCCAGACGGTTACCGTCGGGCGACCAGCGGGGTGATTCCTCGAAAGCCTTGTGCGGCACCAGCACCTCGGGCTGCGTGCCATCCGCCTTGCAGGCGTTGATCTGCAGCTTGCCGTCGGTGCCCTGCAGAATATCGTGCACATAGGCGATCTTCTGGCCGTCGGGCGCGTAGTGCCCGTCGAAGTGCGGCAGACCGGGCGCCGGCTTCACCAGTGCCACCGCGTCTCCCCCCTCGGCCGGCTGCACCGCCAGTTCCATCCGCCCCTGGTGGATGCGCGTGAAGAGAAACTGTTTGCCATCGGGCGACCAGCGCAGGTGGCCTTTCCAGCCTGGCGATTCGCCCGCCAGTCGCTGGGGCGTTTGCCCCATGCCCAGCGCCGCCAGTAGCACCCACCAGCCGGCCATCAGAACAGCGCCTCAATCGACTTGCCGCCGGTGTCAATGCCCAGATTCAGCCGTGTCTCGCTGTTGATGCCCAGGGCCAGATGCACGGTCGCCCCCAGGTCAGCCGGCGTGACCGCCCCGTCCACCGGGTGGCCGGCCGTCTTGTCACTGGTGCCCAGCACCAGCCCCTTGCGCGTGCCTCCGCCGGCAACCAGGGCACTGTAGCAGTGCTCCCAATGGTCGCGGCCCGCCTTGTCGTTGATCTTGGGCGTGCGGCCGAACTCGCCCACAGCGATCACCAGCGTGCTGTCCAGCAGGCCCCGGCCCCGCAAGTCGTCCAGGAGGCCGCTGATCGCCCGGTCCATCCACGGACCATGCCGATCCGCCATGATGGTGAAATTGCGGTAGTGGTGGTCCCAGCCGCCGTCGCCGGCGTCTTCCTCCGCCTCCACATGGTCCGACCAGTTCACCTGCACAAACCGCACTCCTCGCTCCACCAGCCGCCGGGCCAGCAGGCACGATTTGCCGAACCGGGTGTGGCCGTAGGCTTCGCGCGTGCCATCGGTCTCCTGGTCCACCTCAAACGCCTCGCGTGCGGCGGTGCTGGTGAGCAGGCCCAGCGCCCGGGCCCGGTGCGCATCCAGCCGGTGGCCGGTGAGGTCCAGCTCGCGTGCCAGCGGGTCGAATCCACGGCGCAGGCTGTCGCGGTCGCCCAACCGTTCGGGCATAAGGCCACCCGCCAGCTCCAGCTCGGGCAAGCTCACGGGCACACCAGGTTCCACGCGGGCGCGCAGCGGGTCGAAGGCGGCGCCCAGCGGCCCGCCCCCCTCGCCGATGATCGCCTTCTTCCCTTGGTGCAGCCGCCCGCCCAAAACCACAAAGGGCGGCAGGCTGGCCTTGGCCGGCATCGCCTTGGCCACCGTGCTGCCCAGGCTGGGCCGCGTGCTGCCAGACAGCGGCTGGCCATTCAGCCCCACCGCGCCTGCCAGGCTGCCGGTCAGCCCCACCGTGCCGGCCACGCCGTGATCGTTGGAGAACGAATGCAGGGTGCGGATGAGGGCGAACTGGTCGTTGCGCGCCGCCAGCAGCGGGAACAATTCACAGAAGCGGATGCCCGGGATCTTGGTGGGCAGCGTGGAAAACGGCCCGCGGAAATCCACCGGCGCGTGCGGCTTGGGGTCAAAACTGTCGAGTTGCGACGGCCCGCCCCACAGCCAGAGCAGAATCACGCTCTTGGCGGTGCCGCCGGTATCGCCCGCCGCCAGGGCCCGGTCCAGGCTCAGCCCAAAGGGCAAGCAAACCCCCAGATGCAAGACCGCCCGGCGACTCACCCAAGGAGCGCCATCCGGCAATCGGTTGATTCTTCCCACGCGCAGCATGCGCGCATCCCCCAGGGAGGCAGAGGGTTAGGCAGGTAAGTCTAGTCTAGCACAAGCTTGCGGGCCCAGCATGACCACTATCCCGTGGTTTTGTTCCCCCGCACCCTTTCCGCCGCCCAGTCGATCACAAAATAAAACACCGGCGTCAAAAACACGCCGAACAGCGTCACCCCCAGCATGCCGCTGAACACCGCGATGCCCAGAATCCGCCGCATCTCGGCACCCGCCCCCTGCGCCACCAGCAGCGGCGCCACGCCGATGATGAACGCCAGCGAAGTCATCACAATGGGCCTCAGGCGCAGCGCGCATGCCTCCAGCGTCGCCTCCACCCGCCCGGCCCCCGCGTCGCGCCGGGCCCGGGCAAACTCCACAATCAAAATCGCGTTCTTGCAGGCCAGGCCGATCAGCACCACAAAGCCAACCTGCGTGAAGATGTTGATGTCGGTCCGGGTCAGCCACACCCCCGCCAGCGCGCACGACAAACACAGCGGCACCACCAGGATCACCGCCATCGGCAGCGCCCAGCTCTCGTACTGCGCCGCCAAAACCAGAAACACCAGCGCCACACCCAGCGCGAAGGCCACCGTGGCCGTGCCACCCGTCTCCTGCTGCAGGTAGGCCAGCTCGGTCCATTCCGACCGCATCGACCACGCCTGCTCCTCCCTCGCCAGCTCGCCCATCCGGTCGATCGCCTGGCCCGAACTCACCCCCGGCGCGGCGTTGAAGGTCAAGGGTGCCGCCGGGAACAGGTTGTGCCGCAAAACCAGGGCCGGCCCGCCCACCTGCCGGCTGGTCACCAATGTGGCCAGGGGCACCATTTCCCCCCGCGTGCTCTGCACGCGGATCGATCGCAAATCTTCCAAACTCTGCCGCGCCTTGCCACCCGCCTGCGCGATCACCTGCCAGGTGCGGCCAAACCGGTTGAAGTCGTTGATGTAGAACGACCCCAGGTACATCTGCAGCGCGTCGAGGATTTCGCCAATCGGCACTCCCATCGACTGCGCCTGCACCCGGTCGATGTCCAGGTGCACCCATGGCGTGTCCGCCCGCAGGCTGGAATAGGCCCCCTCCACCAATGGGTCTTCCGAGGCGCGGGCCACCACCCGGTCAGCGATCTCTTGCAACCCTTCCAGGCCCACCTCGCCGCGGTCCTCCAGAACCAGCCGGAACCCGCCCGCGTTCCCCAGCCCGTCCACCGGCGGCGCGCCCAGCACCGTCACCTGTCCCTCGGGGGCCGCCGCCTCCAGCGCCCGGGTCAGTTCCCGCGCGATGGCCTCCGCCCCCAGCGCCTGCCCCTTTCGCTCCTCGAACGGGTCCAGCAGCACATACATCGCGCCAAAATGCGGCGCGTTGGCCTCCAGCAGGGCTGAACGCCCCGACACCGCCACCGTGTGCCGCACACCCTGCACCTCGCGCGCCGCCTGCTCCATGCGCAGCACCGCCGCCCGGGTGCGCCCCAGCGAGGATGCATCGGGCAACTGCAGGTTCACCAGCAGATAGCCCTTGTCCTGCTCGGGGATGAATCCCTTGGGTGCCTTTTCAAAACCCTGCGCCGTCACCCACACCAGCGCGCCATACCCGGCCAGAACCAGCACCGGGATTTTCAGCAGCCCCCTTACGCTCAGCGTGTAGCCGCGCGTCACCCACGCAAAACCCCGATTGAACCAGCCAAACCCCAAGCCCAAGGCCACATTCAGCGGTCCCGCCACCAGCCAACCGAGCAACACACCCGCCAAGCCGCAACCGACCGGCACCGCCCAATCCGGCACACCGGCCGGTAGGGTGAACCGCCCAGCTAGCCACCCAGGTACGAACCAAAGCGCTGCCAGGGCCCCCATCACCGGGAACGCCAGGCGTGGCAGCGGGGCCCGGTGGCCATGGCCGCCCACCCCCGATTTCAGCAGCAGCGCCGCAAGCGCCGGGCTGAGAGTGAGTGAGTTGAACGCGCTGAGCAGCGTGCTCACCGCGATGGTCAGCGCGAATTGCCTGAAGAACTGGCCGCTGATGCCGCCGATGAACAGGCACGGCACAAACACCGCGCTCAGCACCAACCCCACCGCCAGCACCGGCCCGGCCACCTGCTGCATGGCGCTGATGGTCGCCTCGCGCGGCGCCAGCCCCTTGCCCAGCTCGTGCTCCACCGCCTCCACCACCACAATCGCGTCATCCACCACAATGCCGATCGCCAGCACCAAACCGAACAGCGTCAGAGTGTTTAGCGAATAACCGCACGCCTGCATCGCGGCAAAGGTGCCAACCACCGCAACAGGCACCGCCAACAGCGGGATGACCGCCGCCCGCCAATCGCCCAAAAACAGCAAAATCACCAACGCCACCAGCGCCACCGCCTCCAGCAGCGTGCGAAACACCTCGCGGATCGATTCCTGAATGAACGGCGAGGTGTCGTAGACGATCTCGTGGGTGATCCCCTCGGGAAAGCGCGCCGCCAGTTGTTCCATGCGCGCCCGCACCAGCCGCGCCGTCTCAAGCGCGTTGCTGCCCGGCAACTGGTGCACCGTCAGCGCCACGCTCGGCTTGCCATCCAGCGTGCAGCTCTGCTCGTAGCCCTGGGCCCCCATCTCGATCTCGGCCACATCCCGCAGCCGCACCAGTCGCCCCTGCGGGTCGGTCTTCACCACCAGGTTGGCGAACTGGTCGGCCTCCATCAGTCGCCCCAGCGTGGACATGGTCAGTTGGAACGCAGGCCCGGTGCCCAGCGGCGGCTGGCCGATCTGTCCCGCCGCCACCTGCGTGTTCTGCGTCTCCACCGCGCGTGTGATCTCCGCCGGCGTCACCTTGCGCGCCGCCATGCGGTCGGGATCCAGCCACAGCCGCATGCTGTAGTCGCGCTGGCCGATGTAGGCGATGTCCCCCACCCCCGGCAGTCTCGCCAGCTCGTCGCGGATCTGGATGGTCGCGTAATTCGACAAAAACAGGTCATCCTTCGACCCGTCCGGCGAGTGCAGGTTCACGATCATCAGCGTGCCCGGCGCCTTCTTCTTGATGCTCACGCCGTTCCGCTGCACCAGCGGGGGCAGGGTGGGCTGGGCCAGCGCCACGCGGTTCTGCACCAGCACCTGCGCGATGTCGAGGTCAACGCCATGCTCGAAGGTGATTGTCAGCGTGTAGCTGCCGTCGTTGGCGCATTGGGACGACATGTACAGCATGCCCTCCACCCCGTTGACCTGCTGCTCGATGGGCGCGGCCACGGTCGCCGCCACCACCCGCGCATTGGCCCCCGGGTAGGATGCCGCCACCTCCACCGTGGGCGGGGTGATCTCGGGGTATTGCGCGATGGGCAGCGAAAACAACGACACCAGCCCCGCCAGCGTGGCGAAGATGCTCAGCACAGAGGCGAAGATCGGCCGGTCGATGAAGAAACGCGACAACATGGCCTAGGCGCCCCCCGGCGTGGCGGTTTTGGGCGAACGGCGCAGGTACCGCCTGACCGGTTTCAGCGTCAGCCACTCCAATAGCCAGCGGCTAGCGCGCCCGGCCACCGTGCGCGGCCCCAGCACACCCAGCCCGCCCAGCCAGTCCACCGCGAAAAAGAACACCGGCGTGAACACCAGCCCAGCCAGGGTTGTGCCGATCATCCCGTAAAACACCGCCACACCCAGCGACTTGCGCATCTCCGCGCCCGCGCCGTGCGCCGTCAACATGGGCGCCACACCCAGAACAAACGCGAGCGAGGTCATCACGATCGGCCTGAGGCGCAGCTTGCAGGCCTCCAGCGTCGACTCGCGCCGCCCCGCACCCTCCAGCCGCCGCCTCCGCGCGTACTCCACGATCAAAATCGCGTTCTTGCTGGAAAGCCCCGCCAGCACCACGAAGCCCACCTGGGTGAAGATGTTGATATCCAGTCGGGTCCACTCCACGCCCGCCACCGCCCCCAGCAGGCACGATGGAATGATCAAGATCACCGCCGCCGGCAACGCCCAACTTTCAAATTGCGCCGCCAGCACCAAAAACACCATCACAATCGCCATCGCGAACAGCCTTGTTCCCGATCCCTCCGAATTCAGCTCCAGGTACGACATGTCCGTCCACTCGTAGGCCATGGCCGCGGGAATGGTCGCGTCCGCCAGTTTCCGCATCCGCTCGATCGCCTCGCGCGAGCTCACACCAGGCATGCCGCCGCCGTTGATGGTGGCGGCGCTGTGCAGGTTGTGCCGGTTCAGCGACAGCGGACCGCTCACCTCGCGGACCTCGCACACGCTGCCCACGGGCACCATCAGCCCGTCCTTGTTGCGCACCTTCAGCCGCTTCACATCCTCGAGCTGGTCGCGGAACTGGCCGTCCGCCTGCACCACCACTTGCCAGTTTCGGTCGAACAGCGTGAAGTCGTTCACATGCATCGACCCCTCGTACACCTGCAGCGTGTCGGTCAGATCACGCGGGTCCACTCCCCGGTTGCGGCACTGCTTCTCATCCGGCAGCACCCGGACCTGCGGCACCCTCGACCGGAACACCGAGAACAGCCCGGGCAGGCCCACCTGCGCGCCTTGCGTGACCAGGTTCTGCACCTGCTCCTCCAGTGCCTCGGGCCCCAGGTCACCCCGGTCCTCCAGCACGAACGAGAAGCCACCCGCCCGCCCGATGCCCCGCACGGGCGGCGGCGCCAACACCGTCGCATTCCCTTCGGGCGCCGCCTTCGCGAACAGCCCCCGCAGCTTCAGCACCACCTTCTCGGCGTGCAGCTCCGGATCGGTCCGCTGCTGGTAAGGGGCCAGCCGCACGAACATGGTGCCGAAGTTTGAACCCGCCGCGTTGAGCGCGAAAGACTGCCCCGAGATCGCCGTGGTGTGGATCACACCCGGCGTGTTCATCGCCACATCTTCCATGATCCGCAGCGTGGCGTTCGTACGCTCCAGCGAGGCCGCGTCCGGCAGTTGCAGGCTCACGAACAGGTAGCCCATGTCCTGGCTGGGAATGAATCCCTTGGGCGTGCGCTCATGCAGCCACCAGGTCAGCCACATCAGCCCGCCGTAGACCAGCAGCACGGGCACCGCCACCCGCAGCATCACCCCGGCAAACTGGGTGTACAGCCATGTCACCGCCGCGAACACCCGCTCAAACAACCACAAAAGCCCCTGCACACAGCGGTTGATCACCCAACCCAGCACCCAGCCGCAAACCGCGGCAGCGAGCCCGCACGCCGGCCGCCACCAGGCTTCCCATGCCTCCGGCACCCACTCCGGCCGCCATTGGTTCGCCAGCAGCCAACCGCCAAAGCCCAATGCCAGGGGCCACGCCACGCGCGGCAGTGGCTCCCGAGCCTTGCCATCGTGCTCCTTCAGAAGGAGCGCTGTCAGCGCCGGGCTGAGCGTCAGCGAGTTGAACGCGCTGAGCAGCGTGCTCACCGCGATGGTCAGGGCGAACTGCTTGAAAAAGACCCCCGTGATACCGCTGATGAACAGGCACGGCACAAACACCGCCGTCAGCACCAGACCCACCGCGATCACCGGCCCGCTCACCAGCCTCATGGCCGCCAGCGTCGCCTCGCGCGGGGCCAGGCCCTTGCCCAGCTCGTGCTCCACCGCCTCCACCACCACGATCGCGTCATCCACCACGATGCCGATCGCCAGAACCAAACCGAACAACGTCAGATTGTTGATCGAGTAGCCAAAGGCCGCCATGGCCCCGAAGGTGCCCAGCACCGCCACCGGCACGCTGGCCAGGGGCACCAGCGCCGCCCGCCAGTTTCCCAGAAACACCAAAATCACCAGCGACACCAGCCCCACCGCCTCCAGCAGCGTCTTCGCCACCTCCTTGATCGACTCCCGCGTGTAGGGGGTGGTGTCGAAGCTCACGTCATAGGCGATATCCTCGGGGAAACGGCTGGCCAGCTCCTCCATCACCGCGAACAGTTGGTCGCGCGTGCGCAGCGCGTTCGCCTCGGGCGACTGGAACACGATCAATATCACCGACCCGAACCGGTCGAACCGGCAATCCACCTCCTCGCGCCGCGCGCCCAGCTCCACCCGGGCCACATCGCGCAGGCGCACCACCCGCCCGTCCGGCATCGACTTGATCACCATCCGCTCGAATTCGGCCGGGTCGGTCAGGCGGCCCACGGTGTCCACAGTCATCTCAAAGGCGCCTTCCGCGTCGGGCGTGGACACCCCCACATGCCCCACGGCCGCCTCGCTGTTCTGCTTGCGCAGCGCCATCAGCAGTTCGCTGGGCGTCAGGCCGCGCGCGCCCAGCCGGTTGGGGTTCACCCAGATCCGCAGGCTGAAATCGCGTTGCCCCAACATGTTGATGTCGGCCACACCGGGCACCCGGCCCAACTCCTCGCGGATGAACCGCGTGGCGTAGTTCGACAGGTAGAGCTGGTTGTACCTGCCCTTGGGCGAAGTGATGGCGAACGCCACCACCGGGTCGGGCGAGCGCCGCCGCACCTGCACCCCGGTGCGTTTCAGCACATCGGGCAGCTCAGGCAGCGCCAGCGCCACCCGGTTCTGCACCTGCACCAGCGCCATCCGCACATCCACCTGCGGCTTGAAGGTGATCGACAGGCTGTAGGCGCCGTCGTTGGTGCACGAGGACGACATGTAGGCCATGCCTTCCACGCCGTTGACGCTCTGCTCGATCGGCGCCGCCACCGATTCCGCCACATCCCGCGCGCTGGCCCCCGGATAGCTGGCGCTCACCGACACCACCGGCGGCGCCACCCGCGGGAACTGCGCGATCGGCAGCGTGGAGATGCTCACGCCCCCCACCAGCACCACGATGATCGACAGCACCGACGCGAAGATCGGCCTGTCGACAAAGAATCCCGAACTCACTGGCTGACGCGCCTCATCGTTGTCCGTTCCACCACTCAGGCCCCGGGCCCCTTGGATTTGGAAGCATCCTTCGGGGCGCTGGTCCCCTTCCGCTCGGTTTTTTCCAAAGCCGCCGCCTTGCCCTCGGGCTTGGCCCCGGTTTGGTCACGAATGGGCATCGGCACCATCTTGGGCACCACCTCGGTGCCGGCGCGCACGCGCAGCAGGCCGCTCACCACCACCCGCTCGCCAGCCTTCAAGCCCTCGGTGATCACCCGCGTGCCGTCGGGTTCGCCGGCTCCCACAGTCACCTTGCGATACTCCGCCTTGTTGTCTTTGCCGATCACCAGCAGGTACCGCTGCCCCTGGTCGGAACCCAGCGCCTGCTCGGCCACCAGCACCCCCTCCTTCGCCTGGCCCAAGGGAAAACGCACGCGCACGAACATGCCCGGCCGCACCGGACGGGTGGGCTGGATGAACTCCGCCCGCATCCACATCGAGCCAGTCGCAGGGTCCAGCTTGTTGTCCACGAAATTCACCTGTGCCGGGTGCGGGTACCCCTCCTCGTCGGCCAGGCCGATCGCCAGGCGCACCGAGCCGTTCCGGCTGTCGGCCACCGCCAGCAGCTTGCGCAGCAGCGTCCGCTCGTCCACATCGAAATAGGCGAACATCGGCTCCGTCGCCACCAGCGTGGTCAGGATCGTCTCGTCCGCTTTCACCAGGTTGCCCGGGTCCACCATGCGCCGGCTGATCGAGCCGGCAAAAGGCGCGCGCACCTCGGTGAACTGCAGGTTCAGACGGGCCAGTTGCACATTCGATTCCGCCACCTTCAGCGCCGCGGCCGCCTCGTCCCGCGTGAACTGGTAACGGTCGAATTCCTCTCGGCCGATGGCGTTGCGCGAGTAGAGTCCCTGCGCCCGCCCGTATTCCGTCGCCGCCCGGTCACTGGCAGACTGCGCCTGCTTCAGCCCGGCTTCGGCCTTGGCCAGTTCCGCCTGGTAGGGCCGCTGGTCGATGACGAACAGCACCGCGTCCTTCGCCACCGGGTCGCCGTCGCGGAATTTGCTCTCCATCAGGTAACCGGTCACCCGCGACCGCACATCCACCCGCTGCGACGCCTCGGTGCGCCCGGTGAAATATTCATACTCCACCGTGTCGCGCGCGAACGCCTCGCTCACCAGAACCTCCGGCGCCTTTTGCGGCGGCGGCGCGGGAATCTCCCGGGCGCAACCGGTCACCACGGCCAGATATCCCGCCAGCGTCAGCCCAGCGGCCAGGCCACCCCGTGTCCTGCTCATGCCTTCTTCCTTACGTTGGTACGCTTTCCCTTGGTCGAGCCCTGCCGGGCCGCCCTTTCCCCGTCGGTCAGGATGCCGCCGAAGACGATGTTGATGATGCGCGCCGCCACCGCCGACGGCTCTTCCCGCCGCCCCACCAGGTAGCCAACGAACATGGCCCCGTAAAGCAGGTCGCCCATCGTGTCGAGGATCTGCTCCACCGGGATGTCGCGCACCCGCCCCGCCCCGATCATCTCGCGGTAGAGCGACCGCCAGCGGTCCAGGTTCGCCTCGCGGTGCACGAAGTAGGTGGGCCGTTTCCGGTCGCGGAACAGCGCCCGCTCCTGGATCAGCATCTCCACGCTCTCGGGATGATCGGCGAAGTAGCGGAAGTAGGCGTGGATGCCGGTCTCGATCCGCTGCAGCGGGTCCTCCACCGGCGCGGTCACGGCGGTGATGTGCTCGTGGATCCGCCGCATCACGCGGTCAGCCGCGGCCAGGAACAGCTTCTCCTTGCTGCCGAAATGCCGGTACAAGGTCCCCTTGCCGATATCCAGCCGGTCAGCCAGCACCTGCAGGTCCGCCTCGGCGTACCCCCGGTCGGCGAACAGGCGGATCGCCTCGTCCAGGATCGCCTCCTGGCGTTCCAGATTGCCCCGGGCCCCCTCGCGGCCCTTCGAAACCGGGCTCTGCCCGGGGATGGGGCCCGGTCGGTATAGCGTGTTCACGATCTGCACCCGTGGAAAAAGCGTTCAGGCGGGGTGGACGGACGCGTCCGTCCACTGCTTATGCTAGTCTGCCCGGCCGCCCCTGTCGAGCATCCCCGGGCCTGTCATGGTACTTTCAGATGATTGGTTCAGGTCCTACCCCAACCAACTTACGCCCAGCGAGTTCCCCATGGCCCCAACCACGGAAAACCCCGCAAAATCCCTGCGCCTTGCCTGCCGCGCCGGCACCCACAACGGCCCCACCCCCGGGCTGGCCCCGGGCTACGGCCAGGCCAACCTGGTGGTGGTCCCCCGCGAGCACGCCTTCCACTTTTTGCTCTTCTGCCAGCGCAACCCCAAGCCCTGCCCGGTGCTGGAAGTGACCGATCCCGGCGACCCCGAACCCCGCCTCACCGCCCCCGGCGCCGACCTGCGCACCGACCTGCCCCGCTACCGCATCTGGCGCGATGGCCGCGTGGCCGAAGAAACCACCTCACTGCTGGGCCACTGGCCCGAGGATGCCGTCGCTTTCCTGCTGGGATGCAGTTTTTCGTTCGAGGCCGCGCTGCTTGCCGCCGGGCTACCCGTCCGCCACATCGAGCAGGGCCGCAATGTGCCCATGTACCGCACCACCATACCTTGTCAGCCCGCCGGCCCTTTCGCCGGCCCCCTGGTCGTCTCCATGCGCCCCATGACACCCGCGCAGGCCATTCAGGCAGCCCTCATCTGCAACCGCTTCCCCCAAAGCCACGGCGCCCCCATCCACTGGGGCGATCCCGCCGCCTTGGGCATCCCCGACATCCACCGCCCCGACGAGGGCGACCCCGTAGAAATCCGCCCTGGCGAGGTCCCCGTCTTCTGGGCCTGCGGCGTCACCCCACAAGCAGCCGCCACACACGCCAAACTTCCCTGGATGGCCACCCACTCCCCCGGCCACATGTTCGTCACTGATATGCGGGAAGGCGGTTGATTCATAACCAGCAAGTCAACCGACCTACCAACTATTCAATATTCCTTCTACCCGCTTTCGAAATCCCCGGCCCGACCAAAAACATAGACAAAACGCCCATGCCATTTGCTTTCTGATCAACCTATACCGGCCCGATTCTTCTTCGCGTTCTTTGCGCCTTGGTGGTGACTGTTTTTTCAAAAACCAGTTTCCAACACAGTTCGTCCTCTCACTGGGCGTCCATCCAAACGAACGAAATACCATCCAAGTCCACCACCCATCGCCACGGCACACAGGAGGGGCGCACTGAGGTTTCTCGCAAGGTCAGGCCCCAGTGCATGAACCCTCCTCCCCAGGTCAGGGTAACCTGGCGATCTTCCCCTATCCCTTCAACCGAAACCCTTTCCGGAGACAATGCCTTCACAGAGGGCGGCCAATCTGAATTCGAAACGATTTTATCCCCAACACCCAATCCCTGGGACCATTTTTGAATGGCTGGAATATCTGCACGCTCCCCCAGGTAAACCTTGAAACCCTCCAGAAAATACTCATGGAAGGGCCGAAGGGTGACGACACACAGCCCCAAGACAGCAGCGATGAAGGTTGCAAAGGCCACTGCTTGCCAAAGGGCCTTTATCCGCCCCGGCTGGCCAGGCAAAAGTTGGCGAACCACCACAACAACCAAGGCGAAGGCAGAGAGAACCGCAATCAAGAAACAAGACCCAATCAGGATCATCGAACCCAAAGCGGATTGCCCGCCAAACACCTCATGACCGCGCCTTCCGGCCATATATGGCTCAAGTTGATAAAGCCCCCGGCAAACCACAATCCCGACAAGGGTCATTCCACAGAGGAGGACACCCAGTTTCGGCACGGCAGATCCTCCCGGGGCCCTGATTTCATCCATCTCACCCGAAGGCGAACTCAAAATCTATTCCGCCTTTTTCAACCTCCCCCTTGAGCGTTTCCCTCGCGACGCTCCTTATTGGAGGCCGGTTTCGTAGAAGCCGGTGCGGAGGGTCGCCTACGCTCCACGCCCTCACCCCCTTGGCGACCGGTTGCCGGAACCGATGCCGGTGTCCCCGCTTCCGGCGCCGTCCCCCGGATCACCCGGGGCGCCGAATTACCTGTTTCCGCAGGCCTTTTGTCCAATGGAACGGCTGCCGGCTGCCTCGGGCCCGGGTTGGCAGCGGGAGGTGGGTTGGGAATGGGCCGGGCCGCTGGAGCTGGTGCATTTGCTGGCTTTGCGGAAACCGGCGGAGCCTTGGGGGCTGAAGGGGCAGCCGCGGCAGGTGGCTCCAGCTTCGCCGGCCGTTGCGGCGGTCGAGCAGTTTCAACGGGCTTTTCCACCACCCCGGTTTTTCCGGCCGGCACAGGTGATTTCGCCACCGGCTTGGCTTTGTTTCCTTCCGGTGCGACCGGAGAGCTTGGCACCCCGGCCGCCTCCACCCGACTACCGGCGCTTCTTTCCACCGGTTTATCCAAAGCTGGCCGTTCGCCGCCCTTCGCCGGCACGCGCCCTTCCCTTCGGGTTTCCTCCCGAACCACGGCCGGTCCCGAATCACCTCTCGGCGGTGGGGCATGGCGACTGCGCAAGTCAGCCCGCGGCAGGTCCTGCGCGGCCACCAACCGCACCCCCTCCCCGCGAGGGGGCAAGGCAGGGTTGGTGGGCCTGTTTTCAATTGGCCCCTTGGGTCGGGCCCCATCCGGTTTTCCCTGGACCAACGACCCGGCGTTCACCACCGTGTTGCGGATGGTCGTGACCCGTTGGTCAACCAAGGTGATCTGCGGGGGCGGCACCACCTGACGCCCCTCGGCCCGCTGCCGGCCGTAGCCCTCCACCGCCTGCACCCAGGATTCTTCCCGGTGGTGGCGGTAGTACCCCGCAAGTGGATCGACTCGGTGGGTGTGCGGCACACCCGCCAGCACCGCCGGTCCGGCGTTCACACCGATCCAGAAGTTGAACCCCCGGCCCGCAAGTTGCGCGCCAAAAAAATTGCCGTAATAGTAGCTGCCACATCCGTTTCTGCGGAACAGCCCGCAGGCCAGGTCATCCTGGCACACCAGCACGCGGGGCCGGTGGCAAAAGGACCGCGCCCTCCACACCCCCGGCTGGTAATACACCGGCGCGTACAGCAATCCCCGGTACTCCAGCGCGTAGTCCCAGTAGCCGGGGATGAAAACATAGCCGCCTGGCGTCCAGACCCAGTTGGCCGGGTACCACACCCAGCCAGGCCGGTGGCTCATCCAGCTTCCAGCCCGCCACACCCAGCGGTTCGCCCGCCAGATCTGGCAACCAGGCGACCAAAACATGTTCACTGCCGGGGCGGGCGTGGACGGCCCCGCTTCCGGCACCGGCGGGGGCGAGTCCGGCACCACCACGGCCGGCCCAGCCTCGGCTGCCTGCCAGTACCCGGCCTGCCATTGCCACCGGGGCCCGGTTCCCAAACGGCTGAAACGACCGGGTACCCAGCGCCGCCCGGGGGGAGCCTGCCGCCAGAAACCGCTCACCCAGATGAAGTCGTCCCGCATATCGTCGTAATGCCAGTAGCCCGCGATCCAGGTGACACTGTCCCCCTCGGGCCGGTTGTCCGGCGGTTCCTCCGCCAGCGGATCGGGCGGTTGCCTGGGGATCAATAGGTTGTCGGTGGGAGGGGCCCCCTGCGCAACCTGCGCGTAGGCCTCGTGCACCACTCCGCGTTCCACGGGTGTGCCCTTATCCGCTGGCTGCCCAAGAATTAGGACGGAAAGCAAAACCCCAAGCGGCATGGTCTGCATGGTGTTCTCCCGGTGCCGGCGCACCAGTCAAACGCACCACACGGCCGCGCTTGCGTGAAAGTTTGGTGAAAATCAGAGGTTTAAAAAAGGCCCGATTACGGTCAGACCTTGCCTAACGCCTTGCGCTCGCCAATCCAGTTGGGCAGTTCGGCCAATAGCGCCCGAACCGATTTCCGCCCCACCCGCCCGATCGCGTCGCCCAGCGTGAACCAGGCCCGCTCGCGGATCTCCATCTCGGGATAATCCGCCAGCACCCGCTTCACGCGCAGGGTCAGAACCCGCACATGGTGACGGCCGCCATTGCGACGGTAGTTGAACTCGCCCAAAAACCGGCGGCTGATCCGCCCCTCGATACCGGCTTCCTCGTGGCACTCCTCCACGGCGGCCTTGTGGTAATCGAACGACTTGTCGTGGATATGGCCCTTCGGAATACCCCAACGACCGCCCTTGCGCTTGCGGATCAGCAGCACATGCAGGCCCCCGCGATCACGCCAGGGAATCACCGCGACTTGTTTGGCTTTGGGCATTGAGAAGTGTCTCCCGGGATCCATCCGCTAGAGGACACTGAACTATTAGCTTTGCCAAAGGGTTATGTCACCACCACTTGGCCGGATTTCACACGATTTTCATCAAACTATTACCCGGCCGCCTTGGCCTGGTGCCGGGTGATGATCTCGCGGTATTGCCGCGCCAGGCCGGTGATCCGGCCAAAATCCCCCGCCGCCACCGCCTTGGGCTCGATCAATTGGCTGCCAATGCCCAGGCAGACCGCCCCGGCCTCCAGAAAACTGCTGGCTGTGTTCAGGTCCACGCCGCCCGTCGGCATCAGCCGCAGTTGTGGCAACGGCCCCTTCATCGCCTTGAAGAATCCCGGCCCCACCATCTCCGCCGGGAACACCTTCAAAATGTCAGCCCCCGCCTCCCATGCCGTCAGGGCCTCGGTGGGGGTATACACTCCCGGCATCACCATCTTGCCGTACCGCTTCGCCAGCTTGATCACTTCCAGGTTCAGCGTCGGACTGACCAGGTATTCCGCACCTGCCAAAATGGCTGCGCGCGCGGTTTCAGTGTCCAAAACCGTGCCGGCACCCAGCAGCAAACGGTCCCCCAGGGCTTTCCGCACCGCCGCCAGCACTTCCAGCGCGTTGGGCACGGTGAAGGTGATCTCGGCGACATCCACGCCACCATCCACCAGTGCCTTGCACACCTCAACCAGTTGGGAACTATCGTTCGAGCGGACCACCGCGACAATGCCGCAATCCAGAACCCGTTGCAAAGGAAACCGCGCGGTCATGGCCCCAAATCCCCAGCCGGTTATGTGATTTCTCAGGCTTCCAGCCTACACAACCCGCCGGGGATTTGCCTTGAGGAAATTCACCATGCCAGGCAGGGCACCAACCCATGCTCCATCAGCCAAGCTTCCGCCTGCAGGCGGGTGTCCAGGTCCGCCCGGGCCGCTTCCATCTCTCCCTCAACTAGCCCCACCGCGTGCCACACGGCAATATCCCGCTCGGTGGCAGTGGGAAAGTGCTCCGCCAACATGGCCAAGGCACCCCTCGAACTCCGGTTCCATTCCTCCAGGTCGCACAGCATCACCTCCGTCTCCAATTGCCCGGCAAGAAAAGAGAGAACCAACCTACGCTTCGCCTCCGCCCGGTTCTTGACCCGCATGTGTTGTTCTTCAAGAGCCTGCCTCTGGAAGCTCAAGGTTTTCAGGTCCGGCACCTCCCAGCCCACGGTGGCGGAACGGGTGGTCGCTTTCGCATCACTGAAACTCCAGACCACCGTGGCCATCCCCAACAAAGTCACACCCATTGCCCCGGCAAGTACCTTCCGTTTCATCACGGTCGTTCCTGACCCGGTATTTCATTCCCAACCTGTCCCACCGCCGGGTACGGCTGGGACCAAGGTGGGACATCCCACCGGGCCCCGGGCAAGTCAGGCATCTTCCCCTGCACCTCCCTTCAGACAAGCGTCGTGCCATTCTCGGGCAAAATGCGTTTATTTTTTCAGCACCAACCCCTTAGCCAGTTAGCCAAAACGACTTGCATCCACAAAAAACCAGATCGGCCTCTCTGATGAAACTTGATTAATATTTAAAACGCCTAAAAATCGGGCAGTAGCGTCCTAATTATCAGGCCAACTTGGGCTCTTGCCTGTTCCATCGGTATCCTGCAAGGAAAATGGAGGTTTCCCATGGCACTCGATTGGCCAAACCTGCTCACAGCCAACCAATCCCGGTCCTTGGATGCTTATGCCCTGAACGGACTAGGCATTCCCGGCCTTGTGCTGATGGAAAACGCCGGCAGGGGTTTGACGGAACTCCTTCTGGCCCAAAAACCTGCTTCGGTGGCCGTGGTGGCCGGCCGCGGCAACAACGGCGGCGACGGCTTGGTGATTGCCCGCCACCTCGATGGTGCCGGTATCCCGGTTCGGGTGCTCCTGTTGGCCGAGCCCGCAAAACTCAGCCCCGATTGCGCGGCCAACTGGAACATCGTTTGGCGCTCCCAAATCCCCGCGCAGGTGGATCCTTCGGGCGCATCACTGCCGAAATTCCTCGCCGGGGCCGATTGGGTGGTGGACGCCTTGGTGGGCACTGGCCTGGCCGGCCCGCTGAAGGCCCCGCTCGATGCCGCCGTGCGCGCGATCAACGCCTCGGGAGCCGACATCTTCTCCGTGGATCTGCCTAGCGGACTGAACGCCGACACTGGCGAACCGATGGGCGATACCATCCGCGCCCGCGTCACCGGCACCATGGCCTGCCTGAAGCCCGGCCTGCTCACACCGCGGGGCCGCGAGCACGCCGGGGAAGTGAGCGTCGTGGGCCTGGGGCTACCCCGTTTGCGTGACAAAGCCTGGCTGGTGTGATAGCTAATAGTCTGCCTTCTTGATCAACCGCCCCCATGGGGGTTGGTGCCATGACCAACGGGTGGGCAACCGAAGGGTGCCCCGTGCGCTGCTGCTTCACCTATCAATGAAAGGAATTTACCCATGTCGCATTTCTGGAGCCGGGGCGTTTTTGCGCTCACGGCTTGTCTTTTTGGAGGTCTGGTGATGGCCGAAGATGCCGCAAGTCTGGTGGGCAAGCCAGCCCCCGATGCCGAAGTGGTGGCCGTGGGCCCCGACGGCAAGGAGGGCAAGGTGAAGCTGTCCAGCTTCCAGGGCAAGAAAAATGTGGTGCTTGCCTTTTACCCCAAGGCCATGACCCCGGGTTGAACGGTCGAATGCAAGGCGCTCAGCCAGTTGGCTGACAAATTCGACGGACTCGACACGGTGGTTTTCGGCGTGAGCCTCGACAACGCGGCCACTCAGGGCAAGTTCATCGCCCGCGACAAGCTGCAGTTCAGCCTCATCGCAGACCCCGACAAGAAACTCTCGGCGCCCCTCGGTGCAGTCGGCGAGGGCAAGGCCTACACCAGTCGCTACACCTATGTGATCGACAAGAAGGGTGTCATCCGCAAGGTCTACACTTCGGTGAAGCCCGCTGACCACGCCCAGGAAGTGGCCGATTTCATCGCCAAGGAACTGAAGTAACCCTAGGCACTCCCTGAAAAAGCGAACCGGGCGACCCATCAGGTTCGCCCGGTTCGCTTTTTATCTATCTGGTTTGGCTCAGTTACCGGCGGGAGCCGCCCCTCCAGCGGGTGCCCCGGCCGGAGCGCCCCCAGCGGCGGGTGCCGCGGCCGGCGCAGACGCGGCTGCTGGAACCTCGCCCGACCAGGTGAATTTCGGCATCGAGGGCAGCTTCACATTGCCCAGATTGTTGTAGTCCAGAAACAGGAACACTGCCGCCACGATCTGGGCTAGCAAGGCCAGCGCCAGCAGGCCGACGTACACATCGCTTTTCGGGGCGTCCCCGTCTCGTTTGCGCTTGGCCATGGTCCAATCCCCCTGCATTTCTCGGTCGGCCCCGCCGCGTCAGCGGATCTGGCTGGCCACCTTGTCACCCTTGCTGGGCTTGCCGTTCAGTTGGCCCACCGGCTGCGCCACAGCGTCCTTGGGGTTCACCTCGATCACCTTCACCCGGCCCAGATAGGCCGGCGGGCTCAGGCGGAACAGTTCCAGCGTGTGGCCGCGCTGCAGGCCCTCGTCGCTGCCCAGGCTGATCTGCATCAACCCGGTCTCGTCCGACTTCATCACCGAGCCTTCCAGCGGCACGCTTGGGAAGTTGTCCCGCGCCTGTCCCGGCTTGGCGGCGGTGCTGCCACCCGACTCGCGCAGGCGCTTGTTCTCCGCGCTCATCCGCTTCAGTTCCTTCTCCATCTCGCTGTTCCGGGTTCGCAGGGCCGTCGACACGATCTCCGCCTGCGTCTTCTCCTCGAACATGCGGTTCTTTTCCATGAACATCTCCTGGCGGGCCTTCACCGCCGCCTGGAGCTCCTCCTGCACCCGGGCCATCTGGCTGGCGCGGGTGGATGAATCCTTTTCCGCCACATCCTTGCCGGCATTGGCGCTGTTCGTTTCGTCCACCTTCGCCTTGCTGTCGTTCGACAGCAGCGCGATCTGCTGCTCCGCTGATTTCAGCTTCGTCTGCAATTCCTGGTTGGTCTTCTTCTGCAGCGAAAGGTACTCGTTCAGCTTGGCCGGGTCAGACCCCTCCAGCGCGGCCTGCTTGAACAGTGTGTCGAAATCACGCAGGCGGCCCTCCAGGTCGCTGCGGGAGCGCTCCAGCTTGCTGCGCTCCTCGCCCCAGGTGACCTTGTCCTTGTTGTACAGGTCTATGTTGCTGCGATTCACCGAGAGGGTTTTCGTCGCCTCGGCCAGCTCGGCATTCTTTTTCACCACCAGCGAGTGGACAAACAGCGAGATGGTGCCAAGGGCCAGACTCATGGCCATGGTCAAGAAGACCAGAATCTTGCCGACTGCGGTCATGGGAAATCCCTCATCCAAGCGGGCAGCCCGCTGCGCCCTTTCCCGATTCACTCCCGGCCCGACGGAAACCCGTTCTCCCCATGGGGAAACGGCGCCATACGCCTGACCCGGTTTGTCCACTCATCGACAGCCTATGGTCTGCCTGCCGTCAAGAGTCAAGGGGAACCTTGGATGGATGCCTGCCTTCCGGCAGTTTAGGCAAAATAACCACCTTTTTGAAATCAAATGCTATGCAAAGATCACTTGCTGGCGGGGTATTTCTTCAGATCCTCGCCCCGTTGGCGCAGCCTGCCCAGCAGTTGTTCCACCCGGGCTTTGTCCTGCTGCACCACCGCCGTCTCCACCTCGTAGGTGCGCTGCTCCAGCTTCAGCTTCTCCAACTGGTCGCGCTCGTAGTTCAACTCGCGGGTCACGCCACCGCGCCCGTCCTCGCCCGCCGCTTCCAGCGTCAATGCCAGGGCCTGCTCTTTCAGCCCCTTGTACTGCACCTGCGCCTCGGCAAGCCCCTTGCGCTCCTCGGCCAGCAACTGGGTGAACGCCTTCTCACCCACCAGTTGCGCCGTCTCCGGCAACACCTGCACCAGCGGGGCGAAACCACCGGCCCGCTGGTCCGGCACCGGCAAGCCCGTCATCGGGTTCCGCACGATGCCCTGGATGGTGTTGGCCTGCGGGGCGTCCACCGTGTGTTTCAGCAACTGCTCAAAATAGGGCTCGGTTGTGAACCAGTAATTCTCCAGTTGCGCGATCCGCGTGCGCCCGTCGAACTCGCGCTTGGCCGCCCCGTTCAGGTCCAGGCTCTTGCGTTGCGTGGCCACCTGGTCCGCCTTGTCTTTCAGGCGGCCGGCGTAATCCGGTTCCGTGGCGAACAGCACGATACCCATGGTCGCGGCCATCAGGCTCATTCCGCAGTGCAGCACCACCAGCCATTTGCCAAGCCCGGTCATGCGCCTCGTCCCCCCCAACCTCTTGCCTGTTTACCGCGTGTCGAAACCACCCCGCCGGTCAGTTGCCGGCCTTCGACTCCAGCGCCCGCAAGTCCTTCTCCACCTGGCCCACCTGCTCCATCAGGCCCATCAGCGCCCGGCGCTGGTCGTACAGGTTCAGCGCGTTCTGCTGCATGTCCTGGAACCGGGCCCTCGATTCCCCGCGCGTGAACTCCAAACGCTGCTTCAACTGCGCCAGATTCTGCTTCCGCTCCTCGATCAGCGTGGGCTGCTTCTCGATCAGCTCCTTCACCATCCGCGCCTCGTTCTTCAGCCGCGCAAGCTCGGCAGCGAACTGGCCCAGTTCGTCCAGCCGCTCCTGGTACTTCGCGGCGAAACGCTCCGATGCTTTCAGCAGGCGCAACTCAATTTCCTGCTGGAACACACGGTCTACTCGGGCATCTTCCTCAAGCGTCTCGTGCAGTTGTGTCGGGCCCATCACCGCGCCGATCCGTTCCAGGGTGGCCTTCTCGTCCACGCCTTGCCCTTGCGGCCGCATCACCCACAGGAAGCGCGCGATGGCATCCTTCCGCTGCGGCAGGTCCAGCGTCATTTCAGAGCCGTCCTCTGCAGGTTGCACAGCCTTCCGTTCCCCGCCCTGGCTGACGCTCAGCGGGTCGCCCAGCACCAGGCCAGCCGAATCGAACAAAAGATCCAGTCGGGCCAGCATGGCCCAGTTGGCCACCTCCGCCGCGCTCGCCCGCTGCTTGAGCGCCTCCAGCAACTTCTCGTCAGCCAAGAATTGGGCCGAGGGGATGTAGGTGTTCGATCCAGCCAGTGCGCCGGTGGTCACTCCCTCCCCCAGAATTCCCTGGAGACGGTCGCGGCGGATATAGCCGGTTGGGAGACGGTGATACCCGAAAACCGGGCGTCCGATGAAACCCAGCGCAAAGTAGGCTGCCTCTTGGGGTGTCTGCGACCTCACCAGACGCGCGAAGTCCACCCCCTCGTTTGGCTGGTCGATCAACTGGCGGGCGAATACGGCCAACATTTCCCGTTTGGCATTCGCGTCAGGCAGAGCTGACACGGCCTCACGGAATTTCCGGGCCTCATCCAGGGCTTCGCCCTGCTGGGTTTTGATGGTCCCACCACCGACCACACTTTGCAGGATTTTAGGCGTGATACGCGGAGCGATCGGCAGTCCCGTCCCGTCTATCTCGGCTTCATCCACTGGCAGGCCTTTCAATAGCAGGTCGCCGGTGAATAGACCGCTGGAAAGTTCCAGCCGCTTGCCATAATCCATGACGCCAAGCGCGATCAGCGCCACTAGCATCAGCAGGTTCAAGATGGCCAGAATCTTGCCGTAAAGACTCATAGTGCCTCTCCAACCCCGCTTCCGTTGAACCGTTCCGCAGCCCGCCAGATCGCATTCCCACCCATCGTTCTTCGTCCGGGGCGGGCACGGTCATCCAGAATGGATTCTGCTTCACGATGCCCACAATGGCACGACAATCGCATAGGCGGACCCGTTTGCCCCGCCTTGCGATCCCAATTATTTTACGCCAACACCCCAGCCGGAATATTGGACAGGCCTCAAAACCCTCCGCCTTCGGACCGCCGGCCTTTAATTCTTGAGAAAAAACCGGTCATTCCCGGTCTTTTTCCTGATACCATGACCCATACATCCGGACGGGTATCCGGTCGCCATTCCTCGGGAGGGGTACAGCATGGCTGATGAGACCAGCCCCTCCTCCCCCGTCCCGCCAGTGCCGCCAACCCGCGGCGCTTCCAAGGTAACGCCAAAGGGCCTTTCTCTCCCCAGGCAGATTGGCCCCTACACCCTGCTCGAGCGTATTGGCGTGGGCGGCATGGGATCCGTGTATCGCGCCTCCCGCCCCAACGACGCCACACCCGTCGCCATCAAGGTGATGTCCGAGAGCACCCGGTCCAATCCCGTCCTGCTCCGTCGCTTCGAGCAGGAATTTCGCGCCGCCAGCCGCCTGGATCACCCCAACATGGTCCGGGCCATCGACTACGGCGAGGCCGAGGGCGTCCCCTACCTGGTGATGGAACTCGTCCAGGGCATGAATCTCTCCGACCACATCGGGGAGAAGGGCAAGCTTCCCGAGGCCGAGGCCATCCTCCTGGTGGGCCAGGTGGCCCAAGGGCTTCACCGCGCCCACAAGATGGGGTTGGTCCACCGGGATGTGAAGCCCGACAACATCCTGATCACCGCCGAAGGCCAGGCCAAGCTCACCGACTTGGGCCTCGTGAAGGAGGCCGAGACCGACCTCAACCTCACCCGCACCGGCCGCGGGCTGGGCACCCCGCATTTCATGGCGCCCGAGCAATTCAAGAACGCAAAGCTAGCCGACTCCCGGTGTGACATCTACAGCTTGGGGGCCACCCTCTACGCGGCGGTCACAGGCCAGACCCCCTTCGGCGGCCTCGGTGCCCTGGAAGCCTGGATGAAGAAAGTCCAGGACGAATTCCCTTCCCCCAGGTCCCTGGTTCCCGAGCTTTCCGAACGCACCGACTGGGCCATCCGCCGTGCCATGGCCTCCGACCCTGAGATCCGCCCCGCCACCTGCCGTGAGTTCGTGGAGGACCTCACCGGCCGCACCACCCGAAAGGCGCTGGCTATCCCGGAAGCCGACAAGGATCACTGGTATCTCCGCCACCTCGACGAGCAGGGCGCCGAGGTGGCCGTGAAGGGCACCCGGGCCGCCGTCCGCCGCTCCCTGCGCGAGGGCCTGCTGGGCGACGCTTCTAATGTCCAGGCCTCCCGCTCGCGGCAGGGCCCCTTTTTGCCGCTACGCGAACTGCCGGAATTTCGCGACCTGATTGTCACCCTGCCAGCGCAGGGTGCCGCCCTGCCCAGGGCCGTCGATCCGCAGTCCGCCACCAGGCCGGCCCAGGAAACCCCTGGAGCCGGGCTCGATGGATCCACCGTTTCCCTCCACGACGAGAAACCGTCCGGCAACTTCAGCAAACTAGCCCGGATCTTCAGACCCGTGGGCCGCAAGCCAATCCCTTGGTGGGTGCCTGTGGCCGCCGGCATTGGCCTCATTCTGGGGCTGCTGGTCCTTTGGCGACTGCTGCGGTAGTTGCACCATGCGCCCCACCCCCCAGAGGGTCCAGCTCCACCGAGCGCTCAGCAAGGCGGGCCTCACCTCCCGCACCGAGGCGGCCAAGGCCATCCGCGCCGGGCAGGTCCGGGTCAACGGCCGTGTCATCCTCGATCCGCTAGCCTGGGTCAGCCTGGGCACCGACCGGATCCTGCTTGCAGGCCAACAAGCACCGCCCAAAACCGGCATGGTGAAACACAGGCACCTTTTGCTGCACAAGCCCAGGGGCCCGGTTGTCACCCGTAGCGATGAGCTGGGCCGCCTGACCGTGCACGCCCTGCTCCCTGACGCCTCACCCCGCGTGGAAGCGATCGGCCGGCTCGATGCCGATTCCGAGGGGTTGCTGCTGTTCACCTCCGATTCGGTCCTGGCCAGCCGCCTGCTGGCCCCCGGCCGCAAGGTGCCCAAGGTCTACCGTCTTACCGTGCGCGGGCTGCCCTCGGAGGAGTCCCTCAACCAGGTCCGCGCCGGTATCGACCTGCCCGGCGACCTCGGCCGCACCCAACCCTGCCAGGCCCGCCTGCTGCGCCCCGGCCCCGAAAAAAGCGTCGTCGAACTCACTCTCACCGAAGGCAAAAACCGCCAGGCCCGCCGCATGCTGGCCGCCGTGGGCCATAAAGTCCTCCGCCTGGTCCGCCTTTCCTTCGGCCCCATCCACCTCGCCAACCTACCCCCAGGCCAGTGGCGCGACCTCACCCATGGGGAAGTTGGCGCCCTGTACCTAGCGGCCGGTCTGGAAAATAATCTAAAGGATAAAATTTAATTTTAAAAGATATAGGACTTACGCAGTTGGCCCGAATTGGCTTTGCCTATTCCATTCAATCTGACTATCTTTGGCAGCTGTGAACAAGCCAAGAGTCACCGCTGAAGACTTCATCCACTTTCTGGTCGCCACGCCGGT